>PVMK01119438.1_pt1 | contig 44508 bp, 34 predicted proteins | sample 1853481 | NCBI WGS metagenome assembly PVMK01 (sample SAMN08533507, study PRJNA380276) | Marine sediment metagenome, whole genome shotgun sequencing project.
GAATCAGTCCCTCCCAGCTTTTAATGCCTATGGCGTTTGCATCACTTATCGGGGGGATGTTAACACTCATCGGCACACCTCCTAATTTGGTGGTAAGCACTCAACTGGAGCGTGAGGCACTCGAACCATTCGGGTTTTTCAGCTTTACACCTATCGGTTTGCTGGCTCTCGGTTGCGGCATCGGTTACATGCGCGTCATCGGAAAACGCTTTTTACCCGACCCATCCACAAACAGCCAACCTCGCCACGATGAGCCGTCATTGGCGGATTTGATTGAGCTCTATGATTTGGTCGATCAATTCCGGTGTTTTCAAATAGTCGAAGGTTCTTCGCTTATCGGACTATCGCTGGTGCAAGCCCGACTGCAGCCACGTTACGGGTTTACCGTAGTCGGTATTGAGCGTCGACAACCGATGAAGGCCTCAATGATACCGGCTCAACCTCATACCCGCATGGAAATCGGTGATTATCTGTACGGTCTGATATCGGGGCAGAGCACACTTGAGAAAATCCCCAACGCGGATTTGCAGACCGTGGTCATGACTCAAAAACAGAAAAATACAATCGCCAAAGATTTAGGACTTGCCGAAGTTATTCTTCCGCCGCGATCTGCGTTGGTCGGGCGCTCGCTGAAGGAGAGCCGTTTTCGTGACCATTATGGTGGCAGCGTTTTGGGCATTTTACGCAAGGGTAAACCGATCGTTGATGATCTGATCCATACACAGTTGCATTTTGGTGATACACTTCTCATCGGCGGGCATTGGGATCAGATTCGGTTGTTGCAGGAGGAGCGATCCAATTTTATCGTATTAGACCTTCCGGCCGAGATTCAGCAAGTTGCACCAGCCCGCCGAAGAGCACCCCTGGCGCTCTTTATACTTTTATGCATGCTGCTCCTCATGGCGTCGAAATGGGTACCAAGTGCTGCTGCGGTGCTCATTGCGGCTGTCGCGATGATATTGACCGGGTGTGTCAGAACGAAAGATGCCTACAGTGCAATAAATTGGGAAAGTTTGGTATTGATTGCCGGAATGCTCCCCATGGCAGAGGCACTTGAGCAGACCGGCGGCATTAATCTGATCGTGGACGGTTTTGTGGCGAGTCTCGGGGAATTCGGACCGCATGCTGTTTTAAGCGGGCTATTTATTCTTACGTCACTTTTTAGCCAGTTCATTTCCAATACGGCGACGACGGTGCTCGTTGCTCCAATTGCGGTAAACATCGCGGCTCAATTACACCTGTCACCCTATCCGTTTCTAATGACTGTTGCCATCTCAGCTTCGACGGCCTTTGCTACGCCGGTGGCATCTCCGGTGAACACCCTGGTTCTTGGTCCTGGAGGATATGGTTTCGCTGATTTTGCAAAAGTTGGTATTCCACTGCAGGCAGCAATTATGGTGATTACATTAAGCGTCGTAACTCTCTTTTTTCCGCTTTAAAAGATTTAGTGGACCCTAAATTTATCATTTAGGTGGATTTTGCATCAAAAGGAACGGTCAGCCGGTACAGGCCATTCTCCAAGCGGGCATCGATCGGAAAATCGCCATTTTCAAAAACTCTCATCATTTCCTTGTTGGCATGCAGCACTTCAGCGGTAAAACCCTTCAAGCCCCGCTCTTTTGCCAGCCGGATCAGCATTTTATACAGGTAGGTTGCAATACCCCGTCCTTGATATTTTTCATCCACGATGAAAGCCACTTCCCCGAAAGCGCTTTGGTCATCCTTAACAAATCTTGCCTCGGCAATGATGGCCTCCTGATCGGGTTCTCCGGCAAGTGCCACCAGCGACATCATCCGGCTATAATCGACATTGACGTATTCTTGTATTTTGTCATGGGGCATGGTGGAGATGGGAAATAAGAAACGACGGTAAACCGTCGTATTCGAAAAACGGTAAAAAAGGCGCCGCATGGCTTCTTCATCGGAGGGTTTGATGGCCCTGAAGCGAACCTTCAACCCACCCTGGAAGATGTGTTCAGTTGCGATTTCCATGGGATATAAATGGGCGCTCTCGGATAAAAAAATCTGGTCACTGAACAAAATCCGCTTTTCTTTTGCCTTCTCCACGAGTTTTTGCCGGTCATCGGGGTGCGCAATATCGATCAAGGCTTGAGCGCGCTCACGGATTGTGCGCCATTTCAGGTTGGCGATACCGTATTCGGTGACCACCGCGTCAATGGACTCGCGCATATGAAACTGGTTGCGAAGGTTTCGCAGCATCCCCACGATATTGGGATCTCCCTTTGGGTTGCGGCTGGGCAGTCCGATCACGGTTCGCCCTCCACGGGAAATCTCGGCGCCGGTAAACAGGTCTGCCGCTTGACCCGGACCTGAAATGATGTCGCCCTTTCCGGCCGGAATAGCCATGCGGCCCAACAGGTCCACTTTGCGAGCCTGGTCCACCACCACAAAATTAGGATTGCGGCCGATTTGGGTGGGATCAAACACCTGTTCAAGACCTTGAAATTCCACCAGTGGATTGCGGTCCAACCAGGCCATCAACTCCGGCGTTCCTAAGGCATAGGAAGCCACTGATTTGCCCCTGAAGACCGCTTTACGATAATTGGTCACGGCGCCACTTTTGACGAGATCCATTAAGGCATCCGTAAAAAAAGGCGAATGGATCCCCAGATGGCGTTTACGGGTAAGATGCCGGCCCAAAGCCTCGTACATAGAGCCGGTTAAAAAGCTGATGCAGTCGCCGTCTTCGATCACCTGGGCAATATTGGCGGCCACCTGATCGATAACCTTGTTAACCGGCCAGCGTTTAAAATAAGTCGGTGGTTCGGTCGACTCTACCAGCAGGTCAAAATCCGAAACAGCGACAAGGGTATCGCCAAATGTGAATGGGATATAGGTGTTGATTTCGCCTACCACCACCGAGGCTTGCTCCATGGCTTCCCGGGCAACATCAACGGCCAGTCCGAGACTGCAATATCCGTCTTGATTGGGAGGTGTGATTTGAATAAAGGCCACATCAATAGATAGCCTTTTGGATTTGATAATTCTTGGGATCTGCGAAAAACGACCGGGAATCAAATCGACACTTCCGGCGATAACCGCCTCGGTGGACACCCAGGTGGAAAAAAACGTTTTCAGGCGGTATTTTTGCCAATCTAGTTTTTTTAGTGAAAGAAAATCGCTGTGGCTGGTGAGCTGGATCAATTCCAGGTCATTTGTATTGGAGAGGCCGGAATCAATAAGGCTTTTCATCAAAGTTCGCGGTTCAGCCACGCCGCTCCCCAGAAAAATGGTCATGCCGGGCTTGACATGCGCCAGGACGTCCTCGGGAGAGACAACCAGATCTTCCCATCTCGTATTACCAATTCTGCTCATCTTTTATTTTCTCTTCTCGGTTTTGGTTCGAGTCACAAAAAGATTCTCATCTGTTTTCATGCAAAATTTAGGTATCAAAAAACCAGCGATATGCAGCTGTACCTATTATGCCGCTTTAGGCGGGCAAAGAAAAGCTCATTTATCAGCTTTTAGCAATAAATCAATCTTTTGTTTAAAAAATCGTTGCTTTTTGATCTGTGATTGCGTCATAAAATTAAAAAAGATATCAATAGTGGAGAAGTCTTATGCCAGGAAGAACTGATCACTGTCGGTACTTAAGTATCTCAATCGTTATGGTTTGCATTTTTTCTTTTTTATTGCCTGCTGTTAGTGCTCAATTAAGATACCCTGAAACCATCTCCGTGCTGCAAATACTCTACCAGGATGAAGTCCAAGCCTTTAATAACTATCATGCCTATGCGAAAAAGGCGCTGGCAGAAAACTACCCCAACATCGCCAAATTATTTATTTCCATAGCGACATCAGAATCAATTCATGCCAGGAATTTTAAAGATCTGGTATCTGCCTTGGGACTCCCGGCAGTAGAATTACCGGAAATGAAGGTTGAAGTTTCAAGCACCCGCAAAAATCTTAAACTTGCAACCGCGGTGGAACTAGAAGAGATTGACAAGAAATATCCTCAATTTATCGAACAGATAACGCCCGAGAATCATGCCGAAACGATTCAATATATCATTTATGCCTGGGAATCCGAGAAACAGCATCGGGAGCTCTTAAAAAAAATTAAGTCCGGTACCGGCATATTTTTCGGATTGTTGACCAAAAAGATCGAAGGCAGGCTTTCTAAATATTTTGTATGTCAGCACTGCGGTTCTACACTAACGGAGATTCCGCAAGCTACCTGCCCGATCTGCGAAGAACCGTCTGCGAAATATAAAGAAATAAAATGATGGAAAACGTGGATCCCCGGGGTCTATTAATTCACCACAGACCCACACGGAAAGACACGGACAAAAAAAATTATTAGGTAATATGCAATAGATAAGAGTGTTTTACATTACTTTTTGCCACAGATTAGCATGCACTTTTTATCCAGCAAGGCAGTATGACAGTTTTTGTCCGAGCAAGTCGCTCGGACAAAAGATCTGTGTGAGTCTGTGTGGGTCTGTGGCTAATTAATCAAATCATTTGGGATTCTTCGCAACAGGATTACAAATACTCGAATAAGAGACCAGCGGGCGGTAAGACTAACAAATATAATCAGGGGTGGGATAGGAAAAAAAGAAGGAGGCTTTCCACCACTTCGGCCATATATTCAAAATCCAGTTTGTCCATGGTGTCGGCAGGGGTATGATAATAGGGATTGCGGTAAAACGCCGAGTCGGTCACCATGACCGCCTTAAATCCCTGATCCCAGAATGACGCATGATCGCTGAGTCTTACCGCCGGCATTACCCATCCGTTGAAAGGGACGGTCAGCTTGATTACCGGAAGCTGTCTATTTTTTTGAAATTGTTCAACCAGCCGCCTGGCAAAATCCCGACTTTTAAAATTATTGACGATACCGATAAAATTGCCTTCCTTGGGGTAATTCATAAACATCAGGGGAAAGGGGTAATCCTGGCAGCCCGAATCATGACAGGTATAGCCGACCATTTCCAGACAAATCATGCCGTCAATTTGCTCTTGGACCTTACGCGCCATCTTCGCATACACCCGGCTGCCCATATGACGGGTATTGTAAGCCGGCGGTTCTTCCAGCGCAAATGACACAAATTTCACCGCCAGATCGAGCTTTTCTTTACCCGTCAGCGCAGCTAAATGCCGGGCCGTTTCCAGCTGGACGGCAATGGCGCTGGCATTGTCATCCGCCCCCACGGTACCGCTTACAGAATCATAGTGGGCCCCGATCATAAAGCGGTGTTTTGGATGCGCACTGAACGATATTTCAGCAACGATATTATCAACCGGCAATTCTAAATATGAATACGTCTGTTTGTCTGCCGTAAGACCAAGGTCTCTGTAAAAAGACGCGATATAAGCAGCTGTTTTTTTAAGATTCTCAGGAACACTGACGCTGCGTTCACCGATGGTCACCGTCAGGGTATGCAGATGATCCTGAAGCCGCTGTTTGGTTTCCTGGATATCAATCATAGCGCTTTCCCCGTTAACAGCATAAAGGTCTTCAACATAAATCAAGCCCAGTATGATGACAATTATAATCGTCCCGGCTTTCATGATAAACAACTGTCAAATTACGAAAACAGATTTGTAAATTCCTATTCAACCATGATTACATTTTCTTTTTCATCAATTCGAAAGTCAACTTCCAGAAATTTTTCACAGATAAAGATATTGGATCGGATGTGCCCGGTAATTTTTTCGGTCTTGATTTCCCCTCCGCAAAGCGCCATCAGCGGAATCAGGTTGTCCGCCAGGTGACGGTCCACCGCCGCTCCGGATTTTAGCGCATCCAGCAATCTGCCGCCGGCCGCAGCACCCACATCTTCGGCCCGCCTGCCCTTTTCCCCCAGGGCATCGGCTCCCATAAAAACGTTTCCCTGACGGGAAACCGCCCACAGGGTAATAACCGTTCCTACTGAAACAGTATAACAGTATACTTGTTTAATCTTCAAAGGATAGCGCTTGGCAAGGATATGAGATACGCCTTTAGCCTGGCGCCCGGCAACCCTGGCACCTTCCAGCTTAACTGATGCCACCGAATTGCCCTCAATCCGATCCAGCGCGGGTTGCGTCGCCAATTTCATCCGAGAAACATTCTTTCTTAAATGGGAATAAAAAGAATCGAAATTTTCACACTGGCTCAAACAAAACCGGGGTGTAATCGTCAGGTCTAATTCACCCTGGCCTTGGGGATAAAATCCTCGCCGGATTTCGTTGATCTGTACGGATGCGAATTTGTTTAAAAAGGGCAAAATGACATGCGCAAAATAGTCGACCGGAATACTCCATTTCGTATCTGTGCCTCCCTTAATACAAAGCCTGATGGCATCATCGGCAAACATGCAGGGCAGCAGGATCGACTGCAGGAGGAGGGTTATGGACCCGGCGGTACCGATATCCAGAACCAATTTGCCTGAGGTAACCGGCTGCGGGTGAAAGGTGATCCTGGCCGCACCCAATCGGGCGCCTTCCACCTGGGCCGAAGCCAGCTGTTTGAGCGCATCTATACAGCATAAGTGCTGGGCTTTGAGGCCAGGCTTTGGTCGGTTATGGCGAATTTTTTCAATGACAAACGGTTTGCCTGTCAGGATAGAAAATGCCAGGGCCGTACGCAAAATCTGCCCGCCGCCTTCCATATAGGAGCCGTCGATCTCGATCATAGGGATTGCCGCTGGTCGGTTGAAATTTTAACCAGCTGGTTTATTATGGTAATCGTGAAAAAATTTATCCAAAAAACGATTCACCCATGGGATTTGAAACCTGAAGAGGCCATTGCACTTCAAACGAAACTTGCCCGCCGGGTGATTCGAAAATCGCGCTTCAGGCCCGACGGTATGATGACGGTGGCCGGGGTGGATGCCGGCTACCGCGACGACATCGCCCATGCAGCGGTTGTTGTAGTGGACCTGAAAGATCTGAAGACAGTTGAAAAAGCGGTGGCCGCGCAACCGGTTGCGTTTCCCTATGTTCCCGGTTTGCTTTCGTTTCGAGAAGGGCCGGTGATTCTAAAGGCGCTGGGCAAATTGAAATCGCCGCCTGATCTTCTAATGATCGATGGTCAGGGCGTCGCCCATCCCCGCCGTTTCGGCATTGCCAGCCATATCGGCCTGCTGACCGATATCCCATCCATCGGCTGCGCCAAAACCAGACTGCTGGGAGATTATGAAGAACCGCACCGCTCTGGCGGAAGCACTTCATACCTTACAGACGGAAAAGAAACCATCGGGGCGGTCGTGCGCACCCGCACGGATGTAAAACCCGTATTCGTCTCAATCGGGCACCTTATGGATTTAAACGACAGCATCCGGGCTGTTTTAAAATCCTGCTGCGGCTATCGCCTCCCTGAACCCATCCGCAGAGCCGATCATCTGTCGCGAAAACAAATTAAAACCACAAAGGGCACAAAGTTCACAAAGATCATATAAATTTGCTTTTAAGAAGTCATTCTTTGTGTTCTTCGTGATTTTTGTGGTGATAAAAATTTTCAACTAACCGTGCATAAATCCTTATGAGGGATTAATACGGCCGCGCTATTTTCCCTTATTCATTAATTCTTCAATTTCTTCAGCTTCTCTCGGGATGGTTTCCGTCAAATCAATGGGTTCGTTCTTGGTAATTAAAATGTCATTCTCAATCCGCACCCCAATAGCCTCATCCCGGATATAAATCCCCGGTTCGCAGGTTAAGACCATTCCGGGCACAAATTTGCGATACTTATCACCATAATCGTGCACGTCCAGCCCAAGATGATGGGAGGTGCCGTGGGGAAAGAATTTTTTATAGAGCGGTGAATCCTCAGACTGCTTTTTGACTTCTGCTTTTTTCAAGACACCCAGTCGAATCAGTTCAGCCTCCACTAACTTGGACACATCCTTTTGATATTTTTCCAACGTATTTCCCGGTTTGAGCATTTTAATGGCAGCCTTTTGAATTTTTAAGACGGCATTGTATACTTCTTTTTGTCTTTTGGAAAACTTGCCGTTCACCGGAACCGTTCGAGTTACATCAGAGGCAAAATTCGCATATTGTGCGCCGAAATCGATGAGTACCAGGTCTCCGTCATTGCATTGTTTATCATTTCTGACGTAATGCAGGGTGCAGGAGTCGATCCCTGAAGCCACGATGGTTTCAAAGGCCGGACCCCGTGATCGATTACGCATAAACTCGTGGACGATTTCGGCTTCGACCTCATACTCCCACACCCCGGGCTGGATAAAACCGAGCAGACGCCGAAATGCCTTCTCTGTTATGCCGCACACCTCTTTAATCAGTTCGATCTCCAGAGAGGATTTAACGGCTCGCAAATCGTGCATAATGGGTGCCAAACGTTCATAATTATGCAACGGAAAGGCCTGCCGGCACCATCTAACAAAGCGCATGTCCCGGGTCTCCACAGCAACTGCTGCCCGCAGATGTTCATTGGTGTTTAAATAAATATTCTCAGACTGGACAACCAAAGTCCGCAAAATCGCATAAAGTTCAGAGGTCCAGTGGATCGTCTTAATTCCGGAGATGTCCTGCGCCTGTTCTTTGGTGTATTTTTGTCCTTCCCAGGTGGCAATCTGTTCGTTGGTTTCCTTTATAAACAGGATTTCCTTTTGCTTCTCATCAGGAGCGTCCGGACAAATAACCAATACGGTTTCTTCCTGATCTATTCCGCTTAAATAAAAGGTATCTGTCTGCTGGACAAACGGATGAGTTCCGTCGGCGCTGGTCGGCATGAAGTCATTTGAATTGAAAACAGCAATCGAATTCGCTTTTAGTTGTTTAAAAAAACGCTGCCTGTTTCGGACAAACAATTTGGAATCAATCTTGTGATATTTCATAATATCTTTCCAGTGGACGTAAAAGAGTTAATTAGTGTCCATCCGAAAATAAAATAATAGCAAGGATGGAAACTAACTAAAGATCATCATAACATCTGTATCCAATTTTGATTTACATAAGATGTGGAGTCCGTAGTGTCAAGGAAACATTCACATATCGCCCATCACTGACTTTCGTCAGCAAGTATAGGAATGCAGGGTTCTGGTAATAAATTGGAAGGAAAAAATCGCATTGAAGAAAACGCAGAGAAAAATTTGGGTAGGGACCCATAAAAAAAGCGCCTAAAGTTGAAAAGCACATCATCCATTTCTCAACTTTAGGCACTTTTGCTAATTTTAGATACTTGTCATTTCAAAATGATACGAGGGGATAAACTTTGATAACCGCATCAAATTTTAATTTTTTATCATCTTCACCGATTTCAACCCCTTCCTGCCCCTCGACAATCGTTAATATATTCTTTAACGGATAACTATACTGCAGCTTTTTATCTTTGACCATCACACTGAAAAATTCTTCATTGGCATCGACCAACTCTGCTTCCTTAATTTCAGAAGAATTATCGTAGTTAATCCCGATCGCCTTGCCCTTGTACCTTTTGAGCAAGCCCAACAATTTCGCATGATGGTTGAGGCTTGCCTCGGTTGTTTGTGAAGCAGTTTCATAAACCCCGGTGCTGGCAACCTGGATTTCCTGAGCGGATGCTTCAGCTTTCGCCTGTGCTTCTTTTTGCTTTTTCAATGCCTCCGCCCGGGCCGTCTTCTGCCTTTCGGCAGATTTGGCTTTGGCCTGAGCTTCCGTTTTCTTCAGCGCCTCCGCTTTGGCTTGAGCCTCTTTTTGCTTTTTTAAGGCTTCGACTTTGACTTTGGCCAGCTTTTTCATTTTTAAAGCCACTGCTTTTGCTTTGGCGGCTTTTTCTTTTTTTAAAGCTTCGGCCTTAGCCTGGGTTTCCCGCTGCTTTTTAAGGGCTCCCCTCACCTGGGTCTCCTGTTGTTTTTTCAGAGCTTCTTTCTTGGCCTCGACCTCCTGGTTTTTTGCCGGAACGTTCTCTTCGGCCGGTTCCTTGGACATTTCTATCGTAGCATTCGGGTGGGTCTGCGCTTTATCTTGAACCGGTGCGTCTTTGACCATCGTTAATTCCAGCTTTTCTTCAAGATGTATTTCTTTTTCTACCGGCTTGTCTTCGGTGCTTGCCGGTTCAGCAACTTCTGCTGCGGGTGCTTTCGCTTTGGTCAACTCGGTGGCCCTAGCTTTATCCGGCTCGGCGACCTCAGATTTGGCTTCCTCAGGCTCCTTTTTCTTCTGGTCTTCTTCCGGTTGGGTTGCAGCCGCTGGCTCATCTTCGGGTTGTTTTACAGCCGAATCGTCTTTTTTCTGATCGCTGTTTTCTTCCTCAGCGGTGTCCGATTTACCCGTTTTGTCACTCGATTCGACAGCCGTCTCCGGATCGGTCGGAGATTCAGCGGGTTTCTCAACAACCTCCGGTTTTTGCGGCTCGGCCGGCTTGCCCGGCTTGACTTCTGATAAAAAAAGCTCTTCCGCATCCAGCGTATCGGTTACCATTTCAATCGATGTCTCAATGGCTTCCATCTCAATTTCGTGATTGTCCGCCTCCTGATTTTCTTTCGATTTCGTCGCGTCTGCAGATGGGGCTTCCGATTTGTTTTCCGAAGCCTGATGTTCGACCGGGATCGCCATTTCAATAGTATCTTCAGCAGGATCGGGTCTCTCAACAGTTTCATTATTAGCCGGATCATTTCCGGCCGCAGGATCACTCTGCTCCAATATCGCCTCCGCCTCTTCTATGGCTTTTCTTTTTTGCTCATCCCGGTCGGCCTGCATCTGCACGGCATGGTTTTTAACGAAAATAATCCCGCACTGAGCGCATGCTTCCGAAAGATAATGATTAACAAGACCACACTGCGGACACGTCATCTCGTTTGATTCCATTTTGGAAAACTCCTTTCACTCTGCGAATGAAATTCGGATCAATCCGGCTTTTCTTTACGTAGAATATGCTGAGTGTTGACGCCTATCGCCGGATTATAATGAGATTATCGGCCCAAGGTTGTTTTTTCTTAAATAATATATCGCTTGATTGAATTTTCGATTCAGGAGACTGAGATATACAGGCGAAGCTAAAAACAATATTTTATATGATTACAGTATATTATAAACCCAACCGATAAAAACGATTACCTAACATTGTATGATTGAAAGCACACATTTTTTATGGTATCTGCTGGCATCTTCATAGAATCGAATTTCGGGGAACGTTTTCACACGAATTTGCACGGTTAATAAACGAGGATGGATTGAGGTCGGGCTAGCAAATTACCTTGATGTTAAAACACTATTTTGGAAGGAGATACACTTATGGCAATGGAAATCAGCTTTCCGAGCGGCAAAAAAGTCGATGCACACTTCAAAGGGTTTACGATCAAGACCGATCAACCTGAAAGAGATGGCGGAGAGGGTACAGCGCCAACCCCAACTTTTCTGTTTTTAGCCTCACTTGGCACCTGTGCGGGTGCGTATGCATTGGATTTTTGTACAAAGCGCAAAATCGACACTGAAAAATTAAAACTTGAGCTCGAGTTTAAATCCAATAAAAAAAACCACATGATAGAAAAAGTCAGAGTTAAACTTACGCTGCCCCCGAATTTTCCGGAAAAATACAGACCGGCTATCGTTAAAGCGGTGGATCTTTGCTATGTAAAAAAGCACCTTCATGAACCACCTGAGTTTGAGACTATTACTCAAAGCGCAGATTAATCTACAATGAGCAAGTCCGGGACTGAGCCCTTTGCACGAGTCGGACTGCTGTCATATCCACAGGCATGTTACAAAAGTCGGACGCAGCATAGTACTATGCGTCGAGCTCTTAACCCGCCCGCCTCGCCTGATGCGTGCTCGCGATGTCAGGTGTCAGGTAACGCAGCAGATGACAGTCTCCGGCTCGCCCGCAGGGTGACAGAGTGATGCAGATAGTCCGCTCTTTGTCTTCCACTCGACTGACCTCGATCGCAGGCTGTCATCTGTTTTACTGTGCTAAACTGTCGCTCTGATATGCTGTCCTGACACCTGACACCCGCAACTTCTCCTTATTCCTGACGCCTCATGCAAACGATTAACAGGTAGAACTCAATCTGTTTTGTCAAATACTTGCGGGACGCTACACTAGCCATGCCAAAGGAATCCGGTTTTAATAAAACCGCAACACCTGTTACCCAGCTAACCCTGTTAATAGTGGTAACCACGTTTTGCCGCCTGGTGCTCAATACGGCGCGCCGATTTGCCTATCCCTTTGCCCCGGCATTAAGCCGCGGACTGGGCGTGCCCCTTACGGCAATTACCTCATTGATTGCCGTTAATCAGGCCACTTCAATTTTAGGCCTTTTCTTCGGGCCGGTTGCGGATCGTCTGGGGTATCGCTTAATGATGCAGGCCGGCATGGCATTGCTGGTAGCCGGTATGTTTGCGGGGGGCTTCTTTCCGTTTTACGGTGTGATTCTGGTGGCTTTATTTCTGGCCGGTTTAGGAAAAAGCATGTTTGATCCCGCCCTGCAAGCCTTTGTCGGTGAGCGGGTTCCGTTTCATCGCAGAGGCATGGTAATCGGATTCCTTGAATTTAGCTGGGCCGGGAGCACGTTGCTGGGAATTCCGGCCATCGCACTTCTTATCGACCGACTGGGATGGCGAGCGCCGTTTTTTGTCATGGGCGGTTTTGGTCTCCTGGGGATCCTGGTTTTAAGAGTTTTAATTGTTAAAGGCGGGCAAAAAGAACCGCAGAAACATTCCGTGGTGCTGTTCAAAGATGCATGGCGCCCTCTGCTGCGAGAAAGAGCAGCTCTGGGAGCTCTTTTGTATTCATTTTTGGTCAGCGTGGCCAACGACAACTTATTCGTCATCTACGGTGCCTGGCTGGAAAAAAGGTTTAGTTTGAGTATTGTGGCATTGGGCCTCGGGACAGCCGTAATCGGCATTGCGGAATTAATCGGTGAGTCCATGACCGCCACTCTGGCCGATCGCCTGGGATTAAAACGATCGCTATTAGGGGGGTCTGGTGGTTTGTCTCATCTGCTACGGCATCCTGCCTTATCTGGGTCAGACTCTGGGCATGGCTCTGGTGGGTTTATTTCTGATTTTTTTATCATTTGAGTTTATGCTGGTTACCAGTCTATCTCTTTTCACGGAATTATTGCCCTCTGCACGGGCAACGATGATGGCAAGTTCTCTGGCAGCTGCCGGCATCGGTCGGGTGGTAGGTGCTTTAATCGGCGGCCCTATCTGGCTGGCCGGCGGCATATACGCCACATCGCATGTTTCGGCAATCCTCAGCGGTTTGGCCCTGGTGGCACTGTTCTGGGGACTAAGAGGCTGGAGCAAGCCCTGAAGTTTTATAAGTTCAATCTAATTTAGCTGAGAAAACGCTTTTGCGCATTCCCAAACATATAAATCTGAGTTATATTATAAAATCCGAAACACTAAATCCGAAATCCGAAACAAATCCGAATTTAAAATGACCAAAATTCAAAACTGTGAAATTGGAATTTAGGATTTCGAAATTGTTTCGACCAATTTTATTAAATCAGGCGATATTCGTTTTTCGAATTTATTTTTATAAAGTGTATGTTAAAAAAGATTTTAAAATACGCCTTGCTTGTCTTTGTCTTAACCGTTTTCGGTCTGACAGTGTATGGATGGTACCTTTCAAACCAGGTTGAAAAGCGCTTCTCAGCTCGACGCTGGAGCATCCCTTCAACGGTTTATTCGGATACGACGCTCCTTTATCCGGGCCAGCGCTTCAACCCATCCATTTTCACCAGGAAGCTCCTTAACTTAGGCTATCGCCGGATAAATCAGCTGCCATCTAAAAAAGGTGAAATCCAAATTAGTCCCGCGGAAATAAATATTTTCCTGAATGATCTCAAAACACCCTGGCGCGCAAGGGGAGGCTTTCCGGTTCGAGTTATATCCAGCGACGATCGAATCGAAACGATAACCCGAATTGACAATGGAGATAAGGTTCCGATCCTTGAATTGGAACCAGAGGAAATCATGCAATTTTTTGGCCCGGAGCGCGAACGCCGGCATTTGATCTCTATCGAGCAGGTTCCCGAGCATCTGGTTCTGGCAGTGCTGGCCGCAGAGGATCACCGTTTTTTTCAGCATTACGGCGTCGATTTCCGCGGCATCCTCAGAGCGCTGATTACCAACCTGCGCCACGGCGCCATCCGTCAGGGCGGCTCGACTTTAACCCAGCAGCTTGCCAAAAACTATTTTCTGACACCTGCCAGAACCCTCACCCGCAAGCTTAAAGAAACCCTCCTGGCAGTTATCATCGAATTGAAATACGACAAAAATGAAATCTTGGAAATTTATTTAAACGAAATCTATCTGGGACAAAAAGGTTCGGTCGCTATCAATGGAATCGGCGAAGCCTCTTATTTTTATTTTGGCAAATCGGTAAAGGAATTGACGCTTTCCGAGGCGGCCATCATGGCCGGCTTAATCAAAGCACCCAATCATTATTCACCTTACGTCGACAAAGCGCGCAGCCGCAGCCGCAGAGATGTGGTTTTGCAATCCATGCGCCGCCAGGAATGGCTTTCGGAGGCCGAACTTCAAGACGAGCTAAAACAGCCGATCAAAGCGGTCGGATTTACCGTATCCGATACAAAAGCACCTTATTTTATCGATTACCTGACCGATCAGCTCAAGGCCCTGTATCGACCCGAAGACCTTTCCAGCCTGGGGCTTTCTGTTTACACCACCCTGGACACCCAGGTTCAAATGGCCGCCGAAAGGGCTCTGGCAAAAGGGCTGGTGCGTTTGGAAAACGCAAACCCGGACCTGCAACGCGAAGCGCCGGAACAAAAACTTCAAGGGGCCATTGTCGTCATGCAGCCTAAAACCGGGCACATCCTGGCCCTGGTGGGCGGCCGTAATTACAGCATCAGTCAGTTTAATCGAATCACCCAGGCCCGACGCCAGCCCGGGAGCGCATTCAAACCTTTGGTCTATTTGAGCAGCCTGAATCAATTTACACCCACCTCTCTGCTGTCAAATGCCCCCAAATCATATACGGTAAATGGGAAGCTGTGGGAACCCCAAAACTTTGAACCGGTGACCGAATATACCGTCAGTCTGAAAGATGCGCTTAAAAAGTCCTATAATCTGGCCACCGTGGACCTGGCCATGAAGACCGGCCTTAACCGAATCGTGGATATGGCCTCGCGATTTCATTTTTCAACACCGATTCGGCCGTATCCATCCCTGGCCCTGGGCGCCTTTGAGGTCATACCCCTTGAACTGGCCCGGGCGTATTGTGTATTTGCGGCTGAGGGTGTTCAGCCGTTTCCGCTCTCTTTAGAGGGCGTCGTGGATGAAAATGGCAATATTCTTGAGCAAAAGTATTTAAATATCGAGCGAATAATTTCACCGGCCGAAGCCTTCCTCATGACCGCTATGTTGCAAAGTGTGGTCAATGAAGGCACCGCCCGCTCGTTGAAATGGAGAGGTGTTTCCTGGCCGGTTGCGGGCAAGACCGGAACCACCAACGATTTCAGAGATGCCTGGTTTGTGGGGTTTACGCCGGATATTTTAGCGTTGGTCTGGGTGGGCTTTGATAATGGGGATACGCTTGCGGCCACCGGTGCGGCGGCCGCATTGCCGATCTGGGCGGACCTGATGAAGGCCATCCCCCAGTACAGATCCGAAACAGAATTTAGGACCCCCCAGGGTGTTGAGAAGATATCGGTTTGTTCGGTCACCGGCCTGATCGCTGTCGATGGCTGCCCTGAACCGATCGAAGAGTATTTTCTGGCAGGTCACACACCGACCGAGCATTGCCCGTTGCACGACAAGGGCGGCATCACCGGAAAAATTATCAAAGGCGTAAAGGGTCTAATCGATGACCGTTAAATTCATTCAAATAGTCTGCCTGGTCCTGCTGCCAGCACTGCTGGCCGGATGTCCAAAACCGATTTTAAAAGGAGAACCGGCTGCAGCCGAAGAGGCGCCTGAAGAGAACCCGCGCGTTGTGGCCTCGTTGCAATTGACCGACCAGGGCCGGCGCCTGCTGGAGAACCGCAAGCCGGATAAGGCGATCCGGGTATTGGAGCAGGCCGTCAGCCTCAATCCCACCAATGGACAAAATTACTACTATCTGTCGGAGGCCTGGCTGATGAAAGGATCCGCCACCCAGGCAAAAGAATTCAATCACCTGGCGGAAATCCACCTCAAAGAAGACAGCGAGTGGATGATTCGGGTGGCTCAGCAGGCTGATCGTATTGCCGAATTAGGAAAATAGAAGTGATCTCAAAAAGGTTGAGCCCGTTGCCCGTTAGCCCGTTTACCGGTTAAAAAATTAGGGGACGTTGTAAAAAATTAGGGGACGTTGTTGACAAATTATACAAACTTATACACGCTCACTGCGCCTTAATATCTGCGCCACACCGGATGTCGATATGCCCAACCGTCTTGCTGTTTCAGCTAACGACACGCCATATTCGTTGATCAGTTTCAAGGCGATCGCTCTCCTGAGCTTCGGCAAAGGCGGGCGGCGACTGCCGGATTGAAGCATGGCAACCGCTCCCTTTTCCTTTTTGCATTGTATCTCTATCTCTGCCGTGATGATTTTTTGTAACTCCATGGCGGGCAGCTGATATTTTACCTTTTCCTCGGCATGCTTGATTAGCTCTGAGACAAACTCTCCGCTGCCAAGTATCCGTGCATCACTTTCTTCTTTAATGCCGCTGTTTCTCATGGCTTTTACAATTGACCACCCCCCCATGGATCGGATTAAACCACCGCCTGTCAAATCTGCTCTTTTCCCAAGAGCGATACCTTTTTTGACAAATTCCCTATAGGTTTTTTTTGCATCTCTTTCTTTCCGGCCAAACCATTTTAAAACATAACGCCTGTCCTGCCACGGGCTTTGGCAACGATTCATGATAACGCTATGACCACACCATTTGTACCGATCCAGTTTTGCCAGGGTTTCCACCAGGCCTGCTCTTAATGGATTCAAATGTATATATCGCACAAGTTCCTTGAAATAGTGATCTTCCTCGCAAACAATGGATTTATAGCGGTTTTGAAATAAGTGCCCATAGCGCTGGTGTCTTCGGTTATACGATATTGCATAGCCGGTAAGAAACCGGCGCATGAATGTCGGCAGGCCGGCGGTGCTGCTGCGAAGTAAAATATGAGCGTGATTGGTCATCAGCGCCCAGGCATAGATAGACGTCTCCGTATCCAAGGCGATTAAGCCCATGCGGGTGATAAAATCTTCACGATCCTTATCGTCATCAACGATCGCGCGCCTTTCAATACCCCGGACAATCACATGATGCAACGTCCCCGGAGCATCCAGCCTCGGGCCTCGCGGCATATCAGCCCCCTTACTTTGTCCCTGCTGTTTATCTCTCTTTTCTTTTTACCACTTGTCCATCCCGACTCTGTCCTTTTTTCTCATTTCCCATTTATATGCCAGTTTGTATCTTTTGTCAACAACGTCCCCTTTTACTGCTCCATAATGGCTCAACAAATCCTTCTTGCCATAGTCCTCCTATTGTATCTTTGTATATTTGCTATGGCGTTCTACAATATTTTGTAAGAGCGTGAATTTTGGGTTACGTGCCTGCTTACATATTTTTGAAAGTATAGTGAAATTGTGGATATCCAGATGAAATATGAGATTTTTAGAAATTGCAGATTTACAAAATATTGATTTGAAATGACCTATACTTGATCTGACAGAATAAGAAGGCAGGCTAAGACATTACTGACGTCTCTTACCAAAAAATCCGGTGCCTTCAAGACGCATAACAACTTCCCCGCTTTGATTGAGCATTTCACTTTTAATCTTCAGAATCCCGACATTGGGGCGATTGTGTGAAGATTGGGTCTCCAAAACAGTTACCCTGCCCGAAATTGTATCATTTGGAAATACAGGTTTTAACCAACGGATATTATCGACTCCGGGAGATCCCAGACTAATGGTTTTTGTAAGAAAATTGTCCACATATAACCGCATAAAAATCGCGCACGTGTGCCAACCGCTGGCGACCAGCCCACCAAAAATCGAATCCTTGGCTTTAGCTTCAGAAATATGAAAGGGTTGGGGGTCAAACGCTTCGGCAAAAGTGATGATTTCCTCTTTGGTCACTTTTTTACTGCCTATTTCTACTATCTCTCCTATTTTAAAGTCCTCAAAATACCGCATCTACACTATCCCTGACTTAATTAGAACCTATCTCAAAAATGCGTCTAAGAGCCCATGGCGGTGTTGCCCCGCTAAAGCGGGATTTCACATCTATTTTAATTGAATATTAAGGAATTCATCGAATCGGCTCAAAATGCTCACATACTACCGTGTATGCTCCGCTTTTGAGCCGCCCCGCGCCTTTTGAGCACCTTAATATATTAAGATCTGATGCGAAATCCCGCAAATTGCGGGGGCCCTGAACCCTGATCCACATTTTGAGATAGCTTCTAGATAAACCGAAACCCCATACGGCCCTGAAGCTGCATTTGAGGCAGCCTGAGCTTGCCGAATAAGGGTTGCAGGTAAAAACTCCCCGACCTCTCAGTTGATAATGATACTTTCCCCAAAGACTTCCAGCGCCGGCCGGGCGATTCGCGGGTCGTCGTAATTTAAAAAGTCACCGCTAAATTCGTGGGGGCCATGCAGCGCCAGCCAGGCAATCGAACGGGCCGGCACCTCGGGTGGTTCAAGCTGGCCACGCTCCTTGAGGCCCTGATAATAAGCGTTCTGTTCCGCCGACATGAAGTTCGGCCCCTCTCGTCGTATGATTTCCTGCATTTGGGTATCCACCACCCCCGGGCGCATCGTCAATACCGTAAGCCCGGATTCTTCGGCTGCCAGCACCCGGGTAAAATGATTTAGCGCCGCCTTGGCAGCACAGTAAGCACTGACATTCTCCATCGCGGTAGTGGCCGCTCCACTGCTGACATTAATAATGCGCCCGTTTTGTTTACGCAGTTCGGAAATGGCCGCATGGGTCAGATAAAAGGGACCCAGTAAATTGACGGCGATATTATATTGCCAGCGATCGGGGTCGGTTTGTATAACCGGAGCAATGGGTTCAACAATACCGGCACTGTTTACCAAAGCATCGAGCCTTTCAAAACGTTCCAAGGTTTTGGCAACCGCCTTCTGGCAGGCACCCGGCTCGGAAATATCGGCTTTAAAAACCAGCGCCGTACCCCCCAGCCGCTGAACTTCTTCAGCAACACCTTTAAGGGCGGCCCCTGAACGTGAAATTACAGTGACGGCCGCCCCGGCCTTGGCCAGCCAACAGGCTGTTGCCTCGCCCAAACCGCGCGATGCACCGGTTACGATAACAACAGGGTTATTTGGCATAGGCATACCCCTTCAATAGAGCAAAAAATGCTCAATTGAAGGTTATTCGTTAATAGTTATCGGTTATTAGAAATTGGTGACAGCCTCATTTTATAATGCGATGATTGGTGAAATATAAAAAATAAAAAAAATTTTGTATTCGGCCCAATCAATAGTTATTATAACCTACATTGAGCGTTTCAAATTTTAAAAGAGGGGTCATTTTGTCTTATGTTCAATGAATTCTGTCGATTTATATTTTTAAAATTTGAAACCCTTTAGTATTCGCTATTAGCTACGCCCCAACAAGTCGGGATTGCCGATCTTACCGCATCTACTGCGTCAGATGTCGCCCCGCATGACGATAGCGGAATGACATCTTCCTTGTAGCTACGGCAACCTCGACAATCGCTCAACTTAGGTTTCATAAACTAATTTCGAATCATAAAATTTCTACCCGGTTTTTAAAAAAACCTTCAGTTTCCCCACAGGAAATGAAATGAAAAACCAGACGATTCGGGTCAAGGGTGCCCGGCAGCATAATTTAAAAAACCTTGATATTGAAATCCCCTTAAACCACATCACGGTGGTCACCGGGGTCAGTGGTTCCGGTAAATCCTCTCTTGCTTTTGATACACTCTATGCCGAAGGGCAGCGACGCTATGTAGAAACTTTTTCGCCTTACGCACGCCAATTTATGGACCGTATGGATCGGCCCCAGGTGGACAAAATCGAAGGCATCCCGCCGGCCATTGCCATCGACCGCAAAGACCCGGTGCGAACCTCGCGGTCAACGGTCGGCACCATGACCGAAATTACGGATTATGTCAAACTATTATATGCCCGCCTGGGACAGCTGCATTGCAAATCCTGCGGTCAGCCGGTGGTACCCGAAACACCGGCAACCGTATGGAATTTTTTAAAAGAGAAACCGGCCGGCACCCAGCTCATTATCACGTTTCCTTACCGGCTGGAAGCTGCCTCCGCCGATGAGGTTCGCAAAATACTTATGCAGATAGGCTTTGACCGGCTTTATCTTAAAGGCCGGGTTGCGCATCTGGATGAATGGCAGCCCCGTAAAAAGGAGAAGGAAATTCCGGTTCTGGCCGACCGCGTCATCCTGCGATCAAAAGATCGTGAGCGCATCCTGGATTCACTTGAATTGGCCTACCGCTTCGGTGGGGGTCGCTTGGATGTCTGGATCCCGCCGGACAACCGCTATGCCTTCAGCAATCAACTGGCGTGCGCAAATTGTGGCATCCAATATAACACGCCCCTGCCGAATCTCTTTTCGTTTAACAGCCCATTGGGCGCCTGCGAAACCTGTCGGGGATTCGGACGCACCATCGGTATTGATCTGGATCTGATTATTCCGGATGCCTCCCGCACACTTGAAGAAGGTGCCATTAAGCCCTTCGGGTCCCTTGAAGACGGGCGCATGGAGTTTGATGACCTGATGGATTTTTGCCGGCGCCGCAGAATCCCAACCCGCCTACCGTTTCAACGCTTAAAAACAACCCACCAAAACGCGATTATCGAAGGTACTTCAACCTATTATGGCATTAACGGCTTTTTCCGCTGGTTGGAAACCAAGACCTATAAGATGCCGGTGCGGGTATTTCTTTCGCGCTACCGCAGCTATGACATCTGTCCGGATTGCAATGGCGCCCGGTTCAAGGATGAAACCCTGCTTTATCGGCTGGCAGACCGTACCATCGCCCAGGTATATAAATGCAACGTGGATCAGGCCGTTGATTTTTTTAATACCTTAGCGGTTCTTCCCCGGGATGAAGCCGGCCTTTTGGTGCTGGATGAGGTTCGCAGCCGCCTGGCCTACCTCAAAGACGTGGGCTTAGGCTACCTGACCCTTGATCGACAATCGCGCACCCTTTCCGGCGGTGAGGTCCAAAGGGTGGCATTAGCCTCGGCCCTGGGATCGTCCCTGGTCAATACCCTGTATGTGCTGGATGAACCCAGTATCGGCCTTCATCCGCGCGACAATCATCGCTTGATTCGCATTTTAAAAAGGCTTCGCAATCTGTCCAATACGGTGGTCGTTGTCGAGCATGATCCCGAAATCATACGCGAAAGCGACTTCCTGCTGGATCTGGGACCCGGGGCTGGAGAAAAAGGCGGTGAGGTGATGTATTTCGGCCCCACCGCCAATGTCAGCGGGTCGCTGACCGGCAAGTATTTAAAAGGCGAGCGCCGCATTCCCGTTAAAAAAAGACGACGCCGGCCTCAAAAAGACCAATGGATAATCATCCATGATGCGGCTGAAAATAATCTAAAAGATATCGAGGTTCAGATACCCCTGGGGCTGTTTGTGTGTCTGACGGGCGTATCCGGATCAGGCAAATCCACACTGGCTGAAGAGATTCTCTATAATGCGGCCAAACGCGCTCTGGGAGATCCCAAAGGCCGACCCGGCCGGCATAAGAAAATAACGGGAATCAGTAAGATCGATGATGTGGTGCTGGTCGATCAGCGATCCATCGGCCGAACGCCAAGGGCCAATGCATTAACCTACACCAAAGCCCTCGGTCCGATCCGGCAACTGCTGGCCGACACGGAGGCGGCCAGGGCAAAACGTTTTGGGCCGGGTTATTTTTCATTCAATGTTGCCGGCGGGCGATGTGAGACCTGCAAAGGAGAAGGATTTGAAAAGGTTGAAATGCAATTTCTTTCGGATGTCTATATCACCTGTCCCGATTGCAAAGGCAAACGCTTTAAAGAGGCGGTGTTGGATATTGTCTATGAAGAAAAAAACATACACGATATTTTGAATCTGACGGTTAATCAGGCGCTAGAATTTTTTCAATATCAGAATCAAATACTGGCCGCTTTACAGCCGCTGGCAGATGTCGGTCTGGGTTATATTCGCCTGGGTCAGCCCATCAATACGCTGTCAGGTGGTGAGGCCCAGCGCCTGAAACTATCCCGCCATGTGAAGCTTAACGGCAAAGACGCTGCCCGCAAGCTGTTTATTTTTGATGAACCTACAACCGGCCTGCACTTTGATGACATCGGCAAGCTGCTCACAGCCCTGCAGCGTCTGGTGGATAGCGGAAATACGGTTTTGGTCATCGAACACAACATGGACGTGGTCAAAACAGCAGACTGGGTCACCGATCTGGGACCCGAAGGCGGCGCTGACGGTGGCCGGGTCGTTGCCAGCGGACCTCCGGAAAAAATTGCGAAAAGCACCGCTTCTCATACCGGACAGTTCTTAAAAGCGTACCTGGATGGAAAGGGGCGCTTGAAACGAACAAAACCGGTCACCCGCGGGGTTGCCGAATCGACTTCCGAATTTAGAGCACTGCAGGAGTCAGGGGTCATTGCATTGAAAGGTGCCCGGGAACACAATTTAAAAGACATCAACCTGACAATTCCCCAGAACGAGCTGGTGGTGCTGACCGGCGTATCCGGATCGGGCAAATCTACATTGGCATTCGACATTCTTTTTGCCGAGGGCCAGCGACGGTACCTGGAAAGTTTAGCCCCCTATGTTCGCCAGTATATGAAAATTTTAGAACGCCCGGATGTGGATCAGGTCACCGGTTTGGCCCCGACAGTGGCCATCGAACAGCGCGTCAGTCATTCCAGCCGGCGTTCGACCGTGGCCACCCTTACGGAAATTTATCATTTCCTCAGACTTTTATTCAGCAAGCTGGGCATCCAGCACTGTACGGGCTGCGGGCGCCGGTTGACCGCCCAAACCCAGGCGGCCATTATCGAACAGATCCGTAAACGTTATTCGGAAAAACCTGCCGGCGTATTGGCGACCAAAGTTTTTGGACGCAAAGGATTCCACAAAGAAGTACTTTCCAGGGCACTGAAAAAAGGATTTAAAAAAGCCCGCATCGACGGCAAAATCCACGTCCTTAAAGAAGGCATGGCCTTGAGCCGTTATCACGAGCACACCATCGACCTGCTCATCGGAGGTCTGCCCTCAAAAAATCTTGGCCGGCTGGTGGATAAAGCCCTGCAGGAAGGTGACGGCAGCCTCCTTATCCTGGATCGTCACGGCAATGAAGAAGTGTTCAGCCTTGCGGGTATATGTCCGACCTGCGGTATCGGTCTGGAGCCCCTTGATCCGCGGCTTTTTTCCTTCAACAGCAAACAGGGCGCTTGCCCGAAGTGCGGCGGATTGGGTGCCCACAGCCGCACACAAGATGAAGAACCTGCCACCTATACAGTATGCCGCAAATGCGGCGGCAGCCGTCTGAAGCCCCAGGCGCTGGCGGTGAAGGTCGGCGGCCATTCCATCTGGGATCTGGTACGGAAGCCAGCCCGGGAGGTATTTGAATTAATCAAAACGTTGAAGTTCAATGTGCAAGAAAAGCCCATCGCTGAACCGGTTGTTACTGAAATACTGAGCCGGCTGTCTTTGCTCAATCACCTGGGTTTGTCCTATCTTTCCCTGGCCCGCAGCGGTGATACGCTTTCGGGCGGAGAAGCCCAGCGGGTCCGCTTTGCCGCCCAGCTGGGATCCAATCTCACCGGGGTTTGTTACATCCTGGATGAACCCACCATCGGCCTGCATGCCCGCGATAACCGCATCCTGATCGATGCGCTCAAAACGCTGCGTAATCGCGGCAACAGCATTTTGGTCGTCGAACATGACGAGGAAACCATTCGCGCGGCAGATACGATTATCGACCTGGGGCCCGGTGCGGGTCAGGACGGCGGGCAGGTGGTCGCCATCGGGGCTCTGTCCGACCTCAAAAAAGCCGGCGCGTCGGTTACCGGTGCCCTGCTTGACGGTCATCCCAAAAAGATTTCATCCCATCTCAGACCCTGCGGTAATAGGCCCTGGTTAACGGTTACCGGCGCTATAACCAATAACCTGAAGAAAATCCGGGCGGATTTCCCTCTTGGCCGCCTGATATGTGTAACCGGTGTTTCGGGCTCGGGAAAATCTTCCTTGCTAAAGGAAACGCTATATAAAGGATTGCGCAACCGTCTGTTGAAAAAAGGATACCCTGCCGGTGAGTGTAAGGACATCAAAGGTTGGAATCGCCTGCAACGGGCACTGGAAGTGGATCACAGCCCGATCGGCCGCACACCGCGGTCGGTGCCGGCATCCTACGTCGGCTTTTTATCCGATATCCGCAAATTGTTTTCCTTGACGCCGGCCGCCCGGGCCAGAGGTTACAAACTCGGCCGTTTTTCGTTTAATGTGGCCGAGGGCCGCTGCGACGTCTGCAAGGGCCAGGGCCGACCGAAGGTGGAGATGAGTTTTTTACCGGATGTATACGTTCCCTGCGAAGTTTGCCGGAGCAAACGCTATAACAAGGAAACCCTGGCGATACAATACAAAGGAAAAAATATCGCCGATGTCCTGGAAATGACATTTGCGGAAGCGGTTCGTTTTTTTTCAGCCGTGCCTTCAATCCGGCGGGCCGTGCAGTTTGTCTGCGATGTCGGTCTGGGATATCTATGTCTGGGACAGCCCAGCCCTACCCTGTCCGGTGGTGAGGCCCAGCGCATAAAACTGGCCAAGCAGCTGGTTAAATCATCAAACGGGCACACCCTGTATATTTTAGACGAACCGACCACCGGCTTGCATCTGGCCGACATTCAGCGTTTGATCGGCGTTCTACAAGCATTGGTCGATGAAGGCAACACCGTGGCGATCATTGAACATAATATGGAAATTATTAAGGAGGCCGATTATATTATCGATTTGGGTCCGGAGGGCGGCGATGAGGGCGGGTATGTGGTGGCATCCGGCTCGCCGGAAGAACTTTTAAATTATACCGCCACATCCCATACGGCCCGCTGTTTCAAAAAGTATTTGAAGGGAAAGTGACTCCATGAAGACATTAAACCGCTGCCAAAAATTGTAAAATAGACTCTCCCCTGATATACTATAAAATTAACTTTAAAATCCCATCTTATGTCCGATGGCTGTGTTACGATTCAAAATGCTCATATGATATGGGTTGAGCCTGTTGGCCCGTTAGCCCGTTTGCCCGTAAAAAATAAAATCAGACATTTTTCCGATTTCAACGGGCTCAATCCCGCCCTATCGGCGGGACCAACCACAAACAATTAGGAGACAATTATGTCGGAGAAGTTTGAATTGAAAGTCTCAGATTTAAGGCTCATTTGTGACCCGAAGATCTTCAAATTTAAAAACACATCCGAAGTCAAGCCATTGGACACCGTTATTGGGCAGGAGCGCGCCGTCGAGGCAATTGATTTTGGCCTAAACATGAATGATCCCGGTTACAATATATTTGTCACCGGTTTGGCCGGTACGGGCAAATCTACCATTGTTAAGGATCTGGTGACCAAACATGCCAAAACATTACCTACGCCCAACGAATGGTGCCTGGTGAATAACTTCAAGGATGAATTCCGTCCCAAAGCCATTGCAGTTTCCCCGAAAAACGCGATTCGATTCAGCAAAAAAATAAACAGGGCCATCGAAAGCTTAAAAAAGGATCTGCCCGAGATATTTGAAAACGAAACCTACTTAAAAAAATTATCCAAAATAAAGAATAAATATGCTGACAGGCAGCATGATCTGTATGAGCATCTCGAAATCTTTGCCGTCAAGAAAAATCTGCAAATCGAACAAACCGAAAACGATTTTCAAACGATTCCGCTTGTTGATGGTCAACCGATTACACCAGAGGATTTTAATACGTTGCCGGAAAAGGTAAAATCAGAAATCGAGGAAAATCTGCGTTCCATTCAATCTGAAATTGAATCAACCGCCATGGAAATGGATAAAAACAACCTGTCTCTGCATGCGGATATCGAAAAGCTGATGGATGAGTATGCCTTGTCGGTGGTAAAGAAACGTTTAGATCCGATAAAAAAGGAATTTAAAGCCAGCGAAGCTATTGTTGTACATCTAAATGCCGTTCAGGAAAATATCGTTGAAAATTTCAATCTGTTTATTCCGCCGGATAAAGGCGAACCGCAACCGCAAGGCCAGACTCCGCAGAATGCAGCATCTTCATTTCTGCAGTATAAAATAAACGTATTGGTTGATCAGGAGTCAACCAAAGGTGCGCCGGTTATCTTTGAAAGCAACCCGACTTATTATAATGTCTTCGGCCGCATTGAGAAACGCGCTTTTATGGGAACCATAAACACGGATTTTACCATGGTGCAGACCGGTTCCCTTCTAAACGCCAACGGCGGTTTTCTTATTATGGAAATCGAGTCGGTTATTATGAACCCATATGTCTGGGAGGCCCTCAAAAGAACGTTGCGGACCAAATGTCTTCAAATAGAGGATATTCCCGAGGAAACCGGTTTTGCCACCACTTCGCTTAAGCCGGAACCGATTCCGCTGGATGTCAAAGTGATATTGCTGGGCAGCTATGAGGCCTTTGAAATTATTCAGAACGAAGACCCAAAATTTAATAAAATTTTTAAAGTCCGGGCCGATTTTGACTCCGAAGTTGATAGAACCCGGGGCACCATTCAGCAATATGCCCGTTTCATCGCCCGTGTCTGCAAAGAAGAAAGCCTTCTGCCATTCACTTCCAAAGCCGTAGCGGCCATCGTGGAATACGGCGAAAAATATGTTTCCGACAAAAATAAGCTTTCCATTCGGTTTGGCCCCCTACTGGGCGTTTTAAAAGAATCAGACTACTGGGCACGCAAGAATAAGGCCCGGCAGGTAACAGATAAATTTGTCTTTAAGGCCTTCAACGAATATCGATTCCGCTATAGCCTGTATGAACAAAAAATGCATGAATCGTATTTAGATGACACCATTATGATCGATGTCCGCGGAGAGGTGATCGGACAGGTCAACGCTCTGGCCGTTTATCAGATCGGCGAATTCTCATTTGGTCGTCCGGCCCGAATTACCGCCGAAACCTATTTGGGCAAACAGAATGTCGTCAATATCGAACGCGAATCTGATTTAAGTGGCAGTACACATGATAAAGGCGTTTTAATTCTATCCGGATATCTGGGAAGAACCTTTGCCCAATACTACCCACTAAGTTTATCAATCAGCATTACCTTCGAGCAAAGCTATTACGGCATCGATGGTGATAGCGCATCGTCCACCGAGCTGTATGCCGTCATATCCAGTCTTTCGGACATTCCCATCAAACAGGGAATTGCGGTCACCGGATCCGTAAATCAAAAAGGACAAATCCAGGCCATTGGCGACGTCAACCAAAAAATTGAAGGGTTTTTTGCCGTGTGTAAAGAAAAGGGCTTAACCGGCAAACAGGGTGTTATGATTCCGCAGGCTAACAAAAAAAATCTGATGCTTAAGAAAGAGGTGCTCGATGCGGTTAAGCAGGGAAAATTCCATATCTACCAGGTCGCCACGGTTGAAGAAGGCATTGAGATTCTGACGGGAGTTCGAGCCGGCAAACCCAATAAAGAGGGACATTATCCCGAGGGAACGGTTTACGGTGCGGTTCAGGGGAAATTAAAAAAATACTATGAGCGCTCCTATAAAATCAAAAAAGCATTAGGGGACGAAGAAGAATAAACACACCCTATCACAAAGATTTTGAATCTTTGAGATTATAGATCCGGGATGCTGACAACTCATAACGCGAATTCCTGCAGCTCAAAAAGGTTAATCTCATGTGTGAAGAAGTATTACCCAACTTGTTTCGAATCAAAATTCCTTTACCGGATAGCCCCTTAAAATATCTAAATTCCTATATCATCAAAGATCCCGAAAGAAGCTTGATTATCGATACGGGTTTAAATCGCCAAGAATGTCTGGAAGCCATGCAGATGGGGTTGGATACCCTGGGAATTGATCTTTCTAAAAGCGACATTTTTATCACGCATCTGCATGCCGATCATTTCGGCCTGGTTTCAAAACTGGTCACTGATTCCACCAACATTTTTTTTAACCGGCCCGATAAAGAGCTTATGGAATCCTGGGAAGGCTTTGAGGCCATGGTTGATTATGCCGGCCAGAATGGTTTTCCCGAAAATGAGCTAAAAGCAGCGATCGATAAACATCCAGGCGCCAAATATGGCTCGGATTGGATACCGGAATTAAAGGTTTTGGATGATGGTGATGTGATTGATGTTGGTATCTATAATTTCAAATGTGTGGCAACACCCGGCCATACAATGGGCCACACGTGTCTATATGAGCAAAACAAGAAGATTCTGGTGGCGGGAGATCATATCTTGATTGACATAACGCCCAACATCCAATGCTGGTCGGACACTGAAAATCGTTTAAAGCATTATCTGGCCAGCCTGGACAAGGTTTACGATTTAAAGGTCGACCTTGTTTTGCCCGGGCATCGGCGCCTGATTGACAACCATAGAGCCAGGATCGAAGAATTGAAGGAACATCATATGCAGAGATTAGATGAGGTGCTCGCAATTCTTAGCAAGGATTCAATGAGTGCTTTTCAGATCGCCTCGCGTATGACCTGGGATATCGATTGCGAGAGCTGGGATCTGTTTCCAGTGGCTCAAAAGTGGTTTGCTACCGGGGAAGCAATTTCGCATATACGATATCTGGAGGATGAGGGCAGAGTCGTCCGAAAGACGGTGGACCAAACCATAAAATTTGCCTTAAGTACTTGATCTAAGTCCAAAGACTATTACCTGATTTTTGCACGAATTCGATGATTAAGAAAAATATAGAAGGCGAATCTCTAAAAGAACGATTATTGGCCAGTGCCAAAGATCGCTTATATAATTTTTTCCTGGCCGGCGGAGCGATCCGTGGCGCGATTTTACACGGCAGCCGTCTGCTCAAAGAAATGCGAGCCAATCATGAATTGGGAATATTGGAAACGCTGGTGCTGGGTCGTGCTTATCTGGGTGCCGGCTTGATGTCGGCCAATTTAAAAGGAACAGACAGCACCAGCTTAAAAATTGAATGCTCGGGACCGATAAAAGGTCTCACCGTGGAGGTAAATGCCTTTGGCGAGGTTCGCGGCTTTCTAAAAAATATTCCGATTCCCATGGATAAACCCATGGCGGATTTTAACCTGGCGCCCTTTTTTGGTGCCGGATTTCTCTCCGTTATCCGATATTTAGAAGACGCCAAGCAGCCTTTTACGGGGAAAGTCACCCTGAAATACGGCAACATTGCTCAGGATCTCGCAAACTATTTTCTGACATCCGAGCAAATTCCTACGGCGTTTAATCTAAGCATTAAATACGACAAAAAGGGCGATGTCACCGGCGCCGGCGGACTATTTTTGCAAGCCATGCCGGGAGCCGATGGTCCCTTGACTGCAGAACTGGAGGAATTGGTGATCAAGTTCCCGTCTCTGGGTGAAGTTTTTGCGAAAGGACAGGAACCCGAGGCCTTGATTCAGGAGGTATTTCAGAAATACACACCCCTCTTTTTGGCCAACAAGCGCATTGAGTTCATGTGTCATTGCAGCCCCGAACGGCTGCGCGGAGTTTTAACGATGCTGCCGATTGATGAGTTGAAAGATATTCGGGATAATGGTCCTTTTCCGCTCGAGATGCGCTGTCATTATTGCAATACGCTGTGTCATTTTGACAAAGAAGAGATTCAGGAGATCTATGCCAAACGCTAAGAATAGCTCATAGCTGGTAGCTTATAGCTGATAGTCTGATGATGGATTGATCCATTTCTACTATGAGCTATCAGCTGTGAGCTATGAGCTATAACCTACCAAAGAAGACGCCCGCCGTCAGCTGGAAGAAAGCCTAAATCAGTTTGAGCTATTGCGACTGAGGTCCTTGCCCCGCCTTCTGCTTTTTAAGCTGAATAACCATCTCATCTATTGAGACACCATTGGGAGCCATGGCAATCGGATTGACTTCAAGCAGTCCTTCCCATGCGCGAATGGCGCCATCAAAATCATTAAGATCATGCAGGAGAACAATTCCTTTATTCATGCGCGAAACCTCATGTTTGGGGTCCACCGCGATGGCCTCATCAAACGCTTTGATGGCCTCTTGAGGCTTGCCGCTGCGCCGATACATCACACCCATGTCGGTCCAGATATTCGGATTATTCGGATCCAATTCTAAAGATTTTCGATAGGCGCTAATGGATTTCTCAAACTGATTGGAATCAAAATAGGCATTCCCCAGCTCCGTCCATGCATTGGCATTGCCCGGGTTTGCCTGGGTTTCGCGTTCGAGCGCGGCGATCCGATCAGAGCCCGCGGGCGCCGCGGTCTGAGTCTGCACAGGCGCGGATTGAACGGGAGCTGCGGATTGAACGGGAGCTTTTGAATCAGATTTAAAAACCGCAAACATGACCCCTCCGAAAAACCCGACGGCCAAAGCCAGGAGCGTGACCATTAAAAAAGTCTCTTTGCGAACATAATTTCCTTCGCCTATCTTTTGTTGCTTCGCCATTTATCCTCCATATACTCACAAATTAAAAAAATATAATCACGAAAGCACGAAATGAGATAGAAGGTTTTTCGTGTTTTTATTTTTTCGTGCTTTCGTGATTTAATATTAAGGTGTTAAATAAAGAAGTCAACAAATTCAGCCAATGCCACAAATCGCTTTCAATTTTGTGTATTATTTTTAACCATTTTATAGGGGTTGTCAAAAAAACGCTCCGGTGTTCAAACGGGTTTTGACATATTCTCGAGAATACTTAGATTGTTCTCAAGCGCTTAACGGTTGATCATCCGACCCTTAAGGAGCAAAGGACATTTCTTTTGAAAACGACAAGTACCATTTTATTGCTCGCAATTGTTTTGAGCGGATCGGTTTCCCTGGCAACCGAACCCGATGCCTGGCATCATCTCCAGGTCGAGCTATTCCCGGAAGAAAAAAAGCTGCGGGTTATTGACGAACTATCGATCGCAAAAAGCCGCAGCGACAGATTGGATTTTAAGCTCTCCCGCCGGGCTGAACAAATTAGAATAGCGGTAAACGGCAATCCCCGGAAATTTGATTTTAAAAATGGCAGGCTGCGAGTTGGCCTGGCTGCCAACGAAAAAGATAAAAAAATACGAATCGTCATTCGCTATACGGCAATCTTTGATGACCCTGTCCCCGTGCGTCCGGTAAATGCCGATAATCCCGGATATGGCGTCAGTGCGACGATCTCCGAGATTGGCAGCTTTTTGCTGGCCGGTTCAGGCTGGTATCCGGAATGGGTTGGAGGGCATTCAATCTATACGTTGAACGTAATTTCACCCAAAGGCATGATTGCAGTTACCGCGGGAGAATCAAAGGGGCATATAACTCAAAACGACAAAACAACGTCCACCTGGTTTGTGGACAACTCTGTCGGTGGCCTTTCACTCTCAATCGGTCCGTATATTGTTCGGGAAAAAAAAGTGGGCCAGATAACAGCGGCCACTTATTTTTTTGCGGAAACCGATCATTTGGCCAAAGATTATCTGGAGGCAACTGCCCATTACCTTTCCCTTTATCAGAATCTTTTTGGACCTTACCCTTTTAAAAAATTTGCGGTTGTGGAAAATTTTTTTCCAACCGGATTTGGATTTCCCTCCTATACCTTGATCGGCGGCAGCGTTTTGCGACTGCCCTTTATCATCCGCACCAGTTTGGGGCATGAAATCGCCCATTGCTGGTGGGGCAACGGTGTGCGAGTTGATTATGACACAGGTAACTGGAGCGAGGCCTTAACGACCTATGTGGCAGATTATCTTTATAAAGAAATGAAATCCGAGGAAGATGCCCGGGGATATCGGCTGCAGATTTTACGAAACTATTCCACCCTGGTCAAACCTGATAAGGATTTTGCCTTGAAGCAGTTTCAGAGCCGGTATGATCCGGTCACCAAAACGGTCGGCTACGACAAAGGGGCAATGGTTTTCCATATGCTTCGCAAACAATTAGGAGAAGAAGCTTTCTGGGGGGCGCTCAGCGATCTTTACCGTAATCGATTGTTCAAAACAACTTCCTGGACGGACATTCAAAAAGCGTTTGAAGCCCGGGGGCAGCGATCGTTGCAAGATTTTTTTGATCAATGGGTATTTCAAAGCGGTGCACCGCAGCTTTATTTGGATGAGATTCAAACCAGGCGGACGGGCGGTATCTGGAGAATTAAGGGCCGCATTGTCCAGGAAAGCCCGGTATTTAGCCTTGATTTAAATCTCATACTGGAGAGTCGCGCACAGACAATTTCCAGAACAATCCGGATATCGAGTAAAGAGACTCCATTTCAGATTAACAGCAGATCTATGCCGCTCAGGCTTGTCGCCGATCCCGATAGCGATATCATGCGGCGGCTTTTTGCAGATGAAATCCCTCCGGCAATTAATTCAATTAAAAGCTCTTCTTCTGTTCTGGCTGTGTTTTCATCTGATCTGGAACCTGAAGTCAAAAGCGCAGCCCGTACGTTGATTCTTTCCCTGGGATTAAAAAATTACACATTAACCGAAGAAAACGAGATCAACCGTGAAAAGCTTCTTGAGAAAGATATTTTAATGATCGGTTATCCGCAAATGAAAGATATTTTTCGGAATTTGCCCGATCAAATTGCAATTCACCAAAAATCCTTTATCTTAAATAATAGGGCCTATGACCAACCATCGGATACTTTTTTTGGCGTTTTTCCCCATCCCTTCGCTGAAAATCGGATCGCAGCCCTGTTTTTCCCGTTGTCATCGCGTCAAGCAGAAAACGTTGCCCGTAAGATCACTCACTACGGCAAATACAGTTATCTTGCTTTTCAAAACGGACAAAATCGAGCCAAAGGATTTTGGTCAATAGAACAATCGCCCCTTGAATACAGATGGAATAATGGAAAAAAATAATTTATGGGGATTTATACCGTTTTCCATAATAATGTTCCCAATGACGGAATTGCGGCATAAGTGCTTGTGCCGAAAATGGAATGATGAAATATTGGCTTATATGAAGAGCAGATATCATGAAAAAGCTTATAAGTGCTGTAATGTTTGCCGTTTTTCTCAACACAGGTTGCTGGGCCAAACAGGACAACTTTGACCAGCGCCTGTTTGACCTGAGCCGCGAAAATGAGTTGATGATGTCTCAGGTGCTAGCGGACTTTAAAAAAAGCCGAATAATCCTGGTGGGCGAACATCACACAAATAAAAAACATCACAGGGCCCAATTGAGGGTGATCCAGACCCTAAACGACGCCGGTCTCCAGGTGGCTATCGGTCTGGAGATGTTCAGAAATGAAAGCCAGCCGGCCCTTGATCAATGGGTTTCAGGAGATATCGACGAAAAAAGTTTTGAAAAAATCTACTACGACAATTGGAATTTCCCCTGGTCGGCTTATCGCAAGATTTTTGAATATTCCAGGGATCATAAGATCCCGATGATCGGCCTGAATGTACCCCGGGAAATCACCCGGAAGGTATCCCGTAATGGATTTAAGTCGCTTTCGCAGAAACAAAAAGGAAAGATTTCCGAGGTCAGCTGCATCGTGGACCAAGAATACATGAATTATATCCGCAAAGCATTTGGCGGTCACGGGCATGACCAGCTTAATTTCATCTACTTTTGTGAGGCTCAGCTGGTCTGGGATAGTGCCATGGCAGTTTATACCCTGGACTACTTAAAAAAGAATCCGAACTCCATTGTTGTGATTCTGACCGGAACCGGCCACGCGCAAAAAGGCGCTGTCCCAAGACAAATCCGGGCGCGTTCAGGACTCCCCTTTGCGGTAATTTTGCCGGAAATACCCGGCAGCATCGATGCGGAAACCATCACTAGCAAGGATGCGGACTATATTATGTTGGATATGGACTAGAACCCATCTCCTAAGCTTGATTTATTAAATTCATAGCACTGGGATGAAAAACAATGAACTACTGCAGCAACTGTGGCGATACAGTGAAATTTTGTGCCCCTGCCGGCGATGACCGCCCCAGATATCTTTGTGAATCCTGCGACACAGTCCACTATGAAAACCCCAAAATAGTGGTCGGATGCATACCGGAAAAAGATAGAAAAATTTTACTTTGTCGTCGGGCCATTGAACCCCGATCAGGAAAATGGACGTTGCCGGCAGGTTATCTGGAAAACGGAGAAACCGTCGAAAAGGGAGCCCAACGCGAAACACTTGAAGAAGCCGGTGCCAAAATTGAAATTTTAGCCCCTTATGCGCTATTTAATATTTGCTATGTCAACCAGATTTATCTGATGTTCCGGGCTCGTTTGCTTGACGGTACTTTCAAAGCCGGCAGTGAAAGCACCGAGGTGCGGCTTTTTTTGGAAGAAGACATTCCCTGGGACCAGATTGCATTCACCGTGATAGAAAAGACCCTGCGGCTATACTTTAAGGACAGACTCACCGGAGCATATCCTTTTCATATCGGTGACATTCTGTCGAAGACGGAAATAAATGCAGTAGGGTATTGACGGATAATATATCTGTCTTTTATTATTAGAACTGGTTTCAAAACCCTCAGTTCTTGGACCTTTTTCCGACGAGTTGCTGACACATCAGCCAAGAGGATTTATATATGGCGCTAGAAAAAAATAGGATCAACCGCATTCAAAAACTAATTCTATTAGCTCTGCTGCTGATTTTGGCACTTCTGTTTGTTTCCGCCTGTGGCGAAAAAAAAGAATCTGCCAAAAAGCAAACCGCGCAAATGCCATCCGATAGCTTTACTTTTTTCGATCTGGGCACGCAATCCACACTGTCAAAAAGTGTTCGCAATGATCTAAACCAGAGATTGGGCCGTGATGCCATAGAGCATCGAAGTATAATTGATCTGGATATTAACTTTTATGACTTCCTTAAGACATATTTCCCTTCTTTATATGAGTTAAACCAGAATTTAAATTTTCCAGCGGGAGAAAGAATCGAGCATAACACGGTTAAGCTCATGTATCGGTATGCTCAGAAAAAAAACATACCGTTCGATTATGTTGAATTGGTCTTTTCAAACTATTCGCAGCACCCCTTGCTGTTTGGAATCAACTTCCAGAAAGACGAAGCCAATATTATTCAAACACTGAAAACCAAATACGGCCAACCCCAGCTCATTGATTGGAAAGACAAAAACGGCGAGTCCATGTACTGGGAAAAGAATAATGACCTATTAATTGTATCCCTCGTCCCCGACCAATTCGGCAATCCGGAATATCAAATCAGGATTTATTTTGTAGAAAATATCAAAGCGCTTATCGCAACCGAGAGGGCGGAGAACGAAAAAATCGAGAGCCAGAGGGCTCGGTCCGGAAAAACCGCCTTCTGATTGCGGATTTTGGATTTCGGATTTTGGATTTAATGACCAACTAAATCTCTTGGCGTTAATCTCCAGCGCATTACAATCCGCAATCCAAATTCCAAAATCTAAAATCAACATGACTTTATAGATCAGGAAACCCGTTTCAAGTATCCCGTACACAACATCCTTTATCGGTAACCATCATGATCGAGTATTTTGAAGCTATTTGCCGCGCGCTGCTGCAACCCCGCTCGGTGGCTGGAATCCTTCCTATTTTAGATCCCAGCGGACAATTTAATACCGAAGCCGATGACACGGCTGCTCTGGCGGCAAAGTTGAATGCCGCCTTTATGATAATATTGGCCGGCGAACAGCATCCTGAATTTGATCATGCCCGCAACACTCTTTTAAAAACAGCGGATTCACCCGATTGGGCCGAGGTTGGCAAGTTTTATCTGGCAGGCAAAGCCATCATAAAAGAAGAAATCGAACGTGTCTGTAAAATGGACCAAAAATTTGCAACTCGGCTTAAAGATCTCTCTAAGTGGCTATGGTCAACTCCAAATAAAAAAGATGAACAGGAAGTGGCCGATCAAATCTGGAGCCTATTTTTCCCGGAGGGCGCCGGGTTAAGGCAAAATCCGGCAGAATCTGTAAATGCCCTTCGGCATAAGCGCCTGGTTAAAATCAATCTTCTGAATCCGGACCCGATTCAAGATGCCAGTCGTGAAATCCTTTTTACTTCAAATGTATTATTGACGCTACCGGCTGAATTGGAGTCCACCGGTGAACTGCCCTATAGTGAGGCGCTTAAGCAAAAACTTCAAAAAGTGTTCCAAGAGGCACAGTGTTACTGGTATGATCACCCCATTCAGATCGGTGTCAAACCCGAGCAAAATGAACTTCTTTATGGCTTGCGAGGCCTTGATGCCGCCGTTGAATTTGAGCGCAAACACGGAAATATTTCGCAAAATGCTCGCCTGACCTGTCTGCTATCGGTTTCAGTGACCCATCAGGGCCTGCATGATATTGCCCGGGCATATATTGAAGAAGAATTGTCAAGTACGGGATCTATCAGAGATATCGATGTCTATGTATCTACCGAAACCGACACCCGGCAAATAATCGACACCGTGCTGGCACCGGCCGCCGAGCATTATCTGGGGAAGAAGAATGCCGCCAATTTACTGGAAATCATGGGTGTTGATGGTGAATACGGGAGGCACTACAGTTTTTTGAAAGCTATGGCTGCCTTCTGGAACATCTTCATTCAGCCTGAGATCAAAGGTACATTTAAAATTGATCTCGACCAGGTCTTTCCGCAACAGGATCTTGTTGAGCAGACCGGTGCCTCCGCATTTGAGCATTTTAAGACCCCGCTCTGGGGGGCGAGCGGTCTCGATTCATCCGGAAATCCAATCGAACTGGGTATGATTGCCGGTGCCCTGGTCGATGAAAAAGATATCACACAATCCATTTTTACCCCGGATGTGAGCATACCGGATCGAAAGCTTTTGCCGGATGAGCATATTTTTTTTAGTATGCTACCCCAGGCTATTTCCACTGAAGCAGAAATGATGACCCGCTACGATACGCATCAAATCGATGGTCTTCGAACCTGCATCGAGCGGGTTCATGTTACAGGCGGCACCAACGGCATTCTGGTGGACAGCCTCCGCAGGTTGCGTCCGTTTACGCCGTCCTTTATCGGACGCGCTGAAGACCAGGCCTATCTTCTCTCGACCCTGACAAATCCATCACATCGGCTGGCGTATGCTCATAAAGACGGCCTTATTATGCGCCATGATAAAGAGGCCTTTGCTCAGGAGGCCATCAAGGCGGCTGAAATTGGAAGAATCCTCGGGGACTACATCCGCATACTCTACTATTCCGCTTATGCTCAAACACTCTCCGGAAACCTGGCAGCGGTGAAAAAAATCTTTGACCCTTTTGCCGGAAGTTTTATTTCCAAGATTCCGGCTACGGTTGCCCATCTTCGCTTTGGATTCAAAGCCGCTTCTCTATTCAACAAAAACCGGGATAACGAAGGTATGGAGTTCGTCACCAGTGGATCAAAACGCCTGGCGAGAGCGCTTGCATTTATTCGGGGTAAAAACAGTTCTCTCAAGCAGCACTATGAGAGGGAAAAGCAGGGTTGGAATCTATATTACGACACGCTCGACGCTGTGGAAAGGGCCTTGAACAAAAATAGTCGCTACGCCAACGACTTGAAGCGCAAGGCACAAATCATTATTGACCAATGTGCTGTCGGTGTGATTAAAAAATAATGCCTGTGTTGTACGCCGAACTTTGAAAGCCATTAATTCCTAAATTGAGTGTTTCAAATTTTAAAATATGTTAAATTTTTGAAATGGATTCCGATCAAAATAAATCACAGTTGCCGGTAAAATCGGATTCTTCACCGGCTCAAATACAGGGCGGATCAGAGGTCCAAACCGGCCTGGGCTTCTTGCCGCGGACCGATTCGATTCAACCGGAAGAGAAAATATCCATCGCGCAGGATGAAGGATTCAATCCGCTGGCAATCGAATTGGCCATGGGATCTTACAAAACGTCTGCCTCTTACAAACTTTTATTGTTCATCCTTACGATCATAGCCGCTGTCCTGGTTGGTTTTCTTTTTCCCGTAAACCGGTTTTTCAAACCCAAAACCGAAGACCTCGGAACCATGACCATAGGCGCCCCTGTTATTGAGGAAAGCCAGATGCTATTGAAAGCATTTAACGAGCCCTGGTTCAAGGTCTTGCTGGAGATGGATCGTTTGTATTTTCGCGAAGGGAAATTAACCGAAGCGATTCAAGTGGCCGAATCAAATCTGGAGCGGGTACCGCAAATAAACTGGGAAACTGGAAAAAAGTTCATTATCGTTACTGGGAACTGTTATCAGATGCGGGGAGATCGCTTACGCTGAAAATCGCCACCAGGGCCTATCTGCAAACGATCCCGGAAGATCCTTTTGCCAATTACTATTCAGCCCACGCGTTCCTTGCGGCTGTTGACCGCATCCGATCATTTAATCAAGAGACGCGACAATTCTATCGACGGGAAGCCGAAACCCTGATTCAGCAAATTGATCGCGCCTGCAATGCACTCAACGCACAAACAAAGACTTTAAGCATAAAAGAAAAAAAAACGACGTTGCGAGATCTTTATCAAAAGCTGCGCCTGCAGCAGGCCAAGCTGTTTGTTCTGATCTGGAGACTGGGAGGCTATAAGGAAGACAGCCATCCGGACGTTGTCTACAGAGATAAAGCCTTGAATATCTGTAATCGGGACGAACTGGCCCATTTGAAGGAGGCCAAAGAACTCAAAATATCCATCTACAGCTACATTCTGGATCGCTGGTACTGGTTTGAAGGCCAGCAGGTTATCCAGGGCGCTAAACAAAAACGCAAGACACTAGTCGAAGAACTCAGGGCCTTGAAAAAAGAACTTAACGACACCGCGAACTTATGAAGGAACTCGGCCTAAATTCAAAGAAGCGCAAGAATACGAAACAGCCGCAAGCCACCCATGAATCCGGAATCGCCGGCATGTATGACCCCAAGTGGATTTTTGTGGCCTTGTGCTACATTGCCGCCATTGCTTTGATGGGACAAGATCCCTGGTATGGTGATAAGCAATTTACATACAACCAGGGTATTTTTGTCGGAATTCTCGCCATTCTTATTGTGACCGGATTTTGCTGGGAAAGCTACCTGTTGGGCCGCCCCAGCGGCATAAATCTTATTTTGCAGTTTCTCCTGATCATCCCCCTGGCCTTGCTTATCGGACGAATTGCCGGACTTCCAGCCGCACCTGAGACATCCTACGGATTTTTAGGTCAGCTCAAGGATTATGTGTCCAATCTAAAAGATGAGGTCGGTTTCGGAAGTCTTGTTCCCCACTGGATTCAAGATGTTTTTCGAAACCCCGGCATTTTAGTGCTCATCTTTTTCACATCAATCGCCTTTACACAGCAGAAAAGCAGTCGTCGATTTGCGCTAATATTGGTCGCGTTTTTGATTCCGTCAATGCAAACCCTGTCCCATGACCCCAAACCCTCTATCCAGTTCTTTATCGGCTTTCTTGCCATGATCGCCGGGATTGCTGTTCAATACAGCCGATACGGCAATATCGTCGGACAGCAAAATATCCTGACCCGCTTGCATGCAGTGGATGACCGCCTGGAACTGATCAGCAGTTTGCGAATATCAAAACGCGCCATGGAAGATGGTTTTATTACCGAGGACGGGGTGCTCGCGGTGGTGCATAGAGAATACGGCAAAAATTTTGACCTGGACCAACTGACGGTTAGAGGAATCGCCCAGGCGATTTCACACCGCTTGGTCCGCGAACATCGAGTTTTAGAACTGCACGGCGATGAACGTGGATTTTTTCTAATACCGTATTCCAATATCTTTAAAATTGATTCCATTTTTGACGAAATTGCGGTGTGGATCCGTAAAATTATATTAACGGGGCTGGTGGTTATCTGGCTGATTTCACCGATCGATTTATTTCCCGACAGTATTCCAATTATAGGTGCTCTCGACGATGCGCTCATAGCGCTCGTGGGAGCAAGCCAGTGGCTCGACACGTTTAGACGCAGACCGTACCCGATACCGCGAACCCCATAACCCAGGCGTACAAAATACCGTTTCGTTCAAGAAACCTGCAGCGGACTCAGGGGGTGTTTATTTGAAATAACGGTGTATCAAAAAAATGTTGGGGAAACCAAAATGGGGGAAAACGGAGCTCAAGCAGCAGTTCAAGAATTGTTGGCGCAGGCCGGCGTTACGATCAACGGCAACAACGCCTGGGACATCCGGGTGCATAACAACGATTTTTATTCGCGGCTCTTGAGCGGCAGTGCGCTTGCACTGGGTGAATCCTACATGGATGGGTGGTGGGATTGTGCGTCCCTGGATCAATTTATTTACAAAATTCTACGCGCCCGCCTTGATAAAAAAGTTAAAGGAAATTTCCGGCTGGCATGGCACGCTCTGAAAGCAAAACTTTTTAACCTCCAAAAGGGCCAGTCGCGCCTATCAGGTGGGAGAAGAGCATTACGATATCGGCAACGATCTTTACGGTGCCATGCTGGATAAAAGAATGTTGTACACCTGCGGTTACTGGGCATCTGTCGACAATCTGGATGCGGCCCAGGAGGCCAAATTGGATCTCGTGTGCCGTAAGATCAATTTAGAACCGGGAATGACCGTCCTCGATCTGGGATGCGGATTCGGGTCTTTTGCTAAATACGCGGCCGAAAAATTTGGCGTCCGGGTAAAGGGGGTAACCGTTTCCAAAGAGCAGGTTCAACTGGGCGCAGAGCTGTGCCAGGGACTGCCGGTGGAAATCAGGCTCGAAGATTACCGTGAAGTGACGGGAAAATATGACCGTGTCATATCCATTGGAATCATGGAACATGTGGGCTACAAAAATTATCGCACTTACATGGAAAAAGCCAACCAATGCCTGAAAGACGACGGTATTGCCTTTATTCACACCATTGGCAACAATGTCAGCTCAACCACCAGTAATGCGTGGATAACCAAATACATTTTCCCCAACAGCATGTTGCCCTCCATCGCGCAGATCGCGCGCGCCATAGAAGGATTGTTTGTGATGGAAGACTGGCATAATTTCGGTCAGCACTACGATAAGACCATAATGGCCTGGCATGCAAACTTTGAAGCGGTCTGGCCTGAACTCAAAGATAAATACGGTGAACGTTTTTACCGGATGTTTCGCTATTACCTGCTGAGTAGTGCGGGAGCATTTCGGGCCCGCAACATTCAACTGTGGCAGATTGTGATAACCAAACCCGGCAGAGATTGCCCGGATTGCCGGATCAGCTGACGGTAAAACATGAATGATTGAAGCCGAAGTCATTGTCGTGGGAGCGGGGCCGGCCGGTTCAGCATGCGCCTGGAAATTAAATCAAAACGGCATTCAAACCGTTTTACTCGACAAAAAGGCCTTTCCGCGCCAAAAACTTTGTGCAGGCTGGATAACACCCGGTGTGTTAAAAAATCTGCAGCTTAAAAAAGAGGAATACCCATTCGGCATCTTAACTTTCGAGCGGCTTTTTTTTCATGTTGGCGGCAGAAAATTTCGGGTCCCTACCTGCCAGTATTCCGTCAGAAGATACGAGTTTGATCACTGGCTGCTAAAAAGAGCCGCCGCACCCCTGCACCGGCATGCGGTGCAAGATATCAAAAAAGAAAACGGCTATTACATCATTGATAATTCGTATCGCAGCAGATATCTGGTCGGGGCCGGCGGGACCTATTGCCCTGTTTATGGGACTTTTTTTAAAGACGTCAATTCCAGAGGGCAACAGCGGTTGATTACCACCATCGAAGAAGAATTCAAATACGATTACCCGGATGCAAATTGCCACCTCTGGTTTTTTGAAAATAATTTTCCCGGATATGCCTGGTATGTTCCCAAGGCGAACGGATATCTAAATGTGGGCATCGGCGGGAAATTTCTGACACTCAAAAACAGGGGGCAGACCATCCGACGGCACTGGGATGATTTTATCGCAACATTGGCTGAACTTTCTCTGGTTCAAGGCCATACCTATCGACCGCGCGGGCACAATTACTACCTCAGACAGTCCCTGCCATCCGGGCAGATGGACAATGCATTCATTATTGGCGATGCGGCCGGTCTGGCGACCCTGGATCTGGGTGAGGGTATCGGTCCGGCGATAGAAAGCGGAATTCTGGCGGCCAACGCAATCCTCACCGGACGCAGGTTTTCAACAAGCTCCATAGCCCGATACAGTCTGACCCATATCTTATGGGCCGGAATAAAAACAACCATAACTGGTAGAACGTTTTCTAATTTCCATTGAAGTTGATAAAGGATTTGGGTCTGAGGGCTAAACCATGCCAAAGATAAAAATTCACGGCTATTACCCGGGGGTTGTCGGCAAAATCACCGAAATTCATGCTGTTTTTTACAATGAGCACTGGGGATTTGATATCTCATTTGAAACCCAGGTCGGCAGAGAGCTTTCGGAATTTATCAGTAAATTTGACGATGACAGAGACGGGCTCTGGGTGGCCACTAAAAATGGAATATTTGCCGGGTCGGTCGCTATCGACGCACAAAAAGTCCACACTGATGGGGCCCGGCTGCGTTGGTTCATTGTCGCTCCCGAGTTTCAAAATGCCGGTATTGGCAAAAAATTGATTTCACAGGCTGTTGAATTTTGTAGAAAGAAGAAATACCCAAAAGTATTTTTATGGACCTTCGACGGTTTAGATGCCGCCCGCCGGCTGTATGAACAGGAAAAATTCAGATTGAGCGCAGCGCACGACGCGGATCAGTGGGGCCAGCATATAAAAGAACAAAAATTCGAACTGATTTTAAAGGACCTGATAGTGTAACGTCCCGCAAGTAATTTACAAAACACGGATTGAGTTTATTAATGTTAATTCGTTTTATTTTAGGTGTCAGGAATAAGTAGGTTTCGGGTGTCAGGTGTCAGAAAACAGATGACAGAAAGCAGAAACAGTCTGCCCTTTGTCTTCTGTCATTTGTTTTCTGTGCTCTGTCCGCTGTATCTTCATGGCACCTGACACCATAAACATTGTATGGACACATAGACGCATTTTTGAGATGGGTTCTAGAGTTGTTTAAAGGTTCGATAGTACCTTAAGACCCGGCGGACATATTCCTCGGTCTCCTGATACGGCGGGATGCGCTTATAACGGTCAACCGCGGTGGGCCCGGCATTGTAAGCCGCCAGCGATAGCGCCAATTTTCCGTTAAACCGTTTGTAAAGTTGCTGAAAATAGCGCGCGCCGGCCCTGATGTTTTGCAGGGGATCAAACGGGTTTTCAAGATCCAGCATTTTAAAGTTCTCAGGCATGATCTGCATCAGGCCCATGGCGCCTTTTTTGGAAACTGCCCGCGTATTAAAGTCTGATTCGGCTTTAATCATCGCTTTCAACAGGCGAGAGTCGACCCCGGTTTGCTCGGAAGCATCCGTAATGAAATGGTCATACTTGTTGGTGGAGTAAAACTTTTTGGAAACGGAGGTTCTTTCTTTGATATAGACTTTGTATTCGTGCTCGTTGGAGGTCGGTGTGTTGGTGAAATGCATCACCCCGTTTGCATCGATATACATATAAATATCGGCATGCACCGATGAAACAGCGGCACTTAGAATAAAAATAGTGCCTAAAACAACAATATGTAAAATATTAATTCCGCGTCCGCCCATTAGTCCTCGAAATCAATTCAAATCCCTTTTGCGCTTTCCCCTAAAAGCAAGGGCCCCCTTTGAATGTTCGTTTAGATTGTATAATAAATTTTACAATACTTTTAATTGAAACTCAAGAAAATTATATTAATATCTAATGATTCTAGTGTGTTAGGCTATACACCCACAACATCTTGTATGTGTTGAAACGGGTTGGCCCAAGGGTACATACAGGGCAAATGGTAACTCTAAACGGCCTGTCATCCTTCCAATAGTAAATATCGACAAAATTAGGAAAATCTTTACATTACGGCAGCTAGGTGTGCGGCAAGTGTCATTTCCCAGCCATGCCCCAAGCACGATGTGCCCTGCTTTTTAAAAGAGCTGAGTTGTTTTTGTTCTAAGGTCTTTTTTGACTTAAACTTGGGGGAGTCGTCTTTTTTAAGGCGGTTTTCAATGTCGGCCACAAAGGGGCAGGGGGATCGGGGCAGGAGTTTTCCGTAAACGCTGCGCTTTTTAGCCCGGGTCAGGTACAATCGCTCCATGGCCCGGGTCATGGCCACATAAAACAGGCGGCGTTCTTCGGCCATATCGGCTGGTTCGGCGCCTTGACGGTTTAAGGGGATCAAATCATTTTCACACCCGGCAATAAACACCACCGCAAATTCCAGGCCCTTGGCCGCATGCATGGTCATCAAAGCGACCTTTTCCGCCAGCGGCAAATAGGCATCGGTATCGGTGTCAAGGGCTGCGCTCGCTAAAAATTCAGCAATGTTGTCGCCGTAATCTTCTGACAGGGTTAACAGATTGGTAAACGCCTCGCGGGGTCGGGAGCTCGGTATTCACAATGGCGCTGAGCTGCGGAATCTGCGACAGATACAGCAGCTGTTCGGCAACCGTCATGCCGCCGGTCTTATTTTTGATACCCGTCAGCTGTTCGCTAAAATCGATGAGTTTTTGCTGCTGGGCGCGGCTTAAGCCCGGAACCGGAAAACGTTTGGCATTGGCCA
>PVMK01124950.1_pt1 | contig 44507 bp, 38 predicted proteins | sample 1853481 | NCBI WGS metagenome assembly PVMK01 (sample SAMN08533507, study PRJNA380276) | Marine sediment metagenome, whole genome shotgun sequencing project.
ACAGGGAATGATACCGCCCTACTTCGAATGCCTTCGGCAACCCGGCGAAAATTGTTTTGTTGTCATGGCTGGCGATGAAACAGGCGATGAAACAATGAGCAAGGAACAATTGATAAGACTGCTGCTCCGTCAACGAGTGGCCATCCAGCAAGCGGTCGAGCATAGCGCTGAATTCCTTGCTCATTGTTTCATCGCCTGTTTCATCGCCCGTTTCGTCATCCGCAGGAAATTCGCCATTAGATCATCGCCGTCGGGAGTCAGAACGCTCTCCGGATGAAACTGCACACCCTCCAGCGGCAAACTGTTATGGCGCACACCCATGATCTCGCCACGAGCTGTTTGCGCTGACTGTTGCAGCACGTCCGGCAGCGTATCAGCCTCAGCACACAGGGAATGATACCGCCCTACTTCGAATGCCTTCGGCAACCCGGCGAAAATTGTTTTGTTGTCATGGCTGGCGATGGATGTCTTGCCATGCATCAGCCGATCCGCACGAACGATTCTTCCTCCGAAATGCTGCACCAGACACTGATGGCCGAGGCAGACACCGAGCAGCGGCACCCGGTCTGCGAAAGCGGCAATCATCGCAAGAGATACACCAGCATCTTCGGGACGGCCGGGCCCCGGCGAAATGACGAGATGCGTGGGATTGAGTGCGATGGCATCGTCGACTGAAATTGCATCGTTGCGATATACCATCACTTCGGCACCGTGGGCCGCGAATGCCTGCACCAGGTTGTAAGTAAATGAATCGTAATTATCGATCAGCAACATCCGCACATTTGCACCAGCCTCGATCGCCGCCATTACAATCCCTCCCCGGCCATCTCAAGAGCGCGACGCAAGATAGCACTCTTGGCCAGCACTTCCTGATACTCCTTGGCCGGCACAGAATCAGCCACAATTCCCGCTCCCGCCTGAAAACTGTACTCGCCGTTCGAGAACACCAGCGTACGAATGGTTATGGCCTGATCCATATCGCCACCTGAACCAAAATACCCTGCAGTACCTGCGTAGAGGCCACGTCCGGTATTTTCCATTTCCTCAATAATCTCCATCGCGCGAACCTTCGGCGCGCCTACCAGTGTGCCAGCCGGGAAGCTGGCCGCGAACAAATCAAACTGATCGTACTCTTCCGCCAGTTCGCCTTGTACACCGCTGACAATGTGCATGACATGACTGTAGCGTTCGATGGAGCGGTATGGGCTGACATGCACCGACCCGGCCTTGGCAACCCTGCCCAGATCATTGCGCGCAAGATCGACAAGCATGACGTGCTCAGCAGCCTCTTTGGGATCCGCAAGCAGCGCCTTTTCGTTTGCGATATCTGCGTCCGGAGTCGCACCTCGCGGCAACGTACCCGCGATTGGTCGTAGCGAAGCGTTCGATCCGTTCAATTTTACCAGCGCTTCCGGGGACGAACCTACGACCTTAAGATCACCCAATTCGAGAAAGAACATGTAAGGAGACGGGTTTAGTAATCGCAATGCTCGATACACCTCGAACGGGGCAACGTTCGACTGACCACGGAACAGCACTGATATTACTATCTGATAGATGTCCCCAGATGCGATGTATTCCTTGCACGCCTCAACACGCTCCCTGAACTCCGCCTCGCTAAGGCTGGCCTCGGTCGGCGATGTCACTACCTTGTCGGTCGCTGTGGGAATCGGGCCACGCAAACGACGGATGACGTCCTGACGTAGCTCGCGGCGCTCCGTCTCGGGGCCATCATGCAACAACGCAACGCGGCGAGTCAGGTGGTCGAATACCAGCAATGATGCCGGTGCCACAAACGCCGCATCCGGAATACTCGACTGTGGCACAGTGTTTTGTGGCAAACGCTCGAACAGGCGCACGACGTCATAGCCAGACACGCCTACGAGTCCGCCGGTGAACGGTACTCCGTCGACCTCGGGCCCGGGCTTTGGTGCTGCCGCCAACGCCCGGCGCAATGCGTCGAGATATTCTTGCTGACTGGCAGGTCGTGCCGCATTGCTATCCCCTATCTGCAAGCCATTCGCATCCATGCGAACCTCAAGAGCATCGCCAAAACCGAGAAAAGAATATCGGGCGAGTCGTTCCCCGCCCTCAACGCTCTCGAGCAGGAAGCGTGGCCGCAGGTCGCCGAGTTTCAGATACGCGGAAACTGGTGTATCGAGGTCTGCCGCTATGTCGAATGGAGCTTGCATGGTGTGTTTCCGGACAAAATAAAAAAAGCCCATCTCCACGTTGGCGGAGATGGGCTTCTGGTCTCGTGTTGCTCAGCTAAAAAGCAGCCAGCCGCCCTCTCTATTGCAGGCAGCCAGGACCAACGGTTGATGTGCTGAGCCTTCATGCTTCCGAGTATTACCGCCACTTCAGCAAGCGTCAACTGTCGCACGTGAAACCATCTTCAACCAGCAACGGCCTACAGCTGGTACATGATCGGCAATATCAGAGAAAATCCGATCCACATGATGACCGTCAACGGTATCCCGACCCGCAGAAAATCCGAGAACGTATAGCCGCCAGCACTGAGAATCAGCAGGTTTGTCTGATAGCCATAGGGCGTTGCAAAACTCATATTTGCGCCAAACATCACGGCCAGGATGAACGGCTCCGGACTAACGCCAAGCTGTTGCGCGATACTGACAGCGATCGGCGTACCGATAACTGCCGCGGCGTTGTTCGACACGACATTCGTCATCAGGGTCATCAGCAACAAGAATGCGCTGAGTATTATGGGCACCGGCAAACCCGATGCTGCGTCGACAAAGCCGAATGCCAGGAACGCCGCCATACCGGTACCCATTAACGCTTTACCGAGCGCCAAAGCAGTGACGATGATCATAATTACCGGCACCGACAACGCCGCCGCCGCGTCGCGCCAGCCGAGACAACCGGTAACAAGCATCAGACCAAGACCAACCATAGCGCTAACTGCGATCGGCAACACACCTGTCGCGGCGGCAAGCACAACGAAACCCATAATTGCGAGAGCGCGTTTCGCATGATGCGTCTGTGGCAGGTCGGTCGTGCCGTCGAGCACGAGCATCGAGCCGCTTTCCTTCAAATTACTGATTGAATCTCGTGAGCCTTGTACCAGCAACACATCACCGGCGCGCAGGCGAATCATGTTTAAATCGCCGGTAACCTGCGAACTCGGCGCACGAGCGCGGTGCAGAGCCAGCGGCACCAGGCCATAGCTGCTGCTGAATCGCGCTGCCGCGAGACTACGTAAATGCAGCGGCGATCCTCGCGTAACAACAACTTCCGCTAGCTGCTGCCCTTCGGCCGTGAGCGGCGTTTCGTCATCGACGGGATGCTCGATATCCGAGATATTGAACAGCGTGGCACCGAGCAGCTGTTCGTAGTGTTTCAGATTATCTGGTGAGTCTTTAACGAACAAGCGATCACCTGGCTGCAAGACCACCGATGGCAGCTTGGCCAGGAATAAGGACTCACTGCGCTGAATCTTGTCGATGCGCATCTGGCCACCGGCTTTCGCAAGCACCTCGGACAGAGTCTTGCCATCAGAAAAGCTGCCCTCTTTAACGTGCAGTTGCGAGCTGAATATGCGCGGCGACGTATCGGCCATCGGCGGGGCGCGATCGGGCAGGAGTTTCGGTGCAACCAACCACAGAAACAACAGGCCGACACCGCCGACAATCGCAACCGGTAAGACCCACTCAAACATACTGAAAGAGTGCATGCCGAGGTCTTGAGAAATACCGACAACCAACAGGTTGGTTGATGTGCCAATGGTTGTCGACATACCGCCAATAATTGTCGCCAGACCCATCGGCATCATGACCCCGGACACGGGGAACTTCGCACGCAGCGATGCGCCAACGAGGATGGGCATCAACAACACAACGATAGGCGTGTTGTTCATGAACGCGCTGAGCACCGCGCCCGCACAAAGGGTAATGAGTAACGCCAACACCGGTCGTGTCGACCATGCGCGCGCAACAACATTTGCAAGCGGCTGCAGCGCACCCGTTGTTTCCAGCGCCTTGCCGACCATCATCAATGCGCAAATTGCGATGAGTGCTTCGTTACCAAAACTGGCAAAGAAATCGCTCGGTCCAAGCAGAGCTTCGCCGTCCTTCATGTACGGGAACAACGTGAATCCCGCGACCAGGATAATCAGAACGGCAAGCGACGAAGACTCGAGCGCGATGCGGTCACGCGTAAATAAAAATAACGCGACTACAGTCAGCAGAAGTACCGCGATTCCGTGCGCGTCAGGTGTTATAGACTGCAATACGACCTCTCAATTTCGATTGCCTCTGAGCACAGCGAATGACGCGCTGCTGTGTTCTGACTTCAATCTGGATGTAGACCGTATCCTAGTTCATACCCGTTCCGCAATTAGCGCAGCATGGTCTCTTTGGTGTAGGGCCGCCCACGCGCGTTGATGGAAGCTCTTGAATTCATTGATATTCCAGTGAGAAAGTGTTGCTGACCTCGCGAATGTGCAGGCATCGCCATGCGCAACCAGCGGCAATAAATCAGCGTATCGCATGTCGGGAGGCGAATTAGCTGGAAACACAGACCAGGGTGACAGTACCAGCAGATTACGATTCCGTACCGCGCCCTGGTCGACGGCACGACGCCAGCGGATACGCCAATCGTCACACACATTACCGCCAGGCAGGGAATGCGCCGGATCGTTGCGGTCAAGGGCTGGCACATGACTGCTCTGACGGGCAATTTGTTGTGATCGCGAATGCAGTGTTTGCTGTACCCAGTGCAGCAGTTGATCGAGGTTTTTCAGACTATGAAATTTCTGCGGATCCAGTCGTCGCCGAAGCGCGAGATCGCCCAGCCCGGTCACGACGATTGCCAGTCGCCGATTTAGCCAGGAGTCATCTCGCATCAGTGCCGTCGGCCATTCCATCAGATCGTGCAGCAAGTCGCCTGAATCAACGCTGCAATGTAAGGCGTATTCAAGTGCCGATTCGTTGATGTTGCCGCAGGCATCGGCGAAACGCGCGAGGTCGACGTGAATTGGCACCCAGGCGGTCCCGGCTGGCACCTGCACACCGCTGCATGGCAGGATCGTAGTTGCGACCTCGGCTGACAGCAAAGGGCAATGCGACGACACGATTGATGAACACGCCGCACGCATTGCGGACGCATCACGCAGGTGCCAAAGCTGCAACCAGAACTGCTCGCACTGCTCGCGCTTCGACCAACCATCTGCGGGGACCATTCGTTCGTCATCGGCCATCAGGTAAACCGGCCCCTCTCCGAGGGTTTCGCGGCGAGTCTTCCAGATCAACAGCGGCGCAAGAGCGTCTGCATCGATAGCAATTTCAATATCGCTGGGTCGTGCACAAGCGTCTCGGGCCGCTGCCGCGAGCACAGCACACAATCGCCGCAGCAATCCAGCGGCATCGTCTATCGCCACCAGCCCGATTGCCGCAATCGAAAGACCCAGACCATTGGCCAGTATGGCGAAGGCCTGATCGCGAAGTTGCGACACCGCCGCGTCCGACTCAAGTGTTGATGCCACATCGATCACCAATGCCGCTCCGGATACACAGACGCGCTTGTCCGTTCGTTGTAATTGCGGCTCAACGCCTGCGACTTCGAGTTGCCGACAGGCATGTTCCGCTCGCACCCAATCAGATTGGCGCGGCCGGAGATCGTGTTTGGCTGCGACGGCCAGCTGCCGCGCAGCGGTATTCTTGTAGCTCACTACCCCTCCTTAGGTTGTGACGACTCAGGCTATGACGATATTGAAGCAATGCAAAGGCTGTGCCTCGAACAGCATTGTGACGCGAAACATTAAGCTTATGCTGCTGTGCTATCTGGGCGTCCTGCCGAGATTTTGCTATTGTCGCGGCGCACGGCCGGTCACCCGGCGAAGAATCCTGTCGGCTCAGCTGCAACTACCGCAAACTACGACTACACTGACACCACCAGCGACCAGGCCGCAGAGAAATGACGATAGCCAAGCACCAGGGACCATCATGCAAGGGATCACGACATGCCTTCATTTGACGTAGTCAGCGATTTTGACGCTCATGAAGCCCGCAACGGCGTTGATCAGGCCAATCGTGAAGTCAACACACGCTTTGATTTCAAGGGGACTGGCTCGAAATTCGAGCTCGATGATCAGGTCATCACGCTGACGAGTCAGAGTGACTTTCAGCTACAGCAAATGCTGGATATCCTGCGGCAGAAAATTTCGAAACGCGGCATTGATATTGCGTGTTTTGATGTGCAGGAACCTGAGACCAGCGGCAACGAGGCAAGGCAGCGCGTAATTCTTAAGAAAGGCATCGACTCCGACCTTGCAAGAAAGCTCGTCAAACTTGTGAAGGGCAGCAAACTAAAAGTTCAGGCCGCGGTACAGGGCGATCAACTTCGCATAAGCGGCAAGAAACGCGATGATCTGCAAAACGCTATCACCCTGCTGAAAGAAGCCGACGTGGATTTGCCCCTGCAGTATGAGAACTTCCGCGACTAGGTGGGCCGCTTGATAAATAAGGTGACACTCAGTCTGTACGACCACGCCGCCAGCGCAGCGTTGCTCAAGTGCGGCCATAGCGGTGCTCTGCCCGCACTTAACCGCCTTGCTCTGACGGCTGTCCGGCCTGCTGAGCGTTACCTTATTTGTCAAGCGGCCCACTAGCATGGGCACCGGGGTACACAAAGAGCTGCGCCGTCAGGACATTACGTTCGAGGACAAAGACCAGGCATTGCGTGATGATGTGCGAACGCTTGGCAAGATGGTCGGCGAACTCATAAGCGACCAGGGTGGCGAGGAACTGTTTGAGTTCGTCGAGGCTGCGCGCCAGCGATCCATTCGCCGTCGCGAAGACAACGAGAAGCCCGGCGAGGAACTCACGACCCTGATCGAGAAGCTGGACCCTGAATTTGCCCTGCAGGTCATCCGCAGCTTTTCGACCTACTTTCAAATGGTGAACACCGCTGAAAAGGTGCACAGGATTCGGCGCCGTCGCGAATACCTTCGACAAGTCGAACATCATCAGCCGGGTGGCATCGAAGACTCCCTGCTCAAGCTCAAAGCGTCGGGTATGGACGCCGACGGCCTGCAGGAACTATTGAATTCGATGCACATTGAGCCCGTGTTCACGGCACACCCGACCGAGCCGACGCGACGTACAATCCTGCGCAAAGAGCAAAACATCGTTCGTCATCTCGTCGAGATGCTGAACCCGACAATGACGCCGCGGGAAACTCATGTCGCGCTGGAGAACATCCGGCAACTCATTACAACCGGCTGGCAAACCGACGAGCATCCGTCCGAGCAAATGACGGTCTCTGATGAGCTGGAGCATGTGCTGTTCTTCGTCACGGACGTGCTGTATCGAACGATTGCACCCTTCTACGAGGACATCGAGGCTGCCGTATCCCGAATTTATGGTGCGGACGGCGAGCAGCTTACTGTACCAAGCCTGATCCACTTCGCGTCATGGGTTGGCGGCGATATGGACGGAAATCCAAACGTCAACGCCAAAACAATCCGTTCAACGCTCGCCCGCCAACGATCATTGGTTCTCGATTTGTACTACAACGAATGCGGGTCGCTCTCAGGAAAGCTTAGCCAGACATCAGATCGAATCGCAGTAAGTGATGAATTATCCGCCAAAATTAATGAGTACCGGGGTGTATTCCAAACCGCATATCACGCAGTACCGGCCCGGCATCGCGATATGCCTTATCGGGTGTTTTTGCGCCTCGTGCAACAACGCCTGCAGTCAACCTACGATGACGATGTGTTTCCCTACGAAAAAGTCGAGCATTTTCTGGCGGACGTCGAGATCGTCGGTAACAGCCTCAAGGCTCATAGAGGCGAACACGCGGGCTTGTTTGCCATCAACCGCCTGATTCGGCGCGTCACGACCTTCGGCTTTCATCTTGTTACGCTGGATATTCGGCAAGACGCAGAGGTTCATCGCCGTGTTGTGGGTGAGTGCCTTGGTGAAACAGATTGGAAGAGCTGGTCTGCCGAAAAACGCGCCGCCCGAATTGCCAGTGCTATTCAGAACCGGGAGAGCATGCCGGATTCTATAAGCACGGTCGCGCGCAAGACAATCAGCGTATTCCAGGCGATCGCCTCCTGTCGCCGCAAGTACGGCCCAAGAGCGATTGGTCCGTTTATCGTCAGCATGACCCAGGGAGCAGACGATATTCTGGCCGTTCTGCTGCTCGCGCAGTGGGGCGAGTTGCACAATCGACGTGGCCACGTGCCACTCGATATCGCGCCATTGCTCGAGACGGTCGACGATCTCAAGAGCGGCCCGCAAATCGTGCAGTCGCTGCTTTCCGTCGACTTGTATCGTGAGCACCTTGCGCGACGCGAAAATCAACAGATGATCATGATCGGCTATTCCGACAGCAACAAGGATGGCGGCCTGGCTTCGGCCCGTTGGGCGCTGCAAAACGCCCAGATCGCCCTTGCCGAAACCGCGGTCGCCGAGAATATTGAGCTCACGCTGTTCCACGGTCGAGGCGGGACGATCAGCCGTGGCGGCAGCAAGACACACGTTGCCGTGCTTGGCGCGCCTCCTGGCACGGTAAACGGTCGTCTGCGCGTAACTGAGCAAGGCGAAATCATTAATGAGAAATACGGCTTGCGTGGCATCGCGTTGCGCACGCTCGAGCAGGTAACCGGTTCAGTTGCTCTTGCAACCGCGATGCCGAACCATCGTGGCAACGACATGCCGAAGTGGCATGAGATGATGGACGTCATTGGTGAGGAAAGTCGACGTGCTTACCGCAAGCTCGTGTATGACAACCCGGAGTTCAATGACTATTTCAGGCTGGCTACCCCAATCGACCTGATCGAACGGATGCGCATTGGTTCGCGGCCATCGTCGCGGCGGTCACAGTCCGGCGTTGAGGACTTGCGCGCAATCCCATGGGTCTTCTCCTGGACTCAGGCCAGGTGCATGCTGCCCGGCTGGTATGGCCTCGGCACCGGGCTGGCCAAAGCGGCTGAAAAATTTGACGACGGTGAGTTCCGCCAGATGTTTGCCGAATGGTATTTCATGCGCGCCATGACCGCCGATGCGGAAATGGTGCTCGCCAAAGCTGACCTCAGCATCGCGAAACTGTATTCCGAGCTTGCCGGCGATCTGCATGATGCATTTTTTCCGATCATCGAACAGGAACACGCTCTTACGCGTGATCTGATCCTCGAATACTCCGAACACGAGTCACTACTGCAGGGCGACAGCATATTGCAGCGTTCTATTTTGCTGCGGAATCCCTATGTTGATCCGATGAGCCTCATGCAAGTTGACTTGCTGGGCCGCTGGCGAGATTCCGGCCGCGAAGAGGGCGCGCTGTTTGATGCCTTGCTGGCAAGCGTCAATGGTATCGCTCAAGGACTGCAGAATACCGGCTAGTTCGATTTGCCTTTACTGCAGCTTGGTCTGGATGCATACACCTAGGTATCTACGAAACTCGTAAACTCTTCCAGAGTTTTTCTTTTTATGTCCGGCACTTCTACGTCGTCGTCGGGGTACCCAACCACGAGCAGCAGAAACGGTCTCTCAGTAGTCGGGCGACCCAGAATTTCATTCAGAAACTTCATTGGACTTGGTGTGTGCGTCAGACACGACAAGCCGGCGTGGTGCAATGCCGTGATTAATATCCCCGTTGCAAGGCCCGTCGATTCCGTTGGGTAATAGTGTTTTACCTTGCGTCCATCTGCAAGCTTCGCGTACTTCTGCAGAAACACCGCGATCAAGTAGGGCGCTGTTTCAAGAAACGGCTTACTGTCGTCGGTACCCAGCGGCGCAAGCGCCGCCAGCCATTCTGGCGATGCGCGGTGCTCATAGAACTCTCGCTCCTCGGCCTCGGCTGCAATACGAATTTTCTTCTTGGTTTCCGGCCCGCTGACCACGACGAAATGCCAGGGCTGAAGGTTAGCTCCGCTGGGCGCAGTATTCGCAGCCTTCAGTGCAGTCTCGATAATATCTACTGGAACAGGCCGGTCCGAAAACTCGCGCACCGTACGTCGTCGATCTACGTCAGCGTAGAACGCCGCTATTCGCGACCGCATTTCGTCGATGGGATACTTACGAAAATCAGGCAAGGGGATGGTCGGATAAGCGCTCACAAGATCTCCTTAGGGTACCGCTGAGTTCAGGACGACTCGCCGAGCTGGCGTAGTACGGTCCAGTCATCGGTATCTGTTTCTGACACGGCTCGACCCAGCATCGATACGCCTGCTTCGTGCACCGACTCCGCTCGACCAGTTACCAGTGGATGCCACTCGGGCAGCTCCTGTCCATTTGCAAGCCGACGATACGCGCAGGATGCCGGCAACCAGTCAAATTGCTCCGGCCTGTCCACCGACAATACCAGGCAGTCTGCCACCCGTTTCGCACGCTTCGCGTAGTCGCCACAGCGGCACGTATCCAGATCGAGCAGCTTACAAGCCACGTCGGTGTAGAAAACTTCACCGCTATCTTCATCCTCGACTTTGTGCATGCAGCACAAAGCGCAGCCGTCACAAAGCCCCTCCCATTCTGCGGGCATCATTTCGGCCAGTGATTTGCGTTTCCAGTATTGATCGTTCATCGTCATATGCTCCGCAACAGAGAGTAACGCAATTGGCGAAGAATGCCGTATTTCTTGACTACGCAACTGTCGGACCCGGGCTCGATCTGCAACCTCTTAAGAGTATTTTCCCTGCACTGGAAATTTATGCAGCGACTGCTGATGGTGGGGTCGCCGAACGAATCCGAAATGCCGAGTTCGTGTTTGCGAACAAGGTCAAACTGTCCGCAAGCCTGCTAGGAGATGCGTCTGAGCTGCGGTTTATCGGACTGACGGCGACAGGGGTTGATAACATCGACCTGCAGGGCGCAGCCAAATACGGTATTGCCGTGTGCAATATTTGCGGCTACTGCACGCAATCAGTGACTGAACACGTATTTGGCGTGCTATTGATGCTGGGCCACGGCCTGCATCGCTACGCAGCGACAGTAAAAGCGGGCGAGTGGCAACGCGCGACCGATTTTTGCATGTTGGACTTTCCCATCCGGGAATTATCGGCGATGACGATGGGAATCGTCGGCCATGGTGAGCTTGGCAGCGGTGTCGCACGTATGGCTCGCGAGTTCGGCATGCAGGTTCTTGTTTCAGCGCGCGCCGGTCATGACGATATCGCTGCTGGCCGCGTCGCTTTCGACGAAGTTCTGCGCCGAGCGGATGTAATTTCACTGCACTGCCCGCTGAACGAGAATACAGAGGGTTTGTTCGGTGCTGACGAGTTCAAGCGTATGAAGTCGGACGCGATCCTGATTAACACTGCCCGTGGAGCGCTAATCGATTCGGAGGCGCTGGTTGCAGCACTGCAAAATGGTGATATCGCAGGCGCCGCTGTTGATGTGCTTCCGTCGGAGCCGCCCGTCGACGGCGACCCATTGCTGGACTACAGCGGCGAGAATCTGATCATCACACCACACATTGCATGGGCGACCGGTGAAGCACGCCAGGGCGCCATCGACGAACTGGCAGCCAACGTTGTGGCCTTCCTCGATGGCCGGAAAAGAAACAGGGTTGTCTAGGTTCGTCGGGCCCGCTCCTACAGGTGGTTCTCTCTATGCGCCGATGATCTGCCTTGCCCACTGTACGACCTGACGGACGCGAGGTGCGGCGAGATCGTACGCCTCGTCGAAACTTACCCAGCGCCACTCATGGTGTTCGGGTTCGCCCGTTTCAGGGGAAATGCCCATTAGTACGTCTTCCTCGCGCGTAATGGCGACGAAATAACGCGCGGTCTTACCGCGACTGTAGGGTCCGGTCGAGAAACTGCGGTCGCCCCACGCGAAGTCCACAGCCTCGATTCCTGTCTCTTCGCCCAGCTCACGCAATGCGGTTTGCTGCGGCTCTTCGCCTGCTTCCTGCAATCCCTTTGGAAAATCCCAATGTTGATATGCGCGCAACATTAGCGTCACCCAGCCGTTGTCGGTTTCCCGGCCGAGCACTACGCCGCATGACAACCGCTCAATATGCAACGCTATGCGCTCCTCAGTACGTCCGCAGGTGGCGCATTTACTGCGCCCCGAGCCGCGACAAACCCGCTCGCGCACACAATGAGAACGCCGCTTACGAGGCCGACAACCCATAGCAACGGATTGAACTCATACGGCAATTCGAACAGCTGTATTGCGACCAGCGCAGCGAGTATCGACGCTCCGGCCGACGCCAGAATTCCGGCCGCCAAACCTAAGGCCGCAAACTCGGTCATGACCCCTGCGAACACAGTGCGCTTGCGTGCGCCGAGGGCGCGCAATATTGCGCTTTCAAAGCGCCGCTCATCAATGGTCGATTGCACGGCGGCGAACAACACAGCCACACCCGCCGCCAACGTAAACATGAAGACAGCTTGCACCGCCAGGCTCGCCTTTTCAATAATGCCGCGGACCTGTTCCAATATTGCATCAAGGTTGATCACTGAAATACTTGGATGCGCACGAACCAGGTTCACGAGCACTTGTCGTTGATCCTCTTCAAGGCGCAGGCTCGAGACAAACGTTGCAGGATATTCTTCGAGCGCGCCGGGCGAAAATACGAGGAAAAAGTTTGGCCGAAAAGAATCCCAATTGATTTTCCGAATGCTCGCGATTTCTGCATCCAGCGTTTGACCAGCAACCATGAACTGCAACCGATCACCTACCTTCAGGCCAGCTTCCGCCGCCTCTTCTTCCTCAATTGACACCAAAGCAGGTCCGCTATAGTTAGCTGGCCACCACTCACCGTCAACAATCTCATTGCTGGGGCTGAGATTTGCCGCCCATGACAAATTCGCCTCACGATTCGCAAACCAGCGGCCACCCCGGGTAGGGTATTCACGGTCTTTTACAGACTCGTCATTAATCGTCGTCATGCGCGCACGCACCATAGGGTCAAAATGCGGCGCGGTTATCTGGGCTGACTCAAAAATATTTGCTACAGACTCACGTTCGTCGCGCTGCACGTTAATTATGAAGTGGTTTGGCGCTTCATCGTCCAGCGTGTCTTTCCAGCCGTCGAGCAAATCGGTGCGTACAATCGACAACAACAGCAATACTGTCAGGCCGAGTCCGAATGCAACGACCTGAATAGCGCTGTCGCGCCCCCTGCGTGCGATGTTTGCCAGCCCGTACCGCCAGGCAACCCCAACTCCGGAACGGAAGCGCCCCATCGAGGCGACCAGAGCACGGCCGACGAGATACAGCACTGCCGCCATAACCACGATGCCGCCCAGCAGAATCAGCAACATCATCGGATCATTCACAGACTGGTACAACAGCGCCGCTACAGAGACGAGTGATAGCCCGACGACCAGCACGCGCGACGGCGCCGGTGGCATCGCGTCGTGGCGCAGCACTCGCAGTGGTGGCGTATTACGTAGTTGAATTAGCGACGGCATCGCAAAACCCATGAGTAATACCAGCGCGCTGACGCTTGCAAGAACAATTGGCATCATGCTCGCGTCCGGCAGGTCGGCGGCAATAATATCCGCCAGCATCCATGACAGGATTTCCTCTGCGGCGTATCCGATTGCGCTACCCGCGACCACGCCAAGCACGCCGAGCATTATCAATTGCACCACTGCGACTGAGATTACGAAGCCTTGTGTCGCTCCCAGGCTCTTCATCAGCGCGACCGTATCCATGCGCCGATGTGCGAATCGGCGTGCTGACATCGCAATCGCGACGGCGCTGAGCAACAAACTGATGATTGCGGTCAGAGACAAGAACCGCTGCGCTCGATCTGCTGCACTGTAAGCGCGTTCGCTGCTTTCCTCCTGGCTGCGCACTCGCACCGAGTCTGGTAACTCGTCCTGAATGTCATCATTGAAACTACTAACAGCGCTGTCTTCGCCGGCAACCAGCAGTGCATAGCTGACTCTGCTGCCTTCACCGATGAGTCCAGTGGACGGAATATCATTAATGTTGATTAGAAACGAAGGTGCCAGCGACGCGAAGCCGATTGACTGGTCGGGCCGGTACGTCAGCACAGCCGAAACTACAAGATCTGCCTCACCCACCGATAGAGAATCGCCTACATCGGCGTTGAGCTTGGCCAGCAACGCGCCGTCAACCCAAAGCTCACCTGACGGCGGTACTGAATCTACCTGCCGTTGTGTACCGAATAGCTCATCTGCAATACGCACCGTGCCGCGCAATGGGTAGGTCTCGCTGACCGCCTTGACGGTTGCCAGCGCGCTCTCGTCGCCCGCGAAAACCACGGTGGGAAATGTCTGTGTCTCGGCGATCGCCAATCCGGCATCGATGGCCGTGTCACGCCACAGATCCGGAATCGGCTCTTGCGAGCGAAGTCGCAGGTCAGCCGCCAACACTTCGTTCGCCTGCCGAGCAACGGCCTTGCCGATTCTATCGGTCAAAAAACCGACCGCCGTCAGCGCTGCGACAGCCAGCGCGACGGCCGTCAGCAATACAAGGACCTCGCCAGATCGCAACTCGCGACCAAAACTTCGTAATGCGTAGGAGAGCGCTTTCACGCGGAGTCTTCACTGTGATTAACACGAGTGTCACTGACCAGCCGGCCAACGTCGAGAGCCAATATTCGGTCGCAGCGTTGCGCGAGCGAGTGGTCGTGGGTTACCAGTACCAGTGTTGTTGACGAGTCACGATTCAGATCAAACATAAGGTCCATGATGGTTGTGCCAGTACGACTGTCGAGATTGCCGGTTGGCTCATCGGCAAACAAGACCGCTGGTTCGATAGCGAACGCGCGCGCGATAGCAACACGTTGTTTCTCACCACCTGACAGCTGCGCCGGGTAATGCCGCCAGCGCTCAGTGAGTCCGACCTGATCGATGATCTTCAGCGACAAGCTACGAGCCTCTCTGACTCCCGCTAACTCCAACGGCAACATGACGTTCTCCAGCGCGTTCAACGATGGCACCAGGTGAAATGACTGAAACACAAAACCAACGCTCTCGGCTCGCACTATGGCACGACCGTCCTCGCTGAGTTCGCTGAGATTGGTGCCATTTAATTCAACGTGACCGACAGTTGGCAGGTCCAGACCCGCAAGTAACGCGAGCACCGTGGACTTGCCGGCACCGGACGGCCCGACGATGGCGACCGAGTCGCCGACATTAATGCTGAAACTGACGTCCGAAAGAATGGTCAGACTACCTTCGGGACTGCTAACCTGTTTACTGATGTTATATGCCGCGAGAACCGTGGCTTGATCTGGTGACTGATTCGACATGCGAAAAATGCTTACCTTATTTGTGTTGTTGCTAGCCGCAAACAGCTACGGCGCGGACAGCCCAACCGTCCTTGTGTTCGGTGACAGCCTTAGCGCGGGCTACGGTATTGATGTAGACCAGTCCTGGACTGCATTGTTGCAGTCTCGACTGGAACAGCAAGGGTACGAACATCGGGTCGTTAACGCCAGTATCAGCGGCGATACGACCGAAGGAGGCGCATCCCGAATCGAGCAGGCGCTAAATACTTTTGAGCCGGCGCTGATAATACTCGAACTCGGTGGTAACGATGGCTTGCGCGGTATCCCCTCCGACCGCATGAAGGCCAATCTTGGCAAGATCATACAGACCAGCGCCGAATTTGGCGCAGCGGTTGTGATGCTGGGCATTCGGATTCCCCCAAACTACGGGCCGCGCTACAGCGCGGCGTTTGAGAATGTCTATCGAGAGCTCGCAGCCGAATACCAGGTACCGTGGATCGAGTTCTTTATGGAAGGCATCGCTCTGAACAAGGAGCTCATGCAGAATGACGGCATTCATCCGAACGCCGAGGCACAGACCGTACTGCTCGATAACGCTTGGCCGATGATAAACGATGCGCTCGCTTTAACTATAGACTGAGCAAATGCTAAGCCTCGCTGTGCATTCTCTGGCCACGATGCGCTATGCTCTGGGCCAACCTGTCAGACCATAAAATCTCAATCTACCGAACAGGGTTTCACGTCTTGGAAAAAATCTGGCTTAAGTCCTATTCTCCCGGCGTTCCCGACGAGGTTCCGACGCCGTCATATGGGTCCATTCGGGAGTTGTTCGAACAGACTTTCGAAAAGCACCCGGACCGGCCGTCTTTCACCAACATGGGTTCCACGCTCACGTATCGTCAACTCGACGAGCTGTCGATGCAATTCGCCTGCTATCTGCAGCATACGCTGGGCCTTGTCCGCGGCGAACGAGTCGCGATCATGTTGCCCAATCTGTTGCAGTACCCGGTTGCGATGTGCGGGATTTTTCGTGCCGGCCTCGTTGTCGTAAACGTAAACCCGCTGTACACGGCCCGGGAGTTACACCACCAACTTAGTGACTCCGGCGCGAAATGCATCATCATTCTCGAGAACTTCGCGCACGTTCTTGAAGAAATAATTGGAGAAACATCGCTTAGTCAGGTGGTCACAACCAGTGTAGGCGAATTGCTGCGCTGGCCGAAAGGCGTCTTCACCAACATGGTTATTCGACATATCAAGAAGTCGGTGCCCAAGTACGCGCTCCCGGGGCATATAGGCTTTTCGGCAGCGCTTAAGTCAGGCGCTGGTCGCTCGTTAAGGCCGGTTGAGCTCGGCTTTGCCGACATCGCATTCCTGCAATACACGGGCGGCACAACGGGCGTGTCCAAGGGCGCGATGCTGAGCCACCGCAACATGGTGTACAACGTCGCACAGACCGTTCTTTGGCAGCAGGATGCGTACAAAGATCTGGATTCCATCATCGCAATTACAGCGCTGCCGCTGTACCACATATTTTCATTGCAGGGGAACTGCCTGACCGTTATGCAACAGGGTGGTCTCAATGTGCTGATCACGAACCCTCGCGACTTCAAGAGCTTCGTCAAGGACATCGCAAAGCATCGCTTCAACTTGTTCACCGGTGTAAACACGTTGTTCGCATCCCTGCTACATACTCCGGGTTTCGCCGATATCGACTTCTCGTCACTGAGAATTACCGTCGGTGGTGGCATGGCGGTGCAGCCGGCTGTCGCTAAAGAGTGGGAGGCAGTAACCGGCAATTCGATTCTGCAGGGCTATGGCCTTACCGAAACATCACCAGCTGCAATCGTTTGCCCAATTGACAGCACATTTACTGGCAGCATAGGACTTCCACTGCCTTCAACCGATGTCTTGATCTGCGACGACGACGGCAAGGAACTCGGCGTCGGCGAGATTGGTGAGATTTGTATTAATGGCCCGCAGGTGATGGAGGGCTACTGGCACCGAGCTGACGAGACCGAGAAAGTGATGCTGCCCGGAGGCTGGTTACGCACAGGTGACGTCGGTCGCTTCGATGACAAAGGTTTTGTTTACATTGAAGATCGTAAAAAGGACATGATTCTTGTCTCCGGCTTTAATGTTTATCCGAACGAAGTCGAGAATGTTGTCGTCGAAATGGACGGCATCCTCGAAGCGGCGGCGATCGGCGTGCCGGAGGAATCGTCGGGGGAGGCCGTAAAACTGTTTGCCGTGCGCAAGAACCCCGACGTCACCGAGCAGGATGTGCTGGACTATTGTCGCGCCAATCTGACCAATTACAAGCGTCCGCGAAGCGTTGAGTTCCGCGACGAACTGCCCAAGACAAATGTTGGAAAGATCCTGCGGCGAGCATTGCGTGACGACTAGATCGCCTGTCACTGTTGTCCCATCAGCAAAAGAAAGAATGTTAGCGAGGCCGGAGCCACTATAAATCTAATGAGAAAATCAGCGCGCAAGACATGAAACATAAGATAATCGTAGGAGCGGTTTCCAACCGCGAATGATGGCGACGTTTTACAATTAGACCAAGCAGAATCGCGGTTGGAAACCGCTCCTACGAGCGTATCGCTATTGTCGAACAAGCCACGAGTTTTTGTAGGACAGCGGTGATCGACTGATTAATCTGTGTGGTACTGCGGGCTTAGCTCGTGCACCGCATCGACCAGCGCCCCGAGGTGCTCTGGATCAATGTCCGGCGTAATGCCGTGACCCAGGTTGAACACATGCCCAGGTCCATTGCCATAGCTCTCGAGAACTCTCGCGACCCCCGCTCGGATAACTTCCGGGCTTTCTCGCAACGTCGCAGGATCAAGATTTCCCTGCAGCGCAACTTTATCCTCTACGTACTCACGAGCCGTGCTGAGATCGGTTGTCCAGTCAACCCCTAAGGCATCACAACCAGTACCCACCATCTCCGCGAGCATCGGACCAGCGCCCTTCGTGAAAAGAATGACTGGAATTCGCTGACCGCCTTTTTCGCGTGTCAGGCCATCAATAATCGTCTGCATATTTGCCAGCGAGAAACGCTGGTAATCGTCAAGCTCAAGTGCTGCACCCCAGGTATCAAAAATCATGATGGCCTGCGCGCCGGCCTCAATTTGTGCGTTGAGGTAATCGACAGTCGTTACGGCGATTTTGTCGAGCAACATCGTCAGTGCCGCCGGGTCTTCAGCCGCAAGGCCGCGAATCGTTGGCAACTCGCGACTCGATCTACCCTCAACCATGTAGGTCGCGACAGTCCAGGGGCTGCCGGCAAAACCGATAAGTGGCACCTTGCCTGCCAGCTCTTTTCTGATCAGCGAAACCGCATCAAACACATAGCCGAGCTCACCAGAAACGTCGGGTGAGTACAACTTCCTGATGTCGGCCGCCGTTTGCACCGGGTTGCGAAAGCGCGGGCCCTCGCCGGTCTCAAAGTACAAACCAAGACCCATCGCATCCGGCACAGTCAGGATATCCGAAAACAGGATGGCGGCGTCCAGCTTAAAGCGTCGCAGCGGCTGCAAGGTAACTTCGCATGCCAGCTCAGGGTTTCGACACAAGCTCATGAAGTCGCCTGCCTGTCCACGGACTTCGCGATACTCGGGCAAATAGCGGCCCGCCTGCCGCATAATCCAAACAGGCGTTCGCGGTACGGGTAATCGCTGCAGGGCGCGCAAAAACAAATCGTTCTTGAGTTCAGCCATCAGTTCGCCACCTGCTCGGCGATCGTCGCCTGTATGCCCTCAGCCGCGGCTCGAGGACTATCCGCGTCTCGTATCGGGCGACCGACCACGATGTAGTCGACGCCACTTTGAAATGCCTTTTCGACACTGACCACTCGCTTCTGATCACCGCTTGGCTTGTTGTCCACGGGCCGAATGCCTGGCGTGACCACCAGCAGCTTCGAATCCACATGCTCTCTAAGCCTGGGCACCTCCAGGCCGGATGAAATCACGCCGTCACAGCCCGCTTCCAGCGCGCGGCGCGCACGCGAAAGAACCAGTTCCTCTATGTCGCAGTCAAAACCCAGATCATCCAGATCGCCCCGATCGAGGCTCGTCAGCACTGTCACACCCAGCACTTTCAGGCTATTGCCCTTGTTCTCTGCGGCAGCCTCCATGATTGACTGGTTACCGTGAACCGTTACGAAGCTCGCGCCGCGGTCCTTCAAGAGTCGCACAGCCGAGCCAACGGTGGCCGGAATATCGAAGAATTTCAGGTCGCAGAAGACCTTCTTATCTCTGGCCAGCAGCCAGTCGAGCAACTCGAAATAGCCGCCGCTCATCATCAGTTCCAGTCCGATCTTATAGAACGTAACGGCATCACCCAGCTCGTCAGCCAATGCGCGCGCACGGTCACAGTCCGGTACATCCATTGCAAAAATCAGCCGCTCATTGCTCGGAATCGACTTATTACTCACTCTTAGACCTCGTTGTGGTTGTCCCTGCCCGGTTGGCGGTCAGGTCGCGCCGCATTCTATCAGTCCGCTATGCGCGCGTGTTCTGCGATTGCGTAGCGATCGGTCATTCCGGCTATGTAATCGGCTACAACGCGTGCCCGGCCCGCATCGTTCTGCTGAGCGGCTGCGGCTGAAAACTCGAGTGGCATCTGTTGCACGTCGTGCAGATAGATGGCGAACAAGTCGCGAATCATCGCTTGGACTTTACGCGTCATCGCGAGCTTGTTCTCGTGACGATAAAGATGCCGGTTCAGGAATTTTTTTAGTGCCAGGTGCTGCTGGTACACATCATCCGAGAATCCAACGAGGGCTTTGCCAGCAGCTCGAACAGCGTCGATTGATTCCGGTTGCGCCTCGTCAAGTTGCTGCCGTGTTGTTGTAATGAGGTCCGTAACGACGGTATCTATCATGCGGCGAATAATCTCATAGATCAGTCGCCGGTCTTCAAGGTCAGGATAGCGCTCGTGCACCCTGGCGTACTGGGTCTCGAACAATGGTTGCTCTCTAAGTTGTTCCAGGCTCAACAGCCCGGCGCGAAATCCGTCGTCAACATCATGGTTGTTATAGGCGACAGCGTCTGCAATGTTCGCAATTTGCGCTTCGAGGCCAGGCTGTTCGCGCTTTAAGAAGCGTTCACCGACGTCGCCAAGCTCTTTGGCATTGCGCACGGAGCAGTGCTTGAGAATCCCCTCGCGTGTTTCAAACGTCAGGTTCAGGCCGGGAAATTCAGCGTACTTCGCTTCCAGAAGATCCACGACGCGTAACGACTGCAGGTTGTGTTCAAAACCGCCAAAGTCGCTCATGCACGCATTCAGGGCATCTTGTCCCGCATGCCCGAATGGTGTGTGCCCGAGGTCATGCGCCAGGCAAATTGCCTCGACAAGCGGCTCGTTCAAGTTCAATGCCACCGCTACAGTGCGACCAATCTGTGCCACTTCAAGTGAGTGTGTCATGCGCGTTCGGTAGAGGTCGCCCTCATGATTTACGAACACTTGTGTCTTGTATACCAGGCGACGAAAGCCTGTTGAATGGATTATCCGATCCCGATCCCGCTGGAATTCTCCGCGGTAAGCGGCGCGTGGTTCAGCATACCGCCGGCCACGACTTCGCGATTCTGTGGCCGCATAAACAGCAAGGCCACTCTCGGTCACTAGTTTGCTGCCTCGAGCACCCGAGTGAGACGCCGCTGGTCATAGTCGGCCGTAACGATCGCGTCACCAAGCGCGTTCAGCAGCACAAATCGTAATTGCTTGCGCTGCACTTTCTTGTCCCTGCCCATTGCCGCAAGCAGCTTTTTCGCGCCCACTTTCGGTGGCGATGTTGGCAGCCCGGCAGCATCTATTAAAGCGCGTAGTCGTGCAACGTCGGCTGCATCGATATCACTTAGTTCGGCGGCCATGACCATGCCGGCGGCAACCCCTTCGCCGTGCAGCCACTCGCCATAGCCCAGGCAATATTCGATTGCATGACCGAACGTGTGGCCGAAATTCAATATGGCACGCCGCCCCGTTTCCTTCTCGTCCTCTGCCACCACGTCGGCCTTTATTTCACAGGAACGCTGCACGGCATACGCGAGTGCCTTCGGCTGTCTGGCAAGCAGCGCAGGCATGTTTTGCTCCAGCCACCGCAGAAACTCGCCGTCGACTATGGCGCCATACTTGATGACCTCGGCAAGACCCGCTTTGAGCTCACGTTGGGGCAAGGTCATCAATGTATCGGTATCGATCAATACGATATGCGGCTGGTGAAATGCGCCAATCAGGTTTTTGCCCTGCACATGATTAACTCCGGTCTTGCCGCCAACGGACGAGTCAACCTGAGCAAGCAACGTCGTGGGTACCTGGATGAACGCGACACCGCGCATGTAACACGCCGCCGCGAAACCACTAATATCCCCCACAACACCTCCACCTAGTGCGATGACGGTAGTGTCGCGCCCACTGCCAGCTGCGATCAGTTTGTCCAGCACGAGACCCATCGTTTCGACAGTCTTCCACGCCTCGCCATCAGGCAGGATTACGGTCTCAATCGAGCGGTCGCTGATGCTGGCCAGCAAAGCGTCCATGTACAGTGGGGCAACGGTTTCGTTGCTAACGATCAGACAATCCATCCCCGTGATGTGGGTGCTGATGTCGAACCCGCCGCCCAACAGGCCACGTCCGATATAAATCGGGTAGCTGCGCTAGCCGAGGTTAACCGTTATTGATTGATGTGTAGGCACGATGACTCAGAGTTTCAACCAGATCGCTGGTCACCGCAAGCGAGGGTGGGGAGATCGAGCGCTTGATCGCCAGGCTAATCTTGCGAACTTACAGTCGCTCAAGAATCTCGTTCGCAACGGCTTTAACCCTTCGGCCGTCCGTCTCTACCACCAGATCCGCAATTTCCCGATACATGGGGTCGCGCACTTCCATCAGGGTCTCGAGAATCTCGCTGCGGTCTCCGCTCTCAAGCAAGGGACGATCACGACCTTTTTCTGTGCGTTGCAGCTGTTGCTCGACCGTGGTGTACAGATACACCACGAAACCACGGGCGCCCAGGCGACTGCGGGTTTCCGGATCGATGACTGCACCACCGCCAGTGGCCAGGACAACCGCGTCCATGTTGGACAGGTCGTCAATAACGCGAACTTCGCGGGCTCGAAACCCGTCTTCGCCTTCTTTCTCGAATATGAACGAAATATCAACACCGGTGCGAGACTCGATTTCGTCATCACTGTCAACGAATGTCAGGTGCAACATGCGCGCGAGCTGCCGCCCGACGGCCGACTTACCGGAGCCCATTGGGCCAATCAGGAAAATGTTTTGTGAGTGTGCCATCTAGCTCGATAGTTTCCGGTACGGCAGAAATTTCCTTCGATAAATTACTGGGATTTAAAAGAGAAAGCCAACCCGAAGGTTGGCTTTCGATCTCATCCTATACGAGTCAGCTCAGTAAATACTAGAGCCTTCCTCGAGAATTCTCGGCGTTACGAAAATAAGCAGCTCAGCTTTATTGTCAACTTTCTGTGTGCTTCGGAACAGAGCGCCAAGATAAGGTATGTCTCCAAGCCACGGTACCTTGTTGATCGTTTCGCGCCGTTCAGTCTCGTAAATACCACCCAGAACAACTGTTTGACCGTCAGCGACGAGAACCTGTGTCTCGACAGCCCGCGTATCGATGCTTGGCACTGTGCCGCCAAGACCGCCGGTCGAAATGACCTCGCCAACGCTGTCTTTGTGCACCACAAGATCCATGATGATGTTGTTGTCCGGAGTAATCTGCGGTGTAACCGTCAGGCTTAGTACGGCTTTCTTGAATGAAACGGTGGTAGCACCCGAAGACGATGCCTGCTGATACGGAATTTCTACACCCTGCTCGATTCTGGCTTCCTTCTGGTTAGCCGTGATCACGCGCGGTGTAGAAACGATTTCGCCGCGGCCTTCAGCTTCCAGTGCTGTCAACTCAAGGTCAACAAGGTAGTCCGACTCAAGCACGGCGAGTGAAAATCGGCCAGCCGCATCGGCAATGGGCACATTGACGTTGTAACGATTATTCAGGGCCGGCAGTTGGACCGGATAAATTGTTCCGTTGGCCGGGTCCGCAAGATTATCCAACGCAGAGTTAATCATCGTGTCTGTGGCGTTGCCAGTACCCGATATCGTCGTCAAGCCGTCAGAGCTGTTTTCTTTGTATCCGGTAAACCCAAGTCGAATACCCAGGTCGCGGCTGAAGGTGTCACCTACGATAACGATACGTGTCTCGATCAGCACCTGCTTAATCGAAACATCCAGCGTCTGCACCATGCGACGAATGGTCTGTAAGCTGCCCGCCGTAGCTTGAAGCAACAGCGTGTTGGTACGGTCATCGACCGAAATGCTGCCACGATCTGACAGCATGCTGCCAGCGCCACCGGTGCCAGTGATCAAGGCGGCCAGATCAGATGCCTTCGCGTAATTGACTTGCAGGAACTCAGAGTACAGGGGCTCAAGCTCGCTGATTGCCGCCTGTGCTTCAAGGTCCGCCGTCTCACGGGCGGCTATTTCCTCAGCTGGCGCAACAATTATCACGTTGCCGTTCTGACGCATATCCAGGCCCTTGGTCGTCATCACAATATCAAGCGCCTGGTCCCATGGAACGTTGCGCAATCGCAATGTGACATTGCCCTGTACCGTGTCAGATACAACAATGTTGCGACCGGATGTTTCAGCCAGCAGCTGTAGTACAGCGCGTGTTTCGATGTCCTGAAAATTAAGCGTCAGACGCTGCCCTTCATATTCTTTGGTCTCTGAAAAAAGACTTGACGATTCGGCATCGTCTGCAACAACCGGGTTTATCTCGATCGTGAACGTGTTATCTGTCTGGTAAGCGAGCTGCTCAAACTTGCCTTCTGCAGAAATTACAATGCGGGTGTCGAGATTAGTTCGAAGCGTATCGACCGTGGCAACTGGTGTTGCAAAGTCCCCAACGTCAAGGCGGCGCATCAGCTCAGCTGGCAGGGCCGTGTCCTTGAAAACAGCAACGACTCGCTCGCCTTCCTGGCGAATATCGACAGGAGTTGTCGGATCAGTGAGACTGATGATGACGCGACCACCACCCTCTCGTGTACGACGGAAGTCGACGCCGGTAATGGCGCGGCTGCCTGCGGTTGTATATGCATTTGACGCGGAGGCTACACTGCTCGCGAACCGGGTTGTTTTCGAGCTGTAGTCATCGCTGTCGCCAAGGACTATCGTTACGGTATTACCGCTATATTTTGTTTCGTAGGCGACCATCGAATCCAGATTAAGGACGACACGAGTGCGACCATTCGCCTCAGCTGTCAGCACGGTATTCAATGGGCCTATGTTGACATCCCGACGGCGTGACGACAGCTCGAGAGTGGTGTTTGGCAGGTCGAGTGCAATCCTGGCCGGGTTGTCAATCGTGAATGTCAGCGGCTCAGGAGCCGTGCCACTCATGATCAACTTCAGCTCTACCCGGTCACCGGATAAACTCTGAACCTGAATGTCCTGAAGTCGATTGCCATCCTGTGCGTTTGCGGTTAAGCCCACAAACATCAGCAGTACAGCCTGTGTAAGAGCAGTCAGTTTTAACACCGTGCGTCGGTGACTAACCGTCTGTTTAAATTTGAGCGTCATTCCAATTACTCCCAGTTCCATTCAGGCATCAGTCCGAGAGGCTAATGGCTGCATCTCTTTCGATGTAGCCACCTATCCCGTCTGAAATAATTTCAACAAGTTCGACTTCTGACTCTGAAATACCAGTGATTCGTCCGTAATTCTGGCCCATGTAATTGCCAGGTATGACGCGATGAATCAGGCCGTCAGAGGTTTGCACAAGCGCGTACATCGTCGCCGAGATATCCAGTGTCCCGACCATGCGTAGTGAGTCGAGCGGAAACCCTTCGAGAAATTCGATGCTGCGATTTGGATCCGGTCGGGTGCCACCGATGCTGCTGCCCGATGTTTGTGGCGTATCCGGCACAAACGGTGAGCGCACGGACTCTGCGTCAGCCACATACATAAACACCTCGTAAGGCATAATTTCGGGTAGCGGATCGATGCGACCACCCGGGCGCCTTTTAACCTCATCGATGTATTCGTTAAGATCGCCCATATCGGAACCGCAAGCGGCCAGACCAAGCGACATCGCAATCAACATCAGCGTATTTCGGACTATGAGAGAAGCGTTTTTCATCACAGTGCCCCCTCATCAAGATAACGGTAAGTTTGTGCGGTCACTTCTATACTCAGGGCGTCATAGCCGTCGCCGCCTTCCGGTACGATATTAATATTGTGCAACGTTACGATTCGTGGCAGAGCCGCAATGCCGCTGACGAAGTTGGCAATTTCATGATAGCCCCCCGACAGACGAATTTTTATCGGCTTCTCAGCATAAAAGTCCCTGCGGATTTCCGGCTGCGGCTGAAACAGCTTCTCCTGCAGACCAGCAGCCAAACCCGTTTGTGATATATCGACGATCAGGCTCGGAATTTCCGTCTCGCCCGGCAGTTGTCGCAGCATCGTGCCGAACGACTGCTCGATCTGCGCAAGCTGCGACTTGTAAGCATCGTAGTTCGCTGCTTTGCGCTGTTTGTTCTCAAATGTTACGCGCAAAGTCTCTTCTTCAGCCTGCGCGCGCTCGAGTTGTGGCATCCGATCCTTGACGATCGTGAAATATATGCCCAGCCCGGAGACCGCGACAAATACGATAAAAATCACGGCAGCGCGAAAAAGAAGGGGCCAGCGTCCGACGTCATTTACGTCAAGAGTCTTAAGTTCTTCAACGACGTTCATTCCGCATTCTCCGTGTCACCAGCACGCGCCTGCTTCAGGTAGACAACGAATTCAGATTGTCGCGAATTGCCGGATGAGGTGGTTTCAACTCGTTCAACCTCAGGGTTGCCGATCCATTCCGAGGCATCGATCTGTCGCATCAGCGCCGACACACGCGTGCTGGACTGTGCTACGCCGCGCACCTCGACTCGAGAGCCGGTTTGCTTCATACCTGTCAGATAAACGCCCTCCGGTAGCTGCCGCGCAATCTCGTCAAACAGGTGCACAATTTCCGGGCGGCTTTTCTGCAGCTGCTCGATGATCTCCATGCGAGCAAGCAAGCGTTCCTTTTGCCGCTCGAGGCCGTCGATCTCGGTGATGCTCTTTTCGAGCTCAACAATTTCGGCCGTCAGCCGGTCATTACGTGACTTCTGATTATCGATCATCTGCGAGTAGGCAAACATCGAACCCAGTATCACCAACGTACCAGCGACAACAGCACCAGCCGCCGCGACCCCGAAGTCTCGCTGACGCTTTTTGCGTTCTGCCTCGCGCCAGGGAAGTAGATTAATACGTGGCATCTTAGTCAAAGCTCCTAAGTGCAAGGCCACATGCGGTCAAGAGTGCTGTCGCATCTTTGTGCACGCCTTGTGATTTGGCTTTTGATGAAATTTTCATTTGACCGAGCGGATCTCCGATCTCGGTCGGAATTCCGACCCGGCTTGAAATAAGGTCTGCGATACCCGGAATGTTCGCGCAACCGCCGCAAACCAGAATCATGTCCGGTTGTTCGCGCCCACCGCCCGATGCCAGATAGAACTGCAGCGATCGGCTGACCTGCTGCGTCATGTCATCGATAAATGGCTCGAGAACTTCAGGCTGGTAGTTACTCGGCAAGCCACCTTGTTTCTTGGCTCGACCGGCATCCTCCATTGACAGCCCGTAGGTCCGCATGATTTCCTCGGTAAGCTGTTGCCCGCCGAAGTTGAAGTCGCGCGTATACACGACTTTAAGGTCCTGCAGCACACTGAACGTTGTGCTACTGGCGCCGATGTCGATGACAGCAACCGACTGGCCAACGCCGCCGTCTGGTATCTGATGGCTCAATAGCTGGCAGGCGTTCTCAAGTGCGAATGCCTCGACATCAACGACCTGGGTCGTCAGACCTGCGGCGCTTACCGCTGTCTGGCGCTGATCGACATTGTCAGTTCGGGTCGCGACGAGCAGGACGTCCATAAGTTCAGGGTCCTTCTCATTCGGTCCGACTATTTCATAGTCAAAGCTGACTTCTTCCATGGGAAACGGTATGTACTGATCCGCCTGAATTTCGACCTGACCTTCCAGGTCTCGCTCCGACAGGCTGGACGGCATCTGAATTACCTTGGTAATTGCCGCGTCACCGCTAATTGCGACAGCCACGTCGGACGATTTCGCGCCCGCCCGTTTAACCGCGCGTCGAATCGCCTCGCCGACCGCTTTTGCGTCAACGATTGCTTTTTCGCTGACCGAGTTAGGTGGCGTGGGCTCTGCTGAGTAGGACTCGACCCGAAAACGCTTCCCGCTCTGGGAAAGCTCAATCAGCTTTACCGACGATGTCGTTATATCGAGGCCCAACAGTGGTTGAGTTTTTTTGCCGAACAGCACGTATTTTTCCTTCTAGGTCGGTAGGTTGCGAGTCAATTGTAGTCTGGACTTGAACAATTCGACTTAACTATATATCAAGGAAATGTTAAATAAAACGTGACTTTGTTCACGAACCAGTGAACCGCATGGTACTGCCCCGGTGAGTGCCTTTCCGTGAACTGGTCGTCGCCTGCGCGGAATGACCCGCACTCGGCCCCGATAAAGCGCCAAAATGGCCTAAATCCGGGCTGCAGAGCCCCGCAGCGAAGCTATTTCGGATGTCGCGCGGAAACGCGGTTCGGCTGATCCGAGTCGAATCAGCATTGCAGCATGACGCGATCGCTGGCTATTATCGAGCGCATAAGGCCCACAGCGATGGTCCTTATGCCACACCATTGCCATATTTTCCGCACGAATTGGACATCAACATACTCATTAATGTAATAAGCGCGCACCGCGACTATTCGTGGTGTTTGCTTAAAAACGCCAGCGACTATGACTAAACCACAAAAACCAGACAACAAACCTCGTCACAAATCCAGGCGCCGTCAACTTCGCTGGCTGGTTTTGTTGGCGGGATTGTCGATAGTGACGGGTATCGGCACGGTTGCCGGCATTATTGGCGCATACTATTTTGTCGCACCCGATTTGCCGGCCGCGCAGACGATTCGCGAGATCCCATTGCAGATCCCGCTGCGGATATTCAGCCGCGACGGCTATTTGATCGATGAAATCGGCGAGCGGCGCCGCGTGCTCATTACTTATGACGAACTCCCAGAGCACGTGGTCAACGCCTTCGTCGCTGCAGAGGACCGGCGCTTCTTTGAGCATCCCGGCATTGACTACCGCGGTGTATTACGGGCAGTGGTACAGCTCATCACAACCGGCGGCGCCGGCGGCGGCGGTAGCACGCTGACACAGCAGCTCGCCCGATCCTATTTTCTTAACCTCGATCGAACCATAGAACGCAAAGCCAAAGAGGCTTTTTTGGCGTACAAGATCGAGCAGGAGTTCAGCAAGGAACAAATCATGGCGCTGTTCCTCAATAAGATGTTCTTCGGCCAGCGCGCTTACGGCGTCGCAGCTGGCGCACAGGTTTACTTCAACAAGTCGCTGCAGGACATCAATGTTGCTGAAGCTGCGACTCTGGCCGGCGTTCTTCCTGCGCCGTCACGTTACAACCCGGTTCGAAGTACCGCGAACGCCGGAATGCGTCGCGGCTATGTGCTCGATCGAATGCTGAGCCTGGACTTCATAAGCAAGACCGAGTACGCGGAGGCAATGGCATTTCCGGTTGAGTCCAGATTGCACGGAACCGCGGTCGAGCTCTCCGCTCCCTATGTTGGCGAAATGGTGCGGCGAGAAATGTTATCGCGTTACGGCGAAGCAACTTATACGGCTGGATATCAGGTGGTCACAACACTGGACGCCAAACTGCAGCGTGCGGCTGATTATTCGCTGCGCAACGGCCTGCTCGAGTACACGCGCAGGCGCGGTTTCTTCGGCCCGCTTAGCAACTTCGAGCTAACAGCGGAAATTCTCGCGACCGACGCGGTTGACTGGCCGGTAGAAATCAGAGAAATGCTGGAGCAGTACGCACCCGGCGGGCTTGCCGTTGCGATCGTTGCCGCCGTTAACGACGACAATAGCGCTGATATAATTTTCAGCAATGGCGAAACGGCACCGCTTCCGTGGCACGGCGCAAGCTGGGCGAAACCATTTATCGATCGCGCGACGACCGGACCGGCACCTGAATTAATCACGGACGTACTCAGCATCGGTGACGTTATTTTTGTCATGCCGACAGCGGCTGGCGAGTGGGCGCTCGCACAAGTGCCTGAAGTGCAGGGCGCTGTTATTTCGATGGACCCTCGGGACGGAGCAATAAGCGGTCTCGCCGGAGGTTTTGATTTTGCGACGAGCAAGTTCAATCGTTCGGTACAGGCATTTCGGCAGCCCGGCTCTTCGTTCAAGCCTTTCATTTATTCAGCCGCTCTTGAGCACGGCAACACGGCCGCTACCGTGGTCCTCGATGCGCCGATCGTCATCAATTCTTCGGAGCTTGAGGCGGTTTGGAGACCCATCAATTATAGCGGCCGATTCTATGGCCCGACACGCATGCGAGAGGCCCTGGTTCGATCAATGAACCTCGTTTCCGTGCGTCTGCTGTTGTTCGAGACGGGTGTTGGCAACGCCGTCAGACACATTGCGAAGTTCGGCTTCGGTGAGGCCGCCTTGCCACGCAACGGTTCACTCGCATTGGGCGGCGGATCTACAACGCCGGCCGACATGGCTCAGGGCTATGCTGTATTCGCTAACGGTGGCTTCGCGGTAACGCCCTATGTCATCGATGCGATATTCGGGCCGGATGGCGAAGCGTTGTATCGCGCCGATCCGGCCATTGTTTGCAATCGCTGCTCAGTCGAGGAGAGGAACGCGCAACCGCACGAGGGCCCAACAGAGAAAATGACGCTTGAAGAAATGGCTGACGTGGCACTGACGTATCAACCGGATGCATCGACGGCACCGGAGCTCTTTGCAAGCGTCAATGCGGCTCCGCGTGCGATCACCGCACAGAACGCGTATATAGTGCAGGACATGATGCGCGACGTTGTTAGTCGCGGGACCGGGCGACGCGCAATGGCACTTGGGCGCAGAGACCTCTCTGGCAAGACAGGCACCTCGAATGATTTTCGTGACGCCTGGTTCGGTGGCTTTAACGGGGATCTCTCGACGGTTGTCTGGGTCGGCTACGACGATGACTTGCCGTTGGGACCGCGCGAAGAAGGTTCCCGTACAGCGCTACCTATCTGGATAGAATTCATGCGGATTGCATTAGGTGGCCGCCCGGAGAATCAAATGGAAATGCCCGACGGCATGATCTCCGTTCTGATTGACAAAGAGACCGGGTGCCCGGCTCGCGCGGGCCAGCGCAATGTGACTTTCGAGGTTTTCCGCGAAGGCCATGTACCCGAGTGTGAGGTGGAAATTGAGTTGATCGACCCGTTCAACAACACCATGGGCGTTGATCCGGCGCCGGATGATGAGGAGCCTCAGGAAGAGTCTGAATCGGTGTTTTGATGCTGCGGCACACAAGGCAATGACTAGAAAAAGTGGGGACAACCCTGATCGGTCACGTCGCATACTCGCACAGGCAACCGCTCGCATAATTGTCGACCAGGGTCTTCGTGATTACCGCAGCGCGAAATTAAAGGCGGCCGATGGTCTTGGCATGCGTAACTATGGGTCGCTGCCCGGCAACAAAGAAATCGAGCAGGCAATTAGCGAACACCTGCAATTATTTGGTGGCGAATCGTATGCGAGTTTTCTCGCCGCGGTGCGAGCAGCAGCCTTGTCGGCGATGGCGCTGCTGGCCGAATTTGAGCCAAGACTCGTGGGCACAGTCCTGGGCGGCACTGCGGACCCAAGTTCAGCGGTGGATCTGCACGTATTTTCCGACACCCCGGAATTGATCGCAATGCGACTGTCCAATCTCGACGTTAGTTACAGATCCTATGAGCGTCGCCTGAAAATTCGGCACAATCAGGTCGGCGCTTTCCCAGGGTTCGCATTCATCCACGATGGCACAGAAATTGAGTGCACCGTTTTTCATGTTGATGGAATTCGGCAAGCACCGATCAGCCCGATTGACGGCAAACCGATGCAGCGCGCTGATATTAAGGTGGTGCAGAAGCTGATCAAACCGGCGTAGGAGCGGGCCCGGTCTTTCGAACTGAGCGGTCTTCGCTTGGCACCTGCTGTATTTTTGTGACCCCGCGAGCGATAGCAGCGGTCGCCAGACCGCAACGGTCAGGTAAGAAATCGCGGGCATGGCCCGCTCCTACAGGAGTTCTATATGAGCTCGCCGGCGACTACCGTTTCTCTATCGCCTGATACTTGCGCGCCGCCGGCCCCGTATACAATTGACGCGGCCTGCTGATACGTCCATCCGGATTGGCAATCATTTCACGCCAGTGTGCGGCCCACCCGACTGATCGGCCGATTGCGAACATGACGGTAAACATCGACGTCGGTATACCCAGCGCACGATAGATAATGCCGGAATAGAAATCGACGTTCGGATACAGGTTCTTTTCGACGAAGTAATCGTCCTCCAGCGCAACACGTTCAAGCTCCAGCGCCAGATCAAACATCGGCGTGTCGCTGCGACCCTGTTTTGCCAGTATCTTGTGGCACATCTCGCGAATAATCGTCGCACGTGGATCAAAGTTCTTGTACACACGATGTCCGAATCCCATCAGGCGAAACGGGTCATTCCTGTCTTTGGCCTTTTCAACAAACTTCGGAATCTGACTCGCATCGCCAATTTCTTCAAGCATGTTCAACACGGCTTCATTGGCACCACCATGAGCGGGTCCCCAGAGAGCGGCGACGCCAGCAGCGATGGCCGAGTATGGGTTCGCGCCGGAACTGCCCGCCATGCGCACTGTCGAGGTCGAGCAATTCTGTTCGTGATCGGCGTGCAATATAAACAACAGATCGAGCGCCTCAGCGGCTATCGGATCGATCTCATAGGGTTCTGCCGGAACGGCGAAAAACATGTGCAACAGGTTTTCGCAATAGTTTAGATCGTTGCGCGGATAAACAAACGGTTGCCCGCAGTTCAACTTGAACGCTGCGGCTGCAATCGTCGGAATTTTTGCCAGAATACGATGCGCGAATATATCGCGATGCTCGGGGTTCGTGATGTCCGTCGTGTCATGGTAATAAGCAGACATCGAGCCGACGACAGCAGACAACATCGCCATCGGATGCGCATCGTAACGAAAACCTTTAAAAAATTGCAGCATGCCTTCGTTGAGCATCGTGTGTGTGCTGATCGTGTCATGAAACGACTCGAGTTGTTGTGCCGTCGGCAGTTCACCGTGCAGCAACAGATACGAAACTTCGATAAAGCTGGAATGTGCCGCGAGCTGTTCAACCGGGTAGCCCCGATACATCAGCACGCCTTTTTCGCCGTCAATGAATGTGATGTCGGACTCGCAACTTCCTGTTGCAACAAACCCGGGATCGTAGGTGAATACCCCCTGCTGGCCATAAAGCTTGCCGATATCAATTACGTCCGGCCCGGCGGTGCCTTGTCTAATCGGCAATTCCATTTCCGTGCCACCAGGACTAATCAGGCGAAAGGCATCCTTGGTCATCGTCATCCTTTTGTTTGGGCCATAAATGGCCGTACCGAATAATTAGCCTGCGCGTCCCACCTCGATAAGGCGAGACTAACCTGACCTGGAGTCTGGACTGCCGCAGGCAGCCCGCATCGGTCACCAGCGATAGGTGACGATCTGTACCAGCATAGCAGAGCACCGCTTGTCAGGGCCGAGGAAATTCGTTTTGTCGTGACCTAAAAGGCCGCCGTACCGCTCTGTGGAACAGTTACGATTCCTGGCTCGATGGCTGGCTTATGCCGTACTTGCGTCGGAACTTGTCTACCCGACCGCCCGAATCAACAATCTTCTGCTTGCCGGTGTAGAAAGGATGACACGCCGAGCATACTTCTATAGAAAGTTCGTCACCGAGTGTCGAGCGCGTTGTGAATTCGTTGCCACAGCTACAGGTGACTTTGAGGTCGGTGTAGTCAGGATGAATGGCGGCTTTCATTGTTGCTCTCCGGGGGGGGCACAGCTGTGTGAAAAGGCCGCGTAGGATATAGCTAAGTGCGTATCGCCGCAACCCCCCCAATTGGGGCCGGCCGCGCCTAAGCTTATCCACAGATCCTGTGGATAAGGTTGTGGATGAAAATGGAGTGAGTGACCTAAGGTGCGGATTTTCAAGCACCGTTGTTAAAATGACTATTTTGTGTTCACTTTTGCAAGCGTATTAAAAACAACTAGTTACAAGCGTTTCTCGATACACGAGGTGAGCCGGAAGCCATCTCGCACTAGAAAAACAGGCATCCCCGAGCTGTTGTGCATAAGCGGACTTGCTATGCCGGGCCACACAGACGGCCCACTCCGGCAACAATATGAGCTCCGCGAAGGCTTCAGGTCGCAATTAGTCGGGCAAAAAAGCCGCCTGAAGGTCGTTCAGGAATCGCTGCCCGAGCTTTGTTGGCCGCCAGAAGCCCGCCTGATCCTCGTTGATCAGTCCTTGTCGCGCTGGCTCCAGCATCCGTTCGCGCAAATCGTCCGGCCGCAGGCCGGTTCGGGCCGCAAAATCCTGTTCGTCAAATCCTGCCGTCAACCGCGAGACGTTGAGCATGAACTCGAATATCAATTCGCGGCCTCCCAATACGTGGCTTTGCGTGCCTGCCTCAGGATCATGGTGCCGGCGCTCGATTGAGTTCATGTATTGCTGGGGATTTGCCACTTTCGAGTACCGCGAAACACTCATTGCGCCGCTAATCTTGCCGTGCGCGCCGGCACCAACCGCCAGATAGTCACCGAATGACCAGTAGTTTTCGTTGTGCGCGCAGCGCCGCCCGTCACGTGCGTATGCCGAAACCTCGTATTGTTCGAAGCCGAGCGAGGCCAGCAGCGCCTGTCCGTGCTGCTGAATCTCCGCACTAAAGTCATTGTCGGGCAAGCCGGCCGGCGGCCTCGCGTGGAACACCGTATTCGGTTCCAGCGTCAGCTGATACCAGGAAATATGTGCCGGCCCAAGCCTTGCTGCCTGTTCGATATCGTACAGAGCCGCGCTGACACTCTGGCCAGGCAACGCGTACATCAGATCAACATTGAAGTTTTCGAGACCAGCGGCACGAGCCTCGTCCGCGGCACGAATGATATCGTCAACCTCATGAATACGGCCCAATGTGTGAAGTGATTCACTGTTGAAACTCTGTGCGCCGATCGACAGGCGATTAACCCCTGCCGCCCGATACCCGGCCGGATCGCCACATTCGACAGTGCCGGGGTTCGCTTCCATGGTTATTTCGATACCGTCAACCAATTCAAACTCGTCATCGACTGCAGCGAGCAGGCGCGCGATTTCGTCCGGCGGAAACAAGCTCGGTGTGCCACCGCCGAGAAACACACTGATCAGTGGCCGACCTGCTGCTCGTTTCGCCTCAGACTTCAAATCAACCATTAGTGCATCGAGATAGCGGGCGCGCGGCGTTGTATCGCCTGCCGTATAGGAGTTGAAGTCACAGTACGGGCACTTGCGCACGCACCAGGGCAAGTGGATATACAGGGACAAGGGTGGCAGAACTTTCAACATGGATGGATTATCGCAGCAAGTCGTGGTCAGGAGCGATGTGCAGACGCGCTGACAGATGGGGCCCTGGCGGTGGCCGGCTCTCAGTCAGGTCGCTGGCCGAACTTTTCACCGAGTTTTTGCGCCAATAACCGCAACGCCTGACCTCGGTGGCTCCGCGCGTTCTTTTCATCGGCACTCAGCTCAGCGGCGCTGCGCGCTGATTCTGCACCCAGGAAAATCGGATCATAGCCGAAACCTCCATCGCCGCGCCGCTCCTGCAGTATCGAGCCGCGCCATTCACCTTCGGCAATCAGTGGCTCGGAATCATCCGGCATTACGAAGCAAGCAACACAATGAAATGACGCGCCGCGGTCTTTTGCAGATACGGCAGCGAGTTCGGCCAACAACTTGTCAATATTTCGATCGTCTGTGGCGTCAGGCCCGGAGTAACGCGCTGACCTGACTCCAGGGCGACCAGAGAGCGCGTCGACCGACAGTCCGGAGTCATCTGCAATCGCCGGCAGGCCGGTCGCAAGTGCCGCGTGCCGAGCCTTGATTAGTGAGTTCTCAGCGAAGGTCGCACCTGTTTCATCAGCGTCGGATACGGCGAACTCCGATTGCGGTAGAACCGTAACGTCGAGCTTGTCCAGCAGGTGCGCGATCTCTCGAAGTTTGCCGGCGTTGCCGCTGGCCATGATAATTTTTGCTGGCAGTCGCGGCAATGCTTTATCCGCAGGTGGCGGCGAGGATATCGTTTTGTGCCGTTATGATCTTGCCGATACCGCTGCGAGCCAAAGCAAGCATCGCGCTGAATTCTTCATCTGTAAACGCGTGGCCCTCGGCGGTTCCCTGTACTTCGATGAAGCGACCCGCCTCATTCATTACGACGTTCATATCGGTTTCCGCCTCGGAGTCTTCAGCGTAGTCCAGGTCAAGCACCGGTGTACCATTGTAAATACCAACCGACACCGCAGCGACCTGGCCATGCATTGGATTGGTTGCTATTTTTTTTGCAGCGTGAAGGCGGTGCATAGCCAAAGCCAGTGCGACGTAGGCTCCGCTAATAGATGCTGTGCGTGTTCCACCGTCAGCCTGAATAACATCGCAGTCAAGCATGACGGTGCGCTCGCCAAGTGCGTCAAGATCAATAACGGCGCGCAGTGAGCGTCCAATCAATCGTTGAATCTCCAGGGTTCTGCCGCCTTGTTTACCGCGGGTAGCCTCGCGGGAGTTACGTGTATTTGTCGAACGCGGCAGCATGCCATATTCGCCGGTAACCCAGCCACTGCCCTTGCCCCGCATCCATCCAGGCACACGATTTTCAACACTGGCCGTGCACAACACCCGGGTGTTGCCAAACTCAGTGAGCACACTGCCCTCCGCATGCATTGTGAAGTCAGGCGTAAAGCGCAGTTCTCTCATTTGGTCGGTGTTACGGCCGCTTGGGCGCATCATGATTCTCCAGTGCCAGTCGCACTTGTCTGTCGTTCGGTGATTGCTGTGGTACAGGAGGATTAATTCCTGCGAGTGTTTCGCGGCGCCTTTTCCTTGCATCTGCCTGGGTTTGCTAGGAACTCGTCCAGCGCAGAGCCGTCCCGGTTGTGTTGTCGCTGTATGGCGCATTCGCCGTTAGCGCCTGCATGCTTAGCAACTTTAGGTTTTCTGGCAGATTGTTGTCGCCGGGTATTCCAATCTGCGCCATATCATCGTCAGTCAATCCCGACCATAACCCGTCCGAGCACGCCAGCAGCGTGTCTCCGGCAAGCAGGCCCTTCTTTACCGTGATGCTCATGTCCGGCACCGTCGCGTCACCACCAATACAACATTCAACGAAATTGCGCATCGGATGGTCGAGGGCTTCTTCTTCGGTAATCGCTCCTTCCTGAATCAACACCTCAACGTGACTGTGATCGCGCGAGCGCGATATGACCGAGCCGTTGCGCACATGATAAATACGGCTGTCGCCGATGTGTGCCCAGAAGGTTCCACGCTCCTGAACCAGGCATATGGCGCAGGTGGCGCGTGGACGAAAGTCAACGGCCGTGTCCGCGCCAAGGTTAACTACCTCATCATGCGCCTTGGCCAGTGCCATGTAGAGAAAGCCCTGCGGATCAAAAATCGGTAGCGGCGTAGCCATAAAGACATCCTGGACCACTTTCATGCCTGTCTCGGCGGCCCGCGCACCATCAGCGTGCCCCCCCATGCCATCGAACACCATCATCAGCGCAGCATCTTCGGCAACAATGATAGCGGCGCGATCCTGGTTGTCCTGTCGATCACCTAGCGCAGAAACTTTTGCGTATTCAATTTGCATAGCGATTTTGGCTTTATCGGTCTCATACGGACGCGGTTTTGTTCGGTGGTTCGTTCAAATGGCTGGCGGGTTGTAGCAGGCAAAGCATAGAATAACCGCATTCGTAGCAATTATTGCCATATCAACAGGCGGCCCTCTTTACCTTGGTTAAGCAGCGGAAGTATGCCGTCTTGCGGCATGAAATGCCGTAATCAATACAACACAAACCGGAGATACAGACTGATGTTACACAGTATGACAGGCTTTGCGCGACAGTCAGTGGAGCTTGAAATCGGCACGCTGACCTGGGAACTGCGCTCGGTCAACCACCGGTATCTCGATCTGCAGTTTCGCCTCCCCGACGATTTGCGACCTAAAGAGCAGGTTTTTCGACAGCAGGTCAGCAAGGTTTTGAATCGCGGCAAGGTTGAGTGTGCGCTGCATTTTCGCCGCGCTTTCGATCAGCAAAGCGATATGCAAGTCAATCAGGAGCTCGTTGCCTTGATCGGAACCCGGGTCAAGGCGCTTTCCGCAGCACTGCCCGCTGCCGCTCCACTGAACCCCATTGAGATTCTGCGTTGGCCCGGCGTAATACAGGAAAGTGAAATCGATACAGATCCGCTGTTCGCCGCAGCAGGAACCTTGCTAGGCCAGGCGCTGCAGGCAATTGCAGAAATGCGTGCTGGTGAGGGACAACGAATTACAGCAATGATTGAATCCCGGTGTGCCGACATCGAGGCTTTGTCGGGCGCTGTTCGCGCTCGCATGCCTGACGTTCTCGAACGTGCACGAGTAAAACAGCGCGAGCGAATTGAGCGGATTGACGTCGAAGCCGATCCAGCACGACTTGAGATTGAGCTGGCACTGATTGCACAGAAACTGGATATTGATGAAGAACTCGATCGACTCGATAGCCATCTCGTGGAAATCCGCCAGATCATCATCAGTGGCGAACCCGTCGGACGGAAACTCGATTTCCTGATGCAGGAACTGAATCGCGAAGCCAATACGCTTGGCTCAAAGTCGGGTGACAAGGAAACGACCAGCGCGGCGGTCGACCTCAAAGTGCTCATCGAGCAAATGCGGGAACAGATTCAGAATATTGAGTGACTTTCGGGCCGCCCTATGTTGGCCCTCAGTCTCCGCAGGATCGCAATAGTCCGTGTCGCTTGATCAGTCGTGCATCGTACTATGCTTGCGCTGTTCTCTCTGTTTACGCTCGTCTTCGTCAATCAACCTATCCATCGATTCGTACAAGTGGCGCTCCCACGCAGGCACAACGCGCTGCAGATCCTTGCGATGACCCTCTGTCAACTGCAGAACGGCATTCCATTGATGCGATGTTAGTGCACCTTTTTGACGATACCGCTCGACAATCGATTGCCGAAACGTCTCCGTTTCCTCTCGTGGGTACGGCATCTCCATATCTATCAGGTAGTCGATCGCCGCCTGCTCTCTTTCAGTCAGTAAATCCGACATATCACTGTGCCACTCCTGCACTCTCGGTTGCAGAAAAGGGTACTGAGATCAACGCAGCAGTAATTGTCCGAATATGTCAGAATTTAGTCTTAAGACCGCAAACAGTGCGTTCGCTCCGGAGGTGATCCGCTGTGTGGTCCGACCCGTAGCCGGGCCCCGCCGGAAATACGTATCTCTCAATACAGCAGACAACTAGCTCCGCGAAGAGGGAGCAGATCCAGAGAATCAGGTAAGTATGAGTAACAAGCAGGCAAAATTATTTGTTATTGCTGCACCATCAGGTGCGGGCAAGACCACGCTCGTAAAGGCCATGATCAGCAAGAACCCGGATCTGCGGTTTTCGATCTCCTACACGACGCGACCAAAACGGAGCACTGAAGACCACGGTGTTCACTATATTTTCACCAGCCCCGAGCAGTTCGCGGAACTGCGCGAGCAAGGCGAAATGCTGGAACACGCCGAAGTGTTCGATAACAACTATGGAACCAGTCGCAGCCAGGTAGATGAGCATCTCGCTGCGGGCCACAATGTCCTGCTTGAAATCGACTGGCAGGGAGCGCAGCAAGTGCGCGAATCCATGCCCGAGTGCGTCACGATTTTCATACTGCCGCCATCGCGACGTGAACTTGAACGGCGCCTGCGAGATCGCGGCACGGATTCCGAGCCGGTCATTAAGCGCCGACTTCAAGATGCCGTCAGTGACATGTCGCATTGGGACGAATTTGACTATGTCGTGATTAATGACGACCTCGATAAGGCCGTAATTCAGTTGCAGTCGGTGCTCGACGACCGGAGCAAAGCCGCGGCGACCAGCAATGAGACGCTAAGAGCTGCTATTGAAGGGCATTGTCTGCTAATAACGTTTTGGAATAAGCCCTTCTGTTCAGCGCCAACGGTCGGTACTGTGCCGCCAACATCATTTACGAACACTTGTTAAGGATTACCCCGATGGCCCGAATTACAGTCGAAGACTGCCTGCACCACATCCCGAATATTTTTGAAATGGTACTTGTCGCAGCAAAGCGTGCCCGTCGTGTAGCGCATGGCGCAGATACGATGGTTGAAATGGGAAATGACAAAGCGACGGTTATCGCGCTTCGCGAAATCGCCGAAGGGCATGGCACGCCCGCTATCCTCGAAGAAATCGATCAGCCAGTCGTCGAAGACTTCATGCAGTCTGAGACGACCGAAGAGGTCATGCCAATGCCCATGCGCGGCATATCCATCGGCGACCGGTAACAGCAATTCCAGACTTCGCGGTCGCCAGTGCTGCCGCGGCTCCATTGCCGACACCGCAGACGAATCCTGCTTGCCAACACGCGTTCGATTGCGACGACGACTGTGGCGAATCAATCGCTCGAGTCGCGACACATTCGCCATGACGCAGGTATGATCGGACTATGGATTACGCCGCATCATTGCTAGCCAAACTGCCCGGTGCGTCTCGGCGCAAGCATGGTTTGCGGCGCCTGGTCGAAAAACTGCGAAGCTACCTGCCCGCCGAGCAGATCGAGCAGATCATGCGGGCCTACGAATTCAGCGCCGCGGCACACGAAGGGCAAACGCGAAAATCCGGGGAGCCCTACATAACACACCCGGTTGCTGTGGCGCAGGAACTCGCAGAGATGCACCTTGATGCGCAGGCCATTTCGGCAGCCATCCTGCATGACGTCGTCGAAGATACGCCAGTTTCGATCGCCGACATCGAAGAAAATTTCGGCGCTGAAGCAGCACTGCTCGTAGACGCCGTCAGCAAACTGGATCAGATCCAGTTTCATAGCCGCGCTGAGGCGCAGGCCGAGAGTTTTCGCAAGATGATGCTGGCGATGATAGAAGACATTCGCGTCATTCTCGTCAAGCTTGCCGACCGTTTGCATAACATGCAGACACTGGATTCCTTGCCGGCGGACAAACGCGCACGTATTGCCCGAGAAACGCTCGACATATACGCACCGATAGCCAATCGCCTTGGCATCAATCGCATGAAGATCGAGCTCGAGGATTTGGGGTTTCGACATCTGTACCCGTTTCGCTATCGCGTGCTCGACAAGGCTCTAAAAAAGAGCAAGGGCAGCCAGCGACAGATCGTTAAAAAGATTTCCGAAGAGTTTCAACGCGCGCTCGCAGACGAAAATATCGAAGCCGAAATTATTGGCCGTGAAAAGCACCTCTACAGCATCTATAAGAAGATGTCGGAAAAGAAACGTCTGTTGGGTGACGTCGTGGATGTTTACGGGTTTCGTATCATCGTTGACGACGTAAGCACCTGTTATCAGTTGCTTGGGCTGGTGCACGGTCTGTACAAGCCGATGCCCGGCCGTTTTAAGGATTACATCGCGATTCCGCGAGTCAATGGTTATCAGTCACTGCACACCACGCTGTTCGGGCCGAAGGGCCTGCCTCTTGAGGTGCAAATTCGCACACGGGATATGGACCGCGTTGCCGAGTCCGGCGTTGCGTCGCACTGGCAGTACAAAGCCGAAGAAAAGACGGATGCGACGCCACAGCGACGCGCGCGCGACTGGCTATCGAATCTTGCCGAAATCCAAAGCGCCGGTTCGTCCGAAGAGTTTTTGGAGAGTGTTAAGGTCGACCTGTTTCCTGACAAGATCTACGTGTTTACGCCAAAGGGCGACATCATGCCGCTGCCAAAGGGATCGACGACTGTCGACTTTGCCTACGCGGTGCATACCGATATTGGCAATCGATGCGTCGCCGCCAAGATTGATCGCATTCTGGTGCCACTCAGAACGCCGCTGCAAAACAGCCAAAAGGTTGAGATCGTAACCAGCCGGGGCGCGAAGCCAAATCCGAACTGGCTGGATTTTGTGCGCACAGCGAAAGCGCGGACTGCAATACGACAACATATGAAGAACATGCGCAGCAGCGAATCAGTCGATCTCGGCAAACGCCTGCTCGATCGCACGTTGAAAGACCTGGGCTCCTCGCTGCGTAAGGTTGGCAAGGTCCGCATGAAGGCGGCGCTCGAAGAACTTGGACTGAAAGATAATACTGAGCTATTCGAGCAGCTGGGGCTCGGCGAGCGCCTGGCGCCGCTGACCGCCAGGTTTCTGATCGGCGTAGACGATGAAGGCCAATCTGAGGGCAATCAGGCAAGCCTTGTCATTGCCGGAACCGAGGGCATGGTTGTCAGTTATGCGAAGTGCTGCCTGCCAATCCCGGGCGATGACGTAATGGGATATCTCAGTTCAGGCCGGGGCGTCGTAGTACACCGCAACAACTGCGGCAATCTGATCAATTTCCGCAAACAGCCCGAAAAATGGATTGCTGTGGACTGGGAGAAAGACATCGATCGCGAGTTCGCGAGCCAGATACAGGTGGACACGCTGAACAAGCCCGGAGTACTAGCCGAAGTTGCGGCCACGATTGGTGATTGCAGCTCCAACATTGAGCAGGTTTCGGTTCTGGGTCGTCATGAAGATTGCTCGGTCCTGTCTTTTCTTTTGCAGGTTCGTGACCGGAAACACCTCGCGCAAATAATGCGCAACGTACGTAATATGGCCAACGTTGTACGCGTGGCACGTGAGTGTGCGTAAGTGGGCGCATACATACCCGATAACATCAAGAGCCTTGAAATGAGACATGAGACATGAGTAGAGAACCGATCCACAGTGAAGCGGCGCCGGCCGCTATTGGCACGTATTCGCAAGCTATCAAGACTGGCAACCTCGTTTTTTTATCCGGCCAGATTCCGCTTGATCCACAAACCATGGAAATTGTTGACGGCGACTTCGAGGCGCGGGCGCGGCGCGTATTTGAAAACCTGCGAGCAGTGACGGTCGCCGCAGGCGGAGACCTGAATCAGGTCGTCAAGCTTACGATCTTCCTGACGGATCTCGCTAATTTCGCGACCGTCAACAGCGTAATGGAAGACTATTTCGATGCGCCATTCCCTGCGAGGGCAGCGGTGGGTGTTGCAGCTCTACCCAAAGGCGTTGATGTTGAAGCGGATGCGATTCTCGCACTGTAACAAACGACGGATTTACTCCTCTCAGAATGAGCACTGACACTAGTGGCCTGCTTGATAATTAAGGTGACACTCAGTCTGTACGGCCTTGCTCTGACGGCTGTCCTGCCTGCTGAGCGTTACCTTAATTATCAAGCGGCCCACTAGCCAAGATCGTGCCGGCAGAACAACCAAAGTCTGATTCTCCACTCACCGTGCTTGCCGGTATTGGGCCAGCACTTGCAAAGAAGCTGGAGCGGCTCGGGCTTTTCTGCGTTGAAGACCTGTTATTCCTGTTACCGCTGCGATACGAAGATCGTACGCAACTCGTCAGACTCGGCGCACTCGTCGCTGGCACGCGTTGCCTGGTAAGCGGCGAAGTACTGCTGGCTGAAACAGTTTATCGCGGCCGTCGAAATTTATTGGTTCGAATCGGTGATCGCAGCGGGCAGCTAACACTACGTTTTTTTCATTTTTCGAGACAGCAACAAGCGCAGTTCAAGGTTGGCACACACCTCACCTGTTTCGGCGAAGTGCGGCAGGGGTCATCAGGATTTGAAATCATTCATCCCGAATATCGTCTGCTTCGCAATGATCAGAGCGCGACAACAGATGACACACTGACGCCGATTTATCCGTCAACCGAGGGCGTGCAGCAAGGGCGACTGCGGCGCCTGACAGACCAGGCCCTGCGTTTGATGTTGCAATCGCCGCCAGCCGAGCTGTTGCCGGACAGCGTTCACACGAAGCTCAAGTTACCGCCGCTGGCGACGGCCATTCAGTTTTTACATCGACCACCCAGCGACGCCGATGTCGGCTTATTGTTGGATGGCAAGCACCCATGCCAGCAACGATTGGCGTTCGAAGAGCTGCTCGCGCACTACCTGAGTTTGCGTAACCTGCGCGCACTGGCTCGCACCGAAGACGCGCACCAACTAAACGACGGCAGCACGGAAACAGATCGGTTTATCGGCAGTTTGCCGTTTTCTCTAACCGGCGCTCAATGCCGCGTTGTTGACGAAATATTGTCCGACCTTGCCGAGCCGCACCCAATGATGCGCCTGATACAGGGTGATGTCGGCTCCGGAAAAACAGTCGTCGCGGCGATCGCTTGCCTTAGAGCGATCGGCTGCGGTGTACAGGCTGCAATCATGGCGCCAACCGAGTTGCTGGCCGAACAACACTGGAAAACTTTTTCGGACTGGTTTCGACCGCTGGGCATTTCGCCTGCCTGGCTCAGCGGCAGTCAGCGGGTCGCAGCACGACGCGATTCACTCGCCGCGATTGCCGATGGGTCCGCGCCGCTGATCGTCGGCACTCATGCACTGTTTCAGGAAGGTGTGCAATTCAAAAATCTCGCTCTCGTCGTTATCGACGAACAACATCGGTTCGGTGTCCATCAGCGAATGGCGTTGCGCGACAAGGGCGCCAACAGCGGCAGACAACCACATCAACTCGTCATGACCGCGACGCCTATTCCGCGGACTCTTGCAATGGCTGCATATGCGGACCTCGACACTTCGATCATTGACGAGTTGCCGCCCGGGCGCAAACCAGTCACGACGATTGTGATACCAGACAGCCGGCGCGTGGAAGTCGTCGAGCGTGTGCGCTCTTTGTGTCGGTCGGGACAGCAAGCTTACTGGGTTTGCCCGCTGATTGAAGAATCGGAGCTACTCGATTACCAGGCAGCTGAGGCGAGCTACGAGTTTCTGCGCCGAGAGCTTCCGGAGCTTCGCATTGGCCTTGTGCACGGACGAATGCGGCCGGCGGAGAAAGAACGTGGCATGCAGTCATTCAAAGAAGGGCTGATCCAGCTGCTCGTTGCCACCACGGTGATTGAAGTGGGTGTCGACGTGCCCAATGCGAGTCTGATGATTGTAGAAAATGCCGAGCGGATGGGTCTGTCGCAACTACACCAGCTGCGGGGCCGCGTGGGTCGCGGCAGCGAACAAAGCCACTGCGTCCTGCTGTACAAGCCGCCGCTTGGTCAACTGGCTCGCAGTCGCCTCGCCGTATTGCGCGAGACCACTGATGGCTTTGTGGTCGCACAACGAGATCTGG
>PVMK01138242.1_pt1 | contig 44483 bp, 37 predicted proteins | sample 1853481 | NCBI WGS metagenome assembly PVMK01 (sample SAMN08533507, study PRJNA380276) | Marine sediment metagenome, whole genome shotgun sequencing project.
CCCCTCTATCAAGTTCTAATATCCAACCTGCAACATTATCTAAAAAATATCTATCGTGTGTAACGGCAATAACAGTACCTTTATATTGGGCAAGATGATGTTCTAACCAATGTACCGACTCGGCATCCAAATGATTCGTTGGCTCATCCAATAACAAAACATCTGGTTGTTGCAATAATATCCTACAAAGGGCAACTCTTCTTTTTTCCCCCCCTGATAAATTTTTAATAGGTGTATCACCAACAGGCGTGCGCAATGCATCCATTGCTATTTCTAATTGCGTATCTAATTCCCAGGCGTTCAAGGCATCTATCTTATCCTGCAGTTCCGCTTGCTTAGCCATTAATTTATCCATCTTATCCGGATCTGAATACACTTCTTCTAAACCAAACTGATCATTAATCTCATTGTATTCATCCAAGATGGCTACAGTTTCCGATACCCCTTCCTTTACAATATCTATAACCGTTTTAGAATCATCTATCTCAGGTTCTTGCGTTAAATAACCTACCGAATAATTTGGAGAGAAAATAACATTTCCCTGATAATTCTTTTCAATCCCTGCAATAATTTTCAACAGGGTTGATTTCCCGGATCCATTTAAGCCTAAAATTCCAATTTTAGCTCCATAAAAGAAACTCAGATATATATTTTTAAGTACTTGTTTATTTGTTCCTTGGTAGGTTTTATTAACTCCACTCATGGAGAAAATCACCTTTTTATCATCGGCCATAGTTTTTGATTTTGATTAACTGACAAATATACTAAGATTTGACTTGCTTTATTTTCTGAATACATCAAAAAAAAATCCCGCTTTCGCAGGATTAATTTCTAATATTCCAAATGCCTTATATAGGCTAATTTTCGTTCCCATATTTTTAAATCCTTACCGTATTTTTCTATGTTATTGTAAACATTTCTCACCAATGGGTTATCGTCTGTGGCATTAGAAATAAAACTAATATTATTTTCCAATTGTTTGATTTCTTTTGTCAGATCATCCACTTTTCTTTTGATAAATAATTGTTCATTATCAAGTTTTCTAACATCCTTTTGATCAAGGTACGCATCAATAACATTTTTGAATTTCAATAAGGCAGTTTCTTCTCTGCTAATATTTATTTTTTTACAAGCAGTATCAATAATTTTATTCAATTTTGCTTCAATATGACGCATGTTAACCGGAACAACACCTAGTTCTCTCCACTCCGAAATATATTTATTTATTAAATCAAGATCTAACTTATCCTCTAATTCTATATCTGCCTTAAATTTCTCCAATAATTCCTTTTTTTTATTGAATATTAAAGTTTGGCCTTTACTATGCCCATCTTGCATATTGTGCAATCGATCAAAATAATAATTACACGCCTCCTTAAATCTTTTCCAAATTTTATCAGAATCTCGTCTTGGTACATGCCCAATCGTTTTCCAGTCTGCTTGTATTTTCTTAAACACTTCTGTTACCATTTCCCAATCTTCACTATCTTTCAATGATTCTGCCTGTTCAATAAGTTTCATCTTCCTCGACAGATTGTCTGATTGATCTTTCTTAATACTTTTATAAAATACGTTCTTAGCTTTATTGAAATTTCTCGTTGCATCTTTAAAGATTTGCCATACTTCTTCATTTTTTGATCGTGGAACTCTGCCTACTGCAAAAAACTCCTTTCTCAGATCTTCCATTTCCCTTATTGCATTCTGCCATAACTTATGAGAATTATAACCTTCTGTTTTAATGGCTTTTATCTTATCAACTATAGCCAATTTCAAACCTACATTTTCTTTGAATTTAGACTCTAATTCATTTTGAAATTCGTGACGTTTGTTATGTATTTTTTTTGTTGCTTCACTAAACCTATTCCATACTTCCTCACGAACATCTCTACCAACAGGACCTATATCCTCTTTCCACATTCTGTGAATAATTTGCAATTCTTTAAAGGCTCTATTCACATCAGGATCATCCCCTAGCTTTTCAACCTTCTCAATTAATTTAGTTTTTTCTTCCAGGTTATGTTTGAAATCTAAATCTCTAAAATCATTATTCAGGTGTAACAGGTCATAAAATCTTTCAACGTGATGGTGATAAGTTCTCCAAACATCATTGTATTTCGTGTGTGGTATTTGACCTATGGTACGCCATTCATCTTGTAAGGATCTGAAATTCTTATACATCGTAGATGGCTCAGCAGTATCTATCAATTCTTTTAAATCATTTATCAACTGCAATTTTCTTTCGTGGTTTAGTTTCTGCTCTACTTCGATGTCCTTATAATATTTTTGGCGCTTCTTTTTAAAATCGTAAAGAACATCATTAAACATATTCTTTACCGGTAAGTAAAATTTAAAATCAATTTCATTCCCGCCATCTTTTATAAATTCTCTCTTTTTATCTGCAATAAAGCCCTTGTATTTTTTATCAAAATTTGATCTTAGAGCCTCAAATTGTGCCTTAATTTTATTAATGGTAAACTCATCAACTAATTGCTGCATGAAAACAACGATCTCATCTAAATCTAATTTAGTAAAATCTATGGTGGGGACCTCTTTTTCCGCCTTATCCTTTGCGGTTATTGACTCTTTAGAAGGGGCAGAACCTTCTGTATCTTTTACTGTTTCATCCGGTTCAGCTTCATCTGATTCATTTTTACTTTCATCTTCTTCAACCTTTATTGATCCTTCATCCTTCTTTGCCTGAACTTCACCCTCTTCAATCGTTTCAGAACTTTGTTCCACATCCTTCTCTTCAACGTCAACCTCTTTAACTACCTCTGATTTTTCATCTTCCTTTGCTTGAACTTCACCTTCTTCAATCGTTTCAGAACTTTGTTCCACATCCTTCTCTTCAACGTCAACCTCTTTTACTAATCCTGATTTTTCATCTTCCTTTGCTTGAACTTCACCTTCTTCAATCGTTTCAGAACTTTGTTCCACAGCTTTTTCTTCAACGTCAACTTCTTCAACTACCTCTGATTCTCCATCCTCCACTGATATTTCTCCAACTGTTTCAGGATTTCCCAAACTAAGTTCATTAGAATTCATAGAATGACCAGCCTTTTCAGGAGATTCTTCATTGGCTACATTATCCTGAGCAGGTTCTTTCTTCTCCGACTTTTTATCATTGGGAGGTTTTTTTTCTTCATTTTTTTCTATTGTACTATCAATATCATTATTGTGTTCATCTGGAGATAAGTTCTCAATATTTTCGTCTAACATTTTAAAAATGTTTAAGGTTCCTTTATAATTTAATTATTTGTAATAGTTTTGAAAGATAATGATAGATCATCAAATCACAAAACGATACGTATTTTTAGATGAAAAAATTATCTTATCGTTGCGCTCATGTTCATAAGTTCAGGAATTCCAAATTTCCCAAGAACGATCAGCCTGCAATTGCAACATTTCTTCACCATTTTTAATTTTTGCACCACGCTCTTCACCCTTGGCTAAAAATGTTGAAACTTCGGGGTTATAAACCAAATCATATAAGAAATGTTTATCCCCTAGAAATTCGTACGGTATCCCGGGTGAACTCTCTATGTTTGGAAAGGTCCCAACAGGGGTGCAATTTATGATAAGATGATGATTGGAAATAACTCTTACATCTAAATCATCATAAGAAATAGTTTGAGTATTGGTCGGGTTTCTTGAAACAAAATTACAATAGATATCATTTTTTTTGAGTACAAAAGCAATTGCTTTAGAAGCACCACCGGTTCCTAAAATCAAAGCTTTCTTTATATGTGATTGAAGAAGGGGCCTCAATGAATTCTCAAAACCATATATATCTGTATTATAGCCCTTTAACTTTCCTTCCTTCATTATTTTAATAGTATTTACGGCTCCTATCGTATTTGCGTCCTCATTAATTTCATCCAAATATTTGATTATATCCTGCTTATACGGAATTGTAACATTAAAGCCTTGAATTTGGCCTCTCAAATCCTTGTACATAGCAGGAAAATCTTCGATAGCCCGCAAATCAAAATTCTCATAGGTATAATTATTCAATTCCAAATTCTTAAACTTTTCGGTAAAATATTTTTTTGAAAAGGAATAGGATATGTTTTTCCCTATCAAGCCAAATTTTTTATTTTTCGTCATAATTTTTGCATTCTTCCTATAATATATTATGTATTTGTTTTATCCCTTGGTGTATCCTGTCATTTTAATTCTATAAAATTTCTTAAAATTTGTTCCCCTATGTCACTACTCTTCTCTGGATGAAACTGACACGCATAAAAATTCTCCTTTCGGATGGCACCCGCATAGGTCAGACCATAATCGGTTGTGGCAATAGTATATTCATTCTTAGGCACATAATAGCTATGTACGTAATAAACAAATGAATTCTCGGGAACATTCCTGAAGAGTGGGTTTTCAAGATTTGTTAAAGTATTCCAACTTATTTGTGGCACTTTTACCCGGTTTGAAAACTTTAAAACATCTATAGGGAAAATATTCAAACATTGGGTATTGTTCTCTTCGGAAAAACGACACATCAATTGCATGCCTAAACAGATTCCTAAGACTGGTTGTTTAAGCTTGGGTATTACTTCTTCCAATCCGTATTTTTTTATCTCTTCCATTGCGCTGTTGGCCTCTCCTACTCCCGGAAAAATAACCTTATCTGCATCTCGAATGAGTTTTGAACTATTTGTACAGATAGAGTTATAACCCAACCGTTCAAGGGCAAATTGAACCGATTTAACATTTCCCGCTCCATAATCTATAATAACTATATTCATATTGATCTTTTCTAGGTTCCTGAGTTAAGGATTTAAGCCAATCCTTTAATTCTTCCCCTTCTATTATTCATTTAATTATAACATTCCCTTGGTGGTTGGTAAAATCATTTTTTCAACATCTCTTTTTATTGCTACTTTAATGGCTTTTGCAAAAGCTTTGAAAATTGCTTCAATTTTATGGTGTTCATTGTTTCCCTCCCCCTTTATATTCAAATTAGCTTTTGCTCCATCCGTAAAGGATTTAAAAAAATGATAAAACATTTCGGTCGGCATTTTCCCAATCATTTCTCTTTTGAAATCAACATCCCAAACAAGCCAGTTTCTACCTCCAAAATCAATTGCCACCTGAGCCAAACAATCGTCCATTGGTAAACAAAACCCATATCGCTCTATTCCAAGCTTTTTACCAAGTGCCATCGCGAACACCTCACCCAATGCAATAGCTGTATCTTCTATGGTATGATGCTCATCCACTTCTAAATCACCATTTACTTTAATTTCCAGATCCATATTACCATGCCTGGAAATTTGTTCTAACATATGATCGAAAAATTGGATACCGGTTAAAATATTGCTAAACCCTGTACCGTCGAGGTTTAATTTTATATATATATCGGTTTCATTCGTTTTTCGCGAAATTTCCGCAACCCGATTCTCCAATTTTAAAAACTCATAGATCTTATTCCAATCATTACATTCTAAGGCGATTACACTGCTTAGTTCATCTCTTTTTACAGTTATTTCATCGGTTCCTAAATTCGTATTGTCATTAATAAAAATCCCCTTTGCATTTAAATTCTTGGCCAACTGCATATCGGTAAGTCGATCGCCAATCACAAAAGAATTTTTCAGGTCATAATCATCTGAAAAATACTTTGTTAATAAACCGGTATTAGGCTTTCTTGTGTCAGCATTGTCTTTAGCAAAGGTCCTGTCTATTATAATCTCTTCAAAATAAACGCCTTCGTTTTCAAACGTTTTTAGGATGAAATTATGAATTTCCCAGAATATCTCTTCCGGGTAGAGGTCAGTTCCAAGACCATCTTGATTAGTGACCATCACTAGCTCATAATCAAGCTCTTCCGCAATTCTTGATAAATAGGTCAGGGCCTTAGGATAAAGCTCTAATTTATCAAAGGCATCAATTTGTTCATCAGAAGGTTCCTTAATTATTGTTCCATCTCTGTCTATAAATAATACTTTTTTCATGACTGCAATTCTTTTAATGCTTTTATCAACTTATCATTCTCCTTAGCTGTTCCAATAGTAATTCTCAAACAATTCTCACATAATATTTCATTCGTTCTATTTCTAACGACAATTCCTTCTTTCAATAACTGTTTATATCTCATATTTGCATCATCCACTTTTATCAGCCAGAAATTAGCATCAGATGGATAGATCAATTTCACAAACCCTATTTCCCTCAAAGCAGCTTTTAGCTTTTTCTTTTGCTTTAAAATTTCCTCCAAATTTGAATTGAAATTTTCTATATTTTCTATAGACTCTATCGCTTTTTGCTGTGTTAAGACATTTACATTATAAGGAGGTTTTATTTTGTTTAAAACAGATATAATTGCATCAGATGCATAGCAAATTCCCAATCTGATTCCAGCCATTCCCCAAGCTTTTGAAAGGGTCTGACAGACGATCAGGTTTGGGTAGATGCTCAGCAGATCGATATAGGAGTTCATATTAGAAAAATCAATATATGCCTCATCAATAACAACCAAACAGTTGGATCTATCCAGTATCTTCTTAACTTCGGCTTCCTTTATTGAATTTCCAGAAGGATTATTCGGTGAACACAATAATATTAATTTAGTATTTGGATCAATTTGATTCAATAGTTCATCTACTCTAAAATCAAAGTTAACATCTAAGTATGAAGGTTTGAGATTTACATTATTCAATTCAGCAAGTACTTTATACATACCATATGTCGGTGGTGTGAATATAGCATTATCTCGTTTTGGTTCGCAAAAAGCTCTAAAAATTAGATCCAGGACCTCATCGCTTCCATTACCCAACATTATATTCTTTGTTGAGATCGACTTAATTTCTGAAATACGTTCTTTCAATTTTTTTTGGTAAGGATCCGGGTATCTGTTGATTCCACTATCAAAAGGATTTTCGTTCGCATCCAGATAAACCTCCGCAACATCGGTAAAGTCATCTCTTGCTGAGGAATAAGCTTTCATTAGCTTTACATTCTCTCTGATAAAATTTTCTAGTTTAAACATATTCCACAAACTTTCCTTCGAATTACCCTCTTATAAATGGTTCACTCGCTAATTAATCGATTTTAATCTTAAAGTAATTGCATTCTTATGTGCAAACAATCCTTCTTCATCTGCCATTACTTCAATTGCCTTACCAATATTTTTTAATCCTTTTTTCGATATTTTCTGAAAAGTAATTTTCTTTACAAAAGCATCCAAGTTAACACCGCTATAGGCTTTTGCAAATCCATTTGTTGGTAAGGTGTGGTTGGTTCCTGACGCATAAACACCGGCACTTTCCGGAGTGTAGTTTCCAATGAACACTGACCCTGCATTAATTATATTATCCACATAATAATCCTCGTTTTCAACCGCAACGATCAAATGCTCGGGTGCATATTCATTAACTAGATCTAAAATGTCGTTTTCTCGCTCCAAGTAAATTAATTTAGAGTTTTCAATTGCTTTCTTGGCTAAATCCCTCCTTGGCAAAGATTCCAATTGGATGCCTATTTCTTGGGATACAGCTTTCAAAAATTCCGAAGACTTTGAAACGCAAATTACCTGACTGTCTGCACCGTGTTCTGCCTGAGATAATAAATCGGAAGCAACAAAAGAAGGGTTGGCACTATCATCTGCTAATACCAACAACTCAGAGGGACCGGCAGGCATATCAATGGCAATTCCCTTGGTTAGCGAAAATTGTTTTGCCGCCGTTACAAACTGATTTCCGGGACCAAATATTTTATGAACCCTGGGAATACTTTCCGTGCCATAAGTAAACGCGCCAATAGCCTGAATGCCTCCGAGTTTATAAACTTTCTCGATTCCGATCAAATTGGCAGTATAGAGAATTGCGGGATGTATATCACCGGTTTTATTTGGGGGTGTGCATAAAACTATTTCTCTGCATCCTGCTAGTTTAGCAGGAACACCAAGCATCAAAACTGTTGAAAATAATGGGGCTGAGCCTCCCGGAATATAAATACCAACCTTTTCTATAGCGCGAGATTCTTGCCAACAATAAACTCCCTCCGATGTTGTAATAACATTTTTTTTAAACTTCTGCGATGCATGAAAAATTTCAATATTGTTTTTAGCCAATTTGATGGCTTTTTTCAGTTCACTCGAAACATCGTACTGAGCATTTTTTAATTCATCTTTAGTAACAGTCAAGGTTTTTAGGGTCACATTGTCAAATCGTTTTGTGAATTTCTTCAGTGCCATATCACCATTGCGGTCAATATCTTCAAAAACTTCTTTCACGATACTATCTAATTTAGACATCGCAATAGATGGACGTTCCAATATATTGGCCCAGGAAGATCTATTTGGATTATCAATAATTTTCATTTACAATACCATTTTTTCAACAGACAGCACTAATATTCCTTCTGCACCGTTGCTCTTGAGTTCATCAATGACTTCCCAAAATTTATTTTTTTCAACTACTGTATGCACTGAGCTCCAGCCTTCTTCAGCCAGAGGTAAAACAGTAGGGCTCCTCATACCCGGTAATATTTTAATAATATCTTCCACTTTTTCGTTCGGTGCGTTCAATAATACATATTTTGAAGCTCTAGCTCTTAAAACAGCGCGAATTCTGAATTGCAATTTACTTAAAATCTCTTCTTTTACAGCCGTTAAAGTTGGCGATGTAACTAACACTGCTTCAGATTGCAATAACTCTTCTACCTCTTTTAAATTATTTTTAAAAAGTGTACTTCCACTCGATACTATATCCACAATAGCATCTGCCAAACCAATATTGGGCGCAATTTCGACAGATCCATTTATTATATGCAATTCAGAACTAACACCTTTTTTATCCAGAAAACTCTTGACAGTTTTTGGATAAGAGGTTGCAATTTTTAAACCATCCAGATCCGATATAGACTTGTAATTCATGTCCTTAGGAACCGCGATAGAAACCTTACATTTAGAAAAGCCTAATTTTTCAACGATGCACAGATCATTTCCTTTCTCTATCAATAAATTTTCACCAACGATTGCAATATCAACCACTCCGTCACGAAGGTATTGGGGTATATCGCCATTTCTTAGATAGAGCACTTCTAAAGGAAAATTTCTGGCTTGAGCTTTTAACTGATCTTTTCCATTGTCTATTGAAATTCCACAATCTTTTAATAATTTTAGTGAATCTTGATTTAGTCTTCCTGATTTTTGTACCGCTATTTTAATTTTATTCATTTTTTATAATGTTGTGTCGAGCATATCAAAGTAAATTAAAAAACCCGCTTGATATGCTCAAACGGGTTTAAATATTTAGAAATTAATCATAACATTATCATCTCATTTGAGTACGAGTATGAAAATGATGATGATGTAATTTATTTAATGTCATTCTTTCAATAATATGGGGCAAATCTAAACACATATTTTAAATAAAACAACATATTGTTAAAAATATTTCAATTTGTTGAATGCTTTCTTTGGGCGTGCTTAAAACCATAATCCCACCACTGCCTCATTTTTGCTTTGTCAAAAATCAAAGAATTTGTCGTTAAAACCGTAGGAGTGTAGTATAAATTTAATTTAACATTGTGATGTTTTGCCGCTAATTTCCCTAAAGAAACATTTTGCTTTTCAAGATTATCTTGCATAAACTCAAAAATATTGGTCATTAATGAAAAAGGGTTCTTAGAAGGCATCCTGTTAATCTGTGTCAATTCTGTTTCAAGAATAACCGCATCTATTTCAGTTGCCCCTTTTTTAATAGCTTCTTCTATGGGTACTAAATTTGCAAAGCCTCCATCTGCATATTCAGAATGATTTTTTACCAGTAAACTCATAAAAGGAACATAATTGCTCGATGCCCAGATCCAATCTCTAAAATCAGCATAACTACAATCTTTTAGGGCCTTATACTCTACTCGATTATGTGTTAAATTAGAAACAGTTACAACAACATCTTTATTCGAATCTTTCACCAGTTTTAAAAATTCATCATTCATTTCACGATTGATCAATTTTTTTAAGTTATGACTCTCCCCAAATGTTTTACTCCCTCTTATAAAATTCTTTAGGGTATTAAAGTGGTTGATCCCAACTGTTGTGTGCCCGTTAGTTTTCTTAACCTTAAATGGGCGACTGCTAAAAATAGTACGTTGCGAAACATTTGTGTATAATTGCTTCAATTCCTTAATTCTACCCAAAGCCAAATGGCTAACCATCAAACTTCCCGTAGAAGTTCCAATAAAAAGATCATACTCTTTTTGCTTTTCTTCCATTAGGTATTGAGCAACACCTCCCGCAAATGCTCCTTTAGATCCTCCCCCTGAAATTACTAATGCCTTCATTCTCTTCAATTATATAAGTAAATCATGTTGCTATATTTATAAAACGTTTATTTTTGGAAAATTAAATTAAAAAAACATGTTAAAAAAGATTTTCGTTATAGTATTCTTTTTTTTCTTTATCCTCCAGCTAAGAGCACAAAATAAAGATAATAATATTGATCTAGAGATATTTGAATTAAAAAATACTAGTATTCGGGCAATAGAAGTGGTTAATGACTCGACCGTTTGGTTCGCTGGAGCGAAAGGAAAATTTGGTAGAATTATTAATTCAGGGGTGGAAATGGATTCCATAATTTTTAACGATAAAGCTGTAAATTTTCGTTCTATAGCATATAACGGTAAATATATTTTTGTATTAAGCATAGAAAATCCTGCCCTCCTATTCAAAATAGATCCTTTTACGAATAAAATTAACCACCCGGAGATAGTTTATCAGGAAAGTCATGAAAAAGTATTCTATGACGCGATGGCTTTTTTTGATGAGCGAAGAGGGATCGCCATGGGAGATCCAACTGACAATTGTTTATCTGTTATTTTAACTTCTGATGGAGGAAACACATGGCAAAAAATAAATTGCAAAAACCTTCCTGAAATTATTGAAGGAGAGGCAGCTTTCGCAGCGAGTAATACGAATATCGCTATTTATAATAAAAATGTTTGGTTAGTTACCGGAGGCAAAAAGGCAAGAGTGTTCCATAGTAAGAACTTGGGAAAAAAGTGGGATGTATATGATACTCCCATTGTGCAGGGTAAGAATATGACCGGGATATTTAGCGTGGATTTTTACGATGAAAACAAGGGGATCATAATGGGTGGAAACTGGGAGGAAAAATCAAATACCACAGCTACCAAAGCACTCACAAAAGACGGTGGAAAAACTTGGAAATTGATCGATAATAATAGTGTTCCTGGTTATATTAGCTGTGTTAAATATGTTCCTGACACAAATGGAAAAGAACTTGTTGCTGTTTCCACGGAAGGAATTTTTTATTCGGACAGTGCAGGTGTTACCTGGAAAAAAATGAGTAATGCTGGTTTTTATAGCATTTATTTTATTGATAAAAATTCAGCGTGGCTTTCGGGTCATCAGAAGATTGCAAGAATGCAATTGAACCATAATTATAACAAATTTTAATATGTTAGTATCCATGAAATATTTATTTATTCTAATAGGATTTGTATCGATCTTATCAAGTTGTAAAAATAATGATGTTAGGAGTGCTTTAAATTGTACGACATCGACAAATTTTGCAGACACAAAAGAAATAAGCGGTTTTTTAAAACATTTTAAATTGAAGGTTCCTAAGAATTGGAAATCTGAGTTATATTACGATGAAACTCAGTCAAGATTTTATACTGCAGATACGAGCAAGCAATTAACAGATACTTACATAATTGATGTAACATGGCACCAAGGTGAAATAGAACTGAATGATAATTTTGAACAAATTATTGAAAATGAGGTGAAACAAAATGAGCATCTGGTGCCTATCAAAAGAGGATTTGGTTATTTTATAGACTTACCCTGCTACTATAATTTAGCGAAGGGCGAGAGTTCTGGTTTCACTTACCATTATTTACAGATATATCTAAAAACAAATGTGGACGAATATTATAATCTTACCACAAAGGTTTATGGTGACGAATTTGTGGAAGAAAGACTTTGTGAGTCTCTTTCACTATTTGAAGGTTTAACTTTTCTTGAGTAAAGAATTATTCACGGATCACTTTTGATCCAAAATATCTCGGTTTTCAAACAATAATCCTGTGATTTTCATGTTATTATTGAGTTTATAACTATAAATTCTCTTGCTATGAGAAAGATTACACTCATTATTACGGGTATATTCCTGTTCCTCGCTATTTTTTCATGTGAGTATCAGGAAAAAATAATTGACTTATCATCGATTGATTCAGACATCACCATTGATAAAAACAGTCAAATTGAACTGAGTCCAACAAATTTATCTAAAGAACAAATTGAAAAAATTTGTTGTGGGAAAAAATTTACCGCCACATTATATGCCGGGCAACACATTAATATTGGGTTGATTACGGTATCAAATAATGACACCAATCTATATGTCACCTATGAGGTAAATGGAAATTGGTGGCTGGATGAAACACATTTATTTGTTGGAAAGAAAGAGGATCTGCCTTTGACAAATTCCGGGAATCCTAAAATTGGCCATTTTCCATATCATGGAACACATAGCCTTACACAGAAATATACTTTTACTATACCTCTAAATAACCTGGACAAATGTTTTATAATTGTTGCCCATGCGTCAGCAGTAGAAAAACAAAATGATGAAATTACCTCTTCGGAAACTGCTTTTGCTAAATGTTCTTATGGTAATTATGAATTCGATGGGAATCGATGGGGCTGGTATTTTGATTATTGTAAGAGAGATTGTGATGACAGCAAAGAAGATGATAATGATAGTGATGATAGTAGCGACACAACCGATGATGATGACGGAACTAATGATGACGACGGAACCAATGATACGGGTACTACCGACAGCGATATAACAAAAGAGTGTTTAGATGCTTTTGGATATAAATCATTTAATTCCGATCAATCTTTTTGTTTTATTGACGATGGATTTGCTCAATGGGGTTGGACCAATGCTTTTATATATTCACAAACAATAAATTATCAGGACAACTATACCTATAGTATACCACTTTATGCAAATGCAGATGAATGTAATTTATCTAACGGTATTCAAGTTGGTTATGTTAGAATTTATAATATTATTGGTCAGGAAGTGGTCCTGACTGCCAATATAGATTATGTTATTACTGATGTGAACTATAAATTGAGTGAAATCAATTTATATATCGGTAGTGAAAAATATCCATTAGACGCCTTTGGTAATAAAACCGTTCTACCTTCAGAATATACGTATTCTGAATATAATTTAAACACAACATCATTCACTTTTGAAGGAGTTACCTGGCCAATCGACACTTATATTATTCCTTATGCTTATGTATGTCCTGCCGGGCGATAAGATCAAGAGGATAAAATAAATTATAAAGGGGTTGTTAACAAACAGCTCCTTTATTTTTTCTTGTAAACTAGATTTAATATTTTTGATAAAAATTTATTATTATGCAAAAAATTATTGATCGTTTTATAGGATATGTTAAAGTTGACACACAATCTGATCCAACTAGTGATACTACACCCAGTACTGAAAAACAATGGAATCTTGCAAATTTATTATTTGAAGAATTGAAGGGTATTGGTATGGAAGATGTGAATATAGACGAAAATTCATATATCATGGCCACTTTACCAAGCAATATCAATAGAGAGGTTCCAACTATTGGCCTAATTGCACATTTTGATACAAGTCCGGATTTTACAGGAACTGATGTAAAACCTCAAATTCATAAAAATTATGATGGAAAAGATATTATACTGAACAAGGAAGAAAATATCATCCTCAGTCCCGATTATTTCGAAGACCTGCTACTTTATAAAGGACAGACATTGATCACTACCGATGGAACTACCTTGCTTGGGGCAGATGACAAAGCTGGAATTACCGAAATTATTTCGGCGATGGAATATCTTATTGAACATCCGGAAATTAAACATGGTAAAATCAGAATTGGGTTTACTCCGGATGAAGAAATAGGCAGAGGGGCACATAAGTTCGATGTGGAAAAATTTGGAGCAGATTGGGCTTATACAATGGATGGAAGTTCGGTTGGAGAGTTGGAATATGAAAATTTCAATGCCGCAGGTGCCAAAGTTACCATAAAAGGGAAAATTGTCCACCCGGGTTATGCCAAAGGAAAGATGATCAATTCGATGCTCATCGCAAATGATTTTATTAATGGATTGCCTAAAAATGAAATTCCTCAGGAAACTGAAGGATATGAAGGCTTTTTCCATTTACATGACATGCATGGGGAAGTAGAAAAAACAACTCTAGAATATATTATTCGCGACCATGACATGGATACCTTTCTTCATAGAAAGAATATTTTTAATGCTGTGGCAAACAATTTGAATGAAAAGCTGGGATCGGATTTGATTCAGGTCGAAATAACTGACCAATATTTTAACATGAAAGAAAAAGTAGTACCTGTAATGCACATTGTTGATATTGTGGAAAAAGCAATGAATGAATTGTCTATTAAGCCATTAATTAAAGCAATTCGTGGAGGTACAGATGGTTCGCAATTATCCTATAAGGGTTTACCTTGCCCAAATATATTTGCCGGTGGTCATAATTTTCATGGACGATATGAGTACGTGCCGGTTGAGTCCATGCAAAAGGCACAAGATGTAATTGTAAAGGTTGCAGAACTGACAGCCCAAAAATATGCAAATTAAAATTAAACTTATTTGTTGACGTCTGCATATTAGATCACATAATTAAGGAAATCACCTGCCTAATGGTCAGACTATTGGGCTGGAACTAAAATGCTTTTTTAGATTTTGAAAATAAACTCTTGTCAAAATTTTACTAAAAAACCTTATTTGTTATTATTTATGAAAAAATTTTGATAAATACTTAGGTTCATTACTTTTGCTTCCCAATAATTTCATTCAATGGATAAAGAGCTACTTAGATCATTGGCCAAAAAATATGGCAGCCCGTTATATGTTTATAATGCGGAAAAAATAATTTCTCAGTATCGGAGACTTGAAAATGCATTCAGCGGTGTTAAGGATTTGAAAATAAATTATGCTACTAAGGCCCTTTCCAATATTAGTGTTCTAAAGCTTATCAGATCTCTTAATGGGAATTTAGATTGTGTCTCCATTCAAGAAGTTCAATTAGGATTAGAAGCGGGATTTAAGCCGAATCAAATATCTTTTACCCCTAGTGGAGTATCTATGGATGAACTTGATAAAGCCGTTAGTTTTGGTATAAAAATCACCCTTGACAGTCTCCCGGTTTTGAAAGAATTTGGGTTTAAATATCCTGAATTTCCCGTTGCTATTCGTATCAACCCACATATCAGAGCAGGTGGTAATAAAAAAATATCCGTAGGTCATGTTTCTTCAAAATTTGGTATTTCCAAAGAACATATGGCTGAAGTGTTAGAAATAATCAAACAAACCGGAACACGAATCGAAGGTGTGCATATGCATAAAGGATCTGATATTCTTGATATCGATGTATTTGTCAGAGGTGCTGAAATCTTATTTGACATAGCAAGAAATTTTGATGATCTTGATTTTATTGATTTTGGAGGTGGTTTTAAAGTTGCCTATAGAGATGACGACCCTGCTACCAATATTGAAGAATTCGGTAGAATAATGACCGATCGCTTTAATAAATTTTGTAAAGATTACGGTAAAGATTTATCAATAGAATTTGAACCCGGTAAATTTTTAGTGAGCGAATGCGGCTATTTCTTAGCAAAGGTAAATGTCGTTAAACCAAATACGAATACAATTTTTGCCGGAATCGATACCGGTCTGAATCATTTGATAAGGCCCATGTATTACGATGCATATCATCATATTGATAATATTTCTAATCCGGGTGGCGAAGAAATAGATTATACCGTTGTTGGCTATATCTGCGAAACGGATACTTTCGCAAAAAACAGACCCATCGCAGAAATTCGCCAGGGAGATATTTTATCCTTTAAAAATGCGGGTGCCTATTGTTTCAGTATGGCATCAAATTATAATTCGCGTTGCCGCCCTGCAGAAGTTTTAGTATATCGCAATAAGGATTATCTTATTAGAGAAAGAGAAATCTTTGAGGATTTATTAAAACACCAAATTGAAGTTAATTTGGATCTATAACTGCCAATTCTGTGGTTATAGGATCAAAAGTCTCTTCCACAATACCTCTTACAGTACTATTTAAGTGTTTCATTGAATTATAACTGGAATGTTCCAATGCTATGATCAACAAATCAGAGTCCGTATATTGGGTAATCGCAGTACTAAATCCGTTCCACTTACCGTGATGGTAAATTACTTTTTCATTATTTTTAGTATCTATCCTAAAACCAAAACCATAGGGTACTTTTCTCCCGTAGATAGTTTCTCCTTTCGTATACATCATTTCCAAAGACTTATTAGAAATTATTTTGCCACTATTTAAACCATTGATCCATTTAAATAAATCCTCGCCTGTGGCATAAACATTTTTATCACCTACAATGGCATCATTAATTGTACCACCAACTTTTGCATGATATCGTCCCCTATAAACGCGATAACCGGACAATTGATTCACTTCTATGGAATCATTTTCAAAACTATAAACAAATGAGTTGCTCATCTGTAAAGGTGTAAAGATATTAGTTTCCAAAAAATCACCATATTTCATATCAGTAACTTCCTCTACAATCGATGCCAGGACAAAATATCCTGTATTTGAATAATCGAAATTTCTGCCTGGTCGAAAAAATCTTTGTACTTTATGATCCGCAAGCATCTGCATCATTTGCTGATTAGTAGGTGCCTTTTCGTTTTCCCATTTATGCTCTGCTAACCAAAAGTATTTTGGCAATCCGGAAGTATGATTTAATAAATGTCTAATCCTAACCTCTTCATAGGGGAAATTCGGATAATATTTAGTCACTAAATCATCCAGATCCAGGAGTTCTCTTTCATACAGAATCATAATTGCAGTAGCCGTAAATTGTTTACTTACAGAAGCCAATTGGAAAACTGAATATTTATCAACTTTAGTTTTTTTCTTAAAATCTGCATATCCAACTTCCTTAGAATAAAGTAACTTTCCATTCTTAGCTACTAAAATACTTCCATGAAAATCATACCTTTTATTAAATCTGCTAAAAACTGAATCTAATTTTTTAGAAACCTTTTGTGTTACCGGTTCAGGGAATTTTGGCGTGATCACCTCTTTATCAATTGTTTCTATCGATTCTTCAGAAAGTAAAATCACATCATCAGAACTTGACGCTAAAGTAGAAGTTGACACAATAAAATTACTAAACAGTAATATTATTCCTATAACCAAATATTTTAAATACTTGCTCATCTCTTAATCATTCGTTGTTATTTGTTAAAATCCTGCCCAAAATAGGAAAAAATAGCTACATAAAAAAATGGGGTTTTTCCTTTTCACTTGCAATCACAAATGATTAACGAACTTTTGGGTGTATATGTTGTACAAATTTTGAATTAAGAACAATTAATAATTAAATATTTAATCGTCTTGATAATTCTGGTTATCAACACTATATAGTTTATAATGTCAACTTTTAATGTCGGATCAATCTCATTTCGAATTATTACATTATTCCAAAATTTTCAAACGTATTTTCCGTCTAATTTTGTAACAAATGTAACCCCTGATCATTAATTAGTGCTGAATTAATGATTTTGGCTCTAAAGACAAAGAGCGATCTACAAAACTAGATTTTGATCTTGGCTTTACTGGTCCTGGCTAATATTGAACTCCTTTTTGAAGCATAAACTGTTTTCAATTCCTATATATTGACCATAATTTGAAATCCTTTTGTACCCACTTTTTAGATAAAGTTGAATTGCTTCCGTTTGTCTTTTACCTGTTTCTAAGATACAATCGTCATAGGCCAGTTCCTTTGCCCAATCCTCTAGTGCAGACAATATTTTAATAGCTATTCCATTGCCCCTATTTCCTGGCATCACATACATCCTTTTAATTTCCATTGTCTTGGGAGCTACTATTTTCATAGCCCCGCAACCCAAAGCAATCCCATCTTCGTGCGCTACTACCGAATAATTGATGAGGTCAAGTTTATTGAACTGCTTATAAAAACTATGATCCTCACCATCTCTCAGTGCCAGATCACTATCAAGAAGCTCCACAAGTTTTAAGAAGTCTTTATTCTTAGAGTCGGTTCTGGTTAATGTTATCATATTATCTTTCGCCAGTAAAATAAATCGATCTGCAAGGCCGATCTACTCACTTGTCATGCGCTATGCCAATGGCGATTTAAATTCACAAGTAATCCGTCTATGACATGAATTGACCTGGATGACTTTAATCATCCAGGTCAATTCAGTAAAATTAAAATGTATTTCTTATTCTTTTACCGCAGCACTTACTTTAGTAAGAGACACTGCAACTGCTTCTGCATAGGTGAGAATGAGCACCTGACCAATATTAAGTTCAGTAATTAATACCTCATCTTCCATTGGAATGGCCAGGTAGTTTCCTCTTGGCCCTTTAACTGTAGCTATCATAAGAGGACGATTAAGAGCTTCGATAGAAACGACAGCCTTTACCATAGCTCCAACCACTGCTGCCGGATCCATGCCTTCTGGTGCTTTACCTCCTTCAGCCATTACAACCAATGGTTCTTCCAACTCCTCTGCAGTAGGCTTGCGAAACTCAGCCTTCAAATATTCCCAATATTCAAATGTGATCACATCTCCTACTCCAATTTCATCGAATCTCTCTACTTCCTCACCAGCCGTAATTGTCACAAGGTTGCCTTCGGTACCCCTGAGTGTTATATCACGTGTTTCTTTTACTATTTCCGTAACTGTTCCCTGCATGGCTACAAGAGACCATTTTTCTCGCGGTGCCAGGCTATCTTGTTTCACCTGACCTATGGCATTGGTGGAAAATAAGACAAGAACAATTAATACAAGTAAGTAAATTTTAGGCATTTTCATAAATTTTAGTTTTTAAAAGATTAGTTATTCATTATGTACATGCCTATTAAGACTAATTAACTCTGAACAGGTCATGATAAGTTGTTGCAAATATAATTAAACGAGCTGAGTTAAAAACATATATCCTTTTTATATTTATTGAATTTTATGGGTTAGAAGAGCATGTCATTCTTAAATTTTGTATTATAAAAATAGATGTATATTTGCCGTCTTATTGAAATGACATAATCATATTGTCATTTTTTAAACGATTTATATGTCATTTAGTTCATTGGGGCTTTCTCCAGCCTTGTTGAAAGCTATCAACAAGAAAGGATACGATCAACCATCACCTATACAAGAAAAGGCAATACCTGTAATTTTAGAAAGAAAGGATGTCTTGGCCTCCGCCCAGACCGGCACAGGTAAAACAGCGGGATTTACATTACCCATGCTGCAAATTTTATCGCAAGGACAACATTTAAGACATAGGCCAGTTCGGGCTTTGGTTCTAACCCCCACTCGAGAATTGGCGGCACAAGTGTTTGCCAATGTAAAGGAGTATGGCGAATTTACAGATCTGCGAGCTGCAGTTATTTTTGGTGGTGTAAATCAAAATCCACAGGTAAAACAATTAAGACAGGGTATAGATATCTTAGTTGCTACACCCGGTCGTCTTTTGGATTTGGTCAGCCAAAATGTGCTATCTCTATCTAAAGTTGACATCCTGGTTTTAGATGAAGCAGATAGAATGCTGGACATGGGCTTTTTAAGAGATATTGAACGTATTATGAAGCTGTTGCCTTCAAGGAGACAAAACTTATTATTTTCGGCAACCTTTTCAAAAGAGATTAAAAAATTGGCCAATGGCATATTACATCATCCCGCACAGATAGAAGCAACGCCTGAAAATACCACTGTAGAAATCATAAATCAAAAGGTTTATCGTGTTGCTAAAGCTAAAAAGACAAGATTAATAATTAATCTGATTACTGATGACAACTGGAAACAGGTCCTCGTGTTTACCAGAACAAAACATGGTGCTAATAAATTGTGTAAGAAGATGATTGGTGCAGGAATTTCAGCAACAGCTATTCATGGCAACAAGAGTCAGGGTGCAAGAACCAAAGCTTTGGCAGGTTTTAAGAATAATTCCATCAGGGTCTTAGTAGCAACAGATATTGCAGCTCGAGGATTGGATATTCCATTACTGCCTCATGTTGTAAATTTTGAGTTGCCTAATATTTCTGAAGATTATATACATAGAATTGGAAGAACCGGAAGGGCCGGAGCGAGCGGAGAAGCTATATCATTAGTCTGCGGAGAAGAAATAGCCTATTTAAGAGATATTGAGAAACTTGTGGGCTTGAAAATATCAAGTGAGGTTTTGGAAGGTTTTGAACCTGATCCGAATGAACCCACTGCACCAAAAAAGCCTCAGCAACAAACTCGCAAGCCGAGAAATTCGAATTTCCATAAAGGCAGAAATAACAGATCTAATAACAGAAGACAAAAACGCAACAATAACAGACGGTCTGACAATAGACAGAATTAACGATTTTATCTGAAAAAAAATTAATTTTAGCTATTAATTCTCAATTTCTTCCAATATAAGTGTATGTGGAAGTTCTAAAACACCCGCACTTTTCATAGCATCCGCAAGTTCAGGTGATCCTACAAAAGCCTCGAAAGCTTCAATTGTTTTCCAGCCATTGATAACATAGGCTGTGTTTGGTTGACCATGAATTGTTCCAACGGAATAGTTTATCTCCCCCGCCTTTTTTCTTATAGGGCGAAAATTATCAAAAGCTATCTTCCATTTATCAAAATCTTCTACTTTGTGATACATCAGTGTTTTAATCATAACATTTGGTTTTTAGTAAAAATCTAATATAGTTATATTTCTTCAAATTTTTTACGTAAAAAGGACGAACTGCACAGTTTTCTGTCCGAAATTGTATTAAAATTTATCAAAATGGTTTAAAATCATTACGCCGAATGATCATTTTAAACAATTTCTTGTATTCCGAAAGATAAGAGCTTAATTGATAATAAAATTTAAAATAAAAAAGGCCCTTATTAGAAAGGGCCAATTTTACAATTAAATCATCTTGAGTTTAATTTTTATTAATAAGGTGTATAGATTTAGATTAATTTATTCATATTTTAGAGCATTTACAGGATCAGAATTCGCAGCATAATACGCCTGTGAACTAACAGTTACCAAAGCAATTATAACTGCCAGTAAGGAAGCAAACACAAATGGCAACACGGGAATATCTATTTGATAAGAGAAATTTGTCAACCAATTCTTTGCTAATAAATAAGACACCGGCCAGGCAAAAATATTTGCTATCAGTACAAGTTTTATAAAATCCCGGGTTAACATATTCATTATTTGGCCAACCGAAGCACCTAATACTTTTCTTACACCTATCTCCTTTGTACGCTGCTCTGCAGTATATGATGCTAGCCCAAATAAACCCATTGCGGAGATTATAATAGCGAGAATAGTCAAGAAAAAGAACATGGTTCCAAAATTTTCCTGCTGCTTGAGTAAGGCTCCAAATTTTTCGTCTAAAAAAGTATATCGAAACGGATGTGAAGGTTCTAATTTGTTCCATTCTTCCTCCAGATAATCAATTGTCTCATTCATATCTTGAGGAACTATTTTAAATGAAGCGTACCAAACCCAATTATTTATAGACAAGATCATTGGTCTTATAGGTTGGTCAAAACCTTCAATATGAAAATCTTTTACTATGCCAATAATATTACCAAATGCCATATCACCTTGCTGGTTGATAAAGGTTCCCATACGCCTTCCGATGGCGTTTTCTATATTTAGATTCTTTACGGCAGCTTCATTCAGAATAAAATAGGGAATTGAGTCAGATTCCATTTCTCTGTCAAAATCTCTGCCTTCCACCAATTCAATATCTAATGTTTCCAGAAAATCATAATCTACCTCCATATTCCACAATGGCAGGTGTTCCTCACTACCTTCTAAAACATACATATTTTGGTTGGGGTTATCTCCGGGCAGATAAGAAGATCGGCTAACACTTAATACGTTGCTGTTCTTTAAAAAAATATCTTTATAATTTCTGAAATTTTCCGTCATTTGATCCGTTTGAAGCGGCACCACGATCACTTGATTACCTTTAAAACCTATATCTTTATTGTGCAAATAAGAAATTTGACTGAATATGATGATCATCCCAATAATTAAAATTGTAGAAGCCGTAAACTGAAAAACAACCAAGGACTTTCTTAAAAGGGCACCTCCTTTGGTCTTGGTGAGATCACCTTTTAGAACGGATACAGGTTGAAATCCTGATAAGAAAAATGCCGGATAACTACCTGCAAAGATGCCATAGAATAAAGTTACCGTTATAGAAAAAAGAATTGTTTCCTTAAGATGGTCATTAAAAAGATTTAACTCAGTTTCCATCACATTGTTAAAGCCCGGTAAAAAGAGTTCAACGAGAATGTAGGCTATAAAGAGTGCGATAAAACTTTGTATAATGGATTCGGTAAGAAATTGGGTGATCAACATTTTTCGCGATGCTCCCGTTACTTTTCTTACACCAACTTCTTTAGCCCTTTTACCAGACCTTGCAGTGGATAAATTCATGAAATTGATCCCTGCGATCAGGATCACCAGAAACGCAATTCCGATAAATACATAAATATATATAATATTACCATTCTGTCTTATTTCCCAATCTTTATGAGAATATAAATGAATATCTTTTATAGGCTGCAATTGATATTCAAATGTATTCCCTGATTCCAAAAATTCCTCCAGAGTGATCTTCATAAATGCTTCAACATCCGGCTCAATTTTTTTTGTAAAATTAGTCGTCATTTCCTCTTTGAATTTATCAATATTAACTCCCTCATTAAGTTTTACATAGGTATGAAAGTTATTACTCATCCAAATATTTTGAATATCGTTTTTCGCCATAAACATATCAAATTCAAAATGTGCATGGCCTTTAGGTTCTCTTACAATTCCTTTAACGATATAATCTCTCCTGTTATCATAATTAACAATTTCACCGAATGCATTTTTATCACCAAATAATTTTCTGGCTGATTCCTCTGTCAATACAATGGCATTTTCTTCATTTAAAGCAGTCTTAGCATCTCCATGTACAAACTCATAGTCAAATACTTTGAAAAATGTGCTATCGGCATAAACACCGTGCTGAATATATACTTTGGTTTGCTCTTGACGCATCATAATTTCCTGATTTACAACATTGATTCGTGTTGCTGTTTCCACATCTGTAAATTCAGTTCTAAATGCGTTCGCCATAGGACTAGGGGAAACAGGTGCATCGATTTTTTGACCCATCATATTCGCCTTGATACCTGTCCTGTATACCCGCTCGTAACCACTCCAATGTTTTTCATAGCTCATTTCATCTTTTACAAACATGAATACCAATATGGTAACGGTAAGACCTAAAGCCAAACCGAGTATATTGATCAGTGCATAAATTCTATTTTTATTTAAGCTGCGAAAAGCTACTTTTAAATAATTTTTAAACATCTTGTTGACTTTTAGGTTAAATTGCTTCTTGAGTTGATTTGCTCTTCTTTTCAGAAATGATCTGACCGTCTAGCATATTGATCACCCTTCCTGAATAACTTGCATCGTGAGCGGAATGTGTTACCATTATAATTGTAGTTCCAGCTTCGTTTAGTTCACACATCATTTCCATCACCTCATTTCCATGTGAACTATCCAGGTTACCAGTTGGCTCATCGGCCAAAATGAGATGAGGTTTTGTGATCAAAGCCCGAGCAACAGCCACTCTTTGTTGCTGTCCGCCAGAGAGTTGCTGAGGAAAGTGAGAAGCTCTGTGTGTAACTCCAATTTTTTCCATCAGATCGTTCACTTGTTCTTTACGCTGTGAAGCACTCACTTTATTATAAATTAGTGGTAATTCGATGTTTTCAAATACTGTTAGTTCATCAATTAAATTAAAATTTTGAAAAATAAAACCAATATTTCTCTTACGTACAGCTGATCTTCCTTTTTCATTGAATTGACTTACCTCCGTCCCTTGAAACTCATAACTACCACTGTCCGGTTTGTCCAGCATGCCCAGTATATTCAATAATGTCGATTTACCACAACCTGAAGGCCCCATAACAGAAACAAATTCACCTTCCTTTATTTCAAATGACACTTCATTTAATGCTGTGGTTTCTACCTCATCGGTTCTGTATACTTTCGTAAGTTTATTAAGTTTAATCATAATTAATTTTATTAGTTAATTTTTATTGTTTCATAATTTTTAAATTGATCATAAGAGGAACTTATAAACTCCTCTCCCTCACTCAGCCCTTCCAAAACCTGATAGTAGCTCGGATTTTGACTGCCCAATTTTATAATTCTTTTATGTGCTTCTCCTTTACCATCCAACACAAAAACGAACTGGCCACCAGAAGTTTGGAAATAATTGCCCCTTGGAATCATTATTGATCTCTTTGCTTTTGAAAGTTCCAACCTAACTTGAATAGATTGACCAATAGTTATTGCTTCCGGAATCTCATTAACGAATAATAATTCTATTTCGAATCTCCTGTTAACCACCTCAGGCAACACTTTTTTTACTTTGAGATCGATCAAGGCACCGTCGAAAGAAAATCGAGCCAGCTGTCCTGGTTTTACCATGCTTAAATAATATTCGTCAACTTGTCCTTTTATTTTAAATCCGGATTGAACGTCAATTTTAGCGACCGTATGGTTTCTGCTGTATGATTCCCCTATTACAGGGTCAAAAGAAGAAAGCATCCCACTTACAGGAGCTCGAACCAACATTTTTCCAATATTCTCATGGATCATTTCTAAATTTCGATGCATCATAGCTATAGATCGATTGATCTGTTCAATTTGAATTTTGTTGTCCTCACCACTTTTGGTTACATTTCTATCCATAAAATCACGCTTCTTTTTTTGATATTTATATTCTTCTTTTCTATCGATATAATCCTTTTTTGCTATGATGTCCTTTTCGTATAAAACAGAGTCTATTTTATAGTTCCTGGTAGTTTCTGACAAACTGTTTTCGCTGTCAATTAAAGATTCAGCCAATAACCTTTGGTCCTTTTCGAGAGATAATTTGAAACTTCTCAAGTTGTTGATCTGCTCAACAATAGCGGTCTCTTGATTCATATACCCCAAAGTTACAGATGGATTACTCAATTGAACAAGAGGTGTTCCCTTTTCGATCCATACGCCATCTTCAATAAATATATCATCTACGGTACCCCCTTCTAAAGTATTGATCAGTACAAGATTGATTGGTTCTATATCTCCATCGATCAAGATCATATCCTGAAAATTACCTTCCTCTACTTTCCTCACCGTTATTCTGGAAGCATCTAACTTGTAGATCTTCTTATTTAAAGCTCTAAAACCAAAAAATGCCAGTAATAAAAATACTGCGATCCCTCCGAGATAAATGATCTTTTGCTGAGTCCATTTTTTCTTTTCAATTTTCTTATCCATTCCTCTATGTTTCATATCAATTTGTTTCATCTTCTTCATACTTAGCTGATACTATTTAAAATAAATAGAACTGGATATTATTTGCGATAAAAATTACGATGTTGATTATTATTGTGATCATGGTATTTGAGTTTTTAATATTTATGTATTTATCTTTACACTTGACAAAATGTATTGACAAGTGTAATAGACATTAACTATAGGTTTGCTATATCATTTGAATTGGAAATGATGTAATAAGGATTAAAATTTTCAGGTAGATACATTTTTGTATCGAAATCAAAAGTGGCATCCTCTTCTTCTATCTCTACTTCAAAGATCTCTGCCAACTCAGTTTGACAATACGGATCAAATCCAAATGGCAAATATTTCTTCGTGTCAAATTCAAAAGGAACATCCTCTTCCTCGATCGCTACTTCATATTCCAAAGTAAATAAGCCGGAATATGGATTAAAATCGAATGGCAAATAGTCATTTGCATCAAATTCAAAGGCTTCATCCTGTTCTTCCATGTTTAGTTCAAACTCAAATTCGTCATTGAAGAGTTGATCATCTGATTGACTGATAAAAGTCTCGTCAATATTAAGATTGTTATTTTGTGTATACTGCGCAAATGCTATTAAACTAATAACTAACATGCTGGGGAATATTATTTTTTTCATTTTTTTATATTTATTTGGTTATTACATCTATGGCAAGGCTTGTGCCAAAGAATATTCATTACTTATATAATTGATATATAGCTATTTAAGAATTTTAAGCATTTTTAAATGTGTTCATTATCGGACAATCCATTGTTCATTATCGAACATTTTGTACATTAGTAAAAAATAAAATATCTCTTCTAAGATGTCAAAAAAAAAGGCCACCATATTGATCATTGATGACGATGAAGATATTTTATTATCTGCCAAGTTGTTGTTAAAAAAGCACTATACCAATATCATTATACGCAACAGTCCCAAAGAATTAAATAAACTTATCTCTACGGAAACTATAGATGTGATCGTTTTGGACATGAATTACAGAATAGGTTTTAACGATGGAAAGGAAGGTATGTATTGGTTGAAGCACATTAAAAGCATTCAACCTGAAATGGTAGTGATCTTAATGACAGCTTATGGTGAAGTTGAGCTAGCAGTGAATGCTATCAAAGAAGGTGCTTATGATTTTATTTTAAAACCGTGGACAAATGAAAAATTCTTAGCCACTATCAGCGCAGCACTCGAATTAAGCAAATCACATCATAAAATTTCCATACTTCAATCTGCCAATGAGAGTTTGCAAAAAAATATCGATCAAAAATTTGGCCCTGTATTGGGTAAGTCAGACGCAATGCAAAAGGTGATGGACATTATTGACAAGGTGAGTATAACAGATGCCAATGTTTTAATTCTTGGTGAGAATGGAACCGGAAAACAGCATTTGGCAAGAGAAATTCACAAACGTTCAGAACAAAAAGACGGCCCATTCATTCATGTTGACCTGGGTGCATTAACTGAAAGTTTGTTTGAGAGTGAATTATTCGGGCATAAAAAGGGGGCATATACGGATGCACACGAAGATAAACCGGGTAGATTTGAAATGGCCGAAAATGGAACCATATTTTTAGATGAAATTGGGAATCTCCCGTATAATTTGCAATCAAAATTATTAATGGTTCTTCAGGACAGGAAGGTATCCAGACTGGGGGAAGGTATAGAAAGGCCATTCAATGCTCGAATGCTATTTGCTACAAATGCACCCATAAACGATTGGGTAGTTGAGGGGAAATTCCGCCAGGACCTTCTGTTCAGGATCAACACCGTTGAGATAGAGATCCCACCATTGAGAATAAGACCAAATGACATTAAGGAATTTGTTGATTTCTATTTAAAGAAATTTAAGGCGAAGTATCATAAAAGTCATTTAAAAATTACAAATGAGGCCTGTGATATATTAAACGCCCACCATTGGCCTGGTAATGTAAGAGAGATTCAACATACTATTGAAAGAGGTGTTATCATGTCTGATGGCAATGAAATAAAAGAATCCGATTTTAATCTTTCGGATATTCCATCGACTTCAAAAAATTCGAAAAACGAATTTGATAGTTTAAATTTGCAGGATATAGAAAAAATCCTGGTAGAAAAAGCATTAGAAAAACACAATAGTAATATTTCTAAAGCTGCAAAGGAACTAGGATTAACACGTGCCGCTTTGTACAGAAGATTAGAAAAATTCGACCTTTAAAATATTTAATTTGATAAAGAAATTCACAGTACAAGTTACTTTAAGAATATTGACAATTCTATTGTTTTGCGTTTTGTTTTCCGCTTTTTTTATTAAGGGTATTTGGTTTAGTTCTGCAGGTGTTGGTATTATTATTATGATTCAGGTTTACCTGTTAATTAGGTATGTTAACAACACTAATTACGCCTTAGTGAAGTTTTTGGATGCTTTAAAAACCGAGGATTACTCTGTGTACTTCTCTCCATCGAAAAAAGGGGATTCATTTGCTAAAGTTTATGACGATTTCAATTTAATAATTAAAATATTCAAACGAAATAAAATTGAAAAAGAAGCACAGTATAAATACTTTAAGCATATTTTGGAGCATGTTAACTTAGGAATAATATCAATTAAAAAAGAAGATCTGTTTAGAGACCATTCGGATACCGAAATATTATTCCTCAACAAAGCGGCTTCCGATATTTTACAAGTACCAAAACATAAATACTGGCATCGGTTGGCAAATCATGTGCCCTGGTTGGTAGAAGACATAAAAAAAATAAGCGAGGGTGGTAAAGTATTGGTGGATTTTGGAGACGAAATTCAAAGAAAGCAACTTTCTCTTGAGGTTCTGGAATTACGATTACTTAATGCACCCTATTTGATCATTACTTTTCAAGATATAAGATCAGAAATTGAGCAGAAAGAAATTGAAGCTTGGCACAATGTTATTAGAATCCTAGCACATGAAATGCTCAATTCATTTACACCGGTTAGTTCCTTAGCTTCGACTATAAAAACATTAACGGAGAGCGAGAATGGTGAAATTGGAACTATGGAGAACATTGATTCTGAAGATCTGCGGGATATCAACAAGGCGGCAACGACTATTAAAAAAAGATCTGATGGGTTATTGGCTTTTGTAAAGGATTATCGAACTATTTCTAACGTTCCGGTTCCTATTTTAAAGAAACTTAATGTAAAACAATTCTTACTTGACATAACAACTTTAATGTCTGCAACTACAACTGCGGCACATATTGAATTAAAATTAATGCCAATTCCGGCTAATGCCACTATTCTGGCGGATCCTAAATTAATAGAGCAAGTGATCATCAATTTAATAAATAATAGTGTTCATGCCCTAAAAGACAGAATAGAACCAAGTATTAAAATGAGTTGTACCGTGGAAAATGAAAATACTTTTATTATTATCTCAGATAACGGAATTGGTATTGAAGAAAAGATTTTAAATCAAATATTTATTCCTTTTTATACTACAAAAAAAGAAGGCTCCGGTATAGGACTTAGTCTTTCTAAAAGCATTTTAAAAAAACATGGTGGTAATTTATTAGTATCTTCCGAAGCTGGTAAATACACCACTTTTTCACTAATTTTTAAAAATTAATCTAACAGGTTATCAGGGAATAACATATGTTATTCGATCTACCTGTGTCAGTCTAAAATATCCATAGGCAAAATTATCCGGATTATTTAAATTAGCACAATTTCCTCTTAAAGGTGCCGGCACTGTAGAAAATGGATCGCCACCAGATGCATTTTGCTCAATTAATAACCTGATATAATTAAAATACGTTTTGGAAACACCATACAACTCAATATCAACTATATCACCGGGTTGCAACTCTGTCTCACCTGTTCTATCATTTTCAATTTTTTCATAAAAAACGGTAATTTCATTGCCATTAGTAAATTCATCACTAATATCAAGTAAGGCGGGAAATAAATCATCCTGTGCCTGAAAAGAAACCAGATAATAATTCTTCACCTCTGCCGGATCATCAAAATAAATATTCACTTCAATAGCATTCTTATCAAAACCATTTTGCGTAGACCGATTAACGTCTTCTATTTTAACAACCGGTTTCAAGGTCTCTTCTGCGATATATGTTTCGCCATCATAAACAACTTCTAAAGTGTAAGTCCCATTTGGAATCGGTCTAAAACTTAATGTCGTATAATTCCCATCATTCTGATCTATAAATTCTACAACCTTCCCATCCAGATCACTAATTACTTTTACTGAAGCTCCGGTAACTATATCTGAGGTAGTTGTATCAAAATAAGGTATGGATTCACTTAACTTAATTACCTGTCTGTTTCCAAACGTTCCCTTTTCCCAATCTAAAGAAGCTTCAATGACCAATCTGGGTCCTGCAAACGGTACCTCAACTTCGATCACATCTGTACAGGACAATAAAATCAAACTAATCAATAAGACTAAATATTTGAATGTTCTTTTCATTTGCTTAAAATTTAAAATTATAAGTCACTGATGGAACTATCCCGAAAATGGCAGTCCTCGTTGCTTCATTCACTCCCGTTTGTCGGTTTTGTCCAAAAGTGATCGATGCAGCATTCATACGGTTGTATACATTATAAATTCCGAAAACAAACTCCCCTTTCCAACGGTTCGATGGTTTTCTATTTGGTCTGAATGTAGCCGATATATCCAGTCTGTTATAGGACGGTAACCTGTTGGAATTTCGCTCTGCATAACTGGCAATCGACATATCCATATAAGTATATTGTCCATTCGGATAGGTAACAGGTCTTCCTGTTTGATAAATAAAAGCTGCACTCAATGACCACTTAGTGGACAGTGAATATGCTCCTGTGATCGAAAAATCATGGGTTCTGTCATAGGGAGTGTTATACCATTCGCCGTTATTAATTCCAGGCCCACCTGCCTTGCCCCCTAAAGCTCTTTGTTCTGATTTAGATATTGTATAAGCCAACATACCCGTAAAATCACCGGCGATTTTTTGTAGTAAGAATTCCAAACCATAAGCTCTGCCATCCCCGTTTAAAATAACTGTTTCTATATCATTGTTAGCAATTAAATTAGCACCATCAATGTAATCTATCCTGTTTTCAATTGTTTTATAATAGGCTTCCACACTAAAATTGAGAATCTTTTTGTTAAAATCCTTAAAATATCCAACTGCAAATTGATTGGACAATTGTGGCTCAATATAAACACCACTAGGCGTCCATACGTCCAAAGGAGTTACATTGGAAGTATTAGATAATAAATGAATATACTGTGCAATTCTCGTAAAACTTGCTTTAAATGATGACAGGTCACTAAGTTGATAGGATAAGGCCAATCGCGGTTCAAAATGATGAAAGTTCTTCATACTTTCTCCAATTTCGTAATCTTCCTCACCTATTGGAACACCTCCTTCATAGATTCCTGTAATTTCATTATAAACTACTGGTTGATCATTTTCATAAAGAATTAATGGCTCTCCGCCAAGCCTTGAAAAGGCACTGATACGGACACCGTATCTGAGATTGAATTTTTCAGAGATCTTTTGCTCAGCATCAATATAAACGCCTGCTTCAATAGCTCTTTTTTCATCCAGCCTGAAATAATTGATAGCCGAAGTTTCTGAAGTTGGCGTTATAACGCCAGGATTAAAATTGTAATAAATCCCACTTAATCCATAATCCAAGGCAAATTTGTCATTGATATAATATTCAAAGTCATATTTTAAATTGTAATTGTAAATATCCGCAACCCAATCAAATCCCACGACATCAATTTCTAACTGATATTCGTATTTACTATAAATCAACGACAGGTTCGAAAATATTTTATCGCTAAAAATATGATTCCATCTCAAATTCCCACTCAAATTCCCATAGGAATTGATAAAACTCGTTCCAAATTTAAAGACATCCCTTCCAAAATAACCGGACAAATAGAGCCTGTCATTTTTATTCAAGGTATAGTTACCTTTCAAGTTAAAGTCGTAAAAATAAACTGCATTCTCCTTTAGATCCTTAGATAACTTTAAGAACAAATGCATATATGAACCTCTACCAGCCACAATAAAGGATCCTTTTTCTTTAAATAACGGCCCCTCTGCAGCCAACCTACTGGAAATCGTTCCTATCCCACCCGTAAGAGCGAAATTTTTTCTATTTCCATCTTTTTGCCTAACATCTAAAACAGATGAAACCCGACCTCCAAATCGTGCCGGAATACTTCCTTTGTATAATTTCACATCTTTAATTACATCTGCATTAAAAATAGAGAAAAATCCAAATAAATGAGAGGCACTGTAAATGATCGCTTCATCCAATAAAACCAGGTTTTGATCCACTGCACCCCCCCGAACGTTAAAGCCACTTGATCCTTCACCATTATTCGTAACTCCAGGCAGAAACTGTAAGGATTTTATAATATCTACTTCCCCAAAAACAACCGGCATTTTTTTAATAGTTCCAATATTCAGTTTGTTAGCACTCATTTGAGGAGCCTTAATATCCATTCGTTCTGATTCTTCTGCAATCAGAACCACTTCTTTCAACTCATTGTTGGATTCTGTGAGTTCAAAATCCATTTTTTGGTTGACCTCTAATACGATCTCCTGTACCAATTCATCATAGCCCATATACGAAACTATTAAGCTGTAAGTGCCTTTGGGAGCAGTTAAGGAATAGAAGCCATACTCGTTTGTCAATACACCGATAGTTGTATTTTTCAAATAAACTGAAGCACCAAATAATGTCTCGCCATTCATGGAATCTGTTATAGTTCCGTTTATAGTATTTTTATCCTGTGCCGATAATAATGAAGTGAATAAAATAGATAGCAAAAAAAAATGCCTCATGTCTATTAATTTAACTTTTAGATTCAGTTTGCAAATATATTTTAATCTTTCAGACTTATGGTTATTACTCCAATTAAGAATAAGAAAATATTGATAAATTGAAAAGTAGGATGGAAATGCTATAACTAAACAATGTTATAAATGGAATGATTTACTACTATTGATCAATTAAAACTGCATTTAATTTTATAACCTGTGTAAAAATTGAATATACTTAGCAAAACTCTCTTTTATTTGTACTTCATCTAAACCAAAATCTTTAAGCGAATAGTCATGGGCACCATGTTTATCTTTTGGATTTTGAGCTAAGAATACTTCCATTTTATTTTTAGTTAATTCCGACATCTCCCATCCAAACTTATTATAAATTTTTCTTAAAGTACCCATCTGATCTTTTACGAAATCTTCAAATCGCAAATCAATAATTTGATCTTCTTTATTAAGTTCTTTTCTACTTTCCAGGAATCGGTTAAAATAGGAACTCCAAATTGCTACTTGTTCCTTTCCGGTTCTATTGAGATCTTCCTCGTCACTATACAAAGAACGAAGTGAAGATATCAGACTTGTTACCGATGGAACCACCTTACCCGGATGACGATGAGTCATGATGACACGAGCATCAGGATACACCTCAAAAATTTCAGTTAAACGCATTAAATGCACGGGCGACTTTAGTAACCATCTTTCAGATCTTACACCTCCGGATTCCAAATATTGTAAAAATCGTTTATGAAAACGCATGGTGCTCAAACGATCAGCATCCTTGAAGAACCACTTCAAATAGTGAGGAACATAAAATTGGGCCGTAAATTGAAAGCTATTAAAATCAAAAGCATTAATGCTAACGCACTCTTGTGGTGAAGAAGCTGTGATATGATGCTTTTTCTTAAAATCAGGAACCAACTTAAAAATCTGGTCCAATTCCTTAACAACGGTTTTTAACTGTTGGTTTTCATCATAATTTTCAGGTGCAGGGACCGGAGTTGGCAATAAGCATTCCCAGACCAGTGGTGAACGGTGATTTTCATCTTCATGCATAAGGGCATGTAAAATAGAGGTTCCTGTTCTTGGCATACCAATAATAAATATGGGCTGCGATATTTCGGCTCGTTCTATCTCCGGATCTTTATGCAGCAGTTGTTCAATTTTTAGGCGCTCCGTTAAAGTTCTCTCAAAAAGTATTTTGGCGGCTAAAGAACCGAAAGAATTTAATTTTGCATCTTTGTTTACCGATTCGATTACAGAGCGTACACCTGCTTCTAATTGTTTCGGTAAAGTTCCTTTGTAGCCGGCTTTCTTTTTGGATTTGAAAATAATTTTATCTGCATTCAATTTAAATGGATCTAATCCAAGGAATTTTATAAGTTTCCCAACTTTATTGATCCCGATGAACAGAGATGTCCGTTTTATTTTTGTTAGTGAATCTTTGCCCAAGTTAAATTACGTTAATCGTGTAATACTGGAGAAATACGTCTGTTATATTTACTCCGGATATTCAATTCTGAGGTGATAAATATTGTGTAGTTTCTTTTTTACAACTTTCTTGATCGTTTCAATTTCTTTAAAAGTAATATCAGAATTCATAAATTGACCATTGCTCATTTGTCCGTTGATCACTTTTTCAACGAGATCATCAATTAATAATGCCGTGGGTTCCTTTATGCTTTTTGAAGCAGCTTCACATGCATCACACATCATTAAAATGGCTGTTTCTTTTGAAAAAGGAATTGGTCCGGGGTATTTAAAATTCTTGATATCCACCGGGCCCATTGCTAATTCTTCTTGCTTTTTATAAAAATAGTACACAATGCTGGTACCATGATGTGTACGTATAAAATCAATAATTCTATCCGGTAATCTATGTTTTTTTGCGATCTCAACTCCTTTTATTACATGGTTAATTATAATCTCGGCTGAGTCAAATGGAGATATTTCATTATGTGGATTTACATTTGTGCTTTGATTTTCAATAAAATACATAGGGTTGACCATCTTTCCAATATCATGAAATAAGGCTCCCGTCCTAACCAGCATTGCATTAGCTCCAATTTCATTAGCAGAGGCCTCTGCCAAATTAGCTACTTGCATGGAATGCTGAAACGTTCCAGGCGCCTTTTCATTCAACTCACGCAATAATTTGGAATTTGTATTGCTCAATTCCAACAGAGATACATCGGAAACAAGATTGAATATCTTTTCGTAAACAAATATCAAAAACAGCGATAAGAATGCCAGGACACCATTTAATGCAAACATTCCGAAATAACCCCACTTCAACTGAGATGCATTGCCCTCCTGAATTATAGAAAATGCAAAATATGCCAGGATATAAACCGATGTTATCTTAATAATTGAAATAAATAAATTTGCCCTTCTGTAAAGTTCAGAAACGGTTAAAATAGTTACAATACCCGCAATAGTTTGTAAGAAAATAAATTCGAAACTATTTGGTACAATAAAACCTAAGATCAATACGGTAACCACATGCGCGAACAGACCCAATCGAGCATCAAAAAAGGCCTTCAAAACGATCGGAAGAATGATGATGGGAGCGACATAAATATAGCTTACCCAATACTTTTGAACCACCGTAACCATTAATACAATTATTAATATATTAAAGAAAATGAAAGTGAGTTTTGTATTATTCTCAAAAATATCTGAGCGATAGTCCTTTAAAAAAAGCAACAGCATTAACAATACCAGAGCCACCAAAATAGTATAACCAACCACGATCCAATAGTAATTCGATTTACTCCAGAGTTGCGAATCATATTCTGTTCTCAAGGAGGTTAAAATCTCGAACTTCTTACCTTCTACCACATCACCTTTTGATATAATTCTTTCGTTTTCAGATACTAATCCCTTGGTAACCGATATATTCTTTATTTCTTCATCTATAATTTTTTGCGTAAATTCTTCATCGTAAAAAATGTTCGGTTCAATAATATCAAAGAACAAAGTAGTAAATTTTTCCTCCAAACCCTTGTACCTGCTCTTAGCAAAGTATTTTTGGAGTTCAGGAACTAAAATTTCCGTTGTAAACAAATTATCAGATAAAATATCTTTTGCTTCCGTTCCTTTTCTGACAGTTATTAAAGTGTTTTTTTTAATCTTTCTATTATCCGATTTATTCAGGAATCCATTCTTGTATACATTGGAAATAAATTTTGACCCAAAAGATTTTAACTTATTTTTATTGAAATTGATCGCAGCCGAGTCTTCTAAAATAATTGGAATTTGTTTGATGTAATTTTCTTTCACTTTTTCAACTACCTCGTCTCTTTCAGTAAAGAATAGTTGTTTATTCGCTTCAATTTCCTGCGATTCGCTACTTACCTCCTGGTCTGATTTTAGAATTGCAAAATCAAATGGCGCGTATAAATTTTCATATTGCCAGGGTTTTCCTTTTTGTATATTATATTTGAATTGCCCTCCTTTTGGAAACAAATAAATTATGGTAATTGTGGTTACCAGGAAAAGAGCGACTTTGTATATTAAAGAATTATTTTGATAAATTTTATTGATAAAATCTTTCATAAAGAACAATTAATGTGTCAAAAGTAAACAATTATGTATCTAAATTTAAATAATTATTTTTTCAACATATCTTCCAATCTAATCGGTGTTTTTAATGTTATCCACTTCTCATAAGTTGTAAATCCTATTTTTTTATGGAGTTCTTCCGTTTTGTCCAGGATACCTTCAATCACTTCATCCGGCATTATCTCTTTTGATCTGATTTCCTTATCTATTTCTTCAATTTGCTCTTGAACCACACTCTTTAAGTTTTCATTATAATTTACCAGCCATTCTTCAAAAAGATCATCCTTCTCCAAATGATGATCGATGATCTTATTCGTCATCATAGTGCCGTGTGCCTTAGACTCCTGAATATTTCCTCTTCCTGTAACCGCATTCCCTATGGCGAATACATTGGCAAATCCTTTAACTATATATCCATTCTTGTTTTCCATTTCTAGTGTGGACCCATCGTAGGGCAGACCTGTAATTCTATCCGGTAAACTACCGATGGATGAAATCAATAGTGGCGTGTTCAGTGTAAAAGTCTCTCCTTCCAGGGGAATTATTTTGCCTCCCACCAACTCATTTTTTTGAAATACAACAGCTTGCAATTTTCCATTCTTTTCTATTTTGTCAATAGGAGATCCTAAGGGAACAAATTCAAAAAGAAAATTATCGGCGTATTTATGCAATAACCTATTGGAGACTTCTCTTGCCTTTTGAATGTTCTCTTTAGAATCATCTCTTGGTTCTTTCAATGGCATATCATAAGCTGTTCTGCGGTATACCAATGTCATCCCTTTTAATCCCAGATCATTCATGGAGATTCCCTTTTCTTCAATAATCTTTAAGATTCCTTTTTTCTCAAAAGTGAACAGATCGATAGCTATCCCCTTTTGTTTTAACAATTCCTTCTGAACCAATTCAATCATACCTAATTTCATTACATCCAAAGAAGCCAATCCCCCGCCGATTACGACAGTCCCATCTTTAATTTCGTATTGAATACCATCATAATCAGGTTCATGTTTATGATTGAACCAATGCAATAGTGAATTTTGATAAATTAAACCATAATCAATGAATTTATCTATGTTTGATATTGGTAAAGCCCTATCCTTCCACGCGCCGTTTGCTAAAATTACAACGGTAAACCCCCAATTATTTACCAGATCATCAAAATTAAGATCATCTCCAATTCTCACATTAGGTACATATCTTACATTGGGATGATTCAGTTTTTGATCTATATTTTTTTCCTGTTTGTTCCTAAGATTTATATGCCAATTAGGCAATCCGTCCTCAATTTTTCCATAGGGCAGGTCATTCATTTCAAAGACCACCACACTGTATCCTTTTTCGGCCAAAATAAAAGCCGCTTCTGAACCGGATATAGATCCCCCTATAATTGCTATATAATGCTTTTTGCTACTGTTATCGATCATAAAATTTAAATCATTATTATACTTGAATAAATTTTTTACAATTTAACAAATTAAATCTTTTTATAGCAAATGAATTGTTTGGCTAAAAATAATTAATTTCGCAGAGTGATTTACACATTATTTTTAATAACTCTAAAAATAAAAATATGAAAGGAGAAGTAGTGATTGTTTCTGCAGTTAGAACACCTATCGGTAGTTTTATGGGAACTCTGTCAAGTATTCCTGCCCCAAAGTTAGGGGCCATAGCAATTAAAGGAGCCTTGGATAAAATAAAATTAGATGCTAAACTGGTTGACGAGGTTTTTATGGGTAACGTACTTCAAGCCGGTCTGGGTCAAGCTCCTGCGAAGCAGGCAGCACTATACGCTGGCTTACCTGATTCTATTCCTTGTACTACAATTAACAAAGTATGTGCATCGGGAATGAAATCTATTGCTTTTGCAGCTCAGGCAATACATTGTGGAGATGCAGAAATTGTTATCGCAGGAGGAATGGAGAATATGAGTCAAATACCTCATTATCTGCATGGTAGAAACGGACAAAAAATTGGAAACATAACGGTTGAAGATGGTTTGCTAAAGGATGGCTTGGTAAATGTTTACGATGGAAAACATATGGGCACTTGTGGAGACGCCTGTGCTTCTGAATACAACTTTAGCCGGGAAGATCAGGATAAATTTGCGATTGAATCTTATAATAGGTCATCAAAAGCCTGGAAACAAGGTAAATTTTTGGAAGAAGTAATTCCCGTAGAGGTTCCACAACGAAGAGGTGAATCGATTGTCGTTTCGGAAGATGAAGAGTACAAAAAAATTAAAATTGAAAAAGTGGCTACCTTAAGGCCAGCCTTCAGTAAAGAGGGAACTGTCACTGCTGCAAATGCATCTACCTTGAACGATGGTGCAGCAGCCTTAATTTTAATGAGTCGAGCAAAAGCAGAAGAATTAAACATAGAACCGATTGCCGTGATCAACGGATATGCTGATGCATCTCAAGAACCGGAATGGTTTACTACAGCACCGGCAAAAGCAATTCCTAAGGCACTCGCCAAAGCGGAAATATCGGAGAAAATTGTAGATTTTTATGAGCTAAATGAAGCCTTTTCCGTGGTGGGACTCGCAAATATAAAACTGTTAAATTTGGATTCGGAGAAAGTTAATGTCAATGGAGGTGCGGTATCACTGGGTCATCCCTTAGGATGTTCCGGAGCCAGAATTATAGTCACCCTACTAAATGTACTAAAACAGAACAAGGCAAAGGTAGGTGTTGCAGGAATATGTAATGGCGGCGGCGGAGCCAGTGCAATGGTAATTAGTTTGATTTAGACTATATTACATTATTTTAAACTTTTAGAAATTCAATAAAACAGTTAATGAAATTAGGGATTGGTAATTTAAATAGCGTTGCCATACGAGTAGAACCATATGATACCAGTGAAATGGTTTCACAATTATTATTTGGCGAAACTTTTAAAATAATTGAATCAAACAGTCAATGGATCAAAATTATCTCGGATTTTGATTTCTACAAGGGCTGGATTCGCATAAATCAAATTTTACTCTTGAATGAGGAAAATTACGACAGGATCACCGAAAACAATATTACTGTCTCGAAAGAGTTAATCACTTATATTTCAGATCAAAATGATAATCTCCTAATACTCAGCCTAGGAGCATCTCTACCGCTTTTTGAAAAAAACAAATTCAGATTGGCAAATGATCTATTCGAATTTGACGGACTTATAAATTCTTCGAGATTACCAAAAAATGAATTAATAAATACTGCTTATATGTATTTGAATACACCCTTTTTATGGGGAGGAAGAACCCCTTTTGGATTAGATTGCTCAGGTTTTGTTCAAATGGTGTATAAAATTAATGGTTATTCCTTACTTCGAGATGCATCATTCCAGGCAAGTCAGGGTGATGTTATCAGTTTTATTGAAGAAAGTGAACCGGGCGACCTTGCTTTTTTTGATGATGAGGAAGGGGAAATAATTCATGTAGGAATAATATTAGCCGATAATTATATTATTCACTGTAATGGAAAAGTGAGAATTGACAGACTCGATCAAAGTGGTATTCTCAATGTCGATACCAAACGTCATACTCACAAACTAAGAGTGATGAAGCAAATATTTAGTTGATTGTTTTTGGTTGTTAGTTGTTTGTCTGTCATGAACTGAAGATCCCAAATCAGTTGACCGGTTTTTATTAATTTTCTTATAACCACAAAGGCCAAAGAGTCTTACGCAAAGGGCACAATGGTTCTACCAGTAAATCATATTTTTTATTATCACTCCATCTCCCTATCTCTCAATACTCATTATCACATAAACCCATTCTATCATAAACTTCCTCTTAACCAAAAACAAAAGTCCTTAGTCTTTGTTCCTTGTTCCTTGTTCCTTGTTCCCTGGTCAAATTGAATATCGAACAAGGATTAACGATTTAAGAATTACGAAGTTCACACTTCTACGAAACCAATAATCCTTGTCTCGATGTGAGCGGGTCTTCGGTTCCAACGTGAAAAAATAAACTATTAATTGGCAAATACAGATCAACACTATGTAGGGATGTTCAATCGAAAAACTTCAAAAATCCTTCTAAAATCGACATTCCTTGTTCCTTGTTCGATATTCAATCTGTAAATTTTAGATACTAAAGCGAGATCCACTGAAGTGCATACCTGTCCTCCAAATTATTGATTATTCATTACATGCGTGGTTTTTACTTCATTTTAGACCATGACCAATAAAACTCTTACAATCAACAATCCCTAACACTCAACACTTGCTTAGCTCCTACCCGATATCAAATAGATCAACTCCCAAAAGCTGTTAATACGATCTTCCTGTGCCCACCATAATTTCTGTGTTCACATAAGTAAATTCCTTGCCAGGTACCTAAATTTATTCTTCCGTTAGAGATCGGTATCTGGATGGAAGTACTAAGCAAGGAAGCTTTAATATGTGCAGGCATATCGTCGGGACCTTCATAATTATGAACATAGTACGGCATATTTTCAGGTACCATTTTGTTAAAATGACTTTCAAAATCTTCTCGTACAGTTGGATCAGCGTTTTCGTTTATTGTCAGACTTGCAGAGGTATGCTTTATAAAAACTTGTAATTGCCCTGTTTCTATTTTATTGATTTCCGGCAGTCCGTTAAGGATTAAACTGGTTACCAAATGAAACCCTCTTTTAAACTGTGGCAGCCTTATTTCTTTTTGATAAAATTTCATTGTTCGAATAATTATGCAAATTTTTTGTTAAAAATACAAAAGAGGTTTTAATTAACCTTTATAGTACTATTTTTGAGCAAATAAAAATACAATAATTATGAAAAAAATTATAGCCGTGATGATAGTGATATCAGTAGTTTCCTGTTCTAAAAAAGAAGTAAAAGTGGATTACGCTATACTTAACGGTAAAATAGAAAATATAAATGGTTCAACGCTTTCTGTTCGTAGCAGTGAAAAGGTTTTAAAGGACATTAGTGTTGCAGAGGATGGTACATTTGCAGACACGATACAAAATATTAAAGCCGGTTATTATACTTTTAGATACAATAATGAGACTTCCGGTTTTTATCTAAAGCCGGGCGACAATTTAAATTTATCTCTTGACACAAAAGAATTTGATGAATCAATCAACTATACTGGTGCAGGCAGCAACGAAAATAACTATCTGGCGCAAAAATTCTTAAAAGATGAAGGCTTGGGTAAATTGAGTACTTATCAATATTTAGGAACGGTAGATGAGAGTACCTATGTTAGTATTATAGATTCTGTCAAAAACTTAGAATCAAATTTTTTAAATGAACAGAAAGATATTGATTCGGAATTTAGAAATTTAGAGGAAGCCTCGATCAAATACGATTGGGTGAATAAAATGGATCGATATGTACTCTATAGACGATATGTTACAGATGAAAAAGATTTTGAAGTATCAGAAAATTATCCGGATTACCACCAAGGATTAAACTTAGAGGACGAAACACTGTTGGGACTTAGAAATTATACTGCTTACCTGATCAGTTATTATAACAAAAAAGCAAAGGAATTGGCCATACAAGAAAATAATGCGATAGATATTACCTATCTAAAAGTACTTACCAAAGAAGTAGAATCTCCAAAAATAAAAGAAAAATTATTATACGGTGCTGCCAGATCCGGTATCTCTTATACCTCCGCACTTCATGATTATTATGATGTATTCATGTCTAACTCAATTGATGAACCACATAAAAAAGATATTACTGAGAAGTACGACAAATTGATTAAACTGAGTAAAGGGCAACCTTCACCGAAATTTGTTAAATACGAAAACTATAATGGAGGCACCACTTCACTAGATGATTTGAAAGGGAAATATGTGTATATCGATGTATGGGCAACCTGGTGTGGACCGTGTATTAGAGAAATTCCTTCTTTAAAAGAAGTTGAAAAAAATTATCATGGAAAAAATATAGCCTTCGTAAGTTTATCTATTGATGCAAAAAACGATCATGATAAATGGAAAGATATGATCAAAGAAAAAGAATTGGGTGGCATACAGTTATTTGAGGATAATAGTGGAACCTCTCAATTTGTTACTGATTATGAAATTCAGGGGATTCCAAGGTTTATATTAATTGACCCTGAAGGAAATATTGTTAACTCAAATGCACCAAGCCCATCGTCTCCTGAGCTAATTAGCTTATTTGATGAGTTACAGATTTAATTTTCCTACTCTAATATACAACACACTGATCAAAACATTTTTTATAAGATGTTGAATTTATTTCCATAGGGGTTTATGAAGAAAGACAGAGATTTTAATGTACCTATCACCTCATTATCAGGCAGTAAAATTTCTGTTTTTTTAAGATTAACCAGGAAATACGGCGTAGAAAAACGATATTATCTAAGATGGTTTAACAGTTTTATAGTGAGTTGTATTTGTACCATTTTCGGATGGTTCGATAAAATTGTTTACACTTTAAAATCTAAACCTAAAGATTTAAAAGACCCGGTTTTTATAATTGGGCATTGGCGCAGTGGGACCACTTTTCTTCATAACTTGATGTGTCTTGATAATAATGCAGGATATACTACTACCTATCAAACCGTTTTCCCAAATAATCTATTCGCGTTTCAATGGCTTTTTAAGCCTATTGTTAAATTATTAATGCCAGATAAAAGACCCGTAGACAATGTAAAACTGGATGCGGATTACCCTCAGGAGGAAGAATTCGCTCTAAATAATGAATATGTATTCAGTTACTATAACTGGTGGTATTTTCCAAAAAAAATTAAATCTATAACGGACGAATATTTACTGGCAAATACTGCCGATCCGGGAGAAGTTCAAAAATTTAAACACAATTACAAAAGATTTGTTAAAAGGTGTTTGATGAACACCAAAGGAAAGAGATTTATTTCAAAAAATCCACCACATACAGCCAGAATTCCCTGGTTATTAGAAATGTATCCCAATGCTAAATTTATTTTCATTCATAGAAATCCCTATGAAGTAGTGCAATCAACTTTTAATTTCAACAAGAGTATACTACCCCCATTGCAACTTCAATCTATGGATGAAGAGCAACTGATGGATTCCATTCTATACACTTATACTTCAATATTAGAGAAGTATTATAAGGACAAAAATTTATTAAACAGAAATAATTTGTTAGAAATAAGTTATTCAGACCTGGTTGATAAGCCCAAAAGAATAATTGAATCAATTTATAAGGACCTCCTTCAGGAAGATTTCAACAAGATCGGAGGAACCATTACTGATACAATTAAAAACGGACATGCTCTCAAAGAATATAGTTATAATAAAAATTATATTGATAAAATTAATAATTTATTGGATTGGCTCATTAAAAAACATAGGTATCAACTTCTGTAGATTGATAATTTATTTATGTTTATTCACAAACGCTTTTAAGTTTAGAACAGATTCATAAGGTCCATCTATGATAAACATATTTACAATCCACTTCGGATAACCTTTTCCCTCATTCGTAAAAAATCTATAATCAATTTTTGTTTCCCCATTCGATCTTGGAGTAAATTTCCAATGGCCTTTATTTAGACTCAATCGCACTATTTTATCTTTTACCGGTATATAATCGGGATGACCACTAAAAACAACTGTAACGCCACCATTATCAATATTTTCTTCCAATACAAATCGCATTACATCATCTCTATTCCTAAAGGGCCATGGTACATCCGCCTGATAATAATAATAGATCTCTCGTTTACTTACCGTTTCTAAAATTTCAGCGGTCTCCAAATTAGAGATCCAATCCGGATAAGAATCAATGTCGTATAATACTTCAACCAACTTTTCAACAGAAGCCTTAACGGTAGTAATCACTTTGATCTCTACTACGCTTGAACCGTCAGATTCACGCAAATAAACCTTAATATTATTTTTATCTTTTTTTAATTTCCATTCAGTCCCAGATTGAAAAGTTATTGAATGATAAAGAGGATAATCAGCGTTTAAAAATAAAAAAATAAAAAAAAGGGAATAAAATTTCATACAAATCAATAATTACAACAAATGAATCATTTTCCGTTTATAGAATACTTTTACAATTAAAACCATGATAATGTCTAGAGCTCCATCTTATTAGCGGGAAATAAAAATACAAAATTAATTAAAAAGTAATTAAAAGCTCCTTTTTACGACTTAAGTTAAATCATTGTTCCCTATTTAGTCCCTGCAAGAAAACTCTACTTTCTGGTAAGTGTCTGTCAGAAATCGCCGAGGTTGAGGCGGGCGCGTTGCTGAAAATCAAGGAGTCAGCTCTAGCTAATGACTGTTTTCAGAAAAAGTCCAACGCTGAAATCGGTGTTTTCTGGCAGAGACAATTTAGAAATGTTTAACAGTATAATTAATTGAAAAAGCATAAATTTGCACGATTTTAAAAAATAAATGTAGAAAAATGAAAATACTAATAACATTATTATTTGCTATCTCTCTTACATCTTGCAACGAACCGCAAATAAAAGATTATGTGAGTATCAGAGGTACAATTACCAATCAGAACAATGAAACCCTGACTATTTTAGGAAAAGATTTTAAAAAAGAAATTAAAGTCAACGAAGATGGGACTTATCAGGACACTTTGAAAGTTGTTGATGGTTTTCACGGTTTTAATGATGGTGTTATACAAGCATTTGTATACTTAAAAAATGGATATGATATTGAAATGAATTTTGATGCCAAAG
>PVMK01120135.1_pt1 | contig 44477 bp, 31 predicted proteins | sample 1853481 | NCBI WGS metagenome assembly PVMK01 (sample SAMN08533507, study PRJNA380276) | Marine sediment metagenome, whole genome shotgun sequencing project.
GGACCGAAGCAACACCTCGCGATAGAGAAGTCGAGGCAGCAAAAGCAAAATCACGGGCCCGGAAACGGTATCCTTCAACAGCGGGTGTTACAGAATCATAAATTTTCTCAACCAGCTTGATCGGGGCAACAGAGCAGTTTCTCGAGGGCGATTGTAATAAGTGCGATCTTGATGGCTATGAATTCTCGAAAAATGTAACGTTGGCTATGAATGATAGAGGTCACAGCTAGTAAGCATATAACAACTTGCGCTAACATGGCTTATCATCGGTGAATTGGCTCTGAACTTGGAGGAAGAATATGACCAAAAAAACAGTTGACGAATACATCGTTGGATTAGACGACTGGCAAGCCGAGACCGTTGCCGGTGTCCGCCAGATCATTCTAGAAGCAGCACCAGATTCTACGGAATCCATTAAATGGAGTCAGCCAGTCTATGAGAGCAACGGGCCATTTTGTTACATAAAAGCCTTCAAAAAATCGGTTAACTTTGGCTTTTGGCGAGGTATTGACATTGATGATCCAGCCAGCTTACTTCAAGGTACTGGCGAAAAAATGAGACATGTTAAACTCAGCGGAATAAGCGATATCAATGTGGATTTGTTCGCCGATTATGTAGAACAGGCGGTGCAACTGAATCTTTCTAAAGGCGATCCCACAAAAGGCGCGTAGAAAGAATGCCCAACGAGCAGGCGTTCAGGATCTACCTAGAAGTCTGAGGCTTGCTCTTGAGTATTAAAAAGCGAGCCGACAGAGTTCGGTCGTCATGGGATATCTGCTTCTTTGTCTTATTATGTTATTTCTAGTAGCTCTTCAGAAGCACTCATTACTGGAGAAATACAGATGACCGATAAAACCACTCCCGAAAAGCAATTCGATTTCTGGCTGGGAGACTGGAATGTCAGGTGGGGCGACAACCAACGGGGTACAAATCAGGTCGGCAAGATATTAGATGGGCGCGTAATACGGGAAAAATTTGATGGCAATCCAGGCCTTTCCTTTAGAGGAATGAGTCTGTCGGTTTACAATGCTCGTAGTGAAAGATGGCAACAAACTTGGGTTGACACAGAAGGCAATTACTGGAATTTCAGCGGTACATTTGAAAATGAACGTATGGTTTTGGCGACTGAAGCTGAAATAGAAGGTCAAAAAGTGATGCTGAGAATGGTTTTTTACAACATCACACCTGACGAGTTTGACTGGAATTGGGAGAGTTCAAAAGATAATGGACAAACATGGCAGTTACGATGGCAAATTCACTATGAGCGGAAGAAGTCGTAACTAGCCGTTACAACAAAATTGTATAAGGTGAACTGTCAGGCCACCAAGTATATTATTGAAATTGGTGAATGGTCACCTCAGAGTCGATCAAACGTCACGTCCCGTGAGATAAAGAGTCGTCGATTTCGTCCTCAGGTTTAACTTCAGGGACATCCTCGTCTACAAAAGTCTCAGATAACAGTTCTTCATCTTCAAGGGGTTCCAGGAGCAACTCATCGGCCATCGACTCATCCTGGAGTGATGCCCCAGTCACCAACGTTTCTGGCATGACCTCAATGTCATCTTGCTCTTGGGGTAGAGCTTCGTCTTCTAATGGTGGCTGCGTCACCCACTCCTCATCATCGAAGGTATCAGTTATTTCTTGATCCTCTTCGCTATCATCTTTTTCTCTTGTGGTCACAACCTGGACTACGGCCCCCACAATCGCCAACAATACCCATAAGGCAACTATAAGTCCTGACTCCTGCCAAATAAAGGCCATGGTAGTAAAGCTATTTCGGAAGGTCTCGGCCGTTAGATCACCAACTAGAAACAGTAATCCTGAAGCAATTCCTCCTGCCCCGACGAGAGCGGTGAAAGCGATCACCACGTATCTACGAATGCTATCTAAAAAGGTTAGACCAGCAAACAAGACTGCTGCCAGGATAATTAGAATGCTATTTACCAGTCCTTGTTCGATTTCAAGCCAAGCTAGCAAACCTGAGGCAATCCACCAGCCAAATGTCGCTCCAAGAATGATTAGCGCTGCCTGGTGACTTACAAATGCCAAGGCGGCCAGGCCCAATCCTGCGACTAACCCGACAAGCCAGCCAATAATTATCCAGGCGGCATCTGCAGGGAATATTGCGGCAATGATAGCCTCGCCAATCCAAAACCCGGCAACAAATGCCCAAATAGGCAGAAGGAATCGGAATTGACGATAGCCCAGGAAACATAAGGCAGCGCCCACTATGAGCAAAAACAAGCCGATTATCCAGGTTAACAGAACATCCATCTCAGCTATTCCTCTTGATGATCCGAGCTTCGAATCTTATGTTGGTCAGAGTTTTATCCAATGACCATTCCCTCCAGTAAAAAAATCGTGTTATTGAAACACTTAATAGTTGAGAATCTCAACCTCTTTCCTGTAGCTTTCTTAACGAAAATGCCCGCGTTTTTAACGATATTGCCAATTGTGCGTCATTTGTCACCTTATGTCAATCGCCGTTTATTCCCATTCTTTAGCTGAAGCCCAGTTTAGGGCCATCGCCCCTACGCACCCTTCGGCAAATAGATATTTTCCGCCTTTATTTGCAATCAGTAATTTTCCAAGTTAGAGGCGCTGTCTTGACTCTTTAATAATTCAGCTTGCTGCCGCCGATAAATTCTCGCAACACTGAATCTGCAGGCACGGGCGAATCGTCGACTATTGGCATCACTTGTTCTAATACCTTCTGGATGCGGACGGCCCGTTCGAAGGCATCATAACGCAAAGGGTCGTCTTGATATTGACCAACCCAATCCACAAAGTTTTCATAGAGGCGGGGTCTATAGAGCGGGAGTTCATACGGCATTCCGCTATTAATAATGAAATCGGCCGTACCGATGTAAGGGATGATATTACGTAGTTCGCTTGCTCGAACATAATGCCAATGCTCTAGTGTCTGCTGGGGATCATAGGCCCTGTGTTGGGCATCTCGCAGCATGCGCCTGATCAGCCTCAAATCTGTCCACCGAATATATTCGTCGGGACCTTTCATCTGCAACAACGGTTCCAGGTATAAGCGGAATTTCAACTCGTCATCGATATTCTTGGTCATCTGAGGATAAAGACCATGCAGGCTATCGATCAATAAAACCTCGTCTTTAGCTAGTCGCAAGGGTGTCTGTTCCGGAATTCCTTTACCAAGCTTGAAGTCATAGTAAGGAATCATTACTTCCTCGCCGGCAGTCAAAAGCTGGAGATGTTTGTCGATCAGTTCGAGATCAAGAGCCTGGGGTGTCTCAAAGTCGTAGTCGCCAAACTCGTCCTTTGGATGCATAGCCAAATCGAAGAAATAATTATCCACGTTTAGGGTAACGAATTTCAATCCAGACTTTTTCAACCTGCGTTCCAACTTTGTAGTAGTCGTCGTCTTACCCGAGGAAGAAGGACCTGTAATAAGAATCATCTTTATCGTGTCGCGTCGCTCGGCGATCAGACTGGCGGCTGTCGTTAAATCATCCTCGTATGCAGCTTCAGACTCATGGACGATATGCGGAAATTCGCCTTTTGCGATCCGCTCATTCATCGATTCAATCGTATGCAAACGGTGGGCGATTGCCCAATCCTGGGCTCGCCATATTTTCGCCCAAGGGATATTGCTGGAGGGGTGAGCGGCGCGGTTGGCTGATGCTTCGCGCCGTCTATTGCGCTCATCCCGGTAAAGAATATAGGCCTTTGCCACAGCGGCATGTCCGTTTTCAATAAGCACTTTCTCGACCGCATCCTGGATCTCTTCGATGTTCGGATTATGGTCAGGGGCCATCGTCTCTTCCATGTAGAACGCAACTTGCTCAGCTAGCCATTCAGCTCGCTGTCGGTCCCGACCGCCAACGGCCACGGCCGCCCGATAAATAGCATTGCTTATCCGCTCTTGATTGAAGGGTACGATGGCTCCACTGCGTTTGACGACGTGAGCAAATTTACTCATCCAGCCTCCTTAAGCTCGATAAAAGTGTACGTCAGGATTCCTGTTTCTGTCAAAGGCGTGTTTCCAGTGGGAATATTGATGTGAGGGTGCGGGAAATCGCTGATTTTGGGCGATTGAATCAACACCATACAGTTAGTTCCCTTTAGATAAGAAGGTAATGACTGAATAAAGTATAAAATGACAGATTGTTGCCAGATTCAGGTTGCCTACCTTACAATCCTGAGGCTTATCACACCTTTGTTGGTAAAGCGACTGGATAAAGTTAAAGATGCGATTGGGAATAATGCTCGGCTATGCGGCCAGGCGAATTAAACTACCCATAGAACTGATTAAGGAAGCGGACCGGCTAGGAGTACATGCGGTATGGACGGCTGAGGCGTATGGCTCGGATGCCATAACACCCCTGGCCTGGTTAGGGGCTTTAACTGAGAACATCAAGCTTGGTACGGCTATCATGCAAATGCCCGGCCGAACTCCTGCTAACGCAGCCATGACCGCCATGACCTTGAACCAATTATCGGGCAAGCGATTTCTAATGGGGCTTGGCCTGTCTGGCCCCCAGGTTGTCGAGGGTTGGCACGGTCAGAGTTACTCGAAACCTTTGGCTCGAACGCGAGAGTATGTGGAAATCGTTCGAAAAATCTTCCATCGAGAAGAAGGCCTTTCTTTCGATGGAGATATTTATCAATTACCTTTCAGCGGGCCAGAGACTATGGGTTTAGGAAAACCACTCAAGAGCACTCTGGAAGCTAGTCCTGATATCCCCATTTATTTAGCCGCTATCGGTCCGAAAAATGTGGCATTAACGGCCGAAATTGCCGATGGTTGGTTACCCATGTTCTTTTCGCCGGGAAAATTCGATCAGGTTTATCGAGAACATCTAGAGGCTGGTTTGGCTCGAGCTGGAAAAGGGAAAAACTTGTCCTCCTTCGACATCGCCCCGACAGTATCGGTCATCGTTGAAGATAAAGTAGAGATTGCCTACAATGCATTACGGCCAATGCTTTCTTTGTATATTGGCGGAATGGGGACAAAGAATAAGAACTTCTATGCCGAAGTAGCTAGAAGATATGGTTATGAAACCGAAGCGGCCGAAATTCAGGAACTATTTTTATCTGGGCGAAGGGGAGAAGCTATGATGGCCGTACCGAAGCTCTAATCGACGAGGTCGCTCTTGTTGGACCTCGAGAACGTATAAAGGAACGACTTACGCTTTGGCAGGATAGTCCGGTTACAACACTGAACGTTACGGTTTCCGATATCGAGACTTTACGAACTATGGTCGAGCTTGTCGCCTGAAGATATTATGTCAACTGAATTCATTGATCAAGTTAGAGAAGCTCGTTGGCAAGCCAACCATCAACCGCTGTCCACCGATGGTCGTGAGCAGGCTTTAATTGAGTTAATCCAGGATCTGATGGATCAGCGGCCGATTACAGGCGATATCTATGGCAAGACCATGTTGCGCCACGTACGCCGGGGAATACCTTGGTTCTCAAAAAGCCAATTGGTCAGAGCCTACAACGAGCTTTGCAAGCATGGCTGGTTGGAGTTCGATCCGGAGGTGACGACCGCAATCCAACTCAAGCCGACACGCAGCCAAGCCGGGGTCACAGTTGTTACCGTTTTAACAAAGCCCTACCCGTGTCCGGGAAAGTGCATTTTCTGTCCGACAGATGTGCGGATGCCCAAGAGCTACCTACATGATGAACCCGGGGCCATGCGAGCAGAGCGACATGCATTTGACCCATTTGAGCAAACAAGCGCTCGAATTGAGGCTTTGGAAAAGATTGGCCACCCGATCGACAAGATCGAGCTTCTCATTCTTGGAGGTACGTGGTCTAGCTATCGTCGTGACTACCAGGAATGGTTTGTAAAACGCTGTCTTGATGCTCTTAATGGGGTTGATGCCCAAACGCTTTCAGAGGCTCAGGCTATTAACGCAATGGGTGAGCGACGGAACGTTGGACTCGTCGTGGAGACCAGACCCGATCATATTGACGATGATGAATTACATTGGTTTCGCAAACTCGGGGTGACCAAGGTTCAGATCGGTATACAGAACCTAGATGACCGCATCTTGCGGCTCAATAATCGAGGAGAAACCGTTCAGGATACTCGAAATGCGATCCGGCTTTTACGCCTGGCTGGATTTAAGATCCATGCTCATTGGATGCCCAATCTTCTTGGAGCAACGCCTGACAGTGACATCAAAGACTTTGGTCAATTGTGGCAAGATCTTGCCCTCAAGCCCGATGAACTAAAGATTTACCCTTGCATGTTGCTAGAGAATGCCGAATTGTATGAGTATTGGCAACGGGGAGAGTACCAGCCTTATTCAGAAGAGGAAATCACCGAAATATTGATCGCCTGTAAAGTCCAAGTTCCTCCATATGTCCGAATTAATCGCGTTGTTAGGGATATTCCGACCACGAACGTGGTTGAAGGGCTGAAAAAAGCCAACTTACGCCAGATTGCCCAACAACGCATGGCAGAACGCGGTCTGAAGTGCCAATGTATACGCTGCCGCGAAATCAAAAGACGTTATGTAAACTTAGAAGAACTTTCGTTCCACAACTTGCAATATGAAACAGATGCAACTGTCGAGCACTTTCTAAGCTTTGAAACCGACCGGCACATCGCGGGATTTCTGCGGTTATCGCTTCCAAAACCAGATGTACATTTACCCATTAAACAACTAAAGGGCCAGGCGATGATACGCGAAGTGCATGTTTATGGACCAGCTATTCCGATAGGCGAATCCAGCATGGGCCAGGCTCAACATATTGGTCTCGGCAGCCGCTTGATCGTCGAGGCAAAGAAACTTGCTCAAAAAGCAGGTTATAGGCGAATAGCGGTCATTAGTGCCATCGGCACCCAAGAATATTACGCAAAACACGGGTTTGAGTTGGATGGCCTATATATGTCAGGAGCGCTGTAGAATTCATATGATCGAACCTTGGCCCATTATTGATAGGCAATCTCTTAGCGATTACCGGATTTTTAGTCTGCGGAAAGATACTCGCCGTTCGCCACGGACAGGTGAAACACATGATTTTTTTGTTGTTGAGTCGGCCGACTGGATTAACGTAGTGCCAGTTACGCCCGATGGGCATGTGGTCCTAATTCGCCAATACCGTCACGGCACCGAGGAGGTCACGCTGGAGATACCAGGCGGAATGGTTGATTTATCGGATCGTTCTCCAGCAGAATCTGCCAGGCGCGAATTGTTAGAGGAAACAGGCTATGCGGCTAGTGAACTGATTCTCATTGGCTCTGTGGCGCCTAATCCGGCATTCCTCAACAACCATTGTTATACTTATTTGGCACTTGATGCTAAGCAGGTTGCTCAACCACAATTCGATGGCACGGAAGACATTGAATTCGAGCTAGTTCAGGCAAGCCAATTGCCTGAATTGGTAACCACAAAACAGATCACTCATTCGCTCGTTATTGCCGCCTTCTATTTTTATGAGCAGTATCGACAAAATCAGACCGAATAATATAACTGCTGGGCTATTCAGTCAGATATCTGCCCAAAGACTTTGTCCATTTCCTGTAGCGCCTTATAGGCTGGGCGTTTTGAGCCATCAGGATAGGTTATGGCCCACCACCATTGTTCGTTCTCTTCGGCAGTCCAATCAGGGTCGGCGATGTATATGGTAAACATGGGACCCATCCACGGTTGCCAATTTTCTACTGCGTAATGATAAGCTCTAACTAGATAATCGGCCTGCTGTTCTTCAGTGACGGCATGCCAAGCGTAGTTTGGATTGAGCCCGTCTGTGGTCCAACCAAGCTCCAAAATAGAAACTTGTTTGTCCGCGTCACCATTGGCCACCATAACTTGCCTTATATCTTCAACATGACGAAAGACAAACCACCGGCCGCCACCGTAGTCTGGGTTGGCTTCTCCTTCTTCTGGTGAAACCTCGGGTGGCGCCTTATAGCCCGGTGCGTTTATACCCAAGACGTCAAAGTATTCAGCAGCACCGGCTTCGTACATGCCTTCGAGAAAATCAACGTCTGGCATCGCCAGTGGTAAGCCTGTGCCAGTTGGCGCTAACCCAGCTGAAACGACAATAGCCTGGGGATCAGACTCCTTTATTGCTTCGTAACATACTTTCAGTAACTCGGTATATTCGGCCGGGCTCGGGGGATCATCACCCCATTCGCGGCTCAGATTAGGTTCGTTCCATACTTGATAGGCGGCAATGCGGCCGCGAAATCTTTCGGCCAATATTCCACAGAATTCAGCGAAATCTTGCAGATCAGCTGGGGGGGCATTTTCCAGTGGTGGCCAATCTTCTTCTTGAGACCAGAATGGTTGGCGGTCAATACGTACGAGTACATCAAGCCCAGCCTCCTCTATCATTTCAACTATTAGGTCCGGCCGGTACCAATCGTATTTTCCCTTTTCGATAGGTTCAATATCACGCCAGGCAAAAGATTGTTTGACCCAGTTAAAATCGAGCGTATTAATAGCTTCCAGATCACGCTTAGCTATATTGGGATCCCACCACAGGAAGGCTTGGACTCCATAATCCGGTGAGACAAAGAATCGGGTCGTTGCTTCTGGATCAGTCCCAGATGGAGAAGCTGTCGTTTTGGTTATCGACGGTCTTGTACGGTCTGGTTCTTGGCTAGGCGTTGCCGAGACCGTCGCTGGCCTCGTCAATTCCAAACCAGATTCCGGTGATTCCGTTGCCGGTTGAGTAGTCGTAGGAGTGGCTGTCGCTGCCGGCTCATTTGCGACCTGAGCACAGGCGCCAACGAGCAATAGGCCAAACAAAATAACCAGGCCTAAGTAAAGTTTAGATAATCTCACGATGCGCAATATTAAGTAGAAATTCTAATCGGCTTGCGTGAAGCAAAAGTGGCCACAGGAATAATCCATTAAGGAATCCGAAGCATCAGAGCCTAGTGGCCTAATTGAACAGCAGCAATTGATTTTCTTAAATCAAATCACAACAGACCGTTACTCGGGTTTGGGCATTTCGCCTACTGCACCAAAGGCAGGTCGAGGCATGCCGTTTGTATCGATAATGCTGTAAGGAACTGGATCGTCTGTAGGTCCATTGCCTTTATTGCCAAAGTCATAATTGAATAGAAACGCTAGCCACACATTGCCATCGTCATGCATCTGCTGGAACGCCTGACCAATATATTGGGCTTGTTCCTCAAGGGAATTATCCAGGGCGAATTCAAAACCTTCCGGGAATTCATCATAACCCTCGCTGCTTGACCAACCAAACTCTGTTACGCAAAGTTTTTTACTAGGATCAAGAGCCTGAACTTTTTGGGCATAGGTATCGACAGTTGTCTTGAAACTCCAGCTATGATGGGGATTATCAAATGGACCACGGAAAATTGCTGTGTCCCCCTCTGGATGGCCAGGAGCCTCTTCAAAGGTAACATCCGGCGGGATATTGTAACCGTTGTGATGAACCCCCACGCAGTCGGCATAATTTAGCAGCCCAGCAGCCAACGCTTCATCCAAATAAAGAAAATCATCGTAGGATGTTACGCCATCGTGGATGCCTGTTGGGGCAAGTCCGCCACTAATGACAATGATATTTGGATCGTGAGCTTTGATTGTCTCATAGGATTGTTTGAGAAACTCGACATAGCTGGCGGGACTAAGACCTTGTGGTGTCGTCCATTCGCGATCCAGGTTTTGTTCATTCCAGACCTCGATAGCGTGGATCTGGCCTGGATACTGGTTCAGCAGTTGGCCAAGAAAGTTAGTGTAATGAACGTAATCGTCTGGGGGTCCATTCTCGCCACCTGCGGCCCGGGTCCAGGCGGGAGCGCCAACTACACTGAACATCAAGTTTAGACCATATTTGCTGGCTTCATCGACCGCACCATCGTAAAAGAACCATTGAAATGTTTCTGGATCCGGCTGAACCAATGGCCACTCAACCTGCACCTTAACCCAGTCCAGTCCAAGGTGATTTCTTATGGTGTCCATAGCAAATTTGGGGTCACCAACCGTGGCATGGGATTGAGTACCATAGCCAAAAACTTCTGTTGGCCAGGGAAAAACGGCAGTCAATTCGGGGATCTCCTCCACTTGTTCAGGTGCAGGATCAGTCTCCTCAGAATCACTCTCTCCCTCAATGACAATTACCGGTGGCGGCAAGCTTGCCGTTGGTAGAGCAACAGTCACTTCAGGCGACTGCTCTTCCCCCGCTTCTTCCTGATCTGCCTGGCCACCACAAGCAACCAATAGCAAAAACAATACTACCAATAATGGAATTCCTAATTTTTTCATTGCTTTACCCTTCTCGCAACTCAGCATCAGAGCCAAGCTCAGTCTGAGCCTGGCTCTTATCTATCTCAGTCTGGCTGAAACGAATTATCACCCGGTAGAATCTATTCAGATCAAGGGTTACTAGATCGCAACTACCACTTATCAATTTATCCAAATTAGCTATCGGCCCATGACTTGTCCTAACAAGCCACAAGAAGGACAACTGCCATCCGGTCTCAACATAGCGTAACCAGCTTGTGGATCATCGCCCCAGTGAGTAAAGTCAACATTGAAGATGATCATTAAGCGTACTCTGCCGCTATTGGCCGATAAGCTAGCAGCCTCTGCCAACCATTGAGCGTGTTGGCCAACTGTGGTATTGGAAGCCCAGGAAAATCGTGAAGGAACGCCACCAAAGTCTTGGCCCGACAGATAACCCACTTCCGTGAAACACACAGGCCGCGAACCGCCGAACGAATTGTAGTACATATTTAGAGTCGGTCCGAAATACCAACTATAATGATTATTTCCGGCTGGATGACCGCTAGCGCCATTGGGCGAGGTTGCTCCGGCATTGTAGTGAACGCCGATGCAATCCATGTAATTTGCACCTCCAGCCGCTGCCACACCAGCCATGTAGCGCTGGTCTGACCAAGCGTTGTTCCCATTATCAAATCCCGTTGGCGCAGGCGCTCCACTGATAACCATTACGCTGGGATTCGCTGATTTAATGGCATTGTAAGCAGGGGCAAGCATATTGTTGACATAAGAGGTCGGATCTATCTGGCCCGCTGGCCATTCGAAGTCGATGTTTTCTTCGTTCCAAATTTCTATCGCATCTGGGCCAAAAGTAGCGACGCCACGCAAGAATTCGACATAACTATTAAAATCGATGTTGCTTGGATAAGAGCTGCCACCGGGAATGCTCAAGAGTACTTTAAACCCATTGGCATGGGCTTGTTGAATTCTACCACCCACGCCTTCAGGGGAATCACCCGGTCCCCACTTATGCTGGAACTTCACCCAGTTCATGCCAGCCATCTGCATCATGGTTGGGTTAGCAAGTGTGTGCGTCTGGCCTCCTAGCTCAAAGCTACCACCACCAGCAGGGGCGATCACTGGAGGCGGCGCACCAGCCCCTCCTCCGCCATCACCACCTCCAGAACTAGCAACGACTGGCGGTTCTACTTCGATTACTGCCAATGAGCCTCCATTGAGGCCTGAGTTAAGGGTCAAAAGCTGGGCAAATATCCAACCATCACCGCCATCGGCCATCTGGATCTGGTACCAACTTTGATCATCGTTGCGACCGGTGAGACTGACTGTTTCACCAGTCTGTACCCCACCGACGATTCCATAAGCCAAACTAGGTCCTTTTCGAACATTGGCCGGAGTATTGGCAACAGCATCGGCATCACCCGGATCTACGCTGGCAGGCTGAGCGACGGAAGTCGTCTCGGGTGTTGCTTCCTCCTCAGCCACCTGTTCTTCCTCTTCTTCAGGCTCAGGAGTAGATGTTGGTTCTTCGCCTTCGCCTACCTGAACTTCGACGGCACCTAGATTTGCTATGCTATCACCCTGAGCGAAATCGGCCCGAACTATATATGTTCCCGGCAGATCGCTACCTTCCCACTCAAAAGCCATGTTTGATCCGCTGTCGCTGGCAACCACACCGCCTGTTTCATCTTCGACAACCCATACGATGGCCGCACTTTCAGGCTGGGGCGAGTCCCCTGACTCAAGGTAATTTTCAATCGCTAAGGCATAACCATCGCCACCGGTCAATTGTCCGAGGCCGCGCACGGCCAATCCGCGTACATGAAGGCGGTTAGGCAATCGCCCTTGGTGGCTGAGCAGGGCTTCACTGGACAGCCACACGTCATGAGCTTGACCTGCTTGTTCGTAGCTGTAACGGTATGTCAAACTTTCCGGATCCCATTCCAAGTCGCCAGCAGTTCCAGATAAGGCAACTTCGATAGGCTCTCCAGGCTTAACCTCTGTATCACCTTTGACAAACTGCAATTCGCCAAAGTTTGCTAACGCCTTATCAGCTTCTACTTCCCGCCGGACATCACCGACAGAGTCGATGGCATTGACAGTCACTAGGGACGACAACTTGCGACGATCGATCTGGCGGGTTGCCCATTCTAAAATCTGCTGAGCCTCGCCATTATCACCATAGGCAGCCGGATTAAGAGGCATTTGAGCATAGACCACATCAGCCACTCGGCCAGTAGCTTGCCAATCCTGTCCCGCTGTATCCCAAACTCCGTTGACTAGAATTGGAGATTCTAGTGTGACTATTAGTTCTAGATCCTGGTCATGTAAGGCTTGGGCAAGATTATCAACAAAGGACGAGAACGCATCGCGTTGTCCCGGATCGGGTCCCTGATAATCCAGATTCACCCCGGCAAATCCGCCATCGGAAGCCTGATCAACTAGCTCCTCGATATTACTTTCCATTGCTGCAGCATTACTCAGTAGTGAGGTTAAGGAAGTCGTATCGACGATAACACCAGTATTCGTGGCCCGAATGAATTGACGATAACCACCCGGAGGTACAGCAACTATTTCGCCCAATAACTGACCTTCTTGGGCTAATGTAAGTGTGCCGGCACTCACTTCATTCAAGAAAGGCGTGATTGCCACCGGCAATTCCTGAGCTGGCAATACTTCAGCGCTAATAATCGGAGCTTCCGGTTTTGAAGATTGCATCAGGGCCAAAGCCAGGGGCATCATTCCTGGAGACGAAGTTAAAGAGTTTCCAGTCTCGCCAACTTCGCTGGGCACGAAATACCATTGTTGTCCATCCCAGCCATAGAGATCCAGTGTCTGATAGGGTTGAGCCGATGAGGGGATAGCGACAGAAGCACTACCCACGGGATCATTTCCTCGGTAATCGATCTCAAAAACATCGCTGGCCAAAATCAGGTCAGAGGGAATGGCCGACGCTGCAGATGTCCAATCTTCGCTGACTTCTTGGTTCAGAAAGTCATTTTGATCTAGTTGCTTAATCTTAACCGTATCTCCGCTGTCCAAAGATACGCTTATCCCCTCAGCCGAACTAACCTCTTCCTCAGAGGTCGCTTCCGCCTGTGCAGAAGTGCTTTCATCTCCTCCAATTCCCAGTCTTTCACCCAGAGAAATAGGCGGTAGAAACAAACCCACCAATATCAGGAGAACGACGATAGCCACACCGGCAACTATTAGGCCAGTGTGTTTGCGGGGTGTTTCATCAGTTTCAGTTGAATTAGAATCTTCCTGTTGTTGTACGATAGTTTCTTCGGCACTATTGTTCGTAACAGGTTTAACAGCTTCCTTGTCGAGATCGTCAGGCGCCTCGTTATCGGGATGCTCTTCAGCCATAAGGTTACTTCCTCCTCCGAGTCAGCAATTGACATTTGTAACGAATTAGAACAGGCTTATGTTTCTGCCTGTAATTGGATCCTCCCATGGTTAGGCAAGCCAACGCAGTAGTTTACAATTGTTTGAAGGCTTGGGCACCATAACGACCAGGCACGCTCTCAATTCTCACTTATGCCTCATGTCGTCAAAGGCTAGGATATGATCCAAATATCAACTTTCTTAATTATCTGATTTCGGCAAATAAATAGCGGCCGTTTTACAACGCCGCTACGATACCTCTTATCATTATTTTCAATCAAATTACGGAGAAAATTCTAGCACAAGGGGATTTTGCCGCCAAACATACAAGCAGCGGTAAGGGGGAATCGTAGGGACAATGGTGATGTGTCGTTTGCTAAACTCTGCTCAGTTGGCGAATATTTAGCTTGAATCTGGGTCAAATACTTCGGTGTTCGTATGGAAGTCTTTCCAACCAAACCAAAAGCTTGAGGTGCTCTTCAGTCTCGTTAGAGATTGTCCTTTTAATGGCCCAGCTATTGCCTTTCCGGACAATCCATCCCAAGTCGAACCTGTTTCATCGTCTATTAACACTTGATTGGCAGAATCGGCCAGGGAAAACGTTAAGATCTGATCCCCCACGTGCCGGTCAAACACGACGCTACCGGCGCCTGCTTGATCGAACACAACCAAGATATTATGTCCCCCAACTTCGTCGTTTATTACAGGTTGGTCACTCAATACTCGGAATGGGTAGGCAATGGCGGCTCCTTCCAGTTCGACCCCGGTGATAAATTCCTTCGCAAATAGGCGATCGTCTTCAAATGTCTCGCCGATGATTCCTGTAGCACCCGATTGGTAATAGGTCGCATATGGATCGCCAATACCGCGGCGACCTTTCTTTAGTGCCAAAGTTTCTGGGTGTGTTTCCTTCCATTGCCCCCAGGTCATGTGCCAAGATGGTAGAAATTCCAATTTACTACCCTGAAGTTCTCCAGAGACTGACTCGCCCAATAATTGCGACCAAAGAGATTCTGTTTGTCGATCGTACATTACCAATACATTGCGGATCAACTTTCCGGAAACCCCAAAAGTAAGTTCTCGATTGTTTACCTCTCGAGCATACACGATGCCCGTGAAACAGAGCGGTCACCAGGTGACAGCAATCTTCTGTCCGCCAACAACGTCATTGACTATTTCGTGGGAACTCAGCAAGGGGATGGAATAAGCTCGGGCGTCTCCATTAAGATCAACCCCAAGAATCAATTCATTATCGGCATAGGTCTCGTCTGCTTCATCACTAGAAACAAAAACTGGTTCATCGATAGCGGAAATAGCATCCCGTGGTAGTACCGTGATGATCTTATAATCAGCATAGCGTTCGCCGGTGGTTGCCCTAACTTCCTCGGCAGGATTTCGGCTAGACGATTCTGTGGGCTGCTGGGAACAGGCCGCGACCAGGAAGCTCATTATTATTATAATAAATATAGATGAGAACCGATGCTTTATAAAACCGCTAAACATCCCAGTATCTATCAATCGAACCATCTTTAAACACCCTACAAAAGTTACCTGCGATCTTCGGCGCGAATTTGGTCGCTACTCTGAGCATTAACAATTTCAGCTTGCCAAAGGAATAAGAATCTGTTTTCAAACTTCGGATCAGGCGTTCATTTGCAAATATCAATATCGTTAGGCAATCATAGCAACTCTGAATAATTATTTCTGTAATTTTGACACATAGTAGCCGGCTGCTATACTCGCCGCGATTTATGGTAATGGTCCCTGGAATTGAGACCATGGATTGATAATAATTAGAATCGACACAGACCAAATGCCATCAACTGATGAATAAGGAGAAGTAAATGCCCTCAGTAGCTAGACTGTTTGAGGAGATGCCCAAGGCCTTCGATGCTGGAAAAGCAGGTGACATGAATGCTAGCGTACAATTTGATTTATCTGGCGAGGGAGGCGGTCAATGGGTTGTCCAAGTAGCTGATGGAGTTTGCTCTGTTGAAGAGGGCCAAACTGATGCACCTACGGCGACAATTCATATGAAGGCTGATGACTATGTCGCTCTTGTCGCCGGTGACCTTAATGCTATGGAGGCCTTCATGCAGCAGAAGATTCGAGTGGAAGGCGATTTAAATACAGTAATGAAATTTCAATCGTTGTTCGGTTAATAACGCAACAACGTTTATACCAGCCCAAATTTAAACGGCCGTTCAAATAATAAGAACGGCCGTTTTTGTTTAGATACAATCTTTGCCTCTTTATTAGTCAAGGCCAAGAGTTGTAGAATGGATAATCGGTCAATTTAAATTGACACAGCCATCCCAGCTAATTCCTTCTTAATGCGAAGGCTGTTTCAAGCATAATCGACGATCTGGTCAAGGGCCAATTCAGCATAGTCTTTCCTAAAGGCCGCTTTCGAATCAATGCCAAAAAGTTGGAGCAGTTCGCTAATCAATCCGGCCTTACGCTCGGCATCACTGCGCGACCAGGTCCGAGATTTTACCTCGAGAAAAAACCCTTCCATTTCAGGCTTAGTGACTCGGTCAATATTCACCGCAAAATCTGTGTTACGATAAAGGATACGCCAGCGGTGGCGATCCTTATGCACCTCTACTTCCTCGTCTGGATCAAAATACTCTCTATAGAATCGTAGACTTTGATCGGCCGGAGCCAAGTAGCGCGAGCGAGATAACATGACGGCATTTGGATACTCTTGTTCTTTGGCCTGGCCTAGAAGCGTCAGGCGCGAACGTGCTTCAAACACTTTTCCCTCGTCGTCAATGAATTCGTCCTCGCGATAACGCAAGCGAGCAGCATCGGGATCTGTTCCCGCGAACATGAAATAATTGTCATACTGTTTATAATGAGCCCGCTTGTTGATCTGGATCTGATCCCCAACGATCGCCTCGATAACAGCACTGTCGTCAGCTAATGGCAATTTGACCTGGACCTCAAAGCTTTCCTGCCTTTGAACCCCCTTCAAAAGAACCAGTTTGTTATAGGGACTCGATTCGCGCTGCAAAACAAAATCATCGATTCTACTGGCAATATCAGCAGCATGCTGCATGATTTCCTGTTCGTTTACCGTTAATAATTGCCGATCTAGCATAAGGCAGCGACCATTACAGATCACATGAGCGACATCTGTGCTTTTCGCCGCATATATCAGTCTGGAGTAAACAGAATCGCGGTGATTGTGGAAAGGCGGCCAATTGTGCAGCCGATTCATATCGACAACTGTCACGTCAGCACGTTTTCCAACCTCCAAGCTACCGGTAATTTCTGCCATGTGAACAGCCCGAGCTCCGCCAATAGTCGCCAGTTCGAGGGCCTGTCGAGCCGGCAAAACCGTAGGATCGTTGCTAACGGTTTTGGCTAATAATGCCGCCAATCGCATTTCTTCAAACATGTCTAGGTCATTGTTGCTAGCCGGTCCGTCTGTACCAACACCCACGTTTAAACCCATTTCTAGCATTTGTCCCACTTGGGCAATCCCACTAGCCAATTTAAGATTACTAGCCGGGCAATGGGCAATTCCCGCTCCGGCTTTCTGTAAATCGTACATTTCGCCCCGATCGATATGAACACAGTGGGCTGCTAACAATTTAGTTTGCAAAATGCCATGTTGGGCATTCCATGGGACGACTGGCATATGGTGTTCGCGTCGACAGTTTTCAACCTCGAGACTCGTTTCGCTAATATGTGTATGGACCGGCACATCAAACGCTCGAGCTAAATCCGCGCAGGCCATGAGCAACTCCGGCGTTGCCGTATACCAGGCATGGGGTGAAACGGCCGGTTGGATAAGCGAATGCCCGTTCCATTTTTCGATGAACCGTCGACACAATACAAGTGCATCTTCGTAACTTTCTGCATCAGGGGCGGGAAAGGTTAGCACAGTCTGCCCTAATAATGCACGCATACCAATATTGGCAACAGTCTCAGCGATCGCCTCCTCAAAGTAATACATATCAGCAAAGGCAGTTACGCCCGATCGAATCATCTCGGCACAAGCAACTTCGGCGCCAAGTTTGACAAATTCAGGAGTAACAAACTCTCTTTCAACCGGCATCAAATAACCTAGCCAAACATCTAGCCGTAAATCGTCATTCAATCCACGCAACAAAGTCATTGGAATATGGGTATGCGCATTTATAAGGCCGGGTATGATTGCTTTTCCAGTGCAATCAATTACTTCATTAGCTTGGTACGAACTCTCTATCGAATCAATCGACCCAACTGCTACAATGTTCTCATTCTTAATGGCCACGGCACCTTCAGAAAAAACATCATAGGCCTGATTCATAGTAATGACTGTGCCACCAACTAGTAGTAGATCAACCTTTCTGGTCATGAACCCCTCGTATCGATTATCATGTCTCTACGCTTCGGGCAATCTAATAATTGCCCATTCGCGCCTGATTGTTGAAGAGTGAAAAATCTGATGCTGCTGCCAATTTAACTTTGAAGAGAGCAGCTGGGCAAACTGCATTTCAATTAATATCCATCACCTTTATGGTCAGTAATAGACGGCACTTGCCCAGGGCATTATACAAGGTTTCAGTCATAGTCCGTAAATGTTATAATCGAATCGGTAATTGCCAGAACGTATCTAGGATTTTCGCCTTTCATTGGTGGTACTTATGGTGTCCCGTTAAAAAATTTAAGGGGAAGTAATTCTATTATGCAGATGATTGAGGTAATCAGACAGAAGCGTGATGGTGCTGAACTTACTCCACGGCAAATAGAATGGTTCGTGGAGGCATATACGCGTGGTGAGGTACCAGATTACCAAGCAGCAGCTTTGGCAATGGCTATATATTTGCAAGGAATGACTCGCCAAGAAACAGTTAACCTAACCTTGGCCATGGCTCAATCGGGCGAGCAACTTGATCTGCACGATACCGTCCCATTTGTCGTCGACAAACATTCCTCAGGTGGTGTTGGCGACAAGACCACCTTGGTGGTTTTACCTTTGGTCGCAGCCTGTAACGTCCCAGTGGGTAAGATGAGTGGTCGCGGTCTTGGTTCTAGTGGTGGTACGCTAGATAAAATGGAATCTTTTCCTGGATGGTCGGCCGAATTAACGCTCAAACAATTCAAACGCCAACTGAAAGAAATTTCCCTGGTTTTAGCCGGGCAGACGACTGAATTGGCCCCTGCCGATGGCAAGCTTTATGCTCTACGAGATGTAACCGGCACCATAGCTAGTATTCCGCTCATCGCAGCCTCTATAATGTCAAAAAAATTGGCGGCGGGAGCTGATGCCATCGTACTAGATGTTAAGGTGGGTAAGGGAGCCTTCTTAGCCACCCTTGACGATGCTCGCAATTTGGCTACACAAATGGTCGAAATCGGTCAAGATGCGGGTCGAAAGACAGTAGCGCTGATTGCGGATATGAATCAACCACTTGGACATGCTGTGGGAAATGCCCTGGAGGTAAAAGAGGCTATTTCTACATTAAACGGCGAAGGCCCAGGGGATTTCTGGGCCCATTGTCTAGAAATTGCCGGACATATGTTGGTCTTAGCAGGCGCAGCGACGACCCTGGAGGAAGCCAGACAATTAGCAACAATTGCTCGTGATGACGGCCGTGCGTTTCATAAATTTCGATTGTTGGTGGAGCATCAAGGTGGTTCGGCAAGTCTAGTAGATGATCCAACAAAAATAGCTGTTGCCAAATATACCGATTCAGTTTATGCCTCCCAATCTGGCTACATTACCGGAATAGACGCTGGGGCTGTTGGTTGGAGATGCCTAACACTTGGCGGCGGTAGGACGGTAAAAACTGACTCAATCGATCATGCTGTAGGCATGGTAATTCCAACGAAAGTTGGTGATTACGTTAAAAAAACAGGATCTATTAGGCACTATCCATGCCAACGACACATTTAAATTGGCTCAAGCAAAACATGCCCTAGAAAAAGCCTTTACCTGGTCAACCGATCCTGTCGATCAGTTACCACTTTTTTATGAAACCGTTATGTAAAGTAATGAATTATGGCAAATTATCGGAACCGGATGTAACCAGAGATCCTGCATAATCAATCGATAATTTAAATAAAGGATAGAAGAACAAATGGGGGCAAATGAGATAATTTTTGGTTTAGCCCTTGGTGGTGGTGGCGCCAGAGGGGCCGCCCATATCGGGGTATTCATGGAACTCGAGCAATTAGGATTAACGCCCGATTTTGTTGTGGGCACCAGTATCGGCGGTATCGTTGGAGCTTTAATCGCTGCCGGTCTGGATTCCGAGCAACTAGTCGATGTATTTCAGCAGCTGCAATTCGGCAAGATGTACGCTCTTCCATGGCGAAAACCGGCCATGATGGATACGCATAAATTAGAAAAACTGCTAAGGAAGACCATTGGAGTTCGGCAATTTGAGGAATTAGATATATCTCTAGCCCTCGTTACTACGGATTTGATCGACCGTGTCGAGGTAGTTATCGATAAGGGGGATATTGTCTCGGCGGTCTTGGCCACGACCGCATTCCCCGTTGTATTTCCTCCTGTCAGGAGGGATGGCAAAACTTTAATCGACGGAGGCGTACTTAACAATACACCCTTCAACGTGGCCTTAGAGCGAGGAACGAAATACACAGTGGCAGTTGACCTATCTAATAGTGCACCCTATGGATCCCCGGTGCCCTATCCACCGCGAAATAATATACTGACTCGTTTGCTAACACGCACACAACGAGACCCGATGTACCAGTCGGTGTCCACACTGGCCGATATCATAACGGCCCGTAACGTAAAAGATCATATGAAACATGCTCAACCAACCGTGTTTCTTGAGCCAGATATGGGCTCAATTGGCTTGTTTGATTTTCATCGCTTGCAGGAAGGGATCGCCGCGGGTCGCCAAGTCGTTAATGAGAATATGGGTGCCTTACAGGCATTGGCAAAGCAAGTAAAAGATGAAAAGAAATAATTGGCAAAAATACCGCTCTGCTTTGCTTGGCGACGATCGATTCGTCAGATGGAGGAAATAGAATGGGGAGATTGGGAATCGACGTTGGTGGTTCCGGGATAAAAGGCGCTATTGTAGATACAAAAACCGGCAACTTGCTCACCAACCGGCTTAGGTTAAAGACACCCCACCCAGCCACGCCAATGGCTGTCATCGCCACCATAAAAAAACTGGTCAAAGAATTTAAATATACAGGCCCTTTAGGGGTAGGTTTTCCAGCTATAGTTTTGGATGGCACGGTTAGATCGGCCGCGAACATAGACGACAGTTGGATCGATTACCCCGGTGAACGGCGCATTGCTAAAGCGACTGGGTGCGAAGTCAGGTTGTTAAATGACGCCGATGCAGCGGGCATTGCCGAAATGCGCTTCGGTGCAGGACGGAAGAAGTCCGGTGTTGTCCTAATACTGACCTTAGGCACCGGAATTGGTAGTGCTTTGTTTGTGGATGGTAAACTTGTTCCCAATATGGAGTTGGGTCATCTTTACTTACGAGGCCAGGCCGTCGATGCAGAAGATTATGCCAGTGATCGCATTCGAACGGAGGAAGGGCTCAAGTGGAAAGAATGGGCAACGCGCTTAGACGAATATTTTCACCATCTTGAGTTATTGCTCTCTCCCAAAATGTTCATTTTGGGAGGAGGTGTAAGCAAAAAATATGAGAAATTTGTGCCTTACTTAACGGTTCAAGCTAAAGTGGTACCTGCAGAGCTGCGAAACGAGGCTGGCATTATAGGGGCAGCTTTGGCGGCAGAAGAGTTGGTGGCCAGGAATTAAGCGCCCATAGGGGATCGCGGTTTGTTAATCAAACCAGTCAAAAATCAATTGCCTGGCACGTTGATGATCAAGAATAAATATTACTCCTAGACTCCCGATTTCGATTAGAACAGTTGTTATTCACCAGCGCTGTACACATAATTGACGCTATATAGTATTTTTCATTTATTACTCTCTAGATTATCTTTGTAGTTTACTAATGCCTATCATGAGTACTATGCAGAAGCCTGGACCGCGATTAGCCTATCTACCTGAGGCTGATTCGGATTTATTGGCAGAGTGCTTGGTAGCCTTTGCCAATGCTGACGGCGGTCTTGTTATATTGGGTCTTGACGAAAATGGTCTGCAGGTTAATACAATTTGGGAGGAAGATGCCGAAGGCGCGCTGCGAGGAGCCCTATCCCAATGTCGGCCGCCTGTAGCTAGTAATTGGCAACGGTTCGATACTGTTGAAGGTTCGCTGGTCGGCCTTCATGTTAGCCGAAGTTCTGATCTACACAGCTTGATCGATGGTCGTGTATTGGTCCGCAGCGGTACATCAAACCGCCTGTTAAGTGGCGATGAGATCAGTCAACTAGCGTCAAGCAAAACAGCGTCTGATTATGAAACTGACATCGTTCCCGGCGCAAAACTTTCTGACTTTGACAAAGAAATATTAGACGAATACCTGGCCAAACGTGAAGCACGTGGAGTATCTAGGATCGGTCCGTTAACCGATTTATTGTTTGAAATAGGCGCGGTTGATTCCGGTGGGTTGCCAACAGTTGCCGGCATTTTGCTCTTCGGCAGTAATCCTCAAGCCTTCTTACCCCAGAGTGGGGTTGTCTTTGTAAAATTTCCAGGCACCGAACCTCGTGGCAACCAGGGTGGCACTGGCTATGGCCGGCGGGATGAGATTACGGGGCCATTAGCTCGGGTGGTCGAGCGCACCTGGAATGTAACCTGGGAGGAAATGCGTGTCGGGGCTGTGGTAAATGGCCTTGAACGTGAGGAGTTAACCGAATATCCGCCATTTGCCGTGCGAGAGGCACTGGTAAATGCTGTGGCGCATCGGGATTATCGGATAACGGGCAGGCGCATTGAGGTGCGCATGTATAACGATCGCCTGGAAGTAATCAGTCCTGGCAGCCTACCCGGGTATATTACTGTTGACAATATTGTCGAAGAACATTTTTCTCGCAATCCACGCCTTGTGAATGGGCTATTTCAATGGGGATACATCGAAGAGTTGGGGTTGGGAATCGATCAAATGATAGAAGAGATGGTCCAGTCTGGGCATCCTCCACCAAGTTTCAACGCCACTCCCCATTCCTTTACCGTTAAATTGTCCAATAAGCGCAAACGGGCTGCCATCCCTAAATGGACGCGCAATATGAATGAGCGTCAGGCACGAGCCTTGACTTACGTCCGGGAAAAGGGAAGCATAACAAATCGCGAGTACCAAAAAATTTGTCCTGATGTAACGAGTGAAACGCTGCGTCTTGACCTAGTTGACTTAGTCGATAGAGGATCGTTGCTCAAGATTGGCTCAAAAAAAAGGCACCCACTATATTCTCAAGTAACCAACACTTAATGTCATTTCTCAAAGATATCCCAAACATATCCCAAAAAATGATTTGGGATATGTTTGGGATAAAAACGACAATATTTGCCTCACGCATCTTCATTGAAATATTCTCTGAAGGGTTAATTCCAATCGCCCTTCGTCCCTTCCGATTTTGAGTCTAGATAATAAGCCGCCACCCAATTCATTAATAGGATGAGTTTTAGTACACCACTTGCCCTCTTTCTATTAATACTCCTGCCGTATTTTGTCTGGCTGGGCCGGCCTCGTTCTGTACGAAATCAACAACGAAGTTGGATTAGTCTGGCACTCCGGTCAGCGATATTAATATTGCTAATACTCGGCCTTGCCGGAATGCAGATAGTACAGAAATCAGATGATCTGGCAGTTGTTTTTCTGATCGATGCCTCTGACTCGATTGAGGATGAGCAGGCTGATCAAGCCGAGCATTTTGTACGCCAGTCGCTCGAAAGCATGAGACCTACTGACCAAGCAGCGATTGTGCTTTTTGGAAGCAACGCTCTCGTGGAACGACCGATGAGCAAATTGTCGGATTTGGCTCCTATTACCTCAATTCCCCTTAGCTTGCAGACAGATGTTGCCGAAGCTATTCGCCTTGGTCTCGCTCTATTTCCTTCGGGAAGTGCCAGACGGTTGGTATTACTGAGTGACGGCCTCGAAACGACAGGGAATGCCCTGAACGCGGCCGAACTTGCTGCGGCTTCCGGCGTACCAATAGACATTGTCCCCTTGAGTAAATCATCGACAACCGCGGAAGTTTTGCTTACCCAGGTTAATACCCCAAAACAGGTTAGCCAGGGAGAGATATTTAACATTGAGGTAACAGTTGAAAGCACAGTCGATACGCTTGCTGATATCCGGGTCTTGTCTGATGGCCAACTTGTTTATGAAGAAAACCGGCCGCTACGAAAAGGAACTAACAACTTTGTTCTCCAATTGCGAGCTATTGATCAACAGTTCGCTCGTTACATTGTTCAAATTTCCCCTTCAGAAGACAAATATTATCAGAACAATATTCTCGCCTCCTTCACCGAAATCGTCGGCCCGCCGCAAGTTTTACTTATCGCAGGAAATTCTGAGAAGGCGGATGACCTTGATCCCGTATTTGATGAAACAACCCAGCTAACGGCGGCTTTAGAAGCGGCTGGATTAAATGTCGTGCAAACAGCTCCCGAGAAGCTCCCTTCGGACGTGGCCGCATTAAGTAATTATGACAGTATCATCATGGTAAATGTCAATGCCAAACATCTATCGAATCGCAAAATGATATCGTTGCAAAGTTATGTGCGGGACTTAGGTGGAGGTCTAGTTTCAATAGGTGGGCCAGAGAGCTATGGCATGGGCGGATATTTTCGTACACCACTTGAAGAAACGTTACCTATTGAAATGCAAATCAAGGATCAGGAGCGATTTCCTTCGGTTAGCATCGCTATTGTTATGGATAGATCAGGGAGCATGGCTGTTCGCGAAGGCAGTTTAACTAAAATACAACTGGCTTCTGAGGGCGCTATTCGCGTCTTAGAACTGCTCAATGATTTTGACACCATAACAGTTATCCCGGTTGACACTGAGCCAGACCAGCTAATTGGCCCCGCACTCGCCTCAAATCGGGAGAAGATCGTCGATCAAATACGGCGTATCGGGGCCGGGGGTGGGGGTATCTTCGTCCGCAATGGATTACAAGCAGCGGCCGATGCCTTAGAAAAAGGAACCAGTGATGTTAATCATATAATACTCTTGGCCGATGGTGCCGACTCTGAGCAAAAAGACGGGGTGGCCGAGTTGATCTCTAGCCTGGTCGAACAGGGCGTTACGATTTCAACAGTCAGCATTGGCGCTGGGCCTGACACACAATGGCTGCAGCAAATGGCTGCTTTGGGTAATGGACGCTTCCATTTCACCGACCGGGCAGCAAACCTTCCGCAGATCTTTACCCAGGAGACGACGACTATCCAACGTTCATATCTAATTGAGGAGCGATTCTTTCCCTCTCTAGGTGATTCTAGTTTCGCCCGGCATCATGCGATTATCCGAGCGTTGGAAAATCAGGGATTCACCGGAGTGCCTCCCCTTCATGGATATGTGGGCACGAGTCCGAAGGCCGCTGCTCTGGTCATCCTTGAATCTCACTTGGGTGATCCATTACTTGCAGCTTGGGAATACGGACTTGGACGCTCCGTGGCCTGGACTTCAGATGCAACGGGTCGTTGGGGTAGCGATTGGGTAACCTGGGATGGCTTTGCTTTGTTTTGGTCTAACGTTATTCGCTGGTCCATACAACAATCGAGCGGAAGTTATGTTGAGACAACAGTAGATTACTCGGAGGAGGAAGCCAGACTTATAGTAGAAATCCGAGACGATCAGGACGAATATTTAAATGCCTATGAGATCAGAGCTGGCATCGTTACCCCAGGAGAAACATCGCTAACTCGAAATCTTCAACAAGTCGCTCCAGGAAGATATGAAACATCCTTCAATCCAACTGAAGAAGGTGCTTATTTGATTGGCATATCTGGTCGATCAGAGGATGGTCAATCAACAATTGCTCACACAAGCGGCTGGGTGCTTGGCTATTCTCCCGAATACAGTCAAATAGAAGCTGATCATCAACAGATGGACAGGCTCAGCATGGTTACTGGTGGACGTAATTTAATGTCGCCAGAAGAGTTGGAGCCGGCCGTGGTCTTCGATAAAGGGTTGTTGGCCGCCAAGGCCAGGCAGCCTATTTGGCCATGGTTGGTAGGCCTAGCTGTATTACTATTACCATTGGATATTGCTGTCAGGCGATTAGTTGTAACCAGGCGCGATCTATTGGGAGTCTGGAACACGTTCTTCAGTAGATGGCAAACGGCGAAGCAACCCGTGGCCCCGCGCAACGGGCGTTTTGCTCGTCTCTTTGAGGCTAAGGAGCGGGCTACTAGGTCAGAAAAACAAGTATCCGATTATCCTGAACCGGAGGGCAAAGAGGGCGAATCCGTGGTAGACAAGCAAATCGAGAGCCAATCGGAATTCATCAGTACCAGCCCATCGACGACAACAAACCAACCCAAAACCCCTGCCGACGAGCCTAGCCTTGCATCTCAATTACTTGAAAAGAAAATCCGTCGACAGGACCAAGATCGGACTGAAGAATAGATTCCAATATTCATTTCACCAGAACAATTTCAAACTACAATTCCAGAGATTTATTTTTTATCAGCACAGCCGAATTCGCTTTAAAGTCTTCCACTAAAATCGCACCACGATCCTCATTATTACGGGTACGCACAGCGACAGCATTATCTTCTACTTCACGATCGCCCACGATCAACATGTAAGGCACCTTTTGCAACTGACCTTCACGAATTTTGGCATTCATGCGGCTGCTGCTGTCATTGATTTCCACCCGAAGTCCGGCATCTTTTAATTCGGCCGCCACTTGATGGGCATAAGCAACATGATGATCAGTTATTGGAATCAGCACGGCTTGAACCGGGGCCAACCACAGAGGAAACGCCCCATTAAAGTGCTCAATTAGGATACCAATGAATCGCTCCATGCTGCCAAAGGGGGCTCGATGGATCATTACAGGCTGATGCTTTTGACCATCTTCGCCCGTATATTCAAGATTAAAGGCCTCAGGTAGCCAAAAATCAACCTGCACCGTACCTAATTGCCACTCTCGTTTCAGAACATCGCGAAAAATGAAATCCAATTTGGGTCCATAGAAGGCCGCTTCTCCTAGTTCGACAGAATACTCGAGGCCAACATGATCAACTGCTTGTTGAATAGCCTTAACGCCTCTTTGCCACATATCAAGTGTGCCAGCAAATTTGTCGCTTTCAGGATCATTGACACCCAGACGGGCTCGAAAATCAGATAATCCCATAGCGTCAAATATATATTGAATCAACTCAACTACCTTGACGAATTCTTCCTCAAGCTGGTCGGGAGCAACAAACAAGTGAGAATCATCGACCGTAAATCCACGAACCCTCGTTAGTCCATTGAGCTCTCCGCTCTGTTCGTATCGATACACTGTGCCAAACTCTGCCAAACGATAAGGCAAATCGCGGTAGCTTTTTGGCGAACTTTTATATATCTCTATATGATGAGGACAATTCATCGGTCTCAGCAGAAATTGTTCCCCATCTATATCAATCGGCGTGTATTGACTATCCTTATAGTATGGATAATGTCCACTTTTGATGTATAGGTCAATCTTAGCAATGTGCGGTGTTATCACTGGAAGATAGCCACGCTCGAGTTGGGCTTCACGCAAGAACTGTTCCAGCGTGTCGCGTAGTACGGTGCCTTTAGGCAACCACAAAGGCAAGCCAGACCCAACTGTTGGCGATATATGAAATAATTCCAGGTCTTTACCAAGTCGGCGATGATCCCGCTTTTTTGCTTCTTTCAGGCGTTTCAAGTAAGCATCTAATTCGACTCGATTTTGCCACGCCGTCCCATAAATTCGTTGTAATTGCGGCCGACTTTCGTCGCCACGCCAGTAAGCACCGCTGGAACGTAAAAGCTTCACAGAATTAGCTTTGATTTCTTTAAGCGACTGAACATGCGGGCCACGGCATAAATCGACAAATTCACGGTGTTGATAAATGCCTACCTCATCAACCGGTTCGCTAATAGAAACGCCGTTTTCGTCAACTTTGCCAGCGGCTAAGTCATTAATTAGCTCGATTTTGTACGGTTGGTCAGCGAAAAATTCCAGCGCCTCATCAATTGACATTGTTGAGTTCTCGAAATGTCCCTTTTGTTTGAGCAGTTCCTTCATTCTTTTTTCGATGGCGTCTACAGCTTCAGGCGAGAAGGTAATTGGTTTACCATTTTCATCCTTTCCCAGATCGAAGTCGTAATAGAAGCCATCCTCGATCGGGGGACCAATTGCCAATTTTACTTCTGGAAATAGACTCAATACGGCTTCCGCCATTACGTGAGCGGCCGAGTGACGAATGCGATAGAGATCGCTTTCTACATATGGACGACCATTTTTTTCTGCCATAGTAACCTCCGACAATAAGTTAAACTCGCTTCGACCGTCAATATTTGTACGAAATACATCCGGCGTGTAGTCAAGAGTAGATGTCTGCAATAAGCAGGCACTAAAAAACGCCACCACCCTGGTTTTGGGGCGATGGCGTCCGGTCGCGGTTCCACCCAATTTCAGCACCTTTATTCAGATGCTCTCATTAATAGCTTTTAACGGAGCTTGCCGGATTACCCTAATTGCTAATCCAAATAAATTAGTAGGATTACGTTCAGAGAACCACTCACGGGGGGTTTTCGTTATTGTCTTTACCATGAGGGCTTTCAGCCTATGGCCGCTCAATCTCTGTGATAGGCTCAACAACTAGTCGTCCCGATCGACGAATTTATTAATTAGTTTCAATTCATTATAAGTAAAGTGAACTACTTGTCAAGATTTTCCACAAAAATTATGTCTGGCACTATCTTATGTCAAATTAATATTGCCGGTGATCTTGTCATCTTGAACTTTACTCCAGTGAGTAGGCTTTCTATCGCCATTCAATACTTCAAGAATGTCGGTATTCTGGATTTAGAATTATAATATATGACAATCGTTGCCTGCTCGTTTACCCATGTTATAATGCCAGACCGAACGAGGAAGTAGTCATTTTGTAGTATGAAATCTAGCAGATCTTCGAAAAATCAGCCGCGTAATAAATTTCGATTGCCACTGTGGGGCCTAGGACTCTTAGCCGCGCTTGTAGTGGTTTTTCTTGTCCTATCAGCCTTCTGGTTATTTAACACCGTTGTGGGCTTGGCCTCGGATTGGCAGGTCACAAATCCTGATTTTAGTGATGTCAGTGAACCTGCTTCACAAGCCAGTGGAAATCAAGTCGACTCATTTAACCAGAAGCCGGAAAGCGGTTTATCTATCATTTCGAATCCACTTCCAGAGAAATGGTCCGGTAGTGATAGGGTAACGATCTTGATTTTGGGAATAGACCAAAGGTGTGAAGAGGAAGGTCCAGCGCGAACCGATAGCATGATGTTACTGACAATGGATCCAGTCGGCTTAAGCGCTGCGGTCCTGTCACTCCCGCGCGACCTGTGGGTTGAAATACCTGGCTTCGGGGTTGATAAGATTAATCAGGCCCATTTTCTTGGAGAGCTTTATGACTATCCCGGAGGTGGACCAGGTCTAGCCTTGGAGACAATCGAAGGCATCATGGGCATTGATGTTAATTATTATGCAACTATCAACTTTAATGCGTTTGTGGAGCTGGTAGATGAGATTGGGGGTATCGACGTTGAAGTACTCGAAGCAATCGAGGATGATACTTATCCTGACAATTGTTACGGCTACGATCCATTTTATATCGAGGCAGGCCAGCATCATCTGGATGGGGCAGCAGCACTAAAATATGCCCGGACGAGAGCCACATTTGGTGGGGATGTGGATCGGGCATCGCGACAGCAACAAGTGGTGATGGGAGTGCGCGAGAGGGTATTAAACGTCAATATGGTGCCCCAGATACTTACCAGGGCTCCTGAGCTTTGGCGAATCTTTCAAGAGAATGTTGAAACAAATTTGTCGTTGAGTGAGGCGCTTCAACTAGGCTTGTTAGCCCAAGATATTCCAGGCGACCAGATTCGAACAGAAGTATTGGATTACGATTACGTTTACAATGAGGTCACCCCTGATGGTCAAGCGGTATTAATACCCGTAAGGGAGAATATTCGCACTTTGCGAGATCAGTTATTTGCCCCACCCGCGATACCTACGCCGGTCATCGAAGATTTGCCCGAATTGATGGCTGAGGAAGCCGCAAGGGTGGCGGTCTACAATGGCACTCAGGTCTTTGGCTTAGCAGGAGCCACACAGGAATATTTGTTGGAACAAGATATTTCTGTTACAGAAATCGGCAACGCAGATTCGGCCGATTATCGCAGCACCCAAATAATAGATTATGGGTCTTTCCCAAGTACAGCCCTTTACCTGGCCCAGTTGATGGATATTCCGCCGCTAAATATAAGTAATAGCCAGAAGCCGGTTGGGGATTTTGATTTGCTGATCATCCTAGGAAATGATTGGCAAATTCCAGGGTCGGAGTTGGAATAATGCTCCGTTTATCTATAAGAGATGCAAAATTAAGCTAAGTTGTGCAGCGTTAGCTGCCATTTTACGATGGTAAGGATCATTCTGGCCCCAATTTTGGCTGCTTTTCTTCTGGTCTTGGCTATTGCCTGTCAATCTTCATCATTGGAAACGAGCCAGACGCCATCACCAACACGCATAGCTACAATAACAGCGACAAGGGCGCCATCCCCAACCACAGAACCAACAGAAACGAACACCCCCCGTCCGACCTTGACGGCAACGCCCCGTCCGACCTTGACGGCAACAGCGGCAAGCGGTTCAGTAACAGATTGGCAAGTTTTTGGTGACGAGCGCTTAGGGTTACGAATCGATGCGCCGGTGACCTGGGCTGATATGACCGCAAGCCTGAGAGTTTCTGAGGCTTTTAGCCATTTTGGTCCTCGTCTACTGTTGCTTTCAGATTCAACTGAAACTGGCCTGGACCTATTTAACGGCTCGGCTCGAGAAGAAGGTGTGTTCGTATTTGGTTTCATCGGAAACCCACTATCCACAGAAATTGAGCCTATGAACGCTCTCTCAGACATCCTGGCAGCAGCCGAAATCGAGAATCAGTTTTTATCCGAACCATTTGAAATGATATTGAATGGAATACCTGGAGCAATGGTTGACCTATCCATAGATCCGTTGAATCTATTTCCATTGATGCAACAACCCTGGCGACACCGCTTAATCACCCTTCGTGGATCGGAAAACAGCACGCTTGCCGTCTTCCTGATTGGCACGCCAGCTGAGGATTGGGAGAATCAGAAAGCACTTGTCAATGAGATGCTGGCTACTATCTCTTTACCGGAGACTAAAACCAATATTAACGGCCAACTGACAAATGGAGAACAAGCCAATGGCATACTCAGAGAGGATTACTCAGATATCTGGACATTTAACGGTGAAAGCGGCCGCTATGCGACGATTACCGTCTCACCAGAAGATAGTCGAATCGACCTCACCCTAACGCTCGTCGATCCGCATGGAAATATTTTGGCCAGTGTTGATAACGCTTACGCTGGGGATCTCGAAGTAATGACGGATCTTCTCTTACCCTATGATGGCACATATATTGTCGAAACAACTGAATTCTTTAATGAATCGGGACCTTACCAAATTACTGTGTTACTTGCAGACGAGGCTCAATTTGGAGGAGGCGGTCGGATTAACTTATCTGAAGATATAACGGCCGAACTTTCGGAAGATGGTGAGCATATATGGTTATTTGAGGGCACCGCAGGCCAGGATGTATCAATTGTTCTTTCTTCGCTGGACGATCAGCTAGATGTGATCTTGGAGGTGCGAGGACCTGATGATCGGGAACTAGCCCTGCTCGATGAAGGCTTTGCTGGGGATGCAGAAGTCCTGACTGGTCTTGCTTTAAGTGTGACTGGCGAATACGTCATTTTGGTGCGCGGATTTGCTGGACATGGTGGCGCCTACTCCCTCTACCTAGAGGAGGGAGGTGAAACCACCATCAATTTCCACGACGCCGGCGATTTGTTTTACGGAGATATAAAGAGGGAGTTACTGAGAGAGGATGAAGCTCACGCCTGGTTTTTTGAGGGAGTTGCCGGTGAAGAGGTAACGATTGAAGTATCTCCTTTTGAACCTACAATGGATTTGGATATCTGGTTACTCGATCCAGAATTGAACGAAGTGGCCATCAAAGACGAGTTTTTATCGGGGGAGTCAGAAAAAATCGAACAATTATTGCCAATAGATGGTCAATACCTGATATTGGTACGTGAATTCTTTGGGGAGTCTGGTGAATACGAGATTAAGCTTAACCTGGGGGGTGGGGATGATATTGAGATTGCAGGGACTTTGACTTACAGCCAAACTGTGGAGGGTATATTTCAAGCAGGTAAACAAGCCGGTTGGCTTTTTACTGGTTCTCAAGGTGATATTGTCAACGCGAATGTTTCGACACGAAACCCTGAACGCGATTTAGTCATCGTATTGTTAGATCCAAGTGGTGTACCAGTAGAGACTGTGGATGCCACATTGTCTGGCTTGCCCGAAAGGCTGGTTGCCTTTCGGTTACCAGTTGACGGAGAATGGACCATATTGATCCAGGAATTTTTCAATGAGGGTAGCGATTACGAATTAACCCTGACACAACAAGAGCCTTGATCACCATCAAAAAAGTCGTTGGTTGCGATAAGCTATCGGCTGCAGCTAATTCTTGGAAATGGACAGATTGTATACGTCCCGCTTCCGCCAACCTGAGCGTTCAGCCACATCAGCCACCGCATCTTTTCGTGATATCCCTGTTTCGATTGTCTCTAGCAACGCTGATTCCACCGCCTCTCGATCCCAGCGAGAAGCATCCTCTGTTGCTCCGCTCACGACAATGGTAAATTCGCCCCGAACTCGACTTTCATCGAAATAGTCTAGGGCCCCACTGACCTTTCCCCGCCATGTCTCTTCATAAAGTTTGGTCAGCTCCCGGCTGATGCTAAGCATCCTATCACCCAGCACATCCTTGATATCTACTAGCAACGCCTGAATTCGATGTGGCGATTCAAAAATGACGAGAGTATAGGGAACGTCAACCAACCTGGATAGCGAGTTGCGGCGTGCGACACTCTGGCGAGGCAAAAAACCAAGGAAAAGAAACGCGTCGGTCGGCAAGCCGCTGGTTACAAGGGCTGCAACCGGAGCCGAAGCGCCGGGTATTGGCACGACATTAATACCAGCGTCAATAGCAGCTTTTACCAGCCTGAAGCCTGGATCAGACAGGGCGGGCATACCCGCGTCAGAAATAAGAGCGACATCTATTAAAGAGAGTTTGTGCACTAACTCGGTTATACGCTCCCGATTACTATGTTCGTGAAAACTAACCATCGGGGTGGTTATATTGTAGTGCTTCAAGAGACGGCCAGATACTCGCGTGTCTTCGGCCGCGATGAGGCTGACTTCCTTTAATATCCTCAACGCTCGTAGACTGATGTCTTCCAGGTTGCCAATTGGGGTGCCGACTAAGTATAACGTGGGCATTGGAATTCTGTGACGCCAAAATTAGAGTTCAACAATTGTTTGATCGCCGAACTCTAAAAACCATTAAATAGAAGAATGACTAATGATTTTGAACGAAGACGATGTAGATCAGGTTTTGATTACAGCTGGCCCTGGTCTGTATCCGGTACACTTGAGACACTGCTGTTCCGCTGGATGTCTCAAGCTGTACATTGTTCTCTTGAACCCTTGGGGCATCAAACAGAAATTGTTCGTACCCGCTGGGACCATAGGCTGGTGCGTCTCCTACAGTGACCCGTGCGTCAATACCAGCATCCCAAATATGAACCACGTACCCTCCGTGGGGAACAGGGTTGCCCTCCACATCAAATACTTCACCGGCAATGCCCATCCAATTACAGCCAGCCGCATTCGCATAGTTTTGTAGATATTGTGGGCTAACTAAATCCTTTGTGAAAGGAAAAGGAGAACGGGTACTTGTAACCGTTGGCGTTGGTCCAGGTGTCGGCGTGTTACTTGGTGTCGGAGTCGGCGTTCTGGTTGGTGTTGGAGGCGGGAATGTGGGAGTAATAGATGGAGTTAGAGTTGGGGGCAACGTATTTATGGGTACTGGCGTCGCTGTCTCTTCTACGGCAAGCGGTGTGTTTGTCGGCGGCAAAGAATTCTCAATCGTTTCCGTTGGCGGAACTGTAGCCGTTGCGGTTGGAGGGGCTTCGGCCGTAAACGCCAAAGTAGGCGTAGGCACTTCCTCTGTCGCGCTTATCAAATCAGCAACAAAATTGTTGGGAACGAACAGAACTAGAACCAACAAGATTATGACTGCAATAGCACCGACAACCAAAGCAATTGTCAGTATATTTATCAGCTTAGCTCCGCCTTGACTGCTCGAATTTCCGATATCGAAGTTCTCGTCGTCCATAATCTTTTTCCCTACAATTCACATTACCAGCGATTAGCGTTGCCAAAGGCGATCAGGCGCCTGCCTCAACAAACTGAATGATCTCGGCTTGGGCCCTTTGCTCTGCTAACCATTGCTCGAATCGTTCTTGCAAGCGTACAAAGAGTAAATCAGCCGTAAGGGTACGTTGAGGATCTCTTTCCAGTACCTGAACCAGATAATATGTGGTACCCGAGCCATCTGCGCGAGAGGCTACGATAACTTCACTGTACTGGCCAGGCTGTAAAGCAAAGGCGGCCACCTCGACCTCAGGAACTAACAATGAACCTTGGGCAAAGTAGCCAAGATCGCCGCCATTATCACCTGTTACACGGTCAAGAGAGTATTGTTGAGCTAAAACGGCAAAATCTGCGCCGTTACGAATTTGATCCAACAGTGACTGAGCTAATGCTTCGTCATCGACCTGGATATATCGAGCCTGTATTTGTTCTACAGCAGTCGGTACGTCAGCAGTGACAGCCGCTACGGTTCGTTCGGTTAACATCTCAGATGCCAGAGCGATCCGGAATTCGTCCGGCGTCAGTTGATTGGCCTGCAGCCAGGCAGTGAAGTTTTCGTTTCCGCCCGACAGTTCTTGCAGTTCTACCAGGCGCGTCTCTACAGATTCGGGGGTCACTGCGATTCCAAGACCTCTGGCAGCCTGGGCTATCAATTCTGTTTCAATGAGGGCGTCTAATACGATACTTGCATATCCGACTGACTGTTCATCAGGACTTAGACCCAGCTGAGTTTGAGCTTGTTCATATCGAGCCAATTCTTTTTGATAATCGGCCAAAGTTATAGCCTCGCCATTGACCAATGCCGCTAAGGGTTCTTCCGGGGTCGGTGAAACGGCAACGGTTGGTGGTTCAGCTTGGGCGGGTTCCCCTTCACCTGGCTCGGCGCCAGCATCAGGCGAACTGGGCGTTTCCAAAAATACCTCAGCAGTTGGAATCTGAGTGGGAAGTGGCGAGTCTTGACAAGCAACCAAAACACCCAGGATTAAAACAAAAAAAACAAGGAAACTTATTCGATTCATATTGGCCAATCCGCGAATCTGGAACCAGGGTCGATTAACCTCAACCCATATTTATCACGACATAATGTTAGCAAGATTATACACCCGCCATAGGTCAACGCAACAGAGTACCAGGGTATTGTTTTTTATTTTCGGGCGAACTACCAGCGGGGATCCTTGGTGCGTTTCATTAATAAAACCTAATTTTCTACTCGCGCAAGGGTTTTCAGGCTACTGCTCTCATGGCAAAGTTGTCCATATTACTTGAAGAGAGAGTTCAATTCTCAGCAACTACTATGCCTTTTTTGAAAACAGTAGCGACCAGATTGCTGCCAAAGCGGTAGCCCAATTGCCGGTAGTCATCAGTGTCTAGGATCAAGATATCAGCCTGCTTTCCGGGTTCTAGACTACCAATCTCGTCTCCTCGACCGATCGCATAGGCTGCATTTCGGGTCGCTGCCGCTAAAGCTTGTCCCTGAGTCAATCCCATATAACGACAGGCTAGCGCAATAATCATTTGCATCGACTCGCACCACGATGTCCCCGGATTGCAATCCGTTGCTAGAGCCAAGGCGCCTCCCATTTGAAGTATCTTGTCCGCCGGTGTGTAATGCTGATGACCCAATCCAAAAGGCGTGCCCGGTAAACCAACCGCCACAGTTTGTCCTCGACCGAGAGCTTGTATATCTTTGTCTGGTGTTCGCACTAAATGATCAGCCGATATAGCCCCTAATGAAACGGCCAAAGCCGTACCTCCGAGACCAACAAATTCGTCGGCATGAACTTTTAAGTCAAATCCCATTTCTCTGGCGGCAACCAGGATTTGCCTTGTTTGTTCTAAATTAAAAACTCCTTCTTCACAAAATACATCACAAAATAGCTTCACCCTGTTCGTAGTCATCCATTCAGCCGCAGCCGGAAGCATTTCCTCGATGACAAGGCTAACATACGCATCGGTTCGATCTCTGTACTCTTCGGGGACGGCATGGGCTGGTAAAAATGTGCCGCTTAATTCAATGGGTTGGATCTGGCTCAATTCTAAGATTGCCTCCAATTGTCTGATTTCAGCCTTAGTTTCCAACCCGTAACCTGTTTTTGCCTCCGCACTTGTTGTTCCGTGAACTAACATTCGACTCAAACGGGGTTGATTATCATTCACCAACTCTGAAACGCTTGCCCCCCGTGTTTGGCGAACTGTTGACATGATTCCACCACCGGCAGCCATAATTTCCATGTAGGATGCTCCCGCCAAGCGCATTTCGAATTCATTTGCCCGATTTCCGAACCAAGGTAGATGGGTATGAGGATCAACAAAACCTGGGATGACACACTGTCCTTGGGCATCCACGAGGCTGTCGGCTTCATAGCGATTTAATAAACGGGAAGTAGTGCCTACCTCGACAATATGACCGTTGTTAATCGCAATAGCGCCATCCTTTATGATCTCAAGTTGGCCCAATACCTTGCCCCGCTGGGGACCGTTCGGCCCAGCTAAGGTACATAATTGTCCGGCCGACTGGATCATCAGATCAATTTGCTTCACGGAATGCTCCTATTTGTTTAATTTCCGATTATCTCAATCATTTGACTCAAGAATACCGCATCATCTCCGCCGTCAGCCGTCAATCTCTCCAACGAATCCACCTCGTACAATCCAACAAGGATGTGATAGGAACCGGTCTTGAGACCTACTGGAACAATCAAGTGATGAGCATCGGCGATATATTCGTTGGCAATCCAACCCGTTGTTGGTCGCTGCCATTCATCAGGTATAGCATCGCTCCCTGCCACTAGCCGTCCAGAATCATCAAGTAATTGAACGAATGACTTGTAACTGATTGTCGTTTCACCTTGTGATTGCCACAAGAGTGTAACCGGCAAGACCTGTCCCATCCTTATCGTTGCCGGCATGTCATAGCCCACCAATTTTGCTACTTGACTGAAGCCCACTTTCTGAGAATGAGTCATATCTGGAGGCTCTAGAATATGTTCGGGTGTATCAATGTTAATGGCACTCAGATTTATTGTTTCACCGGTCTCTGTGGCCAGTGTAAGATTGTAGGTACCTCTCGGGAGTGAGGCTGGTAGGGATAGACGATGGACCCCTTGCCAAAGATCACCCGATTGCCATTGTGACGTGGGATATCCTGATACCAAGGGCACTGTCGCAGATAGTAACGACACTCCATTATCATTGGACAAATCGAGCTGAACAAAACTATCTTGGTAGAGATCATTAACTGTCTGCCAGTAAAAAATCACCGGCAGTGTTTGCCCCGCCAACATGTTCGTCTCTGGGAGAGAGTATCCTATCAAGTCGACTCCCTGGCCCAGGGCCATGCTCGATTTCGTTTCAATTTCGATCTGACTAGGATCGGCCGGTTGTTTAGGACGTTGAAGCTCTATAGACGCGGCAGATAAGCTCTGACCGATTGGGGCGCCATTAACATCCAATATACTCAGGCGATTTTCTGGTTCATTGTATCGATAAACGTTGACCTCAATCATATAGGAACCTGGTGGGATACCTGGTGTCAGAGATATCTGATGCATGTCTTCCGCGTATTTTCCAATTGGCCACTGAGAAGTTGGTATTACGCCAGGATGTTGTTTGTCGCTTTGACCCACAATATCGCCGCTTTCACTGACAATGACCACGCTCGTACTATAATCCTCCCCCAATTCGTCAGCTAGTTGCCAAAATAAAGTTACCTCCAGAGGCTGATCTACCTGTCTCTGGACCGGCGCATCTAAGCCCATCAGGATTAATTTATCGTCAAAGTTCTTGTGATTTGTGTTGGCAATTCCCGCAATCACCTGTCCATTCAAGCGGCTGCGCCTTATTGGCGAATCATACTGATCTAAGAACAACCATTTAATAACAAACGTCGCCAGTAAAACTGCCAATATAAGCCCAATCTGCAGGCTTGTTGGGGACAGAGTCGTGGTAGTCTTAAATTCGAACCCTCGATTCGGCCGCCTGGCTAAAACGAAGAGGGAAACAACCAGTACCACTAAGCTGATAAGAGAAATGGCAGTCGCGACATCTCTTACTGTGGTCGATTCGAAACGCACCAGCAGCTGATGCTCTCCAGCAGGGATTTCAACCTCTAACAGCCCATTTGGCTCTGTAAACTTCACAGTTGTTGGCTGTCCGTCGATATAGACGCGCCAACCTTCGAAGAAAAATGTGTTGAAAACTGCAAAAAATGATTCTGGGCTGTCGATCACTAATTGATACTCCAGCGGCGAGTAAATAGCTTCCAAAATCTTTGCATTCTGAGGTAGAGTTTCTCGAGACATTCGTCCATTTTCTTCTAAATGAGCCAATGAATCTGCAAATGGTAATTGCTTTACATTTACCGGTAAATACTCTCCCGTAGAGGTGGTACCAATCGTGCCAAACTCCCTTTCATAGGCAACAGAAGCACTTAAAGTGGATTCTGGCGGCGCGGTTGGGTAGTCGGCATATTGCCAGGGCCAAATGTACAACACAGTCAAACCAATCAGTGTCGCCGGTATCACCGTTTGTAATCTAGATCGCCCTATGGCGAGCCTGATTACCGAATCAGCACCTGCTCCGGTCAACATGGCGATAAACATCGTTGCCAGTCCCAGAAAACGCCAGGGAAACTGCACGAAGGCTAATAAAGGCAGGGCATTCCAAATAATCTGGGAAAGGGACAACGTCATGAAAATGCTCAGCAAAACGCCGGTGATCGCAATAATAACGTGGATACGCTGTTCTCCCCATTGGTAAAATCGGAACGTCCCTACGGTACCAATCGAAGCCAGGATCAGACTGAACAGACTCAGAGTTATCGGCGTTTCGCGGTTAATCAACCTGGGATCCCAGGTAAATGGAAGGGCAAAACTAGCGGCCAGACTCTGAAAATTCGTTTCGTAATTGAAGGCAGAAGGTCCATAAGATTGGATAATTTGCACTAGTTCTCTCTCAAATAGTGCCGGTATCCAGTAAAAGGCCGCTAATCCAATTCCTAATATTAAAAACCAGAAAGGTGGCAATGCGGAGCGCAAAGTCGCTGACCAAACCTTGGCAGCTGATCTATAACTCTGCCAGCTGAGCACGATCAAGTAAACCACTAGAATAGGGGTAAATATCAGGGCGGTGATATTGTGGGTAAGCAATAAACAAGCGTAGGCTAAGGTGCTAATGAGCCCATAAATCAAGCCGCCATTGACAATCAGGCGACGAAATGCGTATAAGATTAATGGTAATAGGGACAAAGCAAGGTGTTCGGCCAGAGCGCCACGTTGCAGCGAATCGACCATGAGGTATGGTGAGAGTGCAAAGGTGGCTGCCGCAACCAGTCCAGCCACATCGCCAAACAAATCTCGAACCCACAGAAACATAAACACAGCGGCTGCAATAAAAGCAATTACGAATGTGGCTAGGAAAGCGCCAAGGAGGTCCGGGCCCGCGAAGTGGATAATTTCAGCGAGATAATAAGTTAAGGGGGCATAATAGTTAAATATAGGGTAGCCATATCCATAAGCCAGATCGGGTGCCCAGCGAGAAAAGAAAATTCCCTGTTGCAGCAAGGCATCGAGTTGTACCAACCGAAAGAAATGTAGGAACGTGTCACCGCCTGTGGGAATCCCCTTAAGAAATGGGATGGAGGCGAGCAATCCGATTAATATCGCCAAGATCAGGCCGGCGGCCATCGTTCTCGACTGTTTATGGGAACTTTTTTCCGTGGTAATGATATTCTGCTCAGACACTTTCGCCCGATAGCCAAATTAGTTCTAACAAAAAAGTTTGCCAGGAATTCTGTCAACCATATTGATATTCAAGTTAACAGCTCGCTATCTAAACAAACCAGGCCAATTCAATCTTATTAACAATGGAGGTTAATAACCTTATGGTGGTCACAACACTATTCCAAATATACTCATCAATCAACTTGGGCCTCAGAACTGCCTTCGCGAACCCAGAGAGCCAGTATAATCACAGCCAGACCCATTATAAGGGCGGCCACCAGGCCTAAAAGATTAAAATCTCCCTGGGCCCAGATGATCGGGCCAAGTAATGCGCCCAGGGCTCTGCCAACTCCGGCCGCCGCCAAGACCACGGACAACACAATGCTTCTGGCGGAGGGAACTAGCTCGGTCATTAAGGGAACCCCGCCAACAGCAGTCATTTCAAAGAACAGAAATAGTATAAACAAGCTGATCAAGGCAGTGGTCAAGGAAGTGCTGGTGCGTGGGAGGAGGAAATAAAGGATTGTTGTAAACAATCCAGTAAGGATGATGAAAGGACGCTTTCCTACCCGATCCACCAGAGCAGCAGTGATAAGCTCGCCGATTATTTCGGCACCTCCAATGACGGTTGTGGCCAATCCGAGTGCGGTCAAGCTGAGAGCAAAGCTAACCTCCATCCAATCACCGTAAACGATAAGAATAATTTCATTAGCACTCATCGCCAACAGTATATAAAGAGCGGCCGCCCAAATAACAGGTTGCCGGCGAAGAAGCTGCCACGATGCCCCTAGGCTAGTTATCGCTCCAGACCGACCGTCGGCCTTTGGCAAGAAGCGCCAAAGGATTGGGGCGGCTACCAAACCTGCTATTCCCAAGGCCACAAATGGAGCTTGCCATCCTCGATGTTGGATGAGATATCCGACTACGGGAATCCCAATTATGAAAGCTCCCGCCCAAGAAAGTTCGGTGATGGCCAGGTAGCGACCGCGTTTTTCATAAGCCACCTTATCGCCGATATAGGCTTGCATTGCTGGATCATAAATAACCTTAGCAATCGCGATAATTGAAAGAGTCAGTCCGAAGGCCCAGAGTTCAGGCCATATGATGACAATAGCGTTGCCTGCGCCAAAAATGGCCATAGAGACGGACATAATGCGCCGTCGGCCGTATTTTTCGGATAGCGGACCAAAGATCGGGCTTAATAAGCTAGCAAAACCTCTCAGTGAAACCACTGCAGCCACTGCCCCCAAAGGCACACCTAACCCTCGGGCAAATGCAGGTAAAAAAGGATAAACCATGCGAAGCCCAATATTGATGAATAACCGGCTAACTGTGAGTAGGCTGATTTGGCCTGCGGTTTTACTCGCGCGACTCTCGGACATCAAGAAAGTTTAACGAAGGCTGTCAGAAAGGTAAAACATGCTGCCTGAACTCGGCTAGTCTTTCTGCTGTCTATTCGCTATTGGACCTTAAGACTAAACCCGTCATAATGGTAATCGTAGCTTTGTAATGGAGGAATAATGCTCAACGAAAAATGGAGCGTTTCAGACGAACGAACCATCTTAGATCATCCATATCTCAATGTGTCATTCCAGAATGTCCGCTTGCCTGACGGTCGCCAGATTCATGATTGGCCCTTCGTGAGAGCTGGAGATTATGTAAATGCCCTTGTTCTAGATCCCGAAGGGCATTGCTTGATTTTGGAGGGATATAAACATGGTCTCGGCCGCGAAAGCTGGCAAGTCTTAGGCGGTTATTTGGAAAAAGACGAAGATCCCCTGGCAGCTGTTCAGCGAGAACTGTTAGAAGAAACTGGCTACCACAGCAAGGAATGGCAACACTTGGGTAGTTTTGTGGTCGATGCCAACCGATATGTCGGTACCGGGCATTTTTTCTTAGCCCGTAACGCCCAAAAAATCGCCGAGCCGGTTCATGATGACCTGGAGACTTTCGCCATTCGCTGGGAACATCCGGCCGAGATATTTCAAGCACTCAAGGATGGTCGTGTGGCCATCGTGAGCTATGCTATCAACATCGCGCTAGGTCTTTTGGCTTTAGAATCGTCTCCGCCCAGGATCGTATCTAAATCAACTTAGATCTCTAGCTTGTTCCAGCCAATCCTCAGGATTACCTTGGGATTCAGATAGTTTCATGAAATCTCTAACTTGGTCGACAGACAACTCGCCCAATTGAGAAAAAGTCGTTATTCCGGCTTCGTTTAAACGACCCGCATAAGCAGGGCCGATGCCTTCTATCTCAGTTAGGTCATCCGGCAAACCAGCATCCTTACTGACGCCAGAAATCTCATCAAAAGCAAGGCCAATCAGGCCAGCTGTTAGATCGATTATGGTCTTCATATCAGGGACCAAGTGTGATACCTCTAACGATATTATTAGTTTCATTTGTATACCCCCAAAATTGAATTTTTCATGGGTTTTTGGATAAAAGTAGTCATTAATAAATGCTGAACTAGATAAGGTCTACCTACACGTAAAGTGATTCAGGTCAATGATCATTGAATCATTCATGACGCACTGCATTATACCATACTCAATTCTTCATGGCAGCGATAGAAAAGAGAGTTGCTCCTTCTAGTCCGGCCCTTCGGACTTTGGCAACCACTACTTGAATTCACGCTAGTCACTAATGACACAACGCAGTTGGTTTGCTAGCAGAATCTACTCCGCTGAGCTCCCTTTCTGTAACAGATTAAAAGTATGATAGTCAACCTATCTCAAATTCCATAAAATGATTGAAGATTACCAATCCGCTATCTATGGATCCTCTGCTTTTACCACATTCCTGAACATGACAGGACATCTGCCTCATGACAATGGGACAGACTGTCGAATACACTGGTTGTCAGATTCAATTAGGCAGCAATTTTGAAGATGTCTTAAAGCTTTGCCAACAAAGGCAACTATATTTGTACAATACCGCGCTGCAATTAATGGGAATTAAGGCCCGTATGGAGAGCGATCATGGATAATGCCCTTCCTTTGAACAGGTTTTCAAAAGTAGATCTAAACAAACTCATAATCGGTCTAGTATCAGGTCTCATAGCAGGACTGGTAGCTGGAATTGGCGCTAGATTGGCTATGCGCTTCGTTGCCATATTGGGCGGATTGACTACCGATTTCACATTTGGGGGCACATTGTTCATAGTAATTCTTGGGGCATTTTCAGGAATCATCTTCGGTCTAATTTTCATGGCAATTGGTCTTTTTATTCGAGGCAATGTCATTCTGCGCGGCCTTATATACGGAATTGCCCTAGCTGTGCTGCTTGTGCTAATTCCCTTCTTAAGTGCACCTGGGGGTGAATTGTCGCTGATCTCCCCGGCCGAGGGCATCGCGCTTTTTGCCCCTATTCCTATCGCTTATGGGCTGATACTGGGTGTTCTCATCGACCGATTCAGCTATCAGAAATCATTTACCAGTAGACACATTCGTGTTCATATTGCTTGGCTTTTTCTTTTCGGCTTTGGGCTGATATTGTTGCTAATGAATGCTAATACACTAATGAGCGAGAATTTTCCCCTTCCGGGCATCACACGCCAATTTAATTGGACTGCTGAGATGAGTAAATCTGCATTACGAGAATTACATGGCTTCGTCATTATAGGATTTATCGCGGTTTACGCGCTATTAGTAGGTCTATTGGTTATTTTTGGCAATGGAAAAGCCAAGGCATTCCTTACGGCAGCCGCCCTCTTGGCATTTGGAGCAGCCTTTTTTGGCAATGGCACGATTTTTTCTGGCCCAATGCGTTCTATTACCATTATTCGTTATATTCCCTCGCTCATCACGACTATCGGATTTATGGCCCTTATACTGCTGATGTATCTTTTTCCGAATGGTCGCTTTAACCCCGGCTGGACAAAACCCCTGGCGATTTTTTGGCTGTTGTTTGCCGTGGTTTGGTTTTTTGATCTAGCCAGCACCAACTTGATTGCCATCCACCTATGGCCGGAATGGCTTCAGCTGATCATGATGGTGGGTGCCCTGGTAACGGGCATCGCTGCTCAAGTTGCCCGCTACCACCAGCTCGAATCCGAAGAACGTTTCGCACATCGATGGGCACTTATTGGATTTGCCATAACGACACTTACCTTTACCATTCTCTGGATAACGATTTTAATTGCTCCGGAACTCAAGGCGCGGGTTAGTCCCAGACTGGACTATTTAGTTGCCTTCGCCTTTGGTCCGTATTTATTTATATGGCTCTTGCTACCAGCGGCTCTGATACTTACTATCAGGGCCCAAGAAATTAACGAATCATCAAATACTTTGTGATTTAAATGCTCAATTGTCTCTCGGTGGCCTGGTAAATCTGCCAACCGTAGGGTTTCCTGCAGCAGAATCTTTATTGGTCATCAGGCAAAGTCAGCGACGAATTTCCCGGTTAGGTCGGGACAGCAGTCCCGTGACAAGGGGACAAGCTATTTGATAAACTAGCATCAGCCAGTAGTATTATTAATAGGCTTTGCTAAAGATTCGATTCATCTTGTCGACTTAATCTCATCTTAACATAGCTGATTTAGCTCAACGAACAGGAGAAAATGGATATTCCTACGTCGCTTAAACGCCTTGGGCTCGTTTTTGCGGGTTTCATTGCTCTTGCCATACTAGCCATAGCCTATAGCCAATTAAGCGTAGAATTTCGCTTACGAAAATCTTACGACGTCGAGGTCGAAATGATTCCGATACCTAACGACGAAGCCAGCATTGAACGGGGGAAGAATCTTGTGGTTGTGGGCCGCTGCACAGAGCGTCATCGTTATGACCTG
>PVMK01145108.1_pt1 | contig 44453 bp, 46 predicted proteins | sample 1853481 | NCBI WGS metagenome assembly PVMK01 (sample SAMN08533507, study PRJNA380276) | Marine sediment metagenome, whole genome shotgun sequencing project.
GGGAAGCGAGTCGTGGGGCATGCTCACGGGGCGCGTCGACCTTCGCACGCGCCTTCGGCGCAGCCTGGGCGCGTGATCCACATGATGGAGCCGCGCCTCGGCTATGCGGTGGTGACGGCGCCCAGGAATTTCAGGGGGGAACCGCTATTTACGCCCCAGACCGCGTTGCCCCAGACGCGCATTCGCCAACTCAACCTCGACAACGTGACGAGGGATGGCGCGGATCGGCTCGATGATTTCAATGGCCTCACCTGGGGTGTCAGCAACCGATTCTACCGCCGGGCAACCGCCGATCAGGGCCCGCAGCTGCTCGCCGACTTCGTGATCATGTCGCAGTACGACTTTGCCAACGGTGGACAAATCGGCCACCTGATCGCCGACGGAATGGCGAGGCTCGGTGGCTCCACCGAGCTTCGCTTCAACGCGGGATTCGACCTCGACGACAAGACGCTCGACGAAGCGCTCGCCGAGAGCGTGTGGCGGGGAGAGCGTCTGGCGCTGCGACTCCGCTACCGCTACTTGAAAAACATCCCGCAGTTTTTCGAAAACTTTCTCCAGGCGAACGATCGATACGAAGATCATCGGAGTGACTTCAATCGAATCAACCAGATCAGTGGAACCGTGGCTTACGGACTGAGCGCAAACTGGTTGGCCCGCTACCAGGGCGGCTACTCGTTCGAGCGGTCCTTTTCGCTCACGCATCGGGTCGGCATCGAGTACCTCAGCCAATGCGATTGCTGGGCGCTGGGCGTCGAGGCTCAGCAAAACCGCGATACCGGGGCCGAGTTCCACGTCGTCTACCGGATCTTTGGGCTCGGAAAAGACGCGACCACTTCGAAGGGGTCGGGGCTCGCGCAGTTCAGCTTCCTTGACGGCATCTAGTACGTTTGATAACAACGCGTTTTTGCACCGCTTTTCTATCCCTGGGCGCTAGTGGGCGCCCGTCGAGAGGCCGAGTTGCACCGCCCGTCCCGAGAATCGTTCGACGAACTCGCAAAACGTGGGAACTGGATCCCCGTCGTGCGTGAGATTCGAGCCGATCTCGACACCGCGCTGTCGCTATTCAAACGCCTCGACGACGCCGAGACGAGCTTCCTGTTCGAGTCTGTGGCGGGTGCTGAAAAGTGGGCCCGCTACAGCTTCATGGGAAGAGGCGCGCGCGCGATTTTCCGCACCCGCGGACAAACCGTCGAGTGGACCGAGGCGGGTCGAACCCAGCGGTTTCAGATCGAGGGCGATCCCCTTGTTTATTTGCGGGACAAGCTGGCCGCAATCGATGCAGTGATTCCAGAGACGGGGGGCGAGCTGCCGCCGTTTCTGGGCGGTGCGGTCGGGTTCGTGAGCTACGACTGGGTACGCTTCGTCGAGAAGATCCCCGACACGAACCCGGACGAGATCGGTTTGCCGGACCTCTGGTTCATCTTTCCGGAAATCGTGGTGATCCACGACAATGCCCGCCACACGGCCTTCGTGGTGCGTCACGTTGAGGTTCGACCCGGAGACGATCACGCTGCGATCTACGAGGCTGCGGTTTCGGACGTGGACGCCGTGGTGCAGAAGCTGCGCAGCCCGCTGCCGGTCGAAGTCGAGCGAGAGGCGCTGCGCGCTCCGATGGAGTTGGCGCGATCCTCAACCCGCGAAGCGTTCCACGAGATCGTGAAGCGAGCCAAGGAGTACATCGAGGCTGGTGATATTTTTCAGGTCGTACTCTCGCAGCAGTTTCGCGTGCCTCTTCAGGTGGATCCATTCACCATCTACCGTCATCTGCGATCGATCAATCCGAGCCCCTATCTCTTTTTCATGCGCTGCGACGGGTCGGTGATGATCGGCTCATCACCAGAAGCGCTCGTGAGGCTCACCGGCCGCGAGGTTGATGTGCGACCGATTGCCGGGACGCGGCGCCGCGGCGCTACGGCCGAGGAGGATGAGGTGATCGAGGCGGGCCTGCTCGCCGACGAAAAGGAGCGTGCGGAGCACCTGATGCTCGTCGACCTCGGCCGCAATGACGTGGGACGGGTCGCTGTGATCGGAAGCGTGAAGGTGAGTGAATTCGCGATCATCGAACGCTACTCGCATCTGATGCATATTGTGTCCAATGTTCAGGGTGAACTGCGACCCGACCTCGATTGGCTGGACCTCCTGCGGGCGACATTCCCGGCTGGAACGCTGTCGGGCGCACCGAAAGTTCGGGCGATGGAGATCATCGATGAACTCGAAAGCCTCCGCCGTGGCCATTACGGGGGATGCGTGGGTTACATCGATTATTCGGGCAACATGGACACTGCGATCGCCATTCGAACGATGCTGGTGAAGGACGGTGAGATCTTCATGCGCACGGGGGCGGGGATCGTCGCGGACTCTGATCCCGATTACGAATTCGAAGAAACCATGACCAAAGTTCAGGCTCTCGTGGAAGCGATCGACATGGCTCGAGAGGGAATCGATTGATGGCGGACCGGCTGCAAGAGCAAAGAGCGCCCGTGCGTCTCTTGGCGATCGATAATTACGATTCCTTCACCTTCAATCTGGTCCAATACCTGGGCGAACTCGGTGCTCAGGTCGAGGTTGTTCGAAACGATGTCGAAAAGGTCGATGAGTTGCTCGAGAGAGATCCCGCTGGAGTGGTGATTTCGCCTGGCCCCGGTGAGCCCAGGCCGCCGGCATATCTGTCGAGATGGTTTCGGCCTGCGCGAAACGCGGGATTCCGTTGTTGGGCGTCTGCCTCGGCCACCAGTCCATTGGTGTCGCGTTTGGGGGGCAGATCATTCGCGCCTGTTCGATCATGCACGGGAAAGTGTCCTCGATTGAACACGATGGGAGCGGAGTGCTTCGGGGGATTGCATCACCCTTCGAGGCAACCCGTTATCATTCGCTGGTGATCGAAAGAGAATCTTGCCCCGAAGAACTCGTGATCACGGCCCGCAGCGACGATGGCGAGATCATGGCGGTTCGACATCGAGAATTCCCCATCGAGGGTGTTCAATTTCACCCGGAGTCGATCTCTGACGCGGGTCGGTAAGACGCTGCTGGGAAGTTTCCTGGATGCGCTGCTCGCCCGGAGCCGGCGCGTGAGCTTGCGTATGGCGATTGCCGCGGCGATGGACGGGCTCTGAGGTGCCGGGGCCGATTCTCGAATCCGCGTTTGCTGAGATCATGGACGGAAAGGCGTCTGCGGCACAGATGGCCGGCCTGCTCATCGCGCTGCGCTGCAAGGGTGAGACGGTCGGTGAAATCGTGACTGCCGCGAAGGCACTGCGGAGCCGAGCCGTGATGGCGCCGAGCGTCGACCCCAAGGCGATCGACACCTGCGGAACCGGTGGCGACGGCGCCGAAACCTTCAACATATCGACGACCGCCGCGTTCGTCGTTGCGGGCGCGGGAGTACCCGTCGCGAAACACGGAAATCGGGCGGCGAGCAGCAAGGCCGGCAGTGTCGACGTGCTCGAAAGCCTGGGCGTCCGCGTTGATCTTCCGGTAGAGGAAGCCGCGCGCATTCTTGTCGAGACCGAAATCGTGACGTTCTTTGCCCCGCGGGCTCATCCGGCGATGAAGGCAATCGCATCGGTGCGTCGGGAACTCGGCGTTCGAACGCTGATGAACTGCCTGGGGCCCGCTGCTCAATCCGGCGGGCGTTCGATTGCAGTTGGTGGGTGTCTACGCGGCTGAATTGGTCGAACCGATCGCGGAGGCGTTGGGCGAGCTGGGTGCAGTTCGAGCACTCGTGGTACACGGTTCGGACGGTCTGGACGAGATCACGACTCGCGGACGGACCGATGCGGTGTTGCTCGAGGATGGAGCGGTCTCGCCAATTGCGATCAACCCCGCGAGCCTGGGGATTCCACCTCCGCTTCAGGGGGCGCTCCGCGGTGGCACCGCCGACGAGAACGCCGAGATCGTGCGCAGCCTGCTCGAGGGAGAGAGCGGCGCGAGGCGCGACATCGTGCTGATTAATGCTGGTGCGGCGATCTGGGTGGCAGGCGCGGCCGAAGGCCTCGAGGAGGGCATCGAATTCGCCCGGCGCAGCATTGATTCGGGTGCAGCCCACGAGCGGCTGGAGTTGCTGATCGCGGCATCCAACGCAGGAGTGGATGTCGGGGAATGAGCATCCTCGAGGAAATCCTGGTTCGAAAACGAGATGAAGTGTCGAGCGCCAAGGAGCACCTCGCGGCGAACTGCTTGGCTTCGGCCGCAGAAGCCTGTGGCGAATCGACTCGGGGCTTTCGCGCTGCACTCATGCGGGGATCCATGCCCCGAATCATTGCGGAGATGAAACCGCGCTCTCCGAGCCGCGGCGTAATCCGAGCCGATTTCGATCCCGTGACCTGCGCGAAGGCCTACTTCGAGGGTGGAGCGGCCGCGATTTCGGTGCTGACTGACAACTACTATTTCGGGGGAGAGCTGGGTACTCTCGAGATTGTGCGGCGAGTGGTCCCGCTACCGCTGCTGCGCAAGGATTTCGTGGTGGACGCCTATCAGATCGACGAGGCGCGTGTCGCGGGTGCGGACGCGGTTCTCCTGATCGTCGCAGCCTTTCCCGGCACTGATTCGGCAGCCGAGATTCGACGACTCAGGGTTCGAGCCGGTGACCTCGGGCTCGACGCACTGGTCGAAGTTCACGACGATCGCGAATTCGACATTGCGGTGGAGTGCGGTGCAGATTTCATCGGCGTCAACAACCGCGATCTCGGTACCTTCGAGGTCGATCTCGAGACCAGCGAGCGACTCGCGGGCCGGGCACCGGATGGAGTCGTCGTCGTGGCGGAATCTGGCATATTTACGGCGAAGGACGTGGCGAGACTCGAGCCCACTGGTGTCGATGCTTTCTTGGTGGGTGAAGCACTGATGCGGGAACCGGATCCCGGGCTCGCATTGCGAGAATTACGGAGGAAATTGTGACAGGGAGCATTCGGATCAAGATCTGCGGGATCACGGATCCCGACGACGCGCAGGCAGCTGTCGATGCTGGTGCGGATCTGATCGGGCTGAATTTCGTGCCGGGCTCACCGCGCATGCTGGATCTCAAGATGGCTGCAGCCATTTCGGAGCGGGTAGGCGGGCAGGTCGAGAGGGTTGGCGTTTTTCAGGATGCGGAAGATGAAGAGATTATTCGCGTTTTGCGAAGGGTAGACCTCGAGCGCGTCCAATTTCACGGGGACGAAACCGAGGAACAGGTCGAGGCGGTAGACCTCCCGGTCATCAAAGCGCTTCGCGGAGCAGACCTCGAAGCGGCCGAGGAATATCCGGGAACGATGTTGCTGCTCGACCATCCGAGTGAAGGCGGTGGTGGCGGCGTGGCTTGGGATTGGAGTGATGCGGGAGCGCTGATCGAGAGGGGCCACGATGTAATCATCGCCGGCGGCCTCACGGCGGAGAACATCGGCGAAGCCATCCGCGGCCTTGGTGACCTGCTTCCCTGGGGAGTCGATGTTGCATCGGGCGTCGAGGGCGACGAACACCGCAAGGACCCGGCCAAGATCGAGGCTTTCATCGCGGCGGTTCGAAAGGCAGAGAGCGAAGAGGAATGACCGTGACCGACGCCCCGGGTCGTTTTGGCGAGTACGGCGGGCGCTACGTCCCCGAGGTGTTGATCGCGGCGCTGGATGAACTCGAGGAGGCCTACCCGAAAATCTCCCAGAGCAGCGAGTTCCGCGCCGAACTCGAAGATTTGCTGGCTACCTACGCGGGGCGCCCGACGGCGCTGACCTTTGCGCGGCGCATGACGGACGATCTCGGCGGCGCCAAGATCTACTTGAAACGAGAAGACCTCGCGCACACGGGTGCGCATAAGATCAACAACGTCCTCGGGCAGTGTCTGCTCGCGCGATACATGGGAAAACGGCGCGTGATCGCGGAGACTGGTGCGGGCCAGCACGGCGTTGCAACGGCCACGGCCTGTGCGTTGCTGGATCTGGATTGCGAAGTCTACATGGGTGAGGAGGACGTCGAGCGCCAGGCCCTCAATGTTTTCCGGATGGAGCTGCTCGGAGCCCGTGTCCGCCCGGTGTCGAGTGGATCGAAAACCCTGAAAGACGCCATCAACGAAGCCATGCGAGATTGGGTGACCCACGTTCGCGGCACCTACTACTGCATCGGTTCGGTGATGGGCCCGCACCCCTACCCGACAATGGTCCGCAACTTTCAGCGCGTCATCGGTGTCGAGGCGCGTCAGCAGATGCTGGACGCTGAGGGTCGGCTGCCCGATGTGCTCGTCGCATGCGTTGGCGGGGGCTCAAACGCCATGGGTCTCTTTCACCCGTTCATCGATGATGGCAGCGTCCAGATGATCGGTGTCGAGGCTGCCGGCGAAGGAATCGAATCCGGGCGTCATGGAGCCGCGCTCAGTGCGGGGGCCGCGGGCGTGTTGCACGGGATGCGCAGTCTCGTTCTATCCGACGATGATGGTCAAATTTTCGAGGCTCATTCGGTATCGGCGGGGCTCGATTATCCGGGTGTCGGACCGGAGCACGCGTATCTTCGAGACAGCGGGCGCGCCACCTACGAGACCGCTGATGACGAATCGGCGCTCGATAGCTTTGTCTATCTCTCCAGAATGGAGGGCATCATTCCCGCTCTGGAGTCGGCGCACGCGATTGCGCACGCGCGAATTCTCGCACCGACTCTCTCCGGCGATGCCATCATGCTGATCAACTTGTCTGGGCGCGGTGACAAGGACGCGCCTCAGGTTCGCGACTTACTCGCGGCGCGCCACTCTGGTTCGCACTGATGGGCCGAATCGAAAGCTGTTTTTCAGATTTGAGAAAGCGCGGAGAACGCGCGCTGGTTCCCTTCGTTACCGCGGGGGATCCGAATCTCCCGACCACCGAAGCCCTGGTTCGAGCCATCGCCGAGGAGGGTGCGGATCTGATCGAAATCGGCGTTCCGTTCTCTGATCCCCAGGCGGAAGGGCCCACCATCCAGCGCTCGAGCGAGCGCGCACTTCGTTCGCAGACCACATTGCGCGGCGTGCTGAGGCTCGTCAAGAATCTGCGTCCCCGGATCGATCAGCCGCTCGTGCTGATGGGATATGCGAACGTGTTTCTGGCGATGGGCGAGCGAAACTTCGCGGCCGCCGCGAAGGAGGTCGGTGTCGATGGAGTCATCACCGTGGATCTGCCGCCGGAAGAGGGCGAGCTCTTTTTTGATTCGCTGATCGAACGCGAGATCGATCCGATTCTATTGGCGTCGCCCACGACCGGAGAGGCTCGCCTCGAAGCGCTGATCGAAAAGACGCGGGGCTTCCTCTATTACGTGTCGCTTACCGGTGTGACCGGGGCGCGGAAGGAGATGGCAGCCGGTCTGGAAGAGGCTGTTTCGAAAATTCGGCAGATTTCCGATATTCCAGTCTGCGTGGGGTTTGGAGTTTCAACGCCCGAGCAGGTGAGCGAGATCGGGCGTTTTGCCGACGGCGTCGTGGTGGGAAGCGCGCTGGTAGACCGCATCGAAGCGGCTGAGACGCCCGGAGCAGCCGTGATTTCAGTTTCCGAGTTCGTGGCGAAACTCAAGCACGCCCTGCGGTGAATCGTTCGAAGAGCATTCGCGTCTGACGCTGGGTTTCCTCGGGACTGCCGGAGTTGTCGATGACGACGTCGGCCATCGCCTTCTTGCTCTCGATCGGAAGCTGCGCGCGAATCCGCTGGAGCGCCGCTTCCCGATCGCAACCATCTCTCTTGATTTGCCGCTCAATCTGCTGTTGTTCCTGCGCGTAGACGAGGACCGTTGCGTCGAAGGATGGAGTGGATTTCCGGCTCGGGCTGCTCGTGCGCCCTTCGAAGAGGAGCGGGATGTCCACCACGATCAGCGGTGCGCCCGCGGCCTGGGCGCTGGCCACGCGGCTGGCGATGGTGGCGATGACCTTGGGGTGGACGATCTGTTCTAGTCGTTTGCGGGCCTCAGCATCGCGAAAGACGGTTGCGGCCAGCGCGCCGCGATCGAGTCTGCCTTCAGCGTCGATGAGGCTGGATCCGAAAGCCTCTGCGATCTCGTCGAGTATGGGAGTTCCCGGCGCCTGCAGCTCGTGAACGATCGCATCCGCGTCGATTACGGTTGCTCCGAGTGAATCGAGGAAGCGCGCGACGGTGCTCTTTCCTGTCCCGATCCCTCCGGAAAGCCCGAGTACCGCTGCCATGGAGCGGAGAATCGCACGCTCCGGTGCTCACCGCACATTGCCGGGGGCTCGCTACCCGCTCTCTCCGTTCTCGTCGGTCATGACGCAGTTCTTGCCGGCTGCCTTGGCGCGATACAGGCCGCGGTCCGCTTCGTCGAAGAACTTCCTCCGATCTCCACGGAATTGGGCGATACCCACCGAAACCGTGACGCGTGTGAGGCGCATCGAATCACTCAGAATGAACGAGGACTCAGCGATTGCGGTTCGAAGTTTTTCCGCGAGTTGCTGAACGCCTTGCCGGTCGGTGCCGGGAGCGAGCACCGCAAATTCCTCGCCGCCGTACCGAGCCAACAGGTCGCTCGAACGCACGGTCGCATTCATGATCAGAGCGAGCCCGCGCAGGAGTTCATCACCCGCGGCATGTCCGAATCGATCGTTGAGCGACTTGAAATCGTCGATGTCGATCAGCAAGAGGGATAGCGGGCTAGAAGTGCGGGCCGTACGGTTGATTTCGCGAGTGAGCTGATCTTGGAAGAACCGATGATTGTGCAGCTTGGTGAGTCCATCTGTGATCGAGAGTTGCTCGAGTAGTTCGTTGGCCTGCTGGAGCTTGATGTTGTGGGATCGCAGCTTTTCGTTGCTCTCTTTGATCTCGTCCTGGTAGGTACGTACCCGCTGCAACATGTGGTTGAACGCGTGTATGAGTACTCCGATCTCGTCGCGGGTGCCGGGATTCGGAATTTCGAGGTCGAGTTCTCCCTCCGCGACCCGACGCGCACCCACCGATAGCAACTCGATTGGTTTCAATACGGCGGATGTGACCTGATACGCGACGAGACTAAATACGAGGATCGCCATCAGGTCGATCATCAGCACCCGGCGAATCAAGGTGAGCAGCGATGAGTAGGCGGCCCCGAAAGGAATCTCAAAGGCGACGAGCCAACCAGAATCTCCGAGCGGATGGGTGGCGCTCACGGTATGGCGCCACGGAGAGTCGGTTGACTCGCGGACGCTGCCGACCTCCTCATCGTCAGAGTTTTGAATCTCGATCCGGGTCGGTGTTTCGGGCCCTTCACCGCCCGCGAGGACGCTGCCGGCATTTGTCGTGAGGAGCATGGCTCCATCGGGGTGCGGCGCGTGCGCGCCCAGAAGCACAGCGAGCTGATTCCGATCGAAAACACCGATCGCGAATACTCGCGATTCATCTTCTCCCGATACCAACACCGAAGTCGCAGGAGCCACGACTCCGTTGGAGAGTGGAATCGGAATCCATTTGCTTTCTGCAAGTGATCCGTCCATCGCGGGCGGGCAGGTGGGCGCGGAACCAACCCCGTCGGAGGCGGTGGCGCGGCTGTCGCAAAGGGTGAGGCCCTCGAAGTAGCGGCTCTCGTGCAACCACTCCGCGAGCGCCGATTCACGCGTTCCATCCCACGGAGGTGAGGTCAATCGCACCAATTCGTCGCGGCCCGCCGAGAGCCAGGCGGAGGTGCTTTCGGCGGCGCGCTGCGCAGCTGCGGGGTAGCGCTCCTCGATGGATCGGGCGAGAGATTCCTGGGTGGGTTTGATCGAGGCCCAGCTCACGAGCACTGCGGACACAAAGCTCCCCACGAAGACCATCAACACGATCTTCGTGACGAGGCTGTTGATCGTGAGATGCTCTGGTTGCGGGTCGATATCAGGCATGGGCCCTTCGGTGTTGCCGGTTGCTGATGCATCGACCATTGGGCCGACCGGCTTGACCGTTTTTCGGTTCCGAAAATCCAAAGAAATCGAGATTTTTCAGCCACTTAGGAGCGAAAATCGAGCACTGACGGGCCCGAACTCCGAAGATTCCGATAACCCCTTGCAATTCCGATGAAAATCCCATTTCCGAGAATTGCGCGGGCTGTGGGCCTCAACTACCTTGCGCAAGGTTTTTCAGGGGGTTAGCGGGTTTTTTGACACCCGCGGGCCTCCCGGACACCAACCCCCGCGCCAACTCTCCTTTCGGTCGTCGCTCTTGCGCGGCGATCGGAGTCGTAACGGGAACAACATGGCCGAGCCGGAACAGTCGAATCCCGAATCCGGAGCTTCCGAGGCAGGTTCGGAACTCGCGCGCCTGCGCGATCGGATCGACGCTGTGGATCGAGTCATTCTCGAGCAGCTGAATCAGCGCGCAAAATGGGTGCTCGAGGTGGGCCGCTTCAAGCAATCCCGAGGTGCGTCCGTCTACGAAGAGGCGCGCGAGAAGCGAATCGTGAGCAGCCTCGTCGAGAGCAATCCAGGTCCCGTTCCCCGATGACGGGCTGGCCCCGGTATTTCGAGAAATCATTTCCGCGACCCGCTCGCTCGAGGATGCTCTTTCGATCGCCTATATGGGGCCCCAAGGAACGTTCAGCCACGAGGCCGCAAACCTGAAATTCGGCCGGCTCGCGGCGCTCGAGTCGGTTCCCAGCATTAGCGATGTATTCTCCGCTGTGGAACGCGGGACGGCGGGTCTAGGGATCATTCCGGTCGAGAACACGACGGAAGGGGTCGTGACCCAGGCCCTCGATGCCTTCGCGGACAGCGATGTGTTGATCTGCGGCGAAGTGCTGCTGCGGATCTCGAATCACCTGGCGTCTCGCAGTGGCCGGGTCGAAGACATCCGGCGGGTGGCGTCGAATCCCCAGCCCCTCGCCCAATGCCGCCGGTGGCTGGACCGCAATCTTCCGGGCGTCGAGCGCCTGGAGACGGCCAGTACCACCGCGGCCGCGCAGCTGGCCGCCAAGGACGAGTCGATCGCTGCGATCTGCAGCGCCGGTGCGGTCGAGGGCAACGGGTTGACGATCGTCGAACCGTCGATCGAGGACCGGCGAGACAACACGACCCGGTTTCTGGTGATCGGCAAGCAGATGCCAGAGCCGACCGGGAACGACCTCACTTCCGCGGTGTTTACGATTCGCAAGGACGAGCCCGGCGGCCTACACCGACTCCTGCAACCATTTGCCGACGAGGGGATCAATCTCACGTCGATTCAATTGCGCCCGATTCGGGGCAAACCCTGGGAGTACCTGTTCTTCCTCGATCTGGAGGGCCATCGCCAGGAGCCGCGAGTCGAGAGAGCGCTCTCGTTCGTGGCCAATATCGCGCATTCGCACCGTGTGCTGGGCTCGTTCCCTAGGGCTGACATCGAGCGAGGTCGGAGCTAGGTGATGGGGCTGGAAAGGATCATCAAACCCCACATCCTCGGCCTCGAGCCCTACCAACCCGGCAAGCCCGTCGAAGAGCTCGAGCGTGAACTCGGAATCGGGGGCTGCATCAAGCTCGCCTCCAACGAGAGCCCGATCGGCCCCTCGCCCAAGGCGATGGCTGCGGTTCGCGAAGCCCTCGAGGGCGTTCACCGCTACCCGGATGGTGCGAGCTTTGCGCTTCGCGAAGGACTTTCGAGCCGACTCGAAGTGGATCCGCAGCAGCTCGTATTCGGTGCCGGTGCAGATGAGGTTCTCGAACTTCTCGCCAAGGTGCTGCTGGGACCCGGCGACGAGGCAGTCTTTGCCTGGCCCTCCTTTGCGATGTATCCGATTGTCGTCCAGGGGATGGGAGCGACGTCGATTCGTGTCCCTCTAACGGGAGATTTGACACACGATCTTCCGGAAATGTCTGCTGCCGTCAATGATCGGACGCGCTTGATCTTCGTCTGCAATCCCAACAATCCGACGGGTACCAGCGTGGGTGCAGGAGCATTTGATCACTTTGTCGAGTCGTTGCCGGAAACCGTCGTTTTGGTGATCGACGAGGCGTATTACGAGTATGTTCGGCGCTCCGATTTTCCCGATTCGCTCAAGTGGGTTGGCCGGCGGCCCGGAACGATCGCGCTCCGCACCTTCTCCAAGATCTTTGGCCTAGCGGGCTTGAGGATCGGTTTTGGGATCGCCGATCTCGAACTCGCAGGCTACCTCCAGCAGGCGAGGCATCCCTTCAACGTCAGTCGGTTGGCTGAAGTCGCCGCGTTGGCAGCGCTCGAAGACGTCGAGCATGCCGAGCGCGCTCGCTCGACGAATTCCGAGGGTGCCGACTACCTCCGCGATGAACTCGGCGCACTCGGGATCAAAACGTGGCCGACCGATGCGAACTTTCTGCTCGCGAAGGCGGGAGCCGACACGGCCGAGCGCCTACTGCGGGAGGGCATTATCGTCAGGGCGCTCAATGGATTCGGAATGCCGGACCACATCCGCATCAGCATCGGGCTTCCCGAGGAGAACGAACGCCTGGTCAAGGCGTTGCGAAAGCTGCGAGAGGTGAGTTTGTGAAGCCTCTCTTTGAACGGATCGCAGTGATCGGACTCGGATTGCTCGGTGGATCGGTCGCCGCGGCGGCCAGACGTCATGGCGTCGCCACCACCGTGGCTGGCGCCAGCCGGAGCAAAGATGCACGGGATTTTGCGCTTCGCCGACAGTGGGTCGATGAGGTCGGGAGCGCGATGGAGGCTGCGAGTGGTGCCGATCTCGTCGTGCTTGCAACGCCGGTCTTTGCCATGGTCGATGTGCTTCGGGAGTTGGCCCCCGCGCTGGGTCGGGATGCAATCGTGACCGACGTCGGAAGCGTCAAGGCGCAGCTCGCAGAGACACTGCCCGGCCTGCTGCCCGGTGGCGTTTGCTACGTCGGCTCGCATCCCATGGCCGGAAGTCATGAGCGCGGCATCGAGTACGCGAGCGCCGACCTGTTCGCGAACTCGCCCTGCGTCGTCACCGATTCGGGGCAGCCCGAAGCGCAGCAGCGCGTATGTTCTTTCTGGCAGGCACTCGGAGCGCGCGTCGTGATGCGTGATCCCGCGGCGCACGATGACCAGGTCGCGTGGATGAGCCATACGCCCCATGTGCTTGCCTTCGGTTTTGCGGCAGCCTTGGCTCGCGCGCCCAAGGGCTCTGGTGACCTCACGGGTGGCGGGTTCCGGGATTTTACGCGGATTGCGGAAAGTGATCCCGAACTCTGGAGCGACATCCTGACCGCAAACCGCAAGGCGCTCGGTGCGCCCTTGGCCGCAGTGAGCGCTGCGCTTCGCGAACTGAGCCAAGCGATCGAGGCGAATGATCCGGAATCGGTTGAGCGCTGGATTTCGGGGGCGCGCGATGCGCTCGCCCTCGCGGTTCGATCGACATCACATGCAAGATCGATGGATGAAGTCCATGCATCGAGTCAAACCACCAATCCCCGAGCGAAGATGGACATTCGTTCGGGGCATGAAAGCGAAAATAAACCTGATGAATGAAGCAACCGCCAAAGCCACCGGAGAAACCTTCGCCGAGCTATTCGAAGCGACGAGTACGGCCCTCAAAGAGGGCGAAGTTGTCCGTGGAACCGTTCTTTCCATCGACGACGAAAACGTCCAGATCGACATTGGATTCAAGTCGGAAGGCCTCATTCCCACCTGGGAATTCATGGACGACGACGGGACCCTCCACATCACTGTCGGAGACGAGGTAGAGGTCCTTCTTGAAGAAGCCGAAGACGCAAATGGCCGAATCGTCTTGTCCAAGGAAAAGGCCGATCGACTCAAGATTTGGGACGACATCAGCAAGGCCTACAAAGCCGAGGAGCCCGTCGAAGGCGTCGTGATTGCTCGGGTGAAGGGCGGGCTGGCTGTCGACATCGGTGTCAAGGCATTTCTCCCTGGCTCACAGGTCGACCTGCGCCCCGTGCGAAATCTCGAGCAAATCGTCAATCAGCGCCTCAAGTTCAAGGTCATCAAGTTCAACAAGCGGCGCGGGAACATCGTTCTCTCGCGCAGGGCCCTGTTGGAAACCGAGCGTAAGCAGCTTCGTGAAGACACGCTCGGAACTCTCGCGCCTGGGCAGATTGTCGACGGGGTGATCAAGAATCTCACCGATTACGGCGCATTCATCGATCTCGGCGGGATCGATGGCCTGCTCCACGTGACCGATATGTCATGGGGGCGCGTGAATCATCCAAGCGATCTGTTTCAGGTGGGTGATGAGATCAAGGTGAAGGTGTTGAAGTTCGACGCCGAGTCCGAGCGCGTTTCGCTAGGCCTCAAGCAGATTCAACCCGACCCGTGGACTGATGCGAGCATGCGTTATTCCATTGGTAAGCGCGTCGAGGGGAAGGTCGTCTCACTGGCCGAGTACGGCGCCTTTGTCGAGCTGGAACCGGGAATCGAGGGATTGATCCACGTCTCGGAAATTTCGTGGACCAAGCGAATCAAGCACCCCTCGAAGGTGGTTTCGGTGGGTGACACCGTGGAGACCATCGTACTCGACGTATCCGAAAAGGACCGAAGGATCGCGCTCGGGATGAAGCAGATCGAACCCAATCCGTGGAGCGTGATAGAGGAGAAGTATCCGATCTCGACCCGGGTGAGTGGAACGATCCGCAACATTACGAATTTCGGAATCTTTGTTGGCCTCGAGGAGGGGATCGATGGACTCGTCCACGTGTCGGATATCTCGTGGACGGAGCAGATCAAACACCCGGGAGAGAAGTTCAAAAAGGGCGATGCTGTTGAGGCGGTCGTGCTCAAGATCGACAAGGAGAACGAGAAGTTCTCCCTGGGAATCAAGCAGCTCGAGCAGAACCCGTGGGATGAAATCATCAAGAAGTATCCGGTTGGTAGCGACATCACCGCGGAAATAACGAGTGTTGCGGACTTTGGAGCCTTCGTTCGCCTCGAAGAGGGCATCGAGGGTTTGATCTACAGCTCTGAGCTGTCGACGGAAAGAGTCGAAAGTCCGGCTGACGTGGTGAAAGAGGGTGAGTCCGTAACTGCCGTCATCACGAAAGTAGATCCTGTGGAGCAGAAAATCTCGCTCTCCATCAAGGCTCTTACAGACCGCGAGCAGCGCGATGCCCTGAAGAAGTTGGCGGCTCAACAGTCGCAGAAGCAAACGACGACTCTGGGGGATCTCCTGGCCGAAAAACTCGCGGAGAAGGCCGACGAGAGCGAGGAGTAAGGTGATGGACTTCCGCGATCGATCATGGGTGATCGCGGAAACCCGAAATTCGAGCGCTGTGCGAGGCCGGCGACGGTCCGCACAGCGCCAGGAACGGACGCCATATTGGGCGAACCGTCGGGGAAGGGAATGACAAAAAGCGGGTTGATTGAAACGGTTGCTGAGGCGACGCCTCATATTTCCAAACGAGATACGGAGATCGTCGTCAACACGATCTTCGAATCGATGGCGCAGGCCCTGAAGACGGGTGAGCGCATCGAGATTCGCGGCTTTGGGAGTTTTCAGGTCAAGATTCGCGAGGCTCGTGAAGGCCGGAATCCCAAGACAGGTGCGCCGGTGCACATTTCCGCTAAGCGAACTCCTTTTTTCAAGGTTGGAAAGGAGCTCAAGGAGATGGTTGACGGAAACCGTTCCAGCGAGGACCGCGCGTCAGAACATGGCTTCAACCCGGATGACGGCTCGGTCTGAGCGCCGAGCCTGAACGGCGAGAGGGTTAGATGAGGCTTGCGCGCCGATTGCTCGCGATCGTTGTATTCGTGGGCTTGCTCATCGCGGGTTGGCAGTTCGCTGCCAGCAACGCTGATCCAGTCCCGGTGCACTACCCAGGCGGTGTATTTACGGCGCGTGCGCTCTGGGTGGTCCTGTTGGTGGCGTTCAGTTCCGGCGCTGCTCTGGCGGCGCTCGTTGCGGTAGTGCGCGGCGCTCAAATCCGGCTTGTTTCCCGACGCTACCGGAAACTCGTTGATAGCCTGCAAGCGGAAGTCCATCAACTCCGAAGCCTGCCGTTGTCCGATCAGCCGAGAACGCTGGATTCGGATTCAGTTCGGCCTGCCGGGTTGGGGCGGGGGTCTTAGATCGGATGGGTTGGTTTGCGCGAGCGTTCGGGGGGGGCGCGCGCGGTTCGCGGAATCTCGATTCAGAGGTGTGTTCCGCGCTCCTCTCAGTACTCGATCAGAATCTGGATGGCGCCGAAGAAGCGTTGGTCCGGGCGTTACGCAGCAACGCCGATGGGATTGAATCGTACCTGGCCCTGGCACGTCTGTATCGCATGCGGGGTGAGATCGGCCGAGCGATTCGCGTCCATCAGAACCTGTTGCTTCGGGAAGATCTCCGCAAGGCGCAACGTTTGACAGCGCTCACAGGCCTGGGTGCCGATTTTCGCCAGGGCGGGTTCGAGGATCGAGCGATCGCGTGTTATGAGGACGTGCTCCTCGATGACAAGCGCGATCTGATATCACTTCGGGCGCTGGTTCAATTGTACGCTCGCACCGGTCGGTATTCGCAAGCCATCGAGTACTCACGGCGACTGACACGGCTGGAAGGGGGCGAACGAGGCGACGAAGAGGCGCGCTTGTACGCCGAGATGGCGAAGAGCCAATACGCCGAGGGCCATCACGACGATGCCCGCCGGTCGACGAAGAAAGCACTGCGTTGCAACAAGCGTTGCGTGGCTGCGTGGGTGCTGTTGGGAGATTTGGAGGCGGAGAGGGGCCGAGCGAAGACGGCGCTGGCTGCATGGGCGGAAGTGCCCCGCCTGGATCGCGCAAGTGGGCCGCTGGTATACGCCAAGCTCGAGGCCACCTATGCGGCGCTCGGACGAACCCGCGATTTCGAAGCGTTTATTAGGGGCCTCCTCGAGGAGCAGCCAGAGGACGTAAGCGCCCGACGCGCCCTGGCGACTCTGCTTTCCGCACGAGGCGACATCGACGCCAGCATTTCGGAGCTGAATCGCCTGCTCGGTGTGGATTCCGAAGATCTCGAAACGCGAGCCGCGCTGGGACGGATTGTCTTGTCGGACGGCCGCGTAAAGGAAGCTGCGCGCGAATACGGATTGATGATCGATGCGTTGGGTCGTCGCGGATTGATCAGCGGAGAGGAGAAGCCGGAGTGACACGTGCCGCTCGAGACACGCCGATGATGCGGCAATTTCTGTCGATCAAAGCCCGGCACCCCGATGCGATCGTCTTCTATCGGATGGGTGATTTCTATGAGATGTTCCTATCCGATGCGGAGATTGCAGCACCGCTTCTCGACATTGCGCTGACCTCGCGCGATCGAGGCAAGGAGGACGCGGTGCCCATGTGCGGAATTCCCGTGCATTCCGCTGATTCGCATATCAAGCGACTGGCAGAATTGGGCTACCGCGTCGCAATCTGCGAACAAGTCGAGGACGCAAAGGCCGTGGCGGGTCGGCGTTTGGTCAAGCGAGAAGTGGTCGAAGTGATCACGCCTGGTCTCGTTGGCGATCCGGATGGTATCGACGGAACGAGCGCACTGTGTCTGGCCGCTCTCGACCCCGGACCGCCGGTAGGCATTGCGATCCTCGACGCGTCCACCGGCGAGTTTCGAAGCACACAGGTCGATTTCGGAGCGGCTGCCGATTTGCCATCCGCGATTCTCGAAGAGCTTCAACGCGTGGATCCGAGGGAAATCCTGATTCCGAGTGATCATCCTGCGCTCGAGACGCGACTCGAGAAGCTGATACCCGGCGCCGCACGGACCCGTGTTGCACCAGCGTCTTATGATCCGTCGATGGTCGACGCCCCAATCCAAGGTTTTGACAAGTCGCGTAGCGACCCCGCCACCCGAGCTGCTGCTGCGCTTCTCGCCTATGTCTCCCAAAACCAACCGTTCGCGCTTTCGCACACCGATCGATTGCGAAGTTACCGGTTGACGGACACGATGATCCTCGACGCGGCGACCCGTGCCCATCTCGAACTCTTTTGCAATAGTGAAGATGGCGGTCGCGCTCGAACTCTCGTTTCGCGGATCGATGTTTCCACGACACCGCTGGGGGCGCGGCGGCTGGCACGCTGGCTCGCCTATCCCCTAGTCGACCCGGCGGCGATCGCTGCTCGCCAGGATGCAGTGGCGAGCCTCGCTGAGCGTGATCGTCTGCGCGCGGGGCTGCGCGAGGCCCTCAAGCCCGTGCGCGACCTGGAGCGCCTTCTCACCAAAGCGGTCCGACCGACTTCTGCGCCGCGGGATCTCGCTGCATTGCGGAGTTCACTCGAGTCGCTACCGGGTGTGAGGCGGGCGCTCGGAGCGGGTGACGACGATCTCCTGCCGGCCGCCGACGAGGATCGCCCGGGCCTTCTCGCGGCGCCTTCGGCTCTTTCCGAAATTGCCGCGCTGCTGCGCGAAGGGCTGGTCGACGATCCGCCTGTTGTCGCAAGAGGATCTCGCGGCGCCAACGAGATCGGGTATATCCGCGATGGTTTCAGGTTGGGACTCGACGGCCTTCGTGAGGGCGTGCACAAGGGCAGGGATTGGATCGCCGGTTTCGAGAGTCGCGAGCGCGAGAGAACGGGAATTCAGACGCTCAAGATACGCTTTCACCCGGTGCACGGCTACGCGATCGAGGTCACCAAAACGAACCTCGCGCGGGTGCCGGATGAATACGAGCGAAAACAGACGCTCGCAAATGCCGAGCGTTTCACGACGACGGAACTCCGCCGCGTCGAAGAGGGCGTTCGGGGAGGCACCGAACAGGCGGCGGCTCTGGAGAGAAAGATCTTCGACGAGCTTCGCCAAGCAGTGTTGGAACGGGCGGCTCAAATTCAGGAGGCCGCGGATAGCGTGGCGACGCTCGATGTGATTGCGGCTCTCGCCGAGATCGCGCGGCGCGACGGCTGGGTCAGGCCTCGGGTCGAAGAGGGCACGGCACTGGAGATTCGAAACGGGCGCCACCCCGTCATAGAGCCCCTGTTGGCCGCTCGAGGCGATGCCGAGTTCGTGCCAAACGACACCAGCCTGGATTCCGAAGGTACACAGATATTAGTACTAACAGGCCCAAACATGTCGGGAAAGAGCACCTACCTTCGGCAGGTCGCGCTGATCGTGTTACTGGCCCAGATGGGGAGTTTCGTACCCGCGGAAAGCGCGCGTATTGGGATCGTCGATCGGGTGTTCACCCGGGTGGGAGCCAGCGATCGCTTGGCGCGCGGCGAGTCGACCTTCATGGTCGAGATGCGGGAGACTGCCGAGATCTTGACGGCCGCCACGCATCGGAGTCTGGTCATTCTCGACGAGATTGGCCGCGGCACTAGCACCTTCGATGGGCTCTCGATCGCGTGGGCGGTTGCGGAATACCTACACGATTCTCCCGAACTGGGTGCGCGAACCCTCTTCGCGACTCACTATCACGAACTCGCGGACCTCGCCCGTACCAAGCGGCGCGTCGACAACGCTCATTTCGAGGCTCGAGAATGGGGCGATGAGATCATCTTCCTGCGGCAGCTCGCGTCGGGGGCAGCAAATCGATCCTACGGGATTCAAGTCGCGCGGCTGGCCGGTCTGCCCGAGACGGTGATCGAACGCGCCCGGACCACCTTGGGAAATCTCGAAGGGGGCGAACTGGACGAACGGGGCCGACCGCGGATCGCTGGGCCGGGCGCCGTGGACGAGCGGAGCGATGATCAACCGAGCCTGTTTCACGCTTCCATGCCGGGCTGCGATCCATCGGAACGCGCCGCGCTCGATCTACTGCGGCGTGCAGACCCCGATCGGACCACGCCCCTTGAGGCGCTGGAGTTATTGTCTCGGGTCGTCTCGGCGCTCCGTGACGAGGTGAAGTCTTGACTCGGCGAAGCTTCGTCCTGCTGCTGCTGCTGATTTCATCGATCACCGTGGGTGTCAGCCGCCCGCGAGGTATGGCGGACGTTCTCGATCTGCGCTTTTGGTCGTATCCCGACTACACGCGCGTGGTCGTCGAACTCTCCCAGCCGGTCGAGACCGAGGTGCACCACCTCGCTCCGGATACCTCGGCAAAGAAATCAGAGCGTCTCTACCTCGACCTTCCGGGAATTTGGGTGGGCCGAGACTACAAATCCGGAATTCCCGTAGGAGATGGCTTGCTCCGTGCGGTCCGTATCGGACAAAACACCCTGCGTACGGCTCGGGTGGTGATCGATATCGAGAACTATAATAGTCACAGACACTTTTTCCTGACACACCCCGATCGACTCGTGATCGACGTATACGGAAAGCGCAAAGCCGGCGATCGGCGAGGTGGCCCGAGAGAACCTGACATCCGGCATGCAGATCGATTGCCACCGGATGCAAGGGAAGTGCGAACGGTAATCGTCGATCCTGGCCACGGCGGTTCGGACCCTGGTGCCATTGGAGTCGGCGGCTTGCGGGAAAAAGACGTGACGCTTCGACTGTCAAAGATGCTGGCCGTGAAGCTCCGATCGATGGGGTTTCGGGTCGTCGCCACTCGGGATAGAGACAGATTTGTGAGTCTCGAAGAGCGCACGGCGATCGCGGAGGGGTCTAATGGCGATGTCTTTATTTCTCTACACGCAAACTCGGCGCCACGGCGCTCTGTGCAGGGAATCGAAACCTACTATCCCGATGCGGACCATGAGCGCCACAGTCAGCGAATTGCAATGCGCGAAAACGGGGTCTCCAGGGATCAGCTCAATGATTTGCAGCGGACGCTGGCGAAATTTCGGATTGGCGAAATCTCACCGTACTCGAAGAGACTAGCCTCTCTCGTGCAGGACCAGCTCGCTGGTGCGCTTCCATCCAGGTATGGAAAAATTCAGGATCTGGGTGCGAAGAAGGGCCCCTTCTACGTGCTCTTTCTTTCCAATATGCCGGCGATTCTCGTCGAAGCGGGATTCTTGACCAATAAATCTGACGCGAAGCGGCTGCGAAACGGCGATTACCTGGATTCTGTGGCGACCCAGATCTCGAAGGGGCTGAAGCGTTATCGCGATAGTGGGTCGACGCTCGCGCAGCGAAACCCGCAATGACGGCCGAGCCGTCGATTGATGCCTATCTCGGCGATCGGAGCGCCGCGGCCTACCGAAACGAAGTAGGTGTCGTTTCTGCTGCTCGTGCTTATCTCGCAGCGGCCCATGGACATCTCCAGGATCTTCACGGTTCTGATGCGCTTGGCCACCGCGTCAACGAGATCCATTCCAATCTGATCGATCGTCTGGTGCGCCGATTGTTCCGCCTTGCTGAGGAGGGATATTTCAGCGATGGCCGCGAGGATCCTGCGGTTTTGACGATCATCGCCGTTGGGGGATATGGGCGCCGCGAATTGAACATTCACTCTGACGTCGATCTGCTCTTTCTCTACCAACCGCCGTTTTCCGAACACGTGAAGGCTGTCGCTGAGAGGGTCCAGTGCTGGCTCTGGGACGCTTCGTTGTCTGTGGGTAGCGCGACCCGAACCGTAGATGAAACGATCGAACTGGCGGAAGGGGATCAGACGGTCCGGACGTCCATCATGACCTCGCGGTACCTCGCGGGAAGTGGTGTCCTGTTTCATCAGTTCGTTGAGCGGGTGCGCGCCGGATTCATTGCCGACTCGGCGGCGTTTGTGTCCGGTCGGCTTACGGCGCTGCGGGAGCGACACAGGCAGCACGGGGATTCGCTCTATCTTCTGCAGCCCAATATCAAAGAGGCGGCTGGTGGTCTGCGCGATTACCACGCGGCGTATTGGGTGCTGCAAGCGACGCAGCCCGGTGGTGGGAGGATCGACGACTTTCTTCACGTCGGATTGCTGACGGAAGAAGAGTCCCGAGAGTATCTCGCGGCATTGGACTTTCTATGGAGAGTTCGCAATGAAGCCCATCTCATCTCGGGGCGCAAGAACGACCAGTTGAGGTTCGAGCTTCAGGAAAAGATCGCCGACTCGTTGGGCTACGCGAACGGTGGCGAAGGAGATGCTCAGCTTCCTGTCGAACGGTTCATGGGAGATTACTACCGACACGCCCGAGCGATCCGGAACTACTCGCTGCTGGCAATCGAGCAGTGTCAGGCCCGGGCCCGCGGGATGCTCGGTCGCCGAAACGTCAGAGAGTTGGAGGGCGGCTATCGGATCGCCGATGGCCATCTGGAGATCCCGCACACGAGTTTCCTGAGTGAAAAACCCCCTTCGGGTGCTCGAGGCATTCGCCGTCGCACAGGAACATGAGGTGCCCCTTACCCGCAAAGCACTGAGGTTGATTCGCGAAAACCTGCATCACGTGAACGACGAGTATCGCACCGATCCCGAATGCATCGCGATCTTCATGCGAATCTTGAATTCAGAGCGGCGGGTCATGCGGTCGCTGATGGCGATGAATGAAGTCGGACTGTTGGCGCGCTTCCTGCCCGAATGGGAGCAGATCGTCTATCGGTGGCAGCACGTGATGTATCACACATACACGGTGGACGTGCATTCGATCTTCCTGGTTGAGGAACTTCGTCGTCTCTGGCGGGGTCGTTACGAGAAGGAACAGCCGGAGCTCACGGAGTTGATGCGCGCAGTCGACGATCGGCCCGTTTTGTTCCTCGGGTGCCTGTTGCACGACATCGGAAAAGGCTTGGGCGGCGACCATTCGATGCTGGGTGCGGAGCGGGCCCGACGATGTGTGGAACGACTGGGTTTGGACGCCGAACGTGTCGAGAGGGTCGTCTTCCTGGTCCAATTTCATCTCCAGATGGCTCGGCTCGCACAGAGTCGCGATCTGTCGGACCCGAAGCTGATCTTTGAATTTGCTCGGCTCGTCGGTGACCGCAACCGACTGAGGGATCTCTATCTGCTGACTTTTTCGGATATACGCGCGTCTTCGAAAAAAGCATGGACGGACTGGAAGGGGCAGTTGCTCGGGGAATTGTTCGAGCGAACTTCAGAACTCATCGAGTCGGGATCCGATGATCCCTCGAGAGCTTTGGAGCTGACCGAAAAGCGTGTCGAACAACGCCGTCTGACCGCGGCTGAGGAACTGCTGGCGTTGGGTATTACGGATTCGGAAATCGAACAGTTTTTCGGAATGATGCCGCATCGCTACTTCATCGCTCACAAGCCTCGCCAGATCGCCCGTCACGCGCAGGTCGTGTTGGCCGTTGATCAGCAAAGCGGTTTTCGACTGCGGTGCGGGAGATGCGCGGAGATTTTTCCGAATTCATTCTGTGCACGACTGACCGACACGGGCTTTACGCGAACGTGGCGGGGACATTGGCCGCACACGACATCAACATCCTGGGATCCCACGTGTACACGGGTCGATCAGGCCTTGCGCTGGAGGTGTATCGGGTTGCAACTCCGAGCGGGGGCGAGACTGCGCGGGAGCAAACGTGGTCGGATTTCCACGAGTCACTGGCGGCACTGCTGAGTGAGAATATCGACGTCGATGCGCTGCTTCGGCGTCGGGGCCGCCCGGTGGGCGTGACACGTTCTCCGACGAAGGCGCCGGGATCGGCGACGATCACGAATGACGACTCGGACTTCTACACCATTGCGGACATCACGGCGAACGACCGTCTCGGATTGCTCCACGACCTAACCCACGTGATCGCCGAGCACGGTTTTGAGATCTACATTTCCAAGGCGGCAACGACTCTCGATCAGGTGACCGATACGTTCTACCTGAAGGATCGAAACGGAAAGAAGATTACCGACGCTGATAAGATCGAATCCCTGCGGGCGGACTTGTGCGAAGTCGTTCAGCGAGGCGCGGATGGTGAAGGCGCTAAGAGACGTTCCATTGAAATTGCGGTCGAGGAGTTCTTGGCCCACGCATCGATCGAGCGCGGCCTTTCGCCCCGGACCATCGAAGCGTACGGTCGAGACCTCGCGCGCTTTTCGGGGTATCTGGAAGGTGCGCGGGTTCGCAGCTTGCGGGCCGTTCAGCGCGAACACCTCGTGGGTTTCACGCGATTTCTAGATCGCGAAGGGGTCGGATCGCGGAGTCGCGCGCGGATGCTGGTGTCGGTCCGTCGACTGCTTCGACATCAAGGGGATTTCAGGGACGACGGGGGATGATCCCCTGGAGGGCGTGTTGAGTCCGAGTTTCAATACGCCATTGCCGCGGCTGCTCCGGCCCGATGAGACGGCTTCATTGATCGAAGCAGTGGATACCTCGACGCCAATCGGCGTGCGCGATCGCTGCATGCTGGAAGTTCTCTACGGTTCGGGATTGCGGGTGAGCGAGCTGGTGAGCTTGCCTCTGGGCTCGGTCGATCGGCGCTCCGGAGTGATTCGCGTGCTCGGAAAGGGGCGCAAGGAGCGGATCGTGCCCATGGGCGCCCCCGCCCTGGAGTTTCTCGATCGCTACCTGGAGACCGCGAGACCGGTTCTAGCGAAGCGCTCGTCACCCGATTGCGACGCGATCTATCTCACCCGCAGGGGCCGGGTGATGTCGCGGCAGAATTTCTTCCTTCGCATTCGAGAAATCGCGCGAGTTGCCGGAATTGGATCCGATCGCATCTCGCCCCATGTGTTGCGCCACGCGTTTGCGACCGACCTACTCGAGGGTGGCGCCGATCTTCGTGCCGTGCAGAGCATGCTCGGGCACGCGGACCTCGCGACGACCGAGGTCTATACCCATGTGAGCCGGTCTCGCCTGCGAGAGACCGTGGAACGTCGGCATCCACGGGGTGGGCAGCAGTCCTCGAGGCGCCGTCCGTGAAGTTTCCCGGCGCGAGTGAATTTCGCAAAGCGATCGAAAACGACACCTCAGCCTTACTCGATTCAGTGCTCGACGCGGCGGAATCTCGCGGCCTCGCGGTCTACGCGGTCGGCGGGCCGGTGCGGGATTTGCTGTTGGGCAAAACAATCCACGACGTCGATCTCCTGCTGGAAACCGGCGACGCAGTGGCGTTGGCGACGTTGGCGGCTCCGCCGGACGCTCGCGTGACGCGGCACGACCGTTTCGGAACCGTCCGGCTCCAGTTGGGCTCGGCGTCCGCCATCGACCTGTCGGTAGCTCGGCGTGAAACCTATGCTCATGTAGGCGCGCTGCCGCGAGTGGAGCCCGGCAGCCTGGAAGAAGATCTCGCACGGCGAGACTTCACGGTCAACGCACTGGCGCTGCCGCTCTCCAGCCATGCGAAGCGTGAGCACTCGGGAATCGTCGATCTGGCAGATGGCATCGCCGATCTCGCCGCGGCATCTTCGGATTCTGCATCCACGAAGTTTTCACGACGATCCGACGCGGGCGTTGCGCGCTGCGCGCCTCGGGCCGCGACTCGGGTTGTCGCTGACCCGAGGGATCTCGCACTGCTTTGCGCGATGCTCTGCGGGACGGTGTGTTCGGGCGCGTCAGCGGGGATCGGCTGCGTCGGGAATTGGTGAAGGTCTTCGAAGATGCCCGGTCTTGGCCTCGATCCTTCCGGAGTATTGCGATGGCTCTCCAACTGGCACGTGCTCGGTGCCCTCGAGCCCGGCCTGGACTTGCCACGAGCGGCCGTTGTTCCGCTTCGCCGATTGGGTCGGGCGATTGCATCCCCTCCGTGGCGGTCCGGCCGTTGGCGAAGTTGGATTTCGGGGCTGAGCATCTGGTTGGCTCCGGGCCCGTCCCGCTCTCCGGCGTCGGGACGCTGCAGCGCTTCTCGGTTCGCGGAGAGGTGGCGCGGGCGATCAGCCATTTTCCCCAAGGCGAGTGGCGGTTGGATGAATGCGCTGCTTCGCGCGCGAGGTCGCGGTGCAATCGACGCGGTGCTGGCCCCACTGAGCGAGGAGGAACTCTACGCCTTCCACTCGCTCGCCGAGCCGAAGTTGCGCGGGCGCATCGCTCGCTTTGCGGTCGAGGACAGGATGCGTCGGGCTCCGATCCGCGGCGAGGATCTGCTCGAAATCGGGCTCGAGGGACCCGCGTTGGGGCGGGTTCTCAATCGGGTTCGGATCGCCTATCTCGACGGCGCGTTGAAGGACCGAGACGAAGCGCTCGCGTTGGCTCGCGAAATCGCGCGGCGCCGGGGCGCGATCGAAGGGGAAAAAGGCGGTCGGCAAGGCGAAGAGACGTTGACGCTTGCCCACGAAGCTGAGATCGCGCATAATCGATCCCCACTCCCCCCTCCTCCAGTGAGATGCCTCTCGAGGGGTTTCCTTGACGACAGCCTCCGTGCCCGAATCCGATCCCGCTCTGCTCGCCGCTGAGCAGTTTGCGCCGTATTCCGTGCGCCTGACCGTCTTTGAGGGGCCTCTCGATCTGCTCCTCCATCTGATTCGGATCAACGAGGTCGAGATCACCGATATCCCGATCGCGCGTATCGGCGAGCAGTATCTCGAGTATTTGACGCTGATGGGTGAACTCGATCTCGAAGTGGTCGGCGAGTATCTCGTCATGGCATCGACGCTCGCCTGGATCAAATCGCGGATGCTTCTGCCGGCCGAGCGCGTGGGCGAAGACGGAGAGGAGATCGATCCGCGAGCGGAACTCATCGCTCGCTTGCTCGAATATCAGAGGTTCAAGGAAGTCGCAACCGAGCTGGGCGAGCGAAAGCGTCTGGGCCGTGACGTTTTCGCGGCCAGCGGTATCGGGTTGGAGGCGCCGGCGGAATCCGAGCGGGAAATCGAGGTCGGACTCTTCGATCTCGTGGAAGCGTATCGCCGCGTTCTCGAGGCGAAACGCGACGCGGAATCGAAGCCGCACGAAATTGAAGCGGAAGAGATCACGGTTCGCGAGCGCATGATGGAGATCATGGCGGCGCTCGGGCCCCGTCCGAGTATCGACTTTGACGTCCTGATTCGCGAGGAGCAGCGTCGGCCGTACACGAAGATTCTCGTCGTTGCGACCTTCCTCGCCATTCTCGAATTGACTCGGCTTTCCGCGATTCGCATCTATCAGGGACTCAACGATTTGGGTGTCCCCGAAGGACCCATCCACCTGCGCCGTTCGATCGAATCAGACGACAAGGCGTGGATCGAACAGATTGCGGAATTGATGTGACGAGGCAACGATGAGCGAAATCGAAAAGCGCAGCATTGCCGAAGCGTTGATCCTGGCGTCTCCGGAACCGATCCCGCTAGCGCGTCTCGCGAAACTCATTCCCCGCTGTACGCCGGCCAAGGCCCGCGTTCTGGTCGACGAACTCAATGCCGAATACGTTGCCCAACAGCGCGCGTTCGAAATTTGTGAGGTCTCCGGTGGTTACCAGATGCGCACCCACTCGGAGTTCGCTTCCTACCTCCAGCAACTCCGGAACGCGCGACCACTGCGTCTTTCCAACGCCGCCCTCGAGACCCTGGCAATCGTCGCGTATCGGCAACCCTTGACGCGTGCAGAGGTGGAGAACGTGCGTGGCGTGGACGCGGGACCTGTGATGCGAAACCTGCTCGAGCGAAAACTCATCAAGCTGGCTGGCCACCGAGAGGTGCCGGGTCGCCCGATGCTCTATTCAACCACGAAACGATTCCTGGAGATCTTCGGGTTGGCCGATCTCGAAGACCTTCCGACACTGCGGGAACTCGAGGAGTTTGCGCTCGCAGCGGCAGAAACCCGTGAAACTTTCGCGACCGATGAGATCGAGTCGCTGGCTGCCGAGATCGATGCTCATCCGAACGCCTCACCTGAAACTGGGGCCTCGCTGGAAGACGTCGAACCCGTCGGCAAACTCCACTAGATCACCGGAATCCCAATGCCGGCAGCGACGCGATCCGGCCCTCCCGGAGAGCGGCTTCAGAAGATTCTCGCGGCGGCGGGTGTGGCATCCCGACGTGCGGCCGAAGATCTGATTCGAGCCGGTCGAGTGACGGTCAACGGAGCGGTTGCGACACTTGGAGAATCTGCGGACGCGGATCGAGACGCGATCGCGCTCGACGGTGAGCCGATCCAACGCGAGCCTCTCGAGTACTGGATCGTCCACAAACCGAAGGGTGTATTGACGACCGTATCGGATCCGGAGGGCCGGTCGACGGTGATCGACCTTGTCCAGGAGTCGACGGCTCGCCTGTTTCCGGTTGGGCGTCTGGACCTCTTGAGCGAGGGGCTGGTGCTGCTCACCAACGATGGCCCACTCACCCACTCTCTGCTGCACCCCTCCTTTGGCGAGGAGCGCGAGTATCGAGTCACGGTTCGCGGTTCGATCGATCGATCGACGCTGCGACGCATTTCCGAGGGCGTGGAACTCGAAGATGGCCTGACGGCGCCAGCGCGTACCGGTGCCGTGCGGTTCGATCCCGGGACCCGGACGACCTGTTTCGCACTCACCCTCGTTGAGGGCAAGAAGAGGCAGATTCGTCGGATGATGAGCGAGTTGGGGCACTCCGTGATTCGACTCGTTCGGGTTCGTATGGGGCCCCTCGAACTCGGCCGGCTCGCGCCGGGCGAAGCCAGGCCGCTGCGTGCGCGCGAACGGCGCGTCCTGAAGCGAGCCTTGGCGGGTTCGCGCGGCGAGGGGCAGGGAGGCGGCAATTGATCGGGCAAAGCGGTGTGGCTGGAGGTTTATCGGCGGGGTCGAAAACAGTTTGGGAATTGTTCCATATCTTATTGATTATCAATACCTTTTCGTCGTAAAATAGGACTGAATTGCGACTCGGGGTACTCTCGATGGTTCGTGCTGCTGCGCGTTATCGCTGCTCGATCGGGCGGGCTCTCGTCTTGGCCGCCACCGGTGTGTGCGTCGCCTCCGCCGGGTCCGCGAGCGTCACGGGGGTTTGCCCCGACGGCAGCATGTTCATCGTCCAGCGGGCCGAATCGATCCCCTGCCGCGACGCCAAGGCGGTGGAGCCGAGCGACGTGCCGCCCATGAAGCCCGAATATCTCCCGCGCCCCTACGGCTGGGAGGTCTTTCACCGCAAGAACGATCCCAACAACCCCTACAACCTGATTCACCAGCAATCCCCGGAACCCCCGACCACGGTCCATCGATACCCGGACGACCGAAATGCCCCGCGGCTGCCTCGCGAGCTGCTCCGAACCGAAACCCAGGCTCCCGAGCGCTCGGATTTTCAGGGCAGCTCTGCACCGGTAGCCCGCTCTGAGGAGCGGAACGACGGGTCGGCGTTGGAATTGGTGAATGCCGAAGTCGAAGACCTGGTGATGATCGTCGAACTCTCTCAGCGCGGGGCTCCCGCGTCGTTCTCAGACGACGGGTCGCAGGGTCGGGTGCGGCTCGCGCGATCACTCGCCTTCGAGGGGAGAATGCGCCAGTACCTGGCCGGTCGCGGCCATGCGAGCGGTGGGCCTGTCGTGCTCTTCGTGGCGGACGCGGATTCGAGAGGTTCGTTCTACGGAAATCTCACCTTCGTGCAAAACGGGATCGCGTTTCATCCGAGCAACGAGAATCCATACGAACTCGGTGTGATCCGGGGGCAGCTGGGCCCACTCGAAAACGGCAGCAGCGTACTGGGCTATGTGATTTTGCCGGAGCGGTTGGATCCCTCCTACCCGATTGATGTCTATTGGAACGACAGGCAGCTGACGGCCACCTTTCAACCCTGAGGCTGGGCGATTCTCGGGATTGCGTGTTTCGGGAGACTCGGTCCGGAGTCTTTCAGCAGCTGTCGAGTAGGCCTCGAATCAGCGCGGTACGAGGATGTAGACCTGCGTGTAGATCAGACTGCCGTCGGCGCCTTGCGCAATTCCGATTCCCGTAAAGTTGAGGGCTGGAGCGAGCAGATTGCTTCGGTGGTCAGGTGATTGAAGCCAACTTCTGACGATCTGAGCACTCGGATCCGATTGTGTCGTCTTCCCGAGGTTTTCGGCCGCCAGGCGCATATCCGTAACTCCGTGTTGTTGGAGCCGGTTGACCGCATTTTCGCCCTCGGGGGACTGATGGCTGAAGTATCCCCGTCGCGCCATGTCGATGCTATGGGCGAGCGCGACTCGATCCAGATCGCTTCGCCTCACCAACGGAACGAGGTGGTGATCGCTGCGGACCCGATTTACCTGATCCAGTAGGTCTGCTGCGAGGGATGCCAGGTTCGAGGGCTCCGCGCTGGCGGCGGTTTTCACGATGAGCGGCGAGAGCGCGAAAGCGAGCCAGAAGCCCAGTAGGAATCCGATGGCCTGCGAGAGAGTTCGGGGCACGGCCTAACGCGTCGCCTCGCCGGACTCTGCCGAGGGAAGCCTGCCGGCCAGCGTGGGGACATCGAGCAGCTCGCGGCGAACGAGCCGACCGGCTTCGTAGTGCGAGACGACTTCCAGACCCCCGTCTGTCTCGATCTTCTTCCTGCCGCACCAGCTGTTGGTTGCTGTTGTAATAGAGAATCGCGTCGGGCTGCCCGTCGCCGTTGGCGTCGCGCTCCTCGCGAACTCGGCGACCTTCTTCAAAGAAGGAAACCACGTCCCGGAATCCATCACCGCTCGTATCCTGCTCGTGGCGCGTGAGTTCGCCCGCGCGAAAGAAGCTCCAGGTATCCACGGTCCCGTTGCCATTCGAATCCGAGCGCCGCCTCGAGATCGCGCCGTTGCGGTAATCGGTCCAGGAATCCACTACGCCGTCCCCTCTCGTGTCTTCCTCCACCCTGCTGGGTCGATGGGTCTGTGGGTCGAAGACCATCGTTCGATCCGGTCGGCCGTCGAAATCTTCGTCCAGGACCTCCTTCGCGATTTCACCGTCTTCGCGAAAGATCCATTGATCGATCCGGCCGTCGTTGTTGCGATCGACGATTCCACTCGCGGTCGGAAAGAGATCGCCGGGTTCCTGGCTCGGAGGGGTCGTTGCCAACGCCGAGGGTGCGCGGGGTGAGGGATGATTCGGTGGCCCGCGAGGCACCTCGGGTGCGCGCTGTAGTTCGCGCAATTCGTCCGCAATCGAAAGGGAAGGCGCTCGAGCGGAGGCGTTCGCCTGCTGGGGCGCTTCGCGCTGCTGCGTTGGGCGACGCTCGTCGAGCTGCCGCTCCATATCCTCGAGCATCGCGGTCTCGTAGTCGGTAGCCGGTTGCTGCGGTGGCTGTGCGGTCCCCGCTCCCGATTGCGCGCTGGGGAGTTGGGGGGTCGGGTCGCCGCGGAATCGCCGGCCCGGGCTCCGGCTCTCCCTCGAGCGCCTCTTTGGCCAGTACGAAGGGCGCTGCGACGAGCTTGAACGGCGCCGTCAAGTATTTCACCACGAGTGGCTCCTTGCGGATATCGACGTGTCGACTTTCCTCCATTCTCGATCCACCGAGAAACGAGATCTGGCCATCCGGTGCTGAGCCTGATTGCGGGTTTGCATACGGTTGAGGCGTGGGTGCTACGCCCGGCGGCACTGGTGCGCTCGACGGGTAGGGGGGTTGTTGTTCGGGCACCGGGGGCTGGCCGTATTGAGAGCCCGCTCCGGGCGGTGCGTACTGGGCGTTTGGAGCGGATCCCGGCATGGCGGGTGCGCCCTGGCCCGGGTAGATGATTGCGGCTCGGGTTCCGGTGTTGACGATCGGCACTCGGTCGAAGTCGGAGCTCGTGTTGTTGTAGGCCATGCATCCCGAGATCTGAATCGCGAGGGCGGCGAGTAACCAGCGATTTCCGCCGCGGGTTGCGAACGTCCATTTCAACATGTGCTCACCTCCAACATGGGCTCACCACGTCCATACGATGGAATGCTCCACGGGAATTCACTGCAAGAATTGTGCGCGGCAGTGCGCAGCGTCACGCCCGCTCGGAAACAGGAGATGGGATGGGGCGCTGCGTTCGTTCCTACCTGCTGGTTGCGCATCCACTGCTACTGCAGCCGTAGGCAAGCTGGGTATTCCGGTTCCCACGATGACCGAAAAAGCGGTAGTCGCCGTCCGGTATGCCTGCGGGCAGGCTGCCAGCATTTCGCCAAGACGAAATGCTCGACCGCGGCTACACGATCGTACGCGAGAGGAGGCCTATCCTCAGCTGGGTTCCAGTGATTGCAAGTAAAAGCAAGTCGTTACATGACCTTACGTCTAGTCGTAAACGAGAGCGGCGGAAGCTCTAGCCGGTTAGGGGGTGGCGGAGCACCCTTATACCGTTGACGACTGCGGAAAACCGTGAGAAGATTTTGCCCTGCGCGGATCCGGAGTGACTTCGAATTCTCGAAGTCATCGCAGGGGGCAAGTCGGTTGTATTAGGACGGAAATTTTCGTGGAACCGCTCGATATCGTTTCAAGTGCGGGTGAAGCAGCTTTCGCCAGCAACGAGAAAGGGCTCATCGTACTCTGGAATAGATTTGCGAAGGATTTGCTGGGTCAATCGGATGGGGATGTGTTGGGTCGTCCTTGCTTCGAGGTGATCGGCGGACTCGATGCGTTTGGCAATCTTTATTGCCGGGGTGACTGCAATGTCCACCGAATGGTGCGCTGCCAGAAGGCGGTGCGCCCATTCGAAATACGCGTGCGGAAACTTTCAGGTGAACTGATTCGGGCCACGCTGCGGATTTTATCTGTTCGTGTACAGCAACCTTCCAGGTACCTACTCATTCATTCGATGCATCCGATCCTTCCAGATGGCGAAGTTGACCACGAAATCTATCCGGCTCCGAGTATTGCTGATTTGCCCGCTGCAGAGTCACCTCGAGACCTGGCATCGGACTCGCATCGGCCTAGCACTGTCCTAACGCGCCGAGAACGCGAAGTGCTTGCGCTGCTGGCTTCCGGAGGCAGCACGCACGATATTTCCGGGAATCTGTGCATCTCTAACGCTACGGTGCGTAATCACGTTCAGCACATTTTGCGCAAGCTCGCAGCTCACAGCAAGCTCGAAGCCGTTTATATCGCCCATCGTAACCGCCTCATTTGAGCGCCGATTCTCCACGCTGAGCGTTCCTCAGCCCTAGCCGCCCACCACCGGGTCTGCGCAAAAACCGCCTTATATGATTCATTTGGATCATCAAATTGACGCACATGCATCATCGACAATCTGAGTTTTCGCCAATAGCCTTTTTGACTTACTCCGTCTGCATATGCGGACAGTCCCGTTTTTTGGGGAGCAGCAATAGGGAGTGGGCCATGAAAGGTTTTCCCCACCGATGGTTTCCTGCGATCGTCACGGCTGTAGGCCTGGCAATCGCTCCTGCAAGTCATTCGCTGGCCGAAGCCACCGTCGAAGAGAACGCAAAAGTGCGCGGCTCAGGTGAGCAAGTTACAGCTCAACGGACTTTCACCGGGTCTGCGCGTTCAGCGGCCGTCGAATCTTACTCGGTCGCAGCCATGGAGGACGCAACCGAGACCACGCCGACCGTTGGGAACAAGCTGACGAGAAGCGGTGCAGCCGACATCGTGGTCTACACCCGTTTCGACGAGAATGGTTACGGTGACATCTTCTACCAAGAGCTGGCGGACGGTGCGCCGGTGGGCGCTGCGGTTCGGGTATCGAGCGACCCCCCTGGGGCTCTCACTGACGACCGGCTGAACGATGTGAGTGGAGACCGCATCGTCTATACGGCCTTCGAGAGCCCTGTTAGTCGGTCCGGCGCGATTCTGTTGAGCGTAATCTCCGCTCCCGCCGAGCGGCCGACCTTGATCGGATGGGCGGAGATGCTGCACGAGGCCCGCATCCACGGGAACTACGTGGCGTGGGTGGATGGGGTGGGCGGGAGCAGCGTCGTCAATCTGATCGATCTTCGGGAACCGGATTCGATGCCCATGGCGATCGCCGGCCCATTTCCGCCTGCGACTCAGGTCGACATTGGCGACCGGTTCGTGGTTTGGGTCGAGCACGTCCGACTGGGCGAGGGCACGCGATCCGACATTGCTGCCTATGAACTCGCAGCCGGAGCCGAATTTCTTGTCACGGCATCAGCCGATACCAACGAGAGCGCCCCGACCACGAGCGGGTCTTGGATCGCGTGGCGAGCTCAGGACATTGCAACGTCCGAGTCTCGAACCGAGGCTTTTAACATCGACACGTACGACTTCCGCGTCATCGCGGGCGACGGCGCGGCCAATCGTCGACCGAGCATGGGCAAGGACTTGGTCGGTCGACTTCCGCGTGATCGTGGACGACAGAGCGGCCAATTGTTGGCCGGGCATGGAGGGGGACCTTGATCACTTGGGAAAGCAACGCAAGCGGGAACAGGGATGTCTTCCTCGACCGGATCGACACCAAGGAGAGAATGGGTGATTGGAGCTGCGAAGTTCCCACGCTCGATAACCCGGGATTCGCTCGAGTAGAGAGCCAGCCCCGCGAAGAGGAATCTCAGTCGCTTGGACGGCCGCTGAAGCGGCGTACAGCCCCTGAAGAAGGTTTCCCGGCTCGAAGAAAGAAAATCGATGTTGGCGGCACGGTCCAGAACCTCGTTGTAACGATGTCCGAAGGCAACGTTGGGGCGATTTCGGTGATTCGTCAGGTCCTGGAGAGCAGCCCGATGGATGGGTTCATGAGGCTCCTTGATCTGGACGACATGAACATGCGTGGCCCACAGATTTGGGTCGGCTTCAAGAACCACTGCGAAGGGGGAATTGACGTCTTCCTCGAGGCGGTCAAGAACAGAGATCCAGAGTTGGCCAGGCCGTCAATGCTCGCTGCTCGCACAGTGGGAACGTCGCTGGAGGATCGGCGATTGGAGCTGCGAAGTTCCCATGTCGATAACGTTAAGGATACCAAGACGTTCGGCGGCCGAGTTAGACGTCCCGTTACTCGCCTATCGAATCGGAGCGCCCGAGTCGGCCGATCAATAGGGTTGCGCCGAACCCGGCTGCGATGAGCCCGATGGATGTCGCGATTTCGCGGTTGCTCGGCTCGAACGACACGAGTTGCCAGCCGTCGCGCTCGAAGCCCGCCGCATTTTCTTCGGTGACGATCTGCCCCTTGAGGGTCTCACCGGGAACCGGGCGGCCTCGGCGCCTGGAACGGCCAGAGCCCCACGACGGCGCCGAGCAACAGACCCAGCAACGCGCCGAGTGTCGCCTTGGCGTATCGCTTGAGCAGCCACTGCAGAAGGTTGCTGACTCCCTACGACGCCCGCCGCGATGCCGAGTCCGAGCGGGATCACCACCGTGAGTGCATCGAGCACCAGCGTAAGGTCGCTGCCAGCACCCGCACCGTCGCCGAGCAATCCACGTTTGAGCTGGTCGATTGTACCGAGGATCGCTTCGTACTGGCCGAGGATCAGTAGGAGGTAACCACCGCTGATTCCGGGCAAGATCATCGCGGCGGATGCCGCGAGCCCGGAGCGAACAGCAGCAGCGTGTTGACACCATCTCCGCCGTCGCTCGCGCCGCGGGTGGCGGCCATGACGAGCATCACTGCAAATCCGCCGGCGGCTCCCAGCAGAACCGATGTGGAGAAGGGGCGGGCCATCCGGGAAACGAGGGGGATGCCACCGAGTGTCAGGCCGATGAAGAGGCTGTACATGATCCATCGGTAATCGACGACCAGGTCCTTGACGCTTCCCGCGAGCAACAGGATCGCGAGCGCCGCACTCGCGACGACCGATGCGAGCAGGATCAGAGATCGAATTCGGAAGCGAAACGTAGTGACTTCTGCGATCGCAGAGATGAAACCGGGATAGACCCCGGCCGCCAGAAGCATCGTGCCGCCGCTGATACCGGGGACCAGATTTGCGAGTCCCATCAAGCAACCGCCGATCGAGCCGCGGATGATCAGGAGCGCCTTCGAGGATGTGGCCGTATCTGAATTACGCACGATGGTTCTCCCGGGGGCGGCGAGCGCGGTACTGTAGCAGGGAGAGCGAAATTCGAGGTTTGCCGTGTGTGGCCGATTTACGCTCAGCACTTCACAATCCGCGATTGCCGACCACTTCAGCCTCGACGAGATTCCCGAATTCGGAGCGCGCTTCAACGTGGCGCCCGGGCAAGACATCGCAACCATTTCTGTCTTGGGCGAAGAGCGCAGATGGGTGCTGTCGCCACGTCGCTGGGGGCTGGTGCCGTCCTGGGCCAAGGATGAGAAAATCGGCAATCGCCTGATCAATGCGCGAGCGGAGACCGCCGCCGAAAAACCGTCCTTTCGGTCCGCACTGCGCCGCCGCCGCTGTCTGGTCCCGGCCGACGGGTTCTACGAATGGGCCGGACCCAAGGGCTCGAAACAGCCCTATTTCTTCGGCCTGGGGGATCGCGGGCTCTTCGCATTTGCGGGCCTCTGGGAGCGATGGACCGATCCCGAGGGCAGGGCAGTCGAAAGTTGCACGTTACTCACCACCGAGGCCACCGAATACCTGAGCGCACTGCACGGTCGCATGCCCGTGATCGTCGATCCCGTCGATTATGGACTCTGGATGGATCCCGACGTCGTGGAGCCCGATCTCGTATCACCGGTGATTGATCGCAACCTCGGCAGTGCCCTCGATTTCTATCCCATCAGTCAGCATGTCAACGATGTCCGTCATGACGACCCGCGTTGCCTGGAAGCCTTCGCGGGCCAGCCCGGCTTATTCTGACTTTTCCGAGGACCCGGAAGCGCTCCTCAACGTGCGATGCATCTCAAATGAGTTGGCAAAAGCTCGAACGAGTGGACCTGCGGGTCGCGGTCTCTACGCGCTCCGGGTAAGCTCCGGCAGTTACCGAGCTCCAATGGAGCCATCCATTCGAACTTCAAATGGCTAAATCGCGGGCGCGTTGGGAGGGCTCGGTTCCTACCCGAAATCAACGCGCCAACTGGACAGGAGGGATCGCATGTTTCAAATAAATCTAAAACTCGCAGTCGCGGTTTTGCTCGTAATGTTCGTCGCTACCGGCTGTGTGGTGATCGAGGACGGCGAGGTCGGTGTCTCGAAGAGTTTCAGGGAAGATCAAGGACGAGCCCGTCGGTCAGGGCGTGGTGATCCAGGTTCCGGTGGTTCGAACCGTCGAGACCTGGAACGTCAAGCTTCAAGAACTCAAGGAGACCGCTCAGGTGCCATCTTCCGAGGGCTTGATCGTCGGCCTCGATACGTCGCTGCTCTTTCAGGTGATGCCCGAGTCGGCCCCGACGATTCGGCAGACGGTGGGTTGGAACTACGTCGATCTCCTGATCGTCCCGTACTTTCGAAGCGCACTGCGGGACGTGGTGAGCGGTTACCCGGTCAAAAAGGTCTACTCGACAGTGGGCCGCAAGGAGATCGCCTCCAAGGTCAAGAGCTTACTCGACGAGAGCCTCAAAACGCGAGGCATCCTCATAGTGGATGTGCTGTTGCGGGACGTGAAGCTTCCGCAGCGGTTCAAGGAGAGCATCGAGGCCAAGCTCACCGCCGAGCAGCGCGTGCAGCAGAAGCAGTTCGAACTCGAGCAGGCCGTCAAGGACGCCGAGATCGAGGTCGCGCGAGCGCGGGGGGCTGCCGAGTCGCAGAAGATCGTGCGCTCGACGCTGTCGGACTCCTATCTCCAATATCTGTGGATCAAGACCCTGAACGAGAACCCGAACGTGATCTACGTGGCCACGGAGGCGAACCTGCCGCTGTTCAAGAATACGAAGTAGCGGTTGCCCAGCCTCTCTCGGCGTTTCGCGAGGCTTCGCGGCACGAGGGAGGTTCGCCGATTGGTGGCCGATGACGACAAGTTGAGCGGGGAGTTGCGCCTCGAAGAAGCCCAGTTCAAGCCCCGATTGGGCTCAACCGATAAATAGTGGTGGAAACGCCACGGAATCAGGAGTCTTCTCCTGCTTCTCGATAAGAGCAAACCCGGTGGGAGCCGGAGGCGCAAAGCCAGTGCCCAGCCTCGGAAGCGCCGAGAGGGTCGAACGGCTGCCGAAAGGAGTTGCAGATGACCGCTCCTCGCCGCATGACCGCGGCCCTCATCGCTCTCGGAATGCTGAGTCTCTCGGGTGAGGTGAAGCCGCCCTCAGGCGATTTCACCGCCTCCCTCGATCCATTCTCCGATTTGGCGTTCGAGTCGAGCGAAGCAGCCTACACGGCAGCGAAAGTGCTCGGTGATCTCCACACGGGCCTGCTCCCCGCGGAGCTTTCACGGGTTTCGGTGGTGATCGCTGCGGAGTCCAGCCGTGCCAAACTCCCGATCGAACTCGTGCTCGCACTGATCCAGGTCGAGAGCTCTGGCTACAATTTTGCGGTTTCACCGGTGGGCGCGATGGGGCTCATGCAGCTGATGCCCGCGACCGCGGAAGGCGTGGCGCGTCGCATCGGACTGTGCTGGGAGGGACCCGCGACGCTCTTCGATCCTGTTTCCAACATTCGGATCGGTGTCCTCTATCTACGCGAGTTGGTGGATCGTTACGGCAGTGTGCCGACCGCGTTGGCTGCGTACAACTGGGGTCCGGCGAGGATCGCGGAGAGATTGCGGCAAGGCGAGCCAGTTCCCGCCCTCTACGCCCGGAGGGTGCTGTCCGTCTACGAAAAGGCGAAAGCCGCACCACTCCAGATCTGAGGCGAGCGGCGTGCAGCCCCGTGAGCGAGCGGGTCAGTCTTCGGGGGTAACGATGACGCTGACTCGAGCGTCGCCCTTCGTACCGGCGACGGTCACCGAAACCTTGCGGTTGTCCTTGATCGCGTCGAATGAGAGTCGCTTGCCTAATATCGAGTCCTCGAGGATCTCCCATCCATCGTCCGCGAGGCTCGACTGGTAGAAGTCGAAGATATCCTGCTGCTCCTCGCGCGACTTGAAGGTCACGATGATTCCCTCGTCCGGGGCCGATAGGAACGCCATCGGCGTCGAACCCGGGAAGATCGGCACGTCTTTGGGGAACTCTTCGGGGATCTCGATGTCGTCGCCAATGCTGGCATTGAACTGCTTGCCCTCTGGGCTGGTCGCGGTCAGATGCATCCCCTTGCCGTCCGGATCCATCTTCTCGACGATCGTGTTTAACCCCGTGCGCGCCTCCTTGGGCGGAGTCGCCGGGATCGGCCGTGCGACGGGTTCCTGCGGATCCGGGGTTGATTCCTCACTGCCACAGCCGATCAGCAGCAGGAATGCCGCCGCAGTAGTGACGAGTGTCCGAACGGTCTTCAACGACATGGCAGAGAGCTCCCTCTTTTTGATTGCGCCACATCCTACACCGGGGGCTGGATCTTGAGAACCCCCCAAGGCCCGGCGCCTCAGAAATGAAACCCCCAGTTAGCAGCCTTTGGGGCGCCTGGCGTATGATCAAACGCGCCTCTTTTCGTCGTAATCCGAATCTAAGCGAATTCCATCACCAAGCGAGCTTCATCATAAAGGAAAACGGCTCATGACCACAGCGCTGAATCGGCGAAGAACCTCCCGCCTGATCTTGATCGCTTCGCTCATCGCCAACTTCGGCTGCGTGGACCAGGGGGGGGGGCTCGTCAGGCGCCTCGGGGACTCCAACCGAAGACGACAAGATCTTCTACTCGATCGGCATGATGGCCGGCATGGGGATCTCCGAGTTCAATCTCACGGAAGCCGAATTCGAGTGGGTTGCACGCGGAGTCGCCGACGCCGCTCTGGGCCGCGAGGCCTTGGCGAGCCCCGAGGATCACATGGCTGCGATCCAGAAGGTCTACACCGCGAGAACGGCACGCGCGAACGCCGCTGAAGCCACCGCGTCCGCGGAATTTCTCGAACGGGAAGCTGCGGTGGAGGGTACCGTGCAATCTGAATCGGGAATGATCATGCAGGTGCTCGTGGCGGGTGAGGGCGCGCAACCCGGGCCGACCGACGAAGTGAAGGTGCACTATCACGGAACCCTTCGCGATGGGACGGTGTTCGACAGTTCCGTGGACCGCGGTACGCCCGCCCAATTTCCGCTCGACCGCGTAATTCCCTGCTGGACGGAGGCCGTTACGCAGATGAAAATCGGCGGCAAGAGTCGGATTGTTTGCCCCGCTTCCATCGCATACGGCTCGCGCGGTATGGGATTGATACCCGGAGATGCCGCTCTCGTCTTCGAGGTGGAATTGCTCGAAATCATCGAGTAGAGCGATCTCGCGCTTTCAGCGGATTCTACGCGGCTGGAGCTACTGCTCCGAGCAGCGTCGACGGTGTACCCACGGTGGTGAGCCAGAGCTGGTGAACTGCGCGAGTTGCGCCCACATGGAGCAGTCGTCTGGAGATTGCGGCGTCGGGATAATTGACGTCGGTGACATCTACCAGAATTACGTAGTCGAACTCCAGTCCCTTGACTTGCTCGATCTCCGTTACCTCGATGCCGGGGGAGAAACTGAAATCCTGATTTTCGACCCGGCGAACCCGGAGAAGGTCGTTTTTCGAGAGGCCGTCGAAATAAAGAGTGCTCGCCGTTGGCGACGGCGTGAGAATCGCGACCGATGCCATCGGCTCCTGGTTCGAGAGTTTTTGCAGCGCATCGGCGAGAAACGCCACGCAGGCTCCGCGGTCGGAAAAGCGAAATAGTTCGACCGGGGGGCCGGAGCGGGTCGCGACAGGCGGTTCCTCGTCTTCGAGCAAGTCACCCAGGAGCGTCAACGCGAAACCCAGGATCTGACGCGTCGAGCGGTAGCTCACCCGCAGTGTTTCGACCGCTGTTCCCGGCAGGCCGAGACCCTTCAGGAACTCGCTCCATGACGTGAAGCCGCTGTTCTCGATGACGTGTTGCTGGGTATCGCCGGCCAGCGTGATGCTCTGATTGCGGTCCAGGCACTCGAGCAGGACGTGGACCTCGATCGCGGAGAAATCCTGTACCTCGTCGATCGCGATGTGGCGGTACTGCAGCGGACGCCCTCGGCTCAGGCGCAACGGGCCAACCCGCAATTGCCACGCGCGCAGCAACAACGGGTCGTCCTCGGGATCCAGCTCCGGATGGCTCTCGGAGTCCCCCTCCAAACGCGCAAAGAGCTCCTCGATGCGCCGCTGGTTCCAGTCGACGAATCGTCGGATTTCCGCCGCTGTAAAAGCACCGGGTGCGCGTTCGGAGCACACCTCGACGAGCAATTTCTCCTGGGTGATCGCACTCGCCCAGTCGTCGAGCGCCTGGCTGGCGCTCTTCGATCCGCTGACTCTCCGAACCTGTTCGATCAGGGCGGCTTCCATGGCGGGATGGAGTTTCAGACGTTGAACGAGAGCCGGGGCGTCCTCTCTCACCCTACGCGGTAGCTGTGGGAAATGGCGCCGCCTTTGTTCGGCCAACCAGCTGTGGAGGGTGGAGATTTGGACGTTCGCCAGCCCGAGTGAAGGAAGCACGTGCCCTACGTAATTTCGCAGCGCTGGAGAGAATACAGTGACAAGCGTTCTGGAAGAGTCCACCTGGGGGTCGTCGAAGGCGAGATAGGCGATCCGGTGAAGCGCGACCGTCGTCTTGCCCGAACCGGCCGTTCCGCGAATCGCGAGAAAGCCCGTCGAGGGGCGCGTAATCAGTTCGAACTGTTCGGGGTCGATCAGGCCCCGTGATTTCTGGCAAGTGCTTGTCGGCACGGCCCGTGTGGCCTGGAATCCCGAGCTGCGGCGAGTGGTCGTCGGGTTCGCGGGCGCGCAGCGCGCTCGCTTCGCCGCCGGCAAGCGCGGGTTTCTCGCGTTCGTTGCGAATCCATTCGCCACTTCGTGTCGCATCGGCAAGGAAGATGCCCTCGGGGCACTCGACCCGATCCAGGGTGGCTTCCCGGATGTTGACGGTTCGACGAGCGAGAACCACTCCGCTGTGGACTCGATCGCCGAGGGGCTCTTCGTATTCTTCGCCCTTGCTGGTAGCGGTAGAAAACCTTCGAAATTGGAGCATTTCGCCAATCCACGATGCGTAGACCGCCCTCGATACAAGTCGCGCGCCCGAGGCAGAGATCGCGTTCGCGGCCGTTCTCTCGAAGCCGCAGGTGCGCGAAATACGGGGAGCCCGGGATCGACCCGGGCAGCACCCCGTGCGGAACGGAGCTGAACGAGCAGCGCGCTTTGTCGGTCCCACTGCTGGGTGAGGGCACCCGTATCCTTGTTGTCGCTGCGCGACAACAGCTGCTCCCGAATGCCCTCGAGTTCCCGGACGATCGGTGCCTCGTTGGGCTCCACAGGGCCCCGTGACTTCTTTCAGCAGCGATGTGACGCGCAGGAGAAGTTCCTGCTCCTCGGTGACGATCGGGTTCGGCAACGATTCTCCTGGGGTCTGGTGGCGGGGCGAGAGCGGGTTCAAGCGAAAAACGGTCACGAAGATTAACATCTTCGGCGATGGGGATCGCATCGAATTCAGGGCGAGGCGCTCACGCCGAATATGTGAGCCGCTTGGGCGCCCGCCGCGAAACGGCGGCGATCAGGGTCGCGGCACGCGGCGATTGCCGCGAATCTGCGCTTGCTCGTATTTGCAATTGGCGCGGTCGTGGCGTGGCTCGTCTTCGGGAGCAAGGCTTTCGCAGCGGGCTGGTTGGTGCCGCCGATCCTGGTCTTTGTCGTGCTGCTCTTCGCGCACGATCGCTTGCTTGCCGAACGGCAACGCGCGCTGCGTTCCGTGGCGTTCTATGAACGGGCCCTCACCCGCCTCGAATCGCGCTGGGCTGGGGGCGGCACGCAGGGTGAGCGCTTCCGGGATCCACACCACCCCTATGCGGATGATCTCGATCTGGTGGGGGAGGGCTCGCTCTTCGAATTCTTGTGCGCGGCGCGTACGCGGGCCGGTGAAGACACCCTGGCCGCCTGGTTGCTGGGGCCAGCGGCTCCCGAGCAGATCCGCCTGAGGCAAGGAGCGGTTCGGGAATTGACCCCACGACTCGACCTGCGTGAAGACCTGGCTCGGCTCGGCGACGAGGTCCGGTCCGGCCTCCATCCCGAGCCGGTATGTGCTTGGGGTACGGCGCCGACCGCAATCGCCGGGGAAGGCTCCCGCCGCAATTGCAGCGGGACTCGCTGTCTTGGCCCTTGCGGGTCTCGTTTGCTGGATGGCGACCCCGGTGGGCCCGCTTCCGTTCCTGCTCGCGCTGCTGCTCGAAGGTGTCTTCTGGAGCGTCTACCGTCGCCGTTTCCAGGCGGTCGTTCGCGGGGTGGAGCTTCCCGGTCGAGATCTCGAACTGCTCGCGCATCTGCTCGAGCGCCTCGAGCGGGAGTCGTACCAGGCTGGTCGATTGGTCGAGCTTCGAAGCGATTTGGAAACGGGCGGAGCACCCGCCTCGGCGTGCATCGCGCGGCTGCGGCGGCTGATCGATCTGCTCGACGCCCGCCGCAATCAGCTCTTTCTTCCCGTGGCGGCGGTGTTGCTCTGGACGCCGCAGTTGGCGTTCGCGATCGAGCGCTGGAGGGTCCGGTTTGGGCCCGATCTCGGGCGCTGGATTGGCGCGGTAGGAGAAATCGAGGCGCTGTGTGCGTTTGCGGGTTTCAGCTATGAGCATCCCGACTATGCGTTTCCTGAGATCCTCGATGGGGCGCCGCGCTTCGAAGGCGTCGCGATTGGGCATCCGCTGCTGTCTGGCGACAGCTGCGTGCGCAACGACTTGACGCTGTCCGGTGAAAATTCGGCGCTGATCATCAGTGGTTCCAACATGTCGGGCAAGAGCACACTGTTGCGCAGCGTCGGCATCAACACCGTACTTGGCCTGGCCGGTGCGCCAGTCTGTGCAAACGAGCTGCGGCTCTCGCCGGTCGCGATCGGAGCATCGATCCGGCTTCAGGATTCGTTGCTCGAGGGAAATTCGCGTTTCTACGCCGAGATCCTGCGCTTGCGCCAAATCACTGAACTCGCGCAAAATGAGCTTCCGGTCTTGTTTCTACTCGATGAGATTCTAAGCGGTACGAATTCCCACGATCGAGGAATCGGCGCTGAAGCGGTGGTGCGAAACCTGGTCGAAGGTGGTGCGGTCGGATTGGTGACGACCCACGACCTCGCGCTGACTCGCCTTGCGGACTCGCTTGCGCCGCGCGCCGCGAACGTGCACTTCCAGGATCACCTCGAAGACGGTGTGATCGCCTTCGACTATCGCATGCACCCCGGAGTCGTCACGAAGAGCAACGCGCTGGAACTCATGCGAGCCGTCGGGCTCGACGTTTAGGAGCGCGATCCCAGAATGGGATTGTGCGACGCGGCAAAAGCTTTGGCCGAAGGCCAACGCGCAGCTAGGAGCGCGACCCCAGCCTGAATTTCTCTGCGCTGGTTCTTTTTCCCGCGTTGGCAGTGCGTTCGCTGGAGAGGCGGTGGGAAGGGCTGCGAGCGACATGGAGTTCGAGCGGGTGGCTCTCGTGTACCGACCCCTAGTGATCCACAGCGATCGGAGGTGGCGATCAGAGTCTGAGTTCGAGAATTACCCGCTCTTCGATTCGACCTGAGAGCCTCGAGAAGAAATCGAGCACGCGCATCTGCCAGCCGTACTTAGCGAGCAATACAGCGTAGGCCGCGCGCTCGAGCGCCGGATCTTCGATGCGGCAGGCCTGGCCTTCGATCCACTCGCCCCGCAGACGACCGCGCGGGCCGCAGGGTGCGGCGCGGATTCGTCGGTCGTTTCTCAGGCGCTTGACCTTGCCGGATCCCGCTGCGGTGAAGACGTAGAACTTTTCTCCATGTTTCGCGAACCAGACCGGCGTTCTTACGGCCTTACCGCTCCTTCGAAACGTGACGAGGCTGATGTAGTGGTGGCGATCGAGCGTTTCGAGCTTCACGGGTGTCCTCGACGGGTGTGGCTGCGGGTGGCCTGATCGAGCTCTATTTTCCGGCGGCTCGAAATTCCAGCTGAGCGGACTCAATGATCTTGCGTATCGCGTCGTGTTCTGCGTCCAGCAGTTCGACCCTTAGCAGCTGGGCGCGAGTGCGATCGAGGTTCTGCGCTTCGCGGTGAGTCCGAAAGTAGGCATCTCCAGACAGGTAGTCGGTGAGAAATCGGAATGCGTTTTCGAAGGCCATCAGTGACCCCGCAATCGGGAGGGCGTTCAACTCCTGAGGCGTGAGAATCGCGCCCATGCCGGATATATAGCCGCGTGCGACTCCCCGCACGAAATCGAGTTCGATCGCCATTTCACCCAGTCCAGCCTCGTCTTCGGCCGACCG
>PVMK01160743.1_pt1 | contig 44440 bp, 44 predicted proteins | sample 1853481 | NCBI WGS metagenome assembly PVMK01 (sample SAMN08533507, study PRJNA380276) | Marine sediment metagenome, whole genome shotgun sequencing project.
CGCTCTGAAACAAAGGGACATCCCAGCCGGGTCAGGTCGTATGGGTAGAAAGAATCCTTGATATCGGTCCATTGAACGGGTTCCAGAGAAGCTTCTTTCTTGTTTTTCGGTTCAATCCGATGCCGGAAAACGCCCTGATCGGCAAACCGATACATTTTTTTAAAATTATCATCTCCGCGTCGCAGCCGGACCCGCCCGAGAGCTGACGCATCTGTTGGGTTAAACCATATGCGGTTATAGATATTTACGGGTGATCTAAAAACTGGATCGATAGTCGTATTGATTGTCATTTGAGCAACTTGTGGCGTTGTGGGCTTAATGGGGCCGCCTCTGGGAGATTTGAGCAACAAAGCTTCAACATCAGAAGTCTGTAATGACCTCAATTCAACATTTGTTGAAACCTCAACCCAAAAATTTTTAGCGTGAAATGAAAGCTGGGTCCATGGGACGCGGTTGGCATCTAGTTTGAGATCTGAAAAAGATTCGGCCCCAAATGCTCTATTGAACGCTGCGAAGCAAAATAAAGCAGCCATACAGCTGGTGATATAGATGGTTTTTCGTAAAATCATGTGCTGAGTATTGTTCGGCCAATACGGTTTAGATGTTCGAAATGGCCATTTTGGGTGTAAATTATCACAGGACTTTGATAACCTGTCAAGCCGGATCGGCTGCAAAGTTCAATATCAGATCCTGTATTAGTTCGTATAATTAGCCACAAGAGACTTTTAAATTCCGAGACTCGACTATGGGTATTCAGAATAATGAGACCGTTTCTATTATTAGAAAAGTTTACATGTCGCAGCTCAAAAATCTGCAAAACACCTTTGCGTGGCTCAGCAGCAGGCGTGAAAGGATTATCTACAATGGCTGGATCCGCAGTGTATTTCTTATTGGTGTTATGGCAACGCGGCCAGCGACAAATGACAAAAAGTACCGGGAGGTGTCCCTGAAATGGGCTGAGGCAAACCGCGTCAACAGAAAAAGTGAGGATAAAAAAAAGAGGGGCTACTGAATGGCTTCTATTTCTTTAGCTTTAGGAGGTATTTCAAATCTTCCCGATCTTTCGGACGCCCGGCTGCTCGTTTCATTTTAATCAGGTCATCTAAAGATGCAAACCATACGAAAGTCTCACCGAATTTTGCCTTGACCTTGTTTTTCCAAACTGTATCAAACGAGACACCTTTAACGTAGGGATGGATGTCTGTTTCAACCAGGTACTGACGAATCAAGATTTTCTTTGTCAACAGCTCATCAACCGCAATATCACTGACATCATAACCAAAATCTTTAAGAGCGGATAACGTTTTTTCGGCATTTGATATTCCGGTCTGATAAAGATATCAATATCCAGAGTCGCTCGGGAATAACCATGGACCGGAAAGGCAGTTGCACCGATTATCACAAATTGAACTTTATGACCTTTTAATGATTTCAGTAGGCTTTCGGTATCCACGTTTCCTCAGCATTTTCTTCATTTCATCGGATTTTTTTTGCATGATAAAAAATCGTTCTTTTGTTGTCAAAGACTTAAGGTAACGCAGTTCAAATTCGATTTCTCTGTTTTCATCGTCTTTTTCAAGCTTTAAAACAGGCATAAGATCACCCCGAAAAATTCTTATCCTCCAAGAAAATGCATCTGGGAAAAATCCGTATCAGTCTTTTCTTAATTTTTAAAACTATCAAAAAGGAATAGATATTACAATGGACCGTCGACAGAATTTTTGAACATGGTGATTGTCCGCTCTGTACTGACATTCTGGCAAAATTGATTAGAGCCGAAAGCAGCAAAACCGACTTGTCGTTTTCCGGCATGAATTGCTTGTCGCGCCGAAGCTTTAGCGATGGGGGGTCCTCCTGAAGCTTGAATTCCCAAAATGATTACTTGAATTCTTTTTGACGGTGACATCGGATTTCTCTTTACAGTCAAGTTTGACAACTTCTGTTTTTTTAAGTTTCCAAGTCGGCAGTCAGGATTCAATTCTGTTTATACAGCGACACCCCGGGAATCTTTTTAAAATGGGGATCGAGGGTTAAGATTTGGCACACATTCTCAAGCGCAAGACCGGCAATAATTAGATCTGTTATGGGAATTGTAATCCCTTTTCTGCGAAGCGCAAAGGATATCCTTCCTGCCTCAATCCAGGTGTCAGTGGTCGTTTTTAACATGGGGAGGGCAACCACGTTTTCGAGGATAGCTTCAAATTCTTCTTTCACTTTAGCGCCCTGCAGCAGTTCAGTTAAGACAATTCCTGCCGTAACCACTCTGCCGTCATGCAAGAGGTTCTCAATTATCTCACCGGACTTTGAATCAGGGATATTAAAATATTCGATCCATGAGGACGTGTCGACCAGAATATTAGGCTTCATCGAGTTCCATCTCCCGCAATTCTTTCCAGTTGTTTTCCAGGTGGAGTTTGCCCTTAAGCTTTAAAAGATTCTCAATTTGTTTCTGTTGTACATAGGCTTCAAGTACTTTGCTCACCGCTTGAGATCTATTCTTGGCACCGGTAAGCTCTAACACCATTTTTATGATATTATCATTAATATTTAAAGTTGTGCGCATAATAGCCTCCTATAGGTTATGATATTATTTTATGACAAATTTTTATGATGTCAACTTTTATTTACTCGTAAAAAGTTCTATCGGCGGTCATTGCGGACCTGCAACGAGCCCTTCGGGAGTGAGCTCAGGGCCGAACTGCACGGTCGAGTCGGAACGAAGTGACGAAGCAATCCCATGATTTCAGAGAGTTAGATTGATATAGAGAATAAAACAGGGACGCCTATGATTTTATGCAAATCTTATTGTAATGTTTTCATAGCTTTCCTAAAGATGAAAATCATTTTGCAAGGATAGTTTTTCACCGCGCATTGACGCGCGGCTTACCGCTGACTGAGATACTTTCAGGCGGTGTGAAATCTCAACAGTTGTCATACCCAGTTCCCGATTGGCCCAGAAGCATAGCAAGCTGCGCGCTTTGACCGTTTGTGGGTCTTTGCTCCGCTTCAATACATCAGAAACGTTCATGTTCAATACTTGCGCCACCCGCTCAATAACTTGGTCAAAATCGTATCCTTTGGCCTCAAGAGCATAGCGCCGCTCCAAACGATCCTCTGCTTCTTTTAGCACCTGCTCAACAAATTCGCTGTCACCCAAAATACGCTCATCACACTTAAACCGAATGCCAATTCGGCGTAGCGCCTTCACCTGCTGCCAGCCTCCTAAGCTGCGTATTAAACCACCGCCGGTAAGATCGGAGCGTCTGCCCTCAGCAATGCCTTTGGAAACAAACACTCGATAGTTTCGGCGCGCACTGGATATCTTGTTACCAAACAGCTTTAATACGTATTCGATATTTTGCCAGTCACAGGCTGTCTTGCCCATTATTGCACTATGACCACACCAGCGGTAACGATCCAAAGCCTTTAAATCTGATGCCAGATTGGCTCGCAGCGGATTCAAATGAATGTAGCGAACCAATTCTTTTAAATAACGATCTTCCTGGCACAAAATAGACTTGTAGCGGTTTTGAAACAACTGCCCGTGACGCTGATATTTGAGGTTAAATGAGACCGCATAGCCGGTTAAAAGTCGCCGCATCACTGTGGCAATAGGAATGGTACCAGTTCTAAGCAGCAAATGCACATGATTGGGAATCAGCGCCCATCCATAACAGGTCGTTCGGGTTTCGGAAACGATGGTACTCAGCCGAGCTAAAAAATTGCTGCGATCCGCATCGTTGCGAAATATCTTTTTGCGCTCAATTCCCCGAACAATAATATGCTGAACTGCACCGGGAGCATCTATTCTGGCTTTTCGCGGCATTCGCTAGTCCTAACAGCTATTTCATATAAAGTAAAGCATAAAATCATAGACGTCCCTATCTTTTTTTAAATTCCGTGAAATTCTTTATGCAGAAAAGATCTGCCATATTTCGTGGAGGCGATTCAGAATAATAGAAAAATGGCCCTCATCCGGATAAAAGGTGGCTCGGCAATCGGGGATCGTATTCGCCAGATAGTGTCCCATGGCCGGCGGCACAACTTTGTCCATTTCTCCATGCCACAGGTGGACTTTTATCCGGATGTCATCCAGGCTAAATCCCCAGGGCCGGCTGTATAGCACCACGTCGGCAGCCGGCCACAGGAGGCTGTTGCGAAACGCTTCGCGAAATGAAGCGCTCAAGACCTTTATAAGCTCATTATTTTTCAGGGCTATTTTGTCCGGCCCTGCGACTTTGCCGGACAAAATGGAGAGCATGCGTTCAGGATAGTTTCGGAAAAAAAAGGACGAAAAAGGGTATAAGGCTGTTACGATCTTCGGGAAGCGGCGGGCGAGGCGCAACCCTTGCCGATAGATGCCGACCATTTGATCCATAATACGGGGGACATCGACCGGTCCCATTCCGCAGACGATTCCCACCGAAATCAGACGATCCGGTATTTGATGGGCACATGCTGCCGCATATGGCCCCCCGCCGGATACGCCTAAAATGAAAAATTGATCGATCCCCAGCGAATCCGCGAGCTCGGTGACATCGTTCGGCCAATCAACAATCGCCCGCTTTGGCTTGAAATCAGACAGCCCGAATCCGGGGCGATCAATCCCGATGAAACGCACCCGGGAGTCTTTGGCCATGGTTTCGGCAAGCTTGGCCTCCAGACGAGATCCCGGAAACCCGTGAAAATAAAAAACCGGCTCTCCTTGCGTTTCGCCGAATTCAGCGAAGCCTAACTTGCGCCCATCCGAAAGAATGATGTTATTTTGGGATTTGATTGACATAAACGAGGTAAAACCTTCATGGTTATTCTACTTGGGCGCATCTAAGCTGGTCTTTCTTTGGCCATTAAATTTTATTGACATATGTATATTGCTGTCATATACATAGTTTATGGATTTGGCCCGCTTGATCAATGAATGCAAAGGTTTTGATTGGGATGAAGGAAACATTTTAAAGAATTGGGAAAAGCATGGAGTCTCTGCATCAGAATGTGAGCAAATATTTTTTAATTTTCTGCTGATAGCATCTCCTGATGAGAAGCATTCTATTAGAGAAACTCGATTTTACGCTTTAGGGCATACGGATGCACGCAGATATTTATTTATCGTTTTTACAATACGCAAAGATCTCATTCGGGTTATCTCTGCAAGAGATATGAATCGCAAAGAAAGAAGGATTTACGAAACATTATGAAAAAGAAAATTCCAAAGTTTAAATCTGAAGAAAAGGAACAGGAATTCTGGTCAACTGCTGATTCAACTGAATTCATTGATTGGAAAAAGGCCAGAAGGCTGGCACCTCAAAATCTAAAACCTTCACTCAAAACCATTTCATTGCGACTGCCGGAGCACATGCTTGCCGAACTCAAATTACTGGCACATAAACGTGATGTTCCGTATCAGTCATTGCTGAAGATATTTTTAGCCGAACGAATTGATCAGGAATTGAAATCTGCAAATACCTAACCATAATTCTTTACTAATTGGGCTAAACCCAATTTCTCCAGCATGGCATCATCCGGTTTGCCGCTGTCGGGGTCCCAGCCCATGGCCTGACGGTAATCACGAGCCAGGCTGTCAACATCGATCGTTACGCCGGATAGGGGGCCTTCCTCCTGAGGCGGTCGGCCAAGCATACGCTGCGGTAGCTTGACATCCGACGGCTGAATGCCTTCGCGGATATTAAAACAATGACGCAGGGTCTGGATCCGGGCCCCGGTTGTCAGCACTTCCTCAACATCAAGATCCCAACCGGTGACGGCATTGAAAAACTCGACCAAGGGGTAGTTGCCGAAAAACATCAACGGCATCAAACAAACCCCGGCGCTGGAACCTACCTGAAAGTAGTTTGAAGCTGTGGCACTCATGGGGCCTTTGCCGGTGTATGTGTACTTTTCAAATTGATCAAATTTTAATTCAGGGTAGGGGGCAAACTGTCCGGGGCCGCCATCGATGCGGGCCATGGGTGCGGATGTGTGCTTGCCCGGGGTGGGGTCGCACACATAGCCGGTACCCCGGCTTGGCAGAAAAAGGGCGCTATGCAGACCGGGCTCCTGTCCGCCGACATGCATGGCGAATTTTTCAGCGCTGCTTCCGATTTTTTCAGCCGCAATTTTGACGCCATCTGCTAAAATATCACCCAAAACCTTCGCGGGCAATCATCTTACCGATCATCGCAATCATGGCTTCGGCATTACCCCAGGTCAATTGGATACCGTCGGTATCGGATTCGGAAATGATGCTGTTTTCAAAACATTCCATGGCAAAGGCCAGGGCGGTTCCGGCGGATATGGTATCCAGGCCGCTGCGGTTGCACATATCGTTTAACTTGATGATCGACTCGAAGTCATCACACATGCACATGGTGCCGAAGGCGCCGATGGTTTCATACTCGGGTTTATGGGTCTCACCAACGGGGTATTTACCCGATGTAACGTTAAATATACCGCCGCAGGCAATCGGACAGTTTGCACAAGCGTACTTTCGGGTCTGATATTGAATGATGGCATCGCCATTCGCAATCTTATCCAGGTTGGCAAATGCCTGATCCCCGGCCAGGGCCCAGTTTTTTATCGGAGTTGCTCCGCTGGCAACCAATGATTCGGTGAATCCGCAAGTTCCATGTTTCATCAACGCCTGAGGCATGCCGGGCATGTCGCGCATTTCCTTGATAAAATTTTTGCGCAGCCGATCAAGTGTATCTTTATCGGCAATGGCGACCTTTCCGGTTCCGCGCACCGCCAGGGCTTTAAGCTTTTTGGCGCCCATCACCGCTCCCCCGCCTGAACGGGCCGCAATCCGGCCGCGATCATTGACGATGCCGCTGATTAACGAAATCTTTTCAGATGCCGGCCCAATGCAAGCGATACGGGTTTTTTTGTCACCCATTGCTTTTTGAATGGCTTCCTCAGTTTCAACGGTGTCAAGTCCCCAGAGATCAGATGCATCCTCTATTTCGATGCGCTCATCGGTTATTGAAATGGTTTTGGGAGTTGAGGCAGTGCCGCTGACAAAAATAGCATCCCAGCCTGCGGCCTTTAATCCAGATCCGAAATACCCACCGGAATTGGCATCGCCCCAGCCGCCAGTAAGCGGCGACTTGCAGACCGCCATGTAGCGTCCGCCGGTAGGTGTCTTTGTTCCGGTCAGCGGCCCTGTCGTAAAGCCCAGATAGCTTTGCGGTCCTAACGGATCGACACCTTTTTCCTGGCGTTCAAATAAGATCCGCGCACCGATTCCAAGTCCGCCGATAAAATCCCGGGCCAGGCTTTCATCAAGAATTTCGATTTTAATTTCGCCTGAGGTTAAATCGATAAACCCAATTTTTCCTGCGTATCCACCTGTCATTGAACACCTCCGTAATAAATTTGTAGGCCTAAGTACCTATTTATGGTCCATCTGGCAAGCATAATTAACAAATTTTGAGAAGTATCACAATGGTTTAAACCTTAAACTCTTTTTCGGCGGTGACCTCTGAATAAGAGCGAGTATTATTATTAACCATAAATCCGAATTTCTTGACACTTCAACTGCGAAATAATAATCATATTATTGATTTCAGCTATTATTGAGCGAAGAAGAGCAAAATCTCCAGCAAGAATCATGGAAGAACCTAACGGTATGCTTATATTGAAATCTCATCGCCTAATTCTGTCGATCTTACTTATTCTCTGCGGTTGTGAAGTCGGGACCCGGGTTCAGGGACAGTATTATCTTAATCAGGAAAAATACAGCGAAGGTGTTGAAGCCTTTCGAGAAAAGTTAAAGCAAAATTCATTTGATTCTCCAGCTAACTATTATATGGGGCGTTATCTGCTGGCGCTGAATCGGCCGAAAAAAGCGTATCCTTATCTTAAAGAAGCCGTTGCTTTAGATTTCAAAAATGCAGATTACCACTTTTGGCTGGGTGTTTGCTTTAATGGGCTAAATAATCTGAGGAAAGAACGGGAAAGCTATCTAAGAGCAATCGAGTTTGATAAACGCCATGTCCCGGCTCGTCTTTATCTGGGTCACAGTTATCTTGAACACGGCCAGTGGGAAAAGGCTTTAAATGCTTATGATCGCGTTTTGGACCTTCAAGGCGATCATGCCCAGGCGCTTTACAATCGCGCTCTGGCGCTCAATCAGATGCATCAAATCCCAGAAGAGATTGCGGCCTGGAAGCAGTATCTGAAATATTATGCGGAAGGAAATTGGGCGATCCAAGCAGTGGATCACCTCAACGCGCGTGGTAATTTTGATTACCGTGCTTATTTAATCGGAGATCTCAGAGTGCTTCTTGAAAAGATCCGGTTCAAGCCTGCATCCGGTTTCATTCTGGAAAACCCTCAACCTTCACTGGATGTGATTGGTTCGATTATGAACAGCAACCAGAAAATCCATTTAAAAATAGAAGGTTATTTTCGTGGCAATAAAAATCTTGCAATGATGAGAGCCGAAAGTGCAAAAAGATATATCATTACGAAATACCCAGAAATTATTCCTCAGCGTTTGAGGGTTAGCGGAACCGGAAACTCGGAAAAGATTATGGTCGGTTGGAAGACCTTTCGCGAGAACGATTCCATTAATTTTGAGACCCTTAAAAAATAACGATGATGGGCATATTTAAAGGAGAAAGTTCATGAAGCTTCGATTATCAGTACCCAAAATGACAAAAATAAAGTCTATACATAGTTTGAATTTTAGGACCCACTCCCGCGTGCGATCTGAAATTAAAGCCGCTACCGCCAGAAGCTTTAAAGGTGATGATGCCAAAGCATCCCATTCCCCCAGAGGGATGTTCATATTTACGAACACAAGACAGCTTAAGGCAATACTTGTCGCCTTGCTACTTCAGAGAGTCCCGGATTGTCTAACTTTCGATGAAGGCCTTGAATTTTCCAAGGCCTTCTTTTATTTCCGGCACGTCGATGCCCGAGTAGGCCAGGCGGATATAAAAATTTTTTATGGTTATCCAGAAAGCCCAAATGAAATGTTCCAACCTCCGTCTTGGCCGCCGTCCGGATGCTATTGTCAGTCAAAGGTCGGCTGTCTGAAATTTTTTTTCACCCTCCAGAGTGTGATCCTCCTCTATCGACCTTCAAGATACTGCATAATGGCATTGAACTGGCTTTGCCCGTCGAGCTCGGCTTCGGCCATGACCATGTCGGCCTGACCGCTGCCCAGATAATGGGCTTTGAGGTAAGGATGCAGCGTTGCGCGCCGGCCACGGTTGGATCGGATCCAGCGGTACATGGTCGGCAGGGTAAAGCCGGTAATGCCCATGGCGCTTTGCGCCTGTTTTTCAGAAAATATCCGCTCCTGCTCTAAGGCCGGCAGGAGATCAAAAAGCTCTGCACTGGCAACATAGTAAACCTCAAGATCGGCTCCTTCTTTCTCAAGCAACGGCAGTGCTTCCTGGATAAATGCGTAGGCCACCTCGCTGCCCTGCAGCACCAGGGTTCCGGCAGCATGCCGATGCGCCTTTCGCAGCCGGTATACGCCGCTGGAAGCGGCGGCGGCCGGGGCCAAACCCAAGGCGTCGCGATCAATGACAATTTCATTCGGCCGGGTGACAAAGGGGGCCACCAGCGCCGGACGTTTGACCAGCGCCGCCGCAAAAAGGGTCCAGATCTCCTGGGGGTCCCAGGGAGTCAGCGTGATCACGGTACCGCGGGGAAAATTCTCCTGCAGCAGCTGAAGAGCCTGCGGATCGGCATGGGTCGGCCCGTCTTCACCGGTCTTGAGGCCGGCATGGGCGCAAACCAGAACAAAGGTGCGGTAGGGATCTTTAAAAATAGCCTGCCGGGACTGGTTTCCGATTGCATGCAGCCGGGCGCTGACATGACCGAGAGCGGCGATAAAGGCGGCGTAGGATGAGCCGACCCCGATGTGGTGCCCGTAAGTTGAGATGCCGGCCAACACCCCTGAAATAGCATCTTCACAAATACCACCGATAGACAAAATCCTGGCCTGCGGGTTGCCGGCGGCATTATAGTAGCCTTCGGCAAAGCCTTTGGCGGCGGTGTTGACACTGGTTGAGCCCAGCAGGTCGGCGGAGGCCGACAGGATGGCCCCGCCGGAGGCTTGGTTGTAATACTGCAGCGCCCGGCCCAGCTCGCCGCGCAGGGTTGCCGTTTGCCCGGGGGTTAACTTGAGTTCAGCGGGGCTGCCGTCTCCGGCTGAGACCGCCGCATCGAAGACCGCCTTTAGCAACGGCGCGCCGGGACGCGGCTTGCGGTTACGGCCGTTGAGGCGCTCGGATGCCTTATTTAGACCTGCGGCCAAAAACTTGACCATCGCCGGGCGGTTTTCCAACACGCGGCGGATGATCACCAGCGCCTCCCAGAAGCAGGCTTCCAAAACATCCGAGTTGCGGCCGGCTTTGCACCGCTGATTATCGGCCCGGCAACTAGGCAGTGCGGTGTCGGCCATTTCCGACAGCGGCGCAAGGGCCTCATAAAAGCCCTCGGAGCACAGTTTGTGCCCCGCCCCGTGAGAGGCTTTGCCCTCAATGCCGTATTGACGGCCTTTGGCGGTGCGATACACGATGGCCGTAGGCTGGCTGTTGCCCATGGTGGCGGCGGCATGCTGGGCGGCAAAGATCTGCTGAAAATCCCAGCCGTCCGGTACCAGGATAACATTCCAGTCGTTGAGAAAGGCAAACTCCATCGGATTCCATTGAACGTAATCGCCGGGAATCCCCCCGTCGCGGCAGACATGGTTGGAGTCGATGGAGGCCTGATTCCAGTCGATGTGAAGAACGACATTTTTCAACGAAGCCGTTCCTGCAGCGGCCATGGCCTCCCCGACCCGCCCGGGTGTCATTCCCCCCTCGCCTTCGAGAATGTGAACCCGCGGCGCATTATCACCGTAATAGTCCATTGCCCCGAAAGCCAATCCCAGTGAAGTGGTCAGGCCGACTCCCGAAGCGCCGGTGGACAGCCGCACAAAAGGCGTGGCCGGAGTGGGATGGCCGTCAAGGGCCTTGGCTTTGAATTCGGCAAAAAGCGGGGTTTTGTTGACGGGATTTCGGCGGAAACCCAGAAGATCTTCCAGGCGCAGACGGTAGCGTTCGTCGGCGGGAAGAAGCTCGGCGGCCCCGATACGAGCCACCTCGTTGCGCAGGGCCCACATCGCATAGAGCCCCATGGCTTTGTGCCCGGCGGCATAAGATAGAATGTCCGCATCTTCTCGGTCGGGATCGGAAAGATCATAGTCCATGAGGTCGAAAACAAGCCCGGTCACTATCCGCCCCGATGATATCGACCCGCCCGGATGTCCGGAGGTCGGAGCATAGTTAAAAAGCAGGGCGCACAGTGATCGGTAAACCAGGTCAAATGATTCCAGATGCTCGGCCGTCGTTTTTGAAAGCGGCGGCTTGGCGGTTTTCATCTCCCCGCTGATGTCAATGTAGATCGCTCGCCTCGATCCGAATACCTTTGGCATGATGTTCTCCTTTTAAATGAGCAACCGGTTGAAGCCCCGATTTATCGAGGAACCAGACAGTCGGATGGATTCGATAGGACGATCATTGCAAAAATCGTTTAATCTTGTCCGGTAAATTCAAAATAGGAAGCATATAGTTAGCTTCCGATGTAATTTTTAAGCTTGCCGAGAGCCTCAATGATCTCCGGCTTATCTATTCCCGAGTAGGCCAGGCGAATGTAAAAATCCTTCTCACCGGGCAGAGCCCGACCGAAATGCAGTCGGGTGCATACCGAGACGCCGGTATTGTGCAGAAAAGCCTTGCGCAAGGAATCGTAGTCGGTGAAACCCTTCTTTTGCATGACATCGGTGATGTTCGGATACAGGTAAAAGGTCGCATTGGGTCGGAAACAGCGAACCCCTTCAATCGAATTCAAAATATCCACCGCGGTATCTCGCCGCTCCTTTAAAGTCCGCAAGATCTGCTTGACTTCGGTCTGGTCGCCCGTCAGCCCCTCGATAGCTCCGTATTGAATAAAGTGGTTGGAACAGGACTCGTCATTGACATTGAGCTTTGCGAAAACATCGATCACCTGCTTCGGTCCGACGGCCGCCCCCAGCCGCCAACCCGTCATGGCAAATCTCTTTGAAAAGGTATAAAGAATCACGCAGCGCTCAGCCATGCCCGGCAGGGCGGCAAACGATGAACTCTTGCCCTCGTAGCGGATATCAAAGTAGGCCTCGTCACAAAGGACATACAAATCATGCTTGAGCACCAGCTCGGCCAGCTTTTCAAATTGCGCCGCCGTGCACTCGGCCCCGGTGGGATTCTGCAGGTCGTTGAGCACCAGCAGCTTCGTGTTCGGTGTGATCCTGTCGGCGACGGCATCCAGGTCAAGCTCAAAATTCTCGGCGCCTTCCTTTAAAGGATAGGGAACGGCTTTGCCGCCGTGAAACTCGATCTGCGACTCATAGATCGGATAACCGGGGTTGGGATAGAGCACCTCATCGCCGCGGTTCATCAAAGCCAGGAAGAATTTGCCGATGGTGGGTTTGCCGCCCGGCTGGATGGCTACGTTTTCCATGGTGTAGTCAATACCATGGGATGCGCTCACGTCGGCGGCCAGTGCCTCCCGCAGTTGCGGCACGCCGGCGTTGGGACAATAGCCGGTTTTTCCGTCCCGGATGGCCTTCTCAGAGGCCGCAACCAGGTTGGCCGGTGTCGGAAGGTTCATATCACCCAGATGAAAAGGGTACACCTTGTTGCCCTGGCCCGCAAAGGCAGCCGCTTCGGCGGATACCGCAAAGGCCGTCTCCGTGCCCAAACGCGAAATCCGTTCTGCAATTTTCATGGCACCTCCCTCATTTGAAAGTTTCGTTTTCGATTGGGAGATTTTTCAAAATCCAATCCCGGTTTCAATTTCGGCTCGTCTTCAAATACATCCAGTCCGGCCCTTAAATTGGGGTGCGTTCGGCAATGTTCAATCAGTGCCGCTTCGTCGATTACCGCACCGCGGCTGGTGTTTATCAGAATCTCATTTTCTTTCATCAGTAACGGCTGCAGATCGATGCTCCTTATAATCAGATTATGAAATTTATGAGGTATCTTCAACCCGTATTAGAGCGCACGATACGCTTTAGAACAATATATGTTATTAATACCATCACAATAATAGTGTAACGCGGTTATCTGAAAAGCTCCAGTAAGTTTTGAGTTTGTCCGTAAAGAGCCTTTAGGTTTTGGCAGCTACGGCACCGCCTGGTGCTGGCTGCAAAAGCATAGACGCTGGAGCATTCTGTCATTGCGAGCGCAGCGAGGCAATCTTTATGAATCCAAGTCTCTGAAATCATGAGATTGCTTCGGCATCTGCCTGCGGCAGACTCCTCGCAATGACCGGCGATAGGACTTTTTGCTGAACCATTGATCTTACAATCATAAATGAAAACGGCAAAATCTTCAATCCGAATATTGCGCAATTCCCAATTCTTTTGCATTCAGAATGCTGGGGGCTGCGGCGGGCGGCGCACCCTCTAAAAATGGTAAAATGTCCGGCTTTTGCCAGGCAGGCCGACCCATTAAGATGGCCGCCACGTTGCCGGCCGCAAGCGTGGCCATGCCCTGGCGCGTCCAGTTGGTGGCCGAAGCAATATGGGGCACTTTAACGATATTATCCAGTTCCAGCAGCCCCGGTTTCGTTTCAGGTTCATTTTCGAAAACATCCAGACCTACTCTGAAATCGGGATGGGTCCGGCAGTGTTCCACAAGCGCGGTTTCATCAATTACCGGCCCGCGGCTGGTATTAATTAAGATGGCATTCTTTTTCATCAGGCCCAGGCGCTCTTTGTTGATCAGGTGATGGGTGGATTCATCGAGAATGGTGTGAATGCTGACACAGTCAGCCTCTCTTAAAAGGTCTTCGATTTGCCCGGCACGTTTGCAATTTACAGCCGGCAATTTACGGGCGGTTAAAAACGCTTTGTAGCCGGAAAGATAATCTTCGAGTCTCTTGTTGGCGTGGGGATCAAAATAGATCAGATTCATTTTGTGGCCTTCGACCATCATTTGGGCATAGGTCGCACCAATACGGCCGGCACCGATCACCCCCAGTGTTTTTCGCCATAGGAGATTGCCTAAAAAAAGAGTGGGCAACCATCCTTTGTATTTTCCATTTTGTAAAAAACGTTCAGCTTCGCTGACCCTGCGGGCAGCCGCAAAGGTCAGCGCAACGGCCATTTGGGCGGTGGTTTCGGTCAAGACTCCCGGCGTGTTGCCGACGACAATGCCATGCCGCGTGGCTGCGTCCAGGTCGACATTGTCAAATCCAACGGCATAGTTGCTGTATGCTTTGCCGCCTGCATTGGCCAGCGCAGCAAACATTTCTTCGCCCCAGCTTTCGGTGATCTGGCCGATGGCGCCGTCACAATTATTTCCAATTGCAGCTGTTATGTCTGCAGCACTTAGAATATCTGTTGAGGTACAGATTTCCACTTTACATCCTGCCTGAGCCAGGATATCCAACCACCTTTCTCCGGGAAGATCTTTGGTCACGATGACGCGTTTACTTCCCGAAGGATTGTGTACTCTCCACTCCTTTGATCCCATTGTTAAATCCTCCTTACCAAATAGACCGAACGCTCAACCTCCAGCCATCATGGGCGCGAAAGTAAAAAAGCAAAGATATTGACAGGGACTATATAGTTAAAATAATAATCGATCCTTGTCAATAATTGTGAATAAACTTCAGATTTGCCACCCGGTTGTTTAAGTTTCTAACGTTTGCGACCGATATAGGGTATAAGGTGTCGAATTTATATGTTGATCTAAAAAATTGATTTACGGGATATGCAAATGCAAAATGCGCTTATATATGCAAGCCCGCTTTCTGTCATGACGGCTGTCAACTGTTCCGAATCAAAAATCAGTACAAATCCATCTGAAAGGAGAACCCTAAGCCTGGATATTAGAAGCGGTTGCAGTACTATTCAAACCGTAGGCCAGGGAGAAGCGAACGTATGACGAATATCGAAGATATCATCAGTGGAATTGATACGCTTACACCGATTCCTCCCGTAGCCGCCCAGATTATGGCGCTGGCTGAAGATGAGAACAGCTCCATGTCCGACATTTCCGATTTGATCATTCATGATCCTTCCATTACGGCCAGCTTGCTCAAAATATGCAATTCGGCTTACTTCGGCCTGGCGCGCAAGGTAGAATCTGTCCGTGATGCCATAACTTTGCTGGGTCTGGATCAAATTGTTGAACTGGTTTTACTTAACACCACTGCTGAGAACTTCAAGGATGAACCGGATGGTTACGGGCTTGGTGAGGGTGAGCTCTGGCATCACGCGGTTTTATCGGCCCATGTAGCTAAAGTTTTGGCAGAAAATTACGGGGCGGCAAACAAAAAACATCTCATATTTACAGCTGCCCTGCTAAAAGACATCGGAAAATTAATAATGGGCAGATACGTGGCCTTTTCCTACGAAAAAATCAATATTCTGGTGGAATCAAAAGGTTACAGTTTCAATGAAGCCGAAAAAAAGGTTATCGGTATGAATCATGAAGAGCTCGGTGGCGTGGTGGGGCAGAGATGGCGATTTGGCAAAAAACTGATTTATATCATTCGTAACCACCATATGTCAGAAGAAGCCAGCAGAAATGACGTTGAAACCGCTCTGGTTTATCTGGCGGATATCGTTTGTATGATGATGGGCGTCGGCACCGGCGTGGACGGCTTGGCGTACCGATTTTATAGTGATGTGCTGGATCGAATGAAACTTACTGACCAGGACTTGCAGAAAATTATTTTTGATACCGGGGAAGAGCGACAGAAAATTCAAATGTTATTGAATCTGGTTTAAACGGGAGATTTCTTCAATGGGTATGGTCATCAGACGCAGCGCGCACATAAACATAGATGTATCAAACTAAACGCTAAGTTCCTGCCGCTTGGAGAAGATCGTTTAAATTGAGCCGGTTTACCACATCGGTAACCAGCTCTCCGATTACCATTTCGGCATTTTTGCCGCTAATGACGCGCAATCGCTCGGCACTGCCCGTGATCATCTCGCCGGCAACGACTCTGTTCTGTTTTATCAGATTGGCTTGATAGTTCATCTTGATAATCCACTTTCGATTTTGGAGATCGAGTTTAAACTCTTTCAAAACGATTTCAACAATTGAGTCCCCGAAATCTTCTTCAGTCACAACCTGGACGCCGGCATTTTCAAGCCTGTGTTTAAAAATCTCTCTTATCATTGAACTCAGGCCGAAAGCGCCAACCAACTTGTCATCTTTATTTTCTTTGGCCACAATCAGGGCAAAATGTCCGGTAAAATTTTTAAGTGCTTGCTTGGCGCTTTTGGTGACAATGGTGGCATTTTCTCTTACATCTTTAACCGTTAAAGCAACTCTGGTTTCTTTCAGTTCAACTGATTCCGTGGGAAGCTGGTAATTGACTTGTAAAAAATTCTTTGAAGCGCAAAAACTGGTGGCAATAGCGACTAATAATATAATCAATACGGTTCTTATGCGCCGGCAAATGAATATCATGAATTGACCTCCTTCAAGTTCCTACATCGGTAATTTTTTCAACTTTCCCCCGCTTATCATGACCGACTGCGGTGACGACCAGGTATACTCTGGACATTGGAATCCTTTTTATCCACCTCCAACGGGAGGGAAGATGCCGATCCGCTCACCGCCTTTCAAGACTGTTGTCAGTTCTGCTTTTAACCCATCGATGAAGATAAGCTTGGCCTTATCTTCCGGTATGTCTATTTGCTGAAGTAGCGTGCGGATGGAGGTGCCTGCCTCGATGGCGTAGTTCTCAGCAGATGCCGGCATAAATCTTTGCAGGGTAGCAAATAATTTGATTTGAATATGTGTTTGCATGGCTTTTTGGATTTCAGTTGAATTAAACACTGTATCGTATTAAATGTTTAGACTCTAGGTCTAATCAATTCGAAAGTCAAGCTCCGACGGAATAGGTTCATAATCAATTTGATAGTTGCCAGCTGCCAGTGGTCCGTCGTAGAATAAAGATGTGGATTTGAAATAGATGATGTCCACGAATTCCGGACAACGAACATCTGGCAGTGGGTTGCTTGGTAAAATGCTGATCGAATAAACTAAATTTGGTTCTCTAATAAAGCATATGAAACTAGCATTTAAAAGTGCGTTGGTGACCGGTGGTGCCGGATTTATCGGGTCACATCTGGTTGAAACGTTGGTATCAGAAGGTTGCAAGGTCGCTGTTCTGGATAATCTATCTTCCGGTAATTATTTCAACCTGAAACACATTGAAGGTCAGTTTTCCTTTTACCAGGACGATATTAGAAACCAACAAGCATTAAATGCGGCGGCAGAAGGCTGTGAGGTCATTTTTCATCTGGCGGCTGTTGTTTCGGTCCCCCAAACCATTGAAAACCCGGTCGACTCAGCGGCGGTTAATGAAATGGGAACCCTGTCTATTTTTGAGACCGCACGCAAACAAAAGGCAAGACGGGTGGTTTTTGCCAGCTCCTGCGCAGTTTACGGCGATGATCTGCGCTTGCCGAAACGGGAAGATATGAATCCCAAGCCTCAGAGTCCTTACGCGGTACAAAAGCTGGCTGCTGAATATTATGCCAGAGTGTTTCATGAGCTATATGGTCTGGAAACGGCTGTCCTCCGTTATTTCAATGTCTACGGGCCCAGGCAGGACCCATCATCTCCATATTCCGGCGTGATTTCCATTTTTATGACCAAAGCACTGCATCATGCGCCAGCTGTCATTTACGGTGATGGAAGTCAAAGCCGGGATTTTATTTATGTCCAGGATGTGGTCAGAGCCAATTTGCTGGCTGCAACCGCCAAGGGTGTCAGCGGACAGGTAATCAATATCGGTTCGGGCAACTCGGTGATCATCAATCATCTCTGGAACGCAATTTGTGCACTATCCGGTCAAAATCTTAAACCGAAATATGCACCTAAAAGACCGGGGGATATCGTCGAATCCGTTGCCGCTATTGATTCTGCAAAAACGCTGCTGGGCTTTGAACCTGAGATTTCTTTTGAAAAAGGTCTTGAATCGACCTTTGAATGGCACCGCAATCGCCAGAAGTCAGAAGCCGGAAGGCTATGAGGCCGGAAAGCTCAAAAGCTTTTAAGCTTCCAAGCCTTCCAGCATCCTGGCATCCCGGCCTTCAAACCTATGAGCTATCAGCTATGAGCTAATTGCCTGACACCAGAAACCTGAAGAATGGGGTTATAAATGGAACTCACGTTTAAGAAAGTGCTTGTCACCGGGGTGGCCGGGTTTATTGGATTTCATCTGGCAAAGCGTCTTTTAAAAGACGGTTATCAGGTTGTGGGCGTTGACAATATTAACCCGTATTATGAGGTTGCGCTTAAAGAGGCCCGTCTTGAAAAGCTTAAAAATGAGCCGAATTTCTCCTTTTATAAATTGGACCTGTCCGATCGCAAGCAGCTGGAAGATATTTTTGATCGAATGGGATTTGACGTTGTGGTGAATATGGCCGCCCAGGCGGGCGTTAGATATTCAATCGAAAATCCTTATGCCTACGTTGATTCCAACCTGGTTGGGTTTGTTAACCTTCTGGAATGCTGCCGGCATCACCAGGTAAAACATTTGGTTTTTGCATCGTCCAGCTCTGTTTACGGCGCGAATACCAAAATGCCGTTTTCGGTGCATCACAATGTGGATCACCCCGTCTCGCTTTATGCGGCGACCAAAAAGGCCAATGAACTCATGGCGCATACGTACAGTCATCTGTATCAGCTTCCCTGCACAGGGCTGCGGTTTTTTACCGTTTACGGCCCATGGGGGCGTCCGGATATGGCCTTATTTCTTTTTACGCGGGCGATTATAGAGGATAAACCGATTAAAGTTTTTAATAACGGTAAAATGCAACGGGATTTTACTTACATCGACGATATCATCGAGGGAGTGGTAAGGGTAATGGGCAGGCTTCCGGAGGCCGATCCAACCTGGAATGGAGATGCACCGGATCCGGGTACGTCTTCTGCCCCCTATAAGGTTTATAACATCGGTAATAATAATCCGGTGGAGCTTATCAAATTTATTGAAGTAATTGAGGGCGTCCTGGGTAAGAAGGCCCAAAAAGAGCTTATGGATATGCAACCCGGTGATGTGGTTGCCACCTATGCAGACGTGGATGATTTAATGGCAGATGTCGGATTTAAGCCTGCGACACCGATTGAGACCGGTATTGAGCGCTTTGTTAAATGGTTCAAGGAGTTTTACGGTCACAGTTAAGATTTAAATAATAAAATAAATAAATAATTAAAGAAATATATAATACTATTATTAAATTAAATAATAATTAATTAAACACTTAATTCTATAATAGAAAAGGCTTTTCAGCTTCTTGCGGCGCTGTTGCAGGAGTTTAAAAACTGTTTTAATTCGACTATCACCTGAAGCTATCTCAAAAATAGTAGATTAAGGTTTTAGGTTGGCCAGTTGAGCCCGCTGAAATCGGAAAAATGTCTGATTTTATTTTTTATTGGACAGGATTAACCCCCGTTAAATGCGAAGCCTATTTAACCGGGGTTAATCCTGTCTAAATATAAATTAGATAGGTTCTAAAAAAAATAAAAGGGCTATCAGCTTCTGGATAGCCCTTTTATATCTGGTACGCCCGGCTGGATTCGAACCAGCGGCTTTCAGCTCCGGAGGCTGACGCTCTATCCCCTGAGCTACGGGCGCAATTTGACTCAAAAATAGATTAGCTTGACGCGCAAGTCAAGTCTCAAAGCGGATGAATTGAAAAACTCTAATTAAAATGAGGTACTAATGCCTTTCAGAATCTGGTTTCTTCGTTAATTTATTTTTGCAAATTCGAATCTCGAAGCACGCCTGATCTCATAAAATTGGCCGAAGCAAATCCGAATTTCCTAATTCCTAAATTCAAAAGAATACATCGCCGATTATATCCAGATGGTATTTAGAATTAATGCTGTACTTGTTTTGGTCATTTGATATTCAAATTTTGAATTTGTTTCGACCAATTTTATAAAATCAGGCGATATTCGGATTTCGGATTTAAAAGGGCTAAAGATCTCTAGAAAATAAATTATTAAATCCCAAAACAATTGAATTTTATGTCTTTTTAATGATGTCTACAAGGCCTTTTTCGATGGCTTCTTTGGCTTCACCGACCACATACAGCGAACCGGCAATGCAGACAACATCATCAGGGCCTGCAGTCTCAATGGCATGTTTCGCTGCTTTTGCGACATCGGCTACAGTCGTTACATCTGAAATAATCTTTTTTGCGGTTGCATAAAGTTTTTGCGGTGGCAACGCCCGGTCGGTTTTTGCCCGGGTGATAATCGCCCGGGAACATACGGGCAGCAAACTTTTGAGCATGGACTCATAGGGCTTGTCGTCCAATATCCCGACCACCAGTATTATGCGCCGATTTACCAGATTTGCGGCCAGGAATTTGGACAGGTTGCGCGCGGCGATTAAATTATGGGCCCCGTCCAGTATAACTAAAGGTTTGTCAGAAACAATTTCCAGTCTTCCGGGCCAACGGGTTTTTGTAAGACCATTCTTAATGCTTTTAAAAGAAATTTCAGCTTTAAGTTTATTTAGCAATTCACTGGCGGCCAGAGCGAGGGCCGCATTTTGAACCTGATAGTGTCCCAGCAGGGGCGTCTGTAAATCGTGCCAGGTGTTTTCGATGCCGTAGTAGGAAAAATAGCCGGTACGATTTCGTCTGACCGTAAAATCTTTTCCCAGCATGAATACAGGCGCAGATTTTGTGTGGGCAACCCTCTGTACAACAGATTGGGCCTGTTTTTGTTTTACTGCGGTGACCACAGGTGTCCGTTGTTTGATGATACCGGCTTTTGCGCGGGTGATCTGAGCCAGCGTGTTTCCCAGATAATCCCGATGTTCCATGGACACATTGGTAATAATGGAAATGGCCGGCGTTATGATGTTGGTGGCATCATAGCGCCCTCCCATACCGGTTTCGATTACGGCCCATTCTACTTTTTGGCGGCCGAATTCGTAAAGTGCCATGGCAGTGGCGAATTCAAAAAAAGTCGGGCTACGGTCTCCGTGATGGACCTGTTGTACCGCTTTATACGATTTTACCACATCGGCGTCTGAAATCTGGCAATTGTTAATGCAGATTCTTTCGTTGAAACGTACGAGGTGAGGTGAGGTATACAGACCCACCTTATAACCGGATTCGTGTAAAATGGAGGATAAGGCCGATGCAACGGATCCTTTCCCGTTGGTCCCGGCCACATGGATACTGGTAAAATTTTCCTGGGGATTTCCAAGAGCGCTTAAGATGCGCTTGATGGTCTCCAGACCGAGTATGATTCCGAACCGTCGAAGGCCGTACATAGTCTTCAGACAGCTGTTGTATGTATCTTTTAGAGACATGGATATAAAAAACCCGGCAAAATTGGCTTTTCTGCCGGGTTTTCAATTATTAAGACGGCCTTTATCTTCTGTATCTGGCTGCGCGGGCAGCTGCAATTCTTTCTCTTCTTAAGGCTTCACGCATCTTACGACGTTTGTGTTCGCTCGGCTTCTCATAGCTTTTTTTTAATTTAAGCCGTTTGAACAGACCATCGTTTTGAATCTTTTTTTTCAAGATTCGCATGGCCTTTTCAATATCGTTGTCGATAACTCTAACTTCAATGTCCTTCAAATTTCTCGCCCCCTTTTTTCTGAAAAATGTGTAACGTATTGATATCGTCTATTTTATGTTTATTTGGCAAAGCAACTATTCATATAGTATATCATATTGTTTGGCAAGAAAAATTTCCGGTATTTCGAATTAAAAATGTTATCTATACGGCTTCAACCTAAAATCAAAGCGTCAAACTACCGCTGAATATTATCTTGACACGGTGCTATCCTTTCGCCATACTCTGCCCGCAAAAAATCAACATTTCTAAGATGGGTTCTAATGGAGGGAGGGCACACATGCGTTTGGTATTACTCGGCGGACCCGGAGCAGGTAAAGGTACTCAAGCCAACTTTATAAAAGAAAATTACCAAATCCCTCAAATTTCTACCGGGGATATGCTCCGTGCAGCTTTAAAGGAAGGGGCCGAGTTGGGTTTGAAGGCCAAGGAATATATGGATGCAGGCAAGCTTGTCCCTGATGATGTGATCATCGGCCTTGTTAAAGAACGAATTAAAGAACCGGATTGCGAGAAAGGATTTCTGTTTGACGGATTTCCCCGAACCATCCCTCAGGCAGATGCCTTGAAGGAAGCCGGTGTGCCGGTTGAGGCTGTGGTTGCTATCGATGTCCCCGATGCGGAAATCATCAAACGTATGAGCGGACGCCGCGTTCATCTTACCAGCGGACGGACCTATCACATTGTTTTCAATCCGCCCAAAGAAGAGGGCAAAGATGATGTGACCGGTGAACCCTTGATCCAACGAGACGATGACCATGAAGAAACGGTACGTAAACGGCTGGATGTTTACCATGCGCAGACTGAGCCTTTAATTGATTATTATAAGGATTGGGAAAAAACCGACGAATCCACCGCTCCGAAATATATTCGAATCGAAGGTGTTGGCAAGGTAGAAGGGATTCGAGATCAGATATACGAAGTCCTCGATAATTTGAAATAACAATTAACAGAAGACAGATAACAGAAAACAGATAACAGAAGACGAAATACTGAAACCACTGTTCATTCTGTTCATCTGTCCTCTGTTTTCTGACCTCTGTCCTCTGTTGTAATTAGTTTTTTGACCAATGCCACAGCTTCCTGCCGGGTCATATCGCTTCTTGACAACCGTTCTTCTTCCACCCGATCTAATATTTTTTTGAACCGCGGCGAAGGCTTCAGACCGAATTCATCAATCAAATCGCGGCCTGTTATAATGGGTGGTTTTGACTTCTTTGGCTTAAAATCGGTTTCAAAATCAGCGAGTAATTGGTTTACAAATTTTATAAATGCACGGCTTCGATCGTTTTGCTCTTTTTCTTTAGCCAACATATCAGCTGCTGCGCACATCAGAAGATCGGGAATATGCTCTGCGCATTTGATAAAAAACCGGGTATCGGCACGGGGAGCTTCATTTTGTGTATTTAGGGCTGTAAAAAGAAAAAGAGGGCGTGTATGATGCCGCACAAGGAAAGCAATGCTGTCGGCATCCCGTGTCGAGCATCTCAGCCGCCTGCAAATGGCTTCGGCCATATGCGCACCCTGGCGTTCATGGCCGTAAAAATGAAAGTTTCCGTCGCTGTCAGTGGTTTGAGCGGCCGGCTTGCCGATATCATGCAGTAAAATGGAAAACTTCAGCAAAGGCACCCTGGATTCGGCGATCCGGTGCGCGAGTGGAGCGCCTTTTACTGTCAGCAATGCCTGATCATGGCATGGATCCAGTAACCTTTCTATATGGTAATATGCCTGCAGAGTGTGCTCAAACGCGTCGAATTGATGATATCGATTTTGGCGGCATTGTTTTAACTCCAAAAGCTCAGGCAGAGTAGCAAACAATAGACCGGTGTCAGCCAATTGGCAAAGGTAAGCGTGGGATTTGGTACTTTGGAACATTTTAAACAACTCTTCGCGAACCCGCTCTCCCGCCGATTGCTGAATAAGCGCCGCATTTTTTTCGGTAGCTGATTTCGTATGAGACTCAATGTCGAACTGCAGCGTGGCGGCTATGCGAAAAGCCCGGAGTAGACGGACCGGATCCTGTTTAAAAATACTTTTTGAAACCATGCGAATTGTTTTATTCGCCAGGTCCTGTTGACCCCCTAAATAGTCGATCAATTGATACGAGTACAAGTCATAGGCCATGGCATTGATCGAAAAATCTCGGGCCCGAAGGTCTTCTTCGATAGACGCTCCTTTTACCCTGGAGATATCGATCATGGTTTTTTCTGTAACCACACGAATGATCGTTTGGCCGGATTTGCCAATTTCGACCAGGCGACCATTTGTGTTTTTAACTACCTGGTGGGCAAATCCAACCGGGTCTCCCACCACGGCTACATCATAATCGATAGGTGATCGACCGCGAAGAATATCTCTGATTGCCCCCCCCACAATGTAAGCACCGCGGGACTTTGGGAAAATTTTCGTATCGATTTGAATCATTTTTTTTTATGGACATGAATCAGCAGGTTATGGTGAATCAACGACCACCCGCACAGCGGGTGGCTTGGATTTTACCGCCTATAGGCGGGAAAAGACAGGGGCCCGAAGTGCCCCCATCGTTGCGGGTTTGGAAAACCCAATCAGGAGTATAGCATAGGTTGCGTATGATTTTATAGAACTTATGTTGGATAAATGACCTAAAAATAAGACAAACTGCTTGACATGATTTGAATAATGATATAATTTTAAACTCTAGCTAATCTAAGGCATAACCCACCAGATTGTGAGGATTCCTAATTATATTCTTCTAATTTAAAATCACTGAACACTCATAATCCTCCTTAAGAACCGACATGGATCCAATCCATAAGCCTGCGGTGTAGGGGCGCCTATATTTATTCAAATGTTCAACGTTTCCAAGTGCGAATACCGTCTAAACGGTTTCTTTTAAGGGCAACCCGCCCTGAGCTTTAGCATCATGCGAAAGTACTGGAAAGTGTCCATTAATAAAGCATAAAGAATGGCGCGCACGCGCCGATCACTAAAAGCTTACGGATAATTGGGATATAACAACACAGCTGACAGGGGCAGAAAAAAGTCTACCCGAATACTAACCTAAAGGGGAATATGTTTAATGAATATAGTTGAACTGAAAGAGAAAAACATCAGCGAACTTACTCAGATGGCCAAGCAATACAAGGTTGATGGCGCGGCTGGAATGCGCAAGCAAGAGTTGATGTTCGCCCTGCTTCAACATCAGATTGAAAAAAACGGTTTCATTTTCGGCGAAGGAACCCTGGAGATTTTACCGGACGGATTTGGGTTTTTAAGATCGCCGGATTCAAATTATTTACCGGGGCCGGATGATATTTATGTGTCGCCATCCCAGATTCGACGGTTTAATCTGAGAACAGGGGACACTGTTTCGGGACAAATCCGCCAGCCGAAAGAATCTGAACGGTATTTTGCGTTGCTGAAGGTTGAGGCTGTTAATTTTGAAGATCCGGAGGTGGCCCGCGATAAGATTCTTTTTGATAATCTCAAACCGCTTTATCCGGATCGCAAGATTAATCTTGAAACCGATCCTGAAAACTATTCCACCCGTATCATGGATATGATGATCCCCACCGGCTTTGGCCAGCGAGGCCTGATTGTTTCGCCGCCCCGATCCGGCAAAACCATGCTGCTGCAAAGTATTGCCAACGCCATTATCGCCAGTCACAAAGATGTGGTGCCTTTTGTCTTGCTGATTGATGAGCGACCGGAAGAAGTTACCGATATGGAACGTACCGTCGATGCGGAAGTCATCAGTTCCACCTTTGATGAGCCGGCCGAACGGCATGTTCAGGTAGCCGAGATGGTGATTGACAAAGCCAAACGGCTGGTTGAGCATAAAAAAGACGTGGTTATCCTGTTGGATAGTATCACGCGCTTGGCCCGGGCTTATAATTCGGTGGTGCCGCCCAGCGGAAAGATTTTATCCGGTGGCGTGGACTCAAATGCCCTGCAGCGTCCCAAGCGATTTTTCGGTGCCGCCCGAAATATCGAAGAAGGCGGCAGTTTAACCATAATTGCCACCGCCCTGGTTGATACGGGCAGCCGCATGGATGAAGTTATTTTTGAAGAATTTAAAGGCACCGGCAATGCCGAGATTCAGTTAGACCGTCGCCTGGCCGATAAACGGGTGTATCCGGCATTTGACATCAAACGCTCCGGCACGCGCAAGGAAGAGCTGCTTTTGGATGAGGAAGCTTTAAATCGGGTATGGATATTGCGCAAGCTGCTCACATCGTTAAATTCGGTTGACAGCATGGAGTTTTTGCTGGAAAAAATGAGCGGGACCAAAAATAATAAAGAATTTTTAAATTCAATGAATACTTAACAGAAGAGGGGGATTTCGCCTTATTATTGCAATTCGCAATGCAAATTAATTGTTGCCAAAAGCAAATTATGCGTATATAAAAAAAGGTTTTTAAAACCATGAATTTTAGGGGGTTGAAATAAAATGAAAACTGACATTCATCCTGAGTATAATGAAACCAGCATTCGTTGTGCCTGTGGGAATGTGTTGGAGGTCGGATCCACAAAAAAGGATATCCGCGTTGAAATTTGCTCCCAATGCCATCCATTTTTTACCGGTAAACAAAAATTAATTGATACGGCGGGTCGAATCGAGCGTTTCCGCAAGAAATATGAAAAATTTCAACAGAAAGAAAAACCAAATCAGTAGCCTCTCACCTGCAATTATGCTGCGCTGTTAGCAGATTCCTAAAACCGGTCCGCATCGGCTTAACGGCATAAGAAGCCCTTTCTGGTCCTATTATTACGACAACAGACCAGGACATTTCCCAAAAAATATTAACTTAATAGGAAGGCACGAAAATAAAGACCAGCGAAACAGGGTTTCGTGCTTTCGCGAGTATGATTTTACCCGCCGTCGGTAAAATCATAATTTGGGGCAGTCGTGGAATTGAATATCTCCGATTGAATATTGAATATTTAAGGAATTCTTTCATTTATAAAAAAGCGATCATAAAAATGACGAAGCGACACGAGGCGCAAGCGCCTGCGCTGCGCGAGCGACATCCACAAATATTCAATTGTCAATTCCGGCTTATCCGGGTTAGGTTGTAGAAACCATGTTTGAAAAATTAAAAGGGGTTGAGAAACGATTTTCCGAAATTGAGAAGCGTTTAAGCGACCCGGAGATTGTAAATGATCGACAGGCCTACCAGAACCTTATTCGGGAACATGCTGAGCTGAATAAGATCGTGGCAGTTTACCTTGAATTCAAAGAGATCCTTAAAGGGATTGAAGAAAGTACTGAACTGCTGCAGGATTCGGATCCGGAAATAAAGAATTTGGCGCGGGACGAGCTTGCTGATTTAAACCTGAACAAGAACCGGATTGAAAACGATCTCAAAAAACTGCTTTTGCCCAAGGACCCCAATGATGAGAAGAATGTGATTGTTGAAATCCGCGCCGGTACCGGCGGGGAGGAGGCAGCTCTCTTTGCCAGCGATCTTTTTAGAATGTTCAGCCGCTATGCCGAAAACCACAATTGGAAAGTGGAAGTGATGACGCATCATGCCACCGGAGTGGGTGGTATAAAAGAAATTATCGCGATGATTCACGGCAAAGGTGCCTATAGCAAATTTAAATATGAAAGCGGTATCCACCGGGTTCAACGGGTTCCGACCACCGAGGCCCAGGGACGAATTCATACTTCAGCTGTTACGGTTGCCGTTTTACCGGAGGCAGAAGATGTGGATGTGAAAATTGACCCTTCCGAGCTTAAAATCGATGTCTATCGTTCCACGGGTCCTGGCGGACAGAGTGTCAATACGACTGACTCAGCGGTTCGCATAACGCACCTTCCAACCGGTCTGGTGGTAACCTGCCAGGATGAAAAATCGCAATTGAAAAATAAAAGCAAGGCCCTGAAGGTGCTGCGTGCACGACTGCTGGATAAAATAACCCAGGAGCAGAACGAAAAACGGTCCGAAGAGCGTAAAAGCCAGGTGGGAAGCGGGGACCGCAGCGGCCGGATCCGGACTTACAATTTTCCCCAGGGAAGAGTCACCGACCACCGAATAGGCCTTACCCTTTATAAACTGGATGGTATCTTGGAAGGAGATCTTTCCGAGTTAATCAATGAGCTGACCATCTATTTCCAGGCTCAGGCGTTACAAAATGCAGAATCAAACCAGGCTCAGGCCTAATGAATGGACGATCATTAAGCTGGTTCAGTGGGCGACAACCTACTTTGACACCCACGATATAGACAGTCCCCGGGCGACTGCCGAAATCCTCCTATCCCATGTCTTAAATACCAGGCGTATTGATCTATATTTACGTTACGATCAGCCGCTAACTCCAGATGAACTGGAACGGTTTAAAGTGTTGATCAAGCGCAGGATGAATCGCGAGCCGGTGGCTTACATTCTGGGGTGCAAGGAATTTTGGTCGATGGGGCTGCACATCACGAGAGACGTTTTGATACCCCGTCCGGAAACCGAATGCCTGGTTGAAAAATCACTGGGAATGCTGGCGGTGGACGCAAATATGAAATCCAAACTCATTTTGGAACTGGGAACGGGTTGCGGAGCGGTAATTCTGGCCCTGGCCTCAGAAAATCCCCGGCACTCTTACTGGGCCACCGATATTTCCATAAACGCCATTAGGATTGCCCGTCAAAATGCGATGCAGAATGACCTTAATGGAAAGATTCATTTTATCGCCGGCGATTGGTTTGCGCCACTGGGTTCTAAAACGGGCGTGTTTGATTTGATCGTTTCTAATCCACCCTATATCAAATCCGGCGATCTGGCCCAACTTCAGCCGGAAATTCATGCCTATGAGCCTCTTCTGGCGCTGGATGGCGCTGCAGACGGTTTGCACTGTTTGCGACACATTATTCAATCAGCGTATCGTTTTCTGAAATCCGGGGGGGCGCTCATCCTGGAGATCGGACATGATCAAAAAGCCTCTCTAAAGCAAATGATAGCCGAATGCGGTGAATATGAGGGGGTCAGCTTTTATCAAGATTACAGCGGTTATGATCGCATATTGCAGATGAACAAAAAGCCTGATATCGGTAAGCATTAAAATTAAAAGAAAAAACTGTTGCGGAGCCAGATAGAATTTGTTATCTGAAGTGGATTTTTTTATCACACACGTCGCTGGATCTGCTTCCCGGTGCTTTCATTGAAAGTTAGAAGCAGGATTGACGGCGGCGGAGGAAAAACCGAGCAATGAAGGGAGAAAAAAATGGCTTATGTTACGATGAAAGAACTTCTTGAGGCCGGGGTTCACTTTGGTCACCAGACCAAACGCTGGAACCCTAAAATGAAGCCCTATATTTTTGGGGCTCGAAACGGGATTTACATCATTGACCTGCAAAGAACTGTTTCCATGTTCAAAACAGCCTATAATTTCGTTCAGGACACGGTGGCTGAAGGCAAATCGGTTCTTTTTGTCGGCACCAAAAAGCAGGCACGGGAATCCATCTATGAAGAGGCCAATCGATGCGAAATGTTTTATGTGCATAATCGTTGGCTGGGCGGCATGCTAACGAATTTCCAAACGATTCGACAAGGTATTAATCGCTTGAATTATCTCAATGAAATCCAAAATGAAGAATCCATTAACCTGTTTCCCAAAAAAGAGCGACTGAAGCTGGGCAAGGAGCGGGTGAAACTGGATAATAACCTTGGGGGTATTCGAACCATGAACAGTCTGCCCGGAGCGATTTTTGTCGTGGATCCGAAAAATGAGGCAATTGCGGTTCGAGAAGGCAGACGGCTAAATATCCCTATTGTGGCCATTGTCGACTCGAATTGCGATCCCGATGAGGTTGATTATATTATTCCGGGCAACGATGACGCCATTCGGGCCATCCGGCTGATAACGGCGAGAGTCGCCGATGCCTGCATAGCCGGAAAAGCACGTTATGAAGAAAAAATGCAGGCAGAAGCTGATAAAGAAGTTGAGGCGGGATCCGAAATTGTTGCCGCCAGCGCAGATCTGAAGGCGGGTGAGCGCAGAGTGATTTCGGATGGAACAGAGGGGCCGGTGGTGGAAATCATCAGAAAGACAGAAGCAGTACAGGAAGCTGTATCTGAAGAAGATGAGTCTGTTGAGGATCCGGAACTGGAAACCGGGGAACCAAAAGATCGTTCTGAAGAAGAGATAGCGGGAGAATAAAAATGGCAGAGATTAACGCAGCAATCGTAAAACAGCTCCGGGAAAAAACAGGTGCCGGAATGATGGATTGTAAAAAAGCCCTTTTGGAAGTAAAGGGCGATATGGAAAAAGCGGTTGGGTTCCTGAGAAAGAAAGGTCTGGCCACCGCCCAAAAGAGAGCCAGTCGTGCCATGACCGAAGGAACGATTCAATCCTATATCCACATGACCGGCAAGCTGGGTGTATTGGTCGAGGTGAATTGTGAGACGGACTTTGTGGCAAAAAATGAAGATTTTCAAGAATTTACGAAAAATATTTCCATGCATATCGCCGCCAGCAATCCCCTGGGAATTAAACCGGAAGATATTCCTGAAACAATTATTGAAAATGAAAAAAGTATTTACCGGGCCCAGGCCCTTGAGATGGGAAAACCTGAAAACATCCTAGATAAAATTGTCGAGGGTAAACTCAAGAAGTTTTATCAAGAAAATTGTCTGTTGAACCAGCCATTTGTGCGTGATCCGGACATTTCGATCGCAGATCTGATGAATGAATTGATCGCTAAAATCGGTGAAAACATCACCATAAAGCGATTTGTTCGCTTCCAGATTGGAGAATATTAAATCGTGAGTCAACCGCAATACAAACGCGTTGTGCTAAAATTGAGCGGCGAGGCGCTCATTGGAGACCAGGATTTCGGCATCAGTCCGGATATGATAAAGTACGTAGCCGGGGAGGTTCGATCCTGCGTTGATCTCGGTGTGCAAACCTCCATTGTTGTCGGTGGCGGCAATATTTTTAGGGGTGTTGCCGCCAGCTCCTATGGAATGGACAGAGCATCCGCAGATCATATGGGAATGCTGGCAACGGTCATAAACAGTCTGGCCTTGCAGGATGCTCTGGAGAAAAATGGTCTTCAAACACGGGTGCAGACCGCAATTTCCATGCATGAAGTAGCCGAGCCGTATATTTTGCGCCGCGCAATCCGCCACCTGGAAAGGGGGCGGGTGGTAATTTTTGGTGCCGGTACCGGCAATCCTTATTTTACGACCGACACCGCCGCAGTTTTACGGGCACAGGAGATTCACGCCGATATCCTTCTAAAAGCCACCAAAGTTGATGGGCTCTATGATTCCGATCCGGTTAAAAATAAAAGTGCAAAAATATTTAAAAAAATCAGCTACATGGAGGTTTTAGAAAAGCAACTTAAGGTTATGGATATGACCGCAATCTCCCTGGCTATGGATAACAATCTTCCCCTGGCCGTTTTTAATTTAAAGGAAAAGGGGAATATAAAGAAAGTTATTTGTGGAGAGGACATCGGCACGCGCATTTCCTAAAAGAATAGCCGGATAGCGCACTTACTGTTTCGGTATTCAAACGTTTTTTTCTACAACCCCTTATGCCGCAATTCCCTCATTGGGAACATTATTATGGAAAACGGTATAAATTCTTGATATAATAATTCAATAAGCTAAAGATTAATTGAAATAATCAAAAATACCGGCTCGAGGTGGATTCTTATGATTGAAGATATATATCAAGAGACCAAGGAAAGTATGGCCAAGACGGTTGCGTCTCTGAAAAATGAATTGCAACGCATCCGGACGGGTCGTGCTTCTCTATCCATTCTCGATAGTATTAAAGTGGATTACTACGGCACCCCGACACCGCTTAATCAGATGGCCACGCTTGCTGTGCCGGAAAGTCGTCTGATTACGATCCAACCCTGGGATGTATCGGCTATCAAAGACATCGAAAAAGCAATTTTAAAATCAGATTTGGGCCTTACGCCTTCCAATGATGGCAAGATTTTACGGATCTCCATACCCCCGCTTACTGAAGAGCGACGAAAAGAACTGGTTAAAGTTATCCATAAAATATGCGAGGAGCATAAAGTTACGGCTCGCAATATCCGACGCGATTCAAACGATTTATTGAAAAGCCTAAAAAAAGATAGTGACATATCAGAGGATGAGGCTTTCCGGTCCCAGGATGAGATCCAAAAAATAACCGATGAGCATATTAAGCTCATCGATGAATGCTATTCCGAAAAAGAGAAAGAAATCCTTGAATTCTAGGACATCTTCCGCCGGCTCAGGAGACCTTGATAAAGACAAGCTGCCCAAACATGTTGCCATTATTATGGATGGCAACGGCCGCTGGGCGAAAAAGCACCTATTATCCCGCATTAAAGGACATGAAAAGGGTTCGGACGCGGTTCGAGCCATTGTGCGAGCTTGCCGTGAAATAGGCATCGCTTATCTGACGCTTTACGCATTTTCCACAGAAAATTGGCAGCGGCCTAGAAGTGAGGTCAATGCCCTCATGACCCTACTCGTAAAATTCTTAAAATCTGAACAGAAGGAACTTGCAGAAAACGACATCCGCTTACAGGTCATCGGGCAAATGGAGCGGTTGCCGGCAAAGGTTCAACAGGCGCTGCGCGAGACCATGAATTTAACCCGGAGCAATTCTGCCCTTCAGTTAAACCTGGCGTTGAGTTATGGCGGTCGGGCAGAACTCATCCGTATGGCTCGGAAGATTGCCCAGAAGTCCAAAAGCGGCGAGATTGATCCGGATGCCATTGACGGCGATATCGTGGCGGAGCATCTATATACAAAAGGGATACCGGATCCGGATCTATTGATCCGAACCAGTGGGGAGATGCGAATCAGCAATTTTTTATTGTGGCAGGTTGCCTATTCAGAAATCTATGTGACCCCGACCTATTGGCCCGATTTCGGCAAAGATGAGTTTCTGGACATCATAATAGCCTACCAAAGACGGAAACGCCGGTTTGGCAGGGCTTCGTAAGCTCGACAAAACGTCATTTGCAAATAAACTTACAAAAATGATGAATTCGCAAAAAGTCGAATTCATCAAGGGTTTGGTGTTTCGTGTTTGGTGTTTGGAATGAAATATATGATGCTATATCGGCATGTTAGGATACTAAACACTAAACACCAAATACAAAACACACTCGTAAAAAGTTTGCTTTTCTGACTTTTTACGAGATTATCAAAAATAACTTTTATACCGCTTTTCATAATAATGTTCCGAATTGCGGCATAAGTGGTTTTAGAAAAAAAACGTTTGAATACCGGAACGTTTTTTTTAACAACCACTATAAGAGACCTGAAGGTGAAAGAGTCGCCAAATGCACCTTAAGCGTTGGATAACCGGACTTATTGCGCTGCCGTTTCTCATTTTCCTGGTTTACAAAGGCGGGGTACTTTTTACAATCCTGATCAGTATGGCCGGTTTAGTCGCCCTGTGGGAGTATTATCGCCTTGTGTTCAACGGCGAGGACAAGCCGATATCCAACATCATTCTTTTATGGGGCTATGGGATCAACTTTGCTATAATCTGGTCAACCTTTTTAGTGGGACCGAATCTCTCTGTGAGCGTTATCGGTTTGAATCTTATCGTCGTCGCACTCATTTCTCTGTTTCAGTTTAAAACTGACCAAACGGTTTTAGACGTGGTTATCAAACAGCTTCAGGGGATAATTTATATTCCGGTTCTGCTCTCATTTTTGGTTCTTATCCGGGAAGGCAGTTCCGGTATGATCTGGGTATTTGTTTTACTGGCTGTTATTTTTGCCGGTGATACCGGTGCATATTATGTCGGGTCTTATTTGGGACGACACAAGTTGAGTCCCGCGGTCAGTCCAGGTAAAACGATCGAGGGATCAATTGGCGGCCTGGCTGTCAATCTGGTTCTTGGCGGTATTGCAAAATACCTTTTCCTGTCCGGACTGCCCTGGGGCTTAAGTTTATTATTCTTTCTTGCCGTCGGTATTGCCGGTCAGGTGGGAGATCTGTTTGAATCTGAATTGAAGCGATCATCGGGTATAAAAGATTCCGGCGGGATTTTACCCGGCCATGGTGGTATCCTGGATCGGATCGACGCCCTTTTATTTGCCTCGCCGGTGGCTTATATTTTTATTGAATATGTCTTTTAAATAAACATTTTAATGAAAAACCTTTCCATATTAGGATCTACAGGTTCAATCGGCTGCAATGCGTTGAAGATTGTCGAAATGTTTCCCAAGCGGTTTTGCGCAAAAGCGCTGGCGGCTAAAACCAATACTAGCCTCCTGGCAAAACAGATTGAACAGTTTGCCCCTGAACTTGCTGTCGTTTATGACGAAGACAATGCAACCCAATTAAAAAATAAGCTTGCGCCGGGGACCAAAGTAGACATCCTTTGCGGCCAGGAGGGCTACCTGACCGCGGCTTCAACCGCTGGCATCGATATGACAATTACCGCGGTGGTTGGCGCCGCCGGTCTGATGCCGACACTGGCCGCCATTGAAGCCGGCAAGACCATCGCTTTGGCCAACAAAGAAACTCTTGTCATGGCCGGTGAGATTGTCGTAAAGAAGGCCGCACAGAAAGGGGTTCAAATTCTTCCAATCGACAGCGAACACAGTGCCATCTTTCAATGTCTTCAGGGACAGCGAAAAGAGGATTTAGCTAAAATTCTATTAACGGCCTCCGGCGGTCCCTTTTTAAACCGCCCCCTGGCTGAATTCTCAGAAATTACCAAAGCCCAGGCCTTAAACCACCCCAATTGGGAAATGGGGCCGAAAATCACCATTGATTCTGCTACCCTGATGAACAAGGGACTGGAGGTCTTGGAAGCCAAAAGCCTTTTCGGTGTCTCCGATGACATGATCGAAGTCGTTATCCATCCCCAAAGTGTGATTCATTCCATGGTGGCATACAAAGATGGCTCAATCATAGCTCAGCTCGGAATACCCGATATGAAAGGTGCGATCGCCTATGCGCTGTCATACCCGGAGCGTCTCGCGCTGAATCAACCGATACCGGATTTTTCTGGAGAACAGGACTTGACATTCCAGAAGCCGGATCTAGACAAGTTTCCCTGTCTGGCGTTGGCGTTTAAAGCCTGTAAAGTCGGTAAAACCATGCCGGCAGTTTTAAATGCCGCCAATGAAGTGGCGGTAAATGCGTTTTTAAAGAAAAAGATATCTTTTATTGAAATTGCGAAAGTCGTCTCCAAGACCATGGAGGCCCATGACGTCCATTCGAATCCAAACCTTGAAGATATAATCACCGCCGATAAGTGGGCAAGGAGAAAAGCCGGTGAGCTTATTAGCTCATGAGCTTAACAGCTAATTATAGGAACTATAATTGTAATGGGTACTACATTATTATCATTTGTCATTGTATTGGGAGTTCTCATTTTTTTTCATGAATTCGGCCATTTCTTGATTGCCCGGTTGTTTGGGGTCGGGGTTGACAAATTCTCACTCGGTTTTGGCCCTCGCTTGATTGGCAAGAAAATCGGCAGGACCGATTACCGCATTTCAGCTATCCCCCTTGGCGGTTACGTTAAAATGGTTGGCGAAGAACCGGATGCCGAGATCGAACCGGCCGATAGACCGTTTTCCTTTACCCACAAACATGTGCTCAAACGGATGTGCATTGTGGCTGCCGGCCCATTTTTTAATATTTTGCTGGCCGTCCTAATTTTTTTCGGCATTTTTTTAATTTCAGGCCTGTTTATATTAAAGCCTTCGGTGGGCGAAGTTAGAGACGGATCGCCGGCATTCGTTACGGGAATAAAAAAGGGAGATGTGATTACGGCTATCGATGAAAAACCGGTATCAAACTGGAATGACATGACCGAAATCATCGGTGCGAGTAATGGCAACCCGTTGGAAATAAAAGTTAAACGGGAAGGTTCCGATCGCGTATTTCGAATTACACCGGAATCGATTCCAGCAAAAAATGTATTCGGTGAAGATATCCGGCGATATATCATCGGCATTTCCAGTGCAGGGGATTTTTATACAGTAAAACTAAATCCTTTTCAGGCATTTGCCGAAAGCCTGAAACAGACCTACAATATCACCGAGCTGATGGTGGTTATCATCGGCAAGCTGCTCACCGGCGATATATCCACAGACACCATTGGCGGACCGATCATGATTGCCAAGATGGCCGGCGATCAGGCCAAATCAGGGATCGGGAACCTGATATTTTTTATCGCCTTGATCAGTGTCAATCTGGCCATTATCAATCTGCTACCCATACCCATCCTTGATGGGGGCCACTTACTATTCTTTTTTATAGAAGCGATTAAAGGACATCCTGTCAGCTTGAAAGTACGTGAAGTCGCCCAGCAAATTGGTTTATTTATCATCCTTTTGCTTGTCATCCTGGTCTTTTATAATGACATTTTCAGATATAAAGATGATATCCTAAAATTTTTCCAAGGTATTTTTAGCTAGCCCTGTCTATCATAGACTCTTTTCTTAGATCATAATTATTTGAATTGAGTGGAAGACTATGCCGGCCAGACTCGAAATTGCATTGAAGGATCATTTGACTGATGCCGAAGGGGAGGGGATCCGCCAGAAAGCACTCGATTACTTCGGTATACGGCTATTGCGGGTGCGCTCGATTCACATTCTTACCATTGATGCTGATTTAAATCCTGAACAGCTTAAGCAAATCCAGACCGAAATTTTTACCAATCCTGTTACGCAACTCTCTTCGTTTGAACCGCTTAAATTCCTTTTTGACTGGACGATATGGGTTGGATACCGACCGGGAGTGCGTGATAACCCGGGCAGCACGGCGGTTGAAGCAGTTGAAGACCTGCTCGGAATCCGGCTGGCTCCGGAAGAAGCCATTTATACTTCCAGACGTTACTGCATCAAGGGCACGGGTCTGGTTGCCGCAGACCTTGATAAGATTGCCGGTGAACTGTTGGCAAACGACATCATTCAACAATGGAAGATCGTCTGCGCAAAAGACTGGGATACGACAAACGGTGTCGGTTTTATCATTCCCAAGGTTCAGCTTGACCACGTTCCCACGGTTAGCACCGTACCGGTGGACAGTGATGAAACTTTAAAAAAGATCAGCGATGAACGCAACCTGGCTTTAAACCCAAATGATATTCCGACCATCCGGGCCTATTTTTTGGATAAAGAGGTTCAGGCCGACCGCGCTCGGGTTGGGCTTACAGATCCGACCGACGTCGAACTGGAATTTATTTCCCAGGCGCGCAGTGATCACTGCAATCATAATACGTTTCGCGGTTTGTTCCATTATCGGGATCTTGCCACCGGTCAGGACGAAATCGTCGACAACCTCTTTAAAACCTGCATCGAGTCTCCGACCCTGGCGCTTAAAGCGAAAAAATCCTGGGTCGTCTCCGTATTATGGGATAATGCCGGAGCCGGGCGCTTCGATAATAATCACTATTATGTAATTACCGGTGAAACTCACAATTCTCCGTCGAATATGGAAGCTTACGGCGGCGCAATTACTGGAATTGTGGGCGTTTACCGCGACCCGTTGGGAACCGGAAAAGGATCTCGGCTGGTAATGGGCAGCTACGGATACTGTGTGGGACTGCGGGATTATAACGGGGAACTAAAACCGCATTTACACCCCCGCCGACTCCTGGATGGGGTGATCGAAGGCGTGCGAGATGGTGGCAATAAAAGCGGCATACCGACGGCATTTGGTCAGGTCGTATTTGATCCGGGATATCTGGGTAAATGTTTGGTATTTGTAACGGCGGTCGGTATCATGCCGGCACAGATAAACGGAGAGCCGGCCGAAGAAAAAAGGACTTCTCCGGGTGAACTGGTAATTATGTGTGGCGGCCGGGTGGGCAAGGACGGTATTCACGGGGTCACCGCAGCTTCTGAGACCTTTTCGGAAAACACACCTGCAGGACATGTGCAGATTGGAGATCCGTATACCCAGAAAAAAATGCATGATTTTTTACTGGAAGCCCGGGATAGCGGGCTGATCCAGTTTATTACCGATAATGGTGGCGGTGGCTTGTCATCGTCTGTTGGAGAGTCGGCGCGATTTTCAAACGGGTGTGACATTGAGCTCGAAAAGGTGCCGCTTAAATATGAAGGCCTTGACCAATGGGAAATCTGGGTTTCCGAATCCCAAGAGCGCATGACGGTGGCCATTCGGCCCGAAGACCTGGATGAATTTATGCGCCTTTCACAAAAACATGCCGTTGAAAGCACGGTTATCGGCCAGTATACGGATTCGGGCAAACTCCACATCACCTACGAGGGAAAAACCTGTGCGCATGTGGATATGGACTTGCTTCAATCCGGTTTTCCCCAGTGGGAATTTGAAGCCGAATGGACTCCCCCCGGTCAAAGGGGGTTAGTCGAGCCGCAGGTTAACGCGCCGGATGATTATGGTCGGCTAATAAAGGATATGCTGGGGCGTCCCAATATATGCTCCATCGAGTGGATTATTCGGCAGTATGATCATGAAGTGCAGGGTACGAGTGTGATCAAGCCGCTGGTGGGGGCTGAGCGGGATATCAACAGCGATGCGACTGTCGTTCGGCCGGTGCTGCACTCTTTAAAAGGCCTGGCATTTACCCAGGCTTTGCTGCCGACGTATTCAGCCATTGATGCATACCATATGGCCAGTTGCAGTATCGATGAAGCCGTTCGGCGGCTGCTGGCAGTGGGGGGCAATCCGGATCACATTGGCGGGGTTGATAATTTCTGCTGGCCCAATATTCAATACCATCCCACGAATAATCCGGATGGCAAGTTAAAAGCCGCCCAACTGGTTCGGGCGTGCTGGGCCTTACGAGATATGTGCCAGGCTTATGAAATACCGCTGCTTTCCGGCAAAGACAGTATGTATGTAGATGGCTACCTGCCGGATCAATATGGAGAGATACATAAGGTTTCGGCCTTAGAAACGCTTCAATTTTCAGCCATATCGGTCATTGAAGATATTCGCCGGTGTGTATCCATGGACAGTAAATGTCCGGGGGATCGGGTTTACGTTTTGGGATTTACCCGTAATGAACTTGGCGGCTCGGAGTATTATGCCCATTTAGGCGAAGTTGGATTGAATGTGCCACAGGTTCGCAGCGCAGAATTTTTTGCAAATTACCGCAGATTGAGTCAGTCAATTGCCCAGGGAATGGTTGCGTCTGCGCACGGTATCTACCGCGGGGGTTTGGGTGTGCATCTGGCAATGGTGGCAATGGGGGGCAATCTGGGTATGCAGATCGAACTGGATCAAGTACCGGTGGATGGTGTGGATCGCGAGGATTCGGTGATGTTTTCAGAGTCTGCCGGTCGTTTTATTGTGACGATTGACCCAAACAGCCGTCAGGCTTTTGAAACCCAGTTTAAGGGATTGGCCTGCACCTGTATTGGAACCGTGACCGAAACACCCCGATTTGAAATCAACGGTTTTGATCAAAAAACCATCGTTTCAGTCTCGGTTGACGAACTGAAAGCTGCCTGGAAAAAGCCTTTTGGAGATCTGATATAGAACAGAAGTCAGAGGGTCAGAGCAGAGGTCAGAGGTCAGAGGTCAGAGGACAGAAGACAGAGGACAGGGGTCAGAAGCCAGAAGACAGAGGTCAGAAGACAGAGGACAGGGGGCAGAAGTCAGAAAAAAGAGGTCAGAAGTCAGATGACAGATTGTAGCAATTCGATCACAGATGTCCTCGAATTTGATTCTGTCATCTGCCATCTGTTTTCTGTTCTCTGATTTCCATTATCTGTCTTCTGATTGAAGAGGAGAACACCTATGCGTGATGTCAACGTGCTGGTCATGTCCGGTTTTGGATTAAACTGCGATACTGAAACGGCCTATGCATTTGAGCTTGCCGGGGCCAAAACGCGGTCTGTGCACATCAATTCTCTGATTGACGGCAGCGCTCGCCTGGAGGACTTTCAGATTATGGTTTTTATCGGCGGGTTTAGCTGGGCCGACGATCATGGCGCCGGCGTGGTTCAGGCCATGCGCCTTAAAACCAATATCGGGGACAAGATTCTTGAATTTATCGATCGGGGGAACCTGATTCTTGGTATTTGCAACGGATTTCAGGCCCTGGTTAATCTCGGCCTTTTGCCGGGTTTTAACCAAGATTATACCCAACGATCCGTGGCTTTGACGATCAATGATTGCGGCAATTTCAGAAACCAATGGGTATATTTGAAGTCAAATCCGGCTTGCGCCTGTGTGTTTACCAGAGGAATCGATAGAGCCGAGTTTCCAGTGCGCCACGGAGAGGGAAAATTTTATGCTGATGAAGACACGCTTGCGCGTTTGCTGGACACAAATCAGATCGTTCTCCAGTATGCGATGCCGGACGGAAATTTGGCTGAAGGCCGCTTTCCTTGCAATCCGAATGGGTCGTTGCTCGACATCGCCGGAATCTGTGATCCAACCGGACGAATCTTTGGTTTGATGCCCCACCCGGAAGCATACAATTACTGGACCAATCATCCCGATTGGACTCGCATGAAAGAGGTTGCCAAGCGGCAGGACCGTATTCCGGATTCGGCCCCGACTGTTGGCATCCAGATGCTGCAAAATGCCGTTGATTATATCCGCGCAACCTAAAATTCGATCCACCCCGAACCCAAAACCCTTTTCCTGGATCCTCTTGCAATTTCAACTTTGAAATTAGATTTAAAAATTGTACTGAATCGAAGATCATTCTCTTTTCAAAACAAATGTCATTTTTTTGATTTTCAGTGGAAATTTTTTAACCATATGAATTTATAGCATATAAATTTTTTTTCGAATATGCTGATTACCCTATGTTGCGATTGTCCTGCTAATTTTGCCCCATCATCTTGTCGGAAAAGCAAAAACCCACTTTTAGGTTAAAAAAATTTAATAGTTATAAACAAATTTAATACTGTCTCAAACTAAGCCGCCGGAATAAATCCCGCTGGTATTCCCGCTATTTTTAAGGGTCTCTAATGGATTGAGAGTCATATAACCTACTGAAATTTCGATATTATTTATTAGTGCTCACAAGAATTCGAAACCTCTGACCACCATTTTATAACCGCTAACAATCGAATCATCCCCAAACCATCTCTTTTTAACCTTTTTGCATCGCCTCAACCGGCCGCACCAAAAACATCCGGTTTAACGTTTTTCTTATTGCCTGACCTTTAGAATGATATCCAATGATTTCAGCTTGATATGAGAACAATTAAGATTTTTTTGTCCCTAACCAATGTTTAGTGGAACCGATCTGGCACAAGATTTGTATCATAAGAGGTAAAATTTTATACAGGAGCTGCCAGATGACAGGCAAGGAATCAGGATTTACAGCATTTGAATTGACGGTGACCCTCGCAATTATGGCCGTGATTGCGACTCTGACCATGCCTCCGTATCTAAAGTGGCTGCGGACATCCCGATTACAAAGCGCTGCGACAAATCTGAAAGCCGACCTTGAAATGGCGAAAGTGCTTGCCATACGGGAAAACGCAACTGTTGTGGTTGAGTTTGGAGCTAACGGCTACATCATATTTGTGGATAACGGAGAAGGGGGTGGTACGCCGGCTGACTGGAATCGTAACGGAACCGAAAGCATTGCACAAACCCGAGATTTGCCTGCCGGTGTGCAAATCGATACAGACAGCCTCAGCTTTCCAGTCGTCAGTGATAAAACCCGATTTAACAGCCGGGGCATTCCCCCTGATATTGTTACCCCGAAAACGATACCGATAATACAAGCAACCCGTAATCGGCAAATCACCTTAAACCGTTTGGGGAATATCAGTGTTCAATAGCGCATTTCATTGGGATTAAGATTACGCGGAAATATGCGGATGCAAGAGATAAAAGAAACCTATTTAAATTCGAAAAATGGGCTTTCGTTGGTTGAACTGCTGATGGCGATGGCGGCTTCATTAATTATCCTGGCTGCCGTTTACAGTGTATTTACGATGACCAGCAAAAATTTTACCACCCAGAATGTAGCCGCCAGCGTACAGCAAAATCTGCGCTCTGCCATCGGACTGATGGCTCGGGACATCCGGGTTGCCGGTCTCGATCCCGCCGGCAGTGGTAGTTTCGGGTTCAGGTATGCTTCCCGGACTAAAATTCGCTTTACGTTGGACAGCGTTGACAGCGGCAGCGGTGATTTCAACGGTACTGTAGACGAAACCAATTTTGAACAAATTACCTATGAATTTCAGGGCGGTCAAATCATGCAAACCTTATATGAAGGCACCGGAAGTCCGAACGCAGCGTCATTGATCAGCAACATCATTGTCGCCCAATTTAGTTATTTCGATGCCGCGAATAATGATTTGATCGATGCTGGTTTAACGCCCCCCCGGGTTCCGACAGATCAACTTGGGGATATCAGAACGGTGGAAATTTTAATGACGATCCAGGAACCGGCCGGCCGGGATGAGCCGGTTAGTCGAACATTAACCCGCAGGGTTGAATGCCGTAATATGGCGTTTAATTAGAGGTGCCGGCTTATGTTTAACATCCCATTGGCCAAATTAAACGAAACCACGGATAACCGCGGCTTTACCTTTATTGAAGTGTTGATTGTGCTTGCAATTTTTTCAATCGGTGTTCTGGCCGTAGCCGTCCTGCAGGTGACTTCGATCGATACAAATGCATCGGCGCGAATGTCCGGTGAGGCAACCGCTCTGGCCGCAAATCAAGTGGAAGCAATTATGGCGCTGCCCTATGACGATGATGATCTGGATCCAGCTGCTAATCCTCACGGATTCAATCAGGGTGCCTACGCCATTAATTGGAATGTCACTGAATCAGATATCGACGGTGATGGAACCAACGACAGCAAAACCATAATTGTTACGGTCAGCTGCGCGAAGCCAAATGCAAAGGGTATTACAATACAATACATTAAACCGGAAGCATGAACTGGGGGGAAGGCTTTGTCATCATGGATAGACAGTTAAATAATGAAAACGGTTATATAATGGTTGTGGTTATGATGGTTTTATCCATCCTTACCGTTATCGCGACAGCAGGAACAAATAACTCGATTACCGAGCAGAGGTCGGCAACAAACGAACAAATTCATGAACTATCATTTTATGCGGCTGACACCGGTAGAACATATGTGATTGAGAATACGGATTTATACCATGAAGCTAACATCAACGCTGGGCAGTCCTTGTATTTTCCGGATGATGATAATCCTGCTTTGCAATTTTCAATTACATCGACAGAGTCTTTTAACGGCAACGTGGAATATTTGGGATCCGACGCCGTTCCTAGAGGCTCCGGGTTTGAAGTCGGTAAGTTTATTTCACATCGCTATCAAATAACAACCACAGGGTTCGGCCCGAGGAGTTCAAGGTCTCAAGTTGAGGCCGGGTTTTACCGGGTCGGTTTTTAAATTTATACTTAAATATGAAGATGGGCCTTATGAAAAAAATAAATCGCATTGCAGTTAAAGGGATCGTATTCCTTATCGTTTTGGTTTTTGGGGTTAATCCGGGACACGCCAGCGACACCTGTATGTTCGAGGTGACGTCGGATGACGTGCCGCCCAATATCGTCATTCTGATCGATAATGGCGCCGAGATGAAGCATCCTGTCCCGCATGGCGACTATGACAGCAGCGTCGACTACACCCCCAATGGGGGTGCGGTAGTCGATGTGGTGCCACGGCAGCTTCGGCGGCAACGGGTTTTTTAATGATAAACGCTACGGTATCTATAGTCTGCGGCGAGCTTTATCTGTGCCGTGGATGATGAACTGGTGCGAGTTGATACCGGATCACCCGCTTGCAGAAGATGCCATCTGAAGCACAACGAGACTGTCCACCTGGACCATCAATGGCGGGCGAACGGTTCACTTGCCCACTGCTGAAGCTTCAGCGAAGTAGACGACGACGGCTTCATCGACAATGCCGGCGACGTTTCGCTACTCTAAAAACTACCTGAACTGGCTGTATCTATGCGTCGGCGGATGATCTCGATGGAGATGGCGTCGATGAGCCGGTCTATGACGGATGCGGCCTGCCCGACAAAAGCCGTTTTTATTATGCCAAAAAAGCCCTGCGGATCGGTCGGCAAGCTCTCGTCCAACAAGGCCAAATTTGCGATTTATAGATTTACCAGCACCTCACAGGGCTCTTCCAGCGTGCAGCGCTAGATGATGTGGTCGCCACCCTGGGCGCAACTCCGGAAGATAAACACTTGAGATCCCGAGTATATCAACGTGATCAACAACATGGGAACTGTCATCTATTCTCCGCTGGCCGAGGGTATGCAGACCATCGGCGAGTTTCTGAACTCGCCTTCATCCGGTAGCGCCCGATTCGACACCACTACTGCCAGAAAAATTTCGTGATCGTGTTGTCACGCCCGGTCTGTCTTCCAGGACACTTCTGAGTCAAATCAGGCCAGTCCAGACCGGCTGATTTGAAAGTTGACCATGATCTGAAGATGCTACCGACGGACACGGGGAAGATGACAACGGTCCGGGTGCAGGGAACCCTCACGGTCGATGGCATCGATTACACGATTGCACCAATCATCAACGGCTCGACCTATATGGATGATGTGGCCACTATTTTTACACCACGACATGCGAGTTGATCAGAATGACGACACCGAAGCGGCTTTCAGATCGTCTCGACTATACACGTCGGATTTTGGCCACCCCGGCAAAGCCGCGTGTATTGCTGATCAACACCTCCAACAACGGCAACGGCAACCCAATTTAACCACCAGCGCCCATCCGGAGTACGGGAATACCACTTTGAGGCCGCCTCGGCAGATGGTCTGTCCCAGGCGGTCATGGATGCCGTCAACAGTATTATTTCGCGCACCAGCGGCTTCACGGCGCCGGTGGTTCCGGTGACCCGCACCACTCAGCGGCAATAAAATCTACATGGCCTTTTTCAAACCGGCGGAGCAAAATTTCTGA
>PVMK01132285.1_pt1 | contig 44432 bp, 49 predicted proteins | sample 1853481 | NCBI WGS metagenome assembly PVMK01 (sample SAMN08533507, study PRJNA380276) | Marine sediment metagenome, whole genome shotgun sequencing project.
CCCACCTTTTCTCGTGCCATTAAAAACCTCACGTTCAATAATCTATTGCCTCTCCCTGGGAGGCTGTCGGACTATCCATGAACCGGCTGCAAATTCGGCCCGTATTGTCCGACAGCCTCCTTGAAGAGGAGAGGCAATAGGTGTTTATTGTAACTACTTTTATTTATTGAATAAATTTAAGCTCGCGCATCATATCGCCAATCGCTTTTTCCTGATCTTCGAGGAAAGCGGTAAATTCTGCGCCCGGTTTATAGAGATCCTGCCAGCCGCGCTTATTGCGGATCTCCACCCACTCCGGGGTGCTATACATATCCTTCAACAGCTTCCGATATGCCTGAGCTTTGGCTTCCGGCAGTCCCGGAGCGCCAAAGAAACCGCGCCAGTTGGCAAAGGTTACGTCAATACCGGATTCTTTGACGGTTGGTACGTCGGGAGCCTGGGGGAGCCGCTCATCTGAGGTAACGGCGAGAATCCGCACCTGATCCTGATTTGCCAGACCAAGAGCTTCGCCGAACCCGGTCGAGAGAACTTGGGTGTCGCCGGAAAGCAGCCCAGCCATAGCCTTGCCGCCAGCATCGTAAGGAATATAGACAAGTTTCAGTGGGTCGCCACCGGCGCCCTTGATGATCATGGCCGGTACCAGATGATCCATGCTGCCTCTGACCGAACCACCGGCAATTTTGACCGAACGGGGGTCTTTTTTGAAATCGGCCAGGACTTGATCAAGGGTTTGATACTTGGAGTCTTTCGTAACGACCAGTGCTGCGTAATCGGCTATGACTGAAGAAATAGGTGTCAGGTCACGGAAAGATTGTGGGAAAACGCCGGTCAACGAACGAATAATGATGGGGGTCGAGTTAACCAGCATGGTGCCTTGCTGCCGCTTGGCGGTGCTGATCAGATGGTTGAGCGCCTTACCGCCGCCGCCGCCAGACATATTTTCAAATGAGGCCTGCCCGAGCAACCCGGAATCAAGCAACGCCTTGCCGACACCACGAGCCGTACCGTCCCAACCACCACCGGCGCCGCCTGGAATCAGGAAGTGCAACTCTTCGACCTCGGGAGCCGCAAAGCTCATGTTTACAGGTAAAGCCATGCAGATCACTGCCAGCAGAACCAGAAATCGTCCAAACCTTTGTCTTTTCATTGTCATCTCCTTAGCAATCTTGGGACGGCATCATTGCCGAACGCTTTTTGATCTAACCCATGCCCAGTTCACGTGCTTTTTAATGACCAGTTCACGTACTTTTTAATGAATCGTATATGGTCACCATATCGGCTGACTAAAACACTGTAAATAATTGCTCCATAATGACTTTATTATGCATAAAAATCATTTTGACTATATTGTTCACGCGACTTTCAGGTTATGATTTAACCTGAATCTTTTCACATGGATACACCTTCTATGGGCGTCAAATCTGGCAATTTATTAGCAAGCTGGCTACCGAACAGTCTCAAAGCACGTATGATCTGTTTGGTTTGTCTATTGGTATTTTCTCTCACTCTGGTCGCCGGTGGTCTGTATACAGCGATGATAGGTGAGGTTCTTGAAGACCAGATTGGCAAGCGAACCCTGCAGGTCTCGCGTACCGTGGCGCAAATCCCCCTGGTCAAGCAGCAGATTGTCAAGCAGCATCCAGAAGGAAAACTTCAGGAGCTTGCGGAACGGATCCGTCATGAGGTCGGTGCTGAATTTATCGTTATCGGTAACCGCGATGGCATCCGCTTCTCCCACCCGAAAACAGATCGGCTTGGTAAACGGATGGTCGGTGGCGACAACGCCCCGGCTCTTGAGCACGGCAAATCTTATGTTTCCCGCGCGGTTGGCACTCTTGGTCCATCGATTCGTGGCAAAGTCCCGATTTTTGCCGATGACGGATCGATCATTGGAGTTGTCTCAGTAGGTTATCTGCAGGAAAATGTGCGTGGCATCATCCATGATCATCAGATTAAGGTGGGTGTACTGATCGGCGTCCTGATGGTGTTGGGGGTTCTTGGTGCGGTCAGCATCTCCAATCGTTTCAAACGTGCGATATTCGACCTGGAACCGGAACAGATAGCACGCCTGTTTACAGAGCGAGAAACGATTATTGATTCGATCCGCGAAGGAGTTGTCGCCATCGATCGTGAAGCGAAAGTTACTGTGGTCAATCGGCAGGCAATCGATATCCTCGGTAGAGATTCGGAGGCGCAAGTCATCGGCCGATCGGTCAAAGAAGTACTTCCGGGGGCCAAGTTGAGTCGGATTCTCTCAGGCGGAGAGCATCGACAGGATCAGGAACTGGAGGTTAATGGTGCCATCATGCTCATTAACACTTTGCCGATGCTTGAAAAGGGCGTGATCATTGGTGCTGTTGCCAGTTTTCGTCGTAGAGACGAGCTCGACATCCTTGCTAAACAGTTCTCCCAGGTGAAAGAGTACTCCGAAATGCTTCGCGCCCAGACCCACGAATACTCCAATAAGCTGCACACCATTGCAGGACTGATTCAGATTGATCATGAAAAGGAAGCACTGGAACTGATCGGTCGGGAAACAGCCGGCTACCAGGGTTTGATCGCTTTTCTCGCCAAGGCAGTTCCTTTCCCGGTGCTCGCGGCCTTTATCCTCGGCAAGTACAACCACGCCCAAGAGTTGCGAATCGAGTTCGTGATCGATCCCGACAGCCAACTGACCGATGTACCGTCCGAACTCAGCCGGGAGAAGCTTGTTACTATTCTCGGCAATCTGATCGACAATGCTTTCGACGCAGCACTTCAAGGAAAAAGGGCGGCAAAAGTTAAGCTGTCTATGACTGATGTCGGCAACGATCTGGTCTTTGAGGTTGAGGATTCCGGTACAGGCATCCCTGCCGAAAGAAGTGAACAGATTTACGAAAAGAGCTTCACCACCAAGCAGGATGATCGTGGCCAGGGGCTTTATCTGCTGAAAAAAGCGCTCAAGGACCTTGGCGGCCAAATCACGCTGAGTGACAGCGACCTGGGTGGGGCGCTCTTCTCGGTATTTATCCCGAAACGAGGGAGGAAATGAGATGGAATTCAATGTACTGATTGTTGATGATGATCCTAGAATTGCCGAGATTCATCGACACTTTACCGAAAAAGTTACTGGCTTCAAGGTCATTGGCATTGCTGACAATCTGATAGATGCCGAAAAGATGTGCGAACTGTTTGAACCAGACCTGATCCTGCTGGATCTTTACTTCCCCGAAGGGCTTGGTACCGAAATTCTCTGGCGGGTCCGTGCTAGTCGCCAATCTACAGATGTCATTCTGATTACCGCTGCTAAAGAACTGGAACCTTTACAGGAAGCTATGCGCGGCGGGGTCTTTGACTATATCCTTAAACCAGTGATGTTCCCGCGCTTTAAAGAGGCATTGGAGCGTTTTTGTGAGCACCGTCGGAAACTACAGACTGAAATCGACCTCAACCAGAATGATATCGACCGTCTTCTTCACCCCTACAAGGACAGCAGGTCGGGGGAGCCGGCACTCCCGAAAGGAATAGATCCATTAACCCTGAAAAAGGTTCAGAAAGTCTTTGAGCAGCCGCACCCTGATGGATTAAGCGCTGAAGAACTTGGCGCTAAAATTGGTACCAGTCGCACCACCGCCCGTCGCTACCTCGAGTACCTCACCGTTGGTGGCCAGTTGACAGCGGACTTGACGTATGGCGAGGTAGGCCGTCCGGAGCGAAGATATTTCCCAGAGTAATAACAGACCTTGCAGAATGCGTTACGAGGTGTTCTGGGGGCGGGCAACAATATAGGAAGAACATGCATGGTAGACAAGACTAAAAAAAACCCGGGCAAACCCGCCAAGAAATACAGCCAGGCCGCACGTCTGCACGATGTGATCCGCATCCTTGAAGCAAGATACGGTGCGACTGTCGATGAACTGGCTGAAGAGTGCGGTGTTACCCGCCGGACAATCTATCGTGATCTGGATGCTATTCGTGATGCCGGTTATCCACTGACTTCCGAACCTGAAGAGGATGGCCGCACACTTTATAGCTTTATTACCGGGTATAAAAAGCTCCCGCCGATTACTTTCTCTCTTGAAGAGCTGATGACACTCTACCTTTGTCGCGGCCAGCTTGGCTTTCTGCAAGGGACACCCTTCCAGGACGATCTCGACGCCATCTTTGGGCGAATCCGTTCGAGCCTGCCACCGCGTAGCGTGGCCCATCTGGAGCGTATTGCTGAAACAGCCTCGCCCAAGTTTCAGGGGGAGCGTGATTATGCGGCTAAGAAGGAACTCCTGAAAGAACTGCGCCGGGCATTGCTCTACCAGTATCGTGTTGACCTCTCCTACACTCCTGCACGGCGGTCCACTGAAGTTTATCGATTCGATCCCTATACCTTGCTTTTTTACAACGGAGCGCTCTACCTGGGCGGTTATGCTCACAACAGGGAGGCCTTAAGACTCTTTCTCGTTGATCGTATTGAGCAGGTGACTGTTTTCGATGAACGCTTTGAAATTCCGGAAGATTTTTCCGCTGGAGATCTGACAGGTTCTGCCTTCGGTCTGATCGATGAACAGCAGCAGACGATCAAGGTGCGCTTCGGTGCGGAAATCGGTCACTTGATTCGTGAGCGGATCTGGCATCCAAGCCAGGAACTTGTGGAGGAAGATGACGGCACGCTGACTCTCAGCTTCGAAGCCAGTGGTGAAAAGGAAATTCTGGCGTGGCTCTATTCTTATCTGCCGCACGTTCAGGTTCTTGAGCCTGAAGGTCTGAGAGAGATCTTTTACCGGAGTTTGCGGGATGGTTTATCTGCAGTAGGTCAGACTTGATCTGACACCAACTGTCAGATCTGGTTGAGTTCAGCAGAGGGATTTCTCTCCATTTTCTTGTTTATCAGGGTTTCCAGGATCGACCGAAATTTATTTTGCCGGTCTCGGCCACTGAGGTGTTTAGGACATTCCCTACCTAATAGAGAAGGTTCCTCTGTTTGACAAAATCATAGTTAATCACTATTATTCAAATATAATCAAACGATGGGACCGCTCGCTGAGCAGGAGATTCGAGATGGCAAAAGCAAACACCAAAGTATTGACGGCACATATCCCCCTACAAATGGCAGAGAAGGTCGACCAGATGGCAGTGCGTCTTGAGCGTTCGCGCGGTTGGATCATGAAACAGGCACTGTCAGCCTGGATCGATCAAGAAGAAGAGCGTAGTCGTCTTACCAGAGAAGCTTTGGCTGATATTGAGGCTGGTCGTGTCATTGACCATCAGTCTGTGCAGGCTTGGGCTGACAGTCTTGATTCAGACAAACCACTGGATGTGCCACGTTGATGGAATTGAAGTGGGCTAGCAAAGCCTTATCTGATTTGGCACAGCTCTATGAGTTCCTGGCGCCAGTCAACAGGGCTGCAGCGGCACGTACTGTACAGTCACTCACTACCGCTCCGACCAATTTACTGGAGAACCCGCGAATCGGTGAAAGACTTGAAGAGTTTGATCCGCGTGAAGTCCGCCGAATCCTCGTAGGCCATTATGAGATGCGCTACGAGATTCAAAAATCTACAATTTATGTGTTACGGTTGTGGCACACGCGCGAGAAGCGATGAGGCAGGTTACGATTAAGTATCTCTCAGCGGTATCTATGAATTCAGCTTAACAATAAAACCTCAACAATCTCCCCTCGATCAATTTGTGATGTCCCCACCGGGATTGTCAACAGGGCATTCGCACCCTGGATGCTGAGATTCTGCCCCGATCCCTGATGTGACTGAACGTCAATCTCGTAGCGATCGTTGTTCCACTCCAGCCGACACCAGCGAAAAATCTGCCGATCTCCTCCACCCTTGACTTTGCCGGTAAGAATGCCGTTGCGTTTTTGCAGATGACAATCTGTATGCCCGGCCATTTTCCTCAAGGCAGGCCTGGCGAAGAGTTCAAAGGTCATGGCTGTTGAGGCGGGATTCCCCGGCAGGCCTAAAAAAGGCTTGTCTTCAAGCAGGCCGAACAACACCGGCTTGCCTGGCTTGATAGCAACTTTCCAGAAATGTTTCTGAAAACGATGCCGAGACAGGGCTTCCTGGACATGGTCTTTTTCGCCAACGGAGACGCCACCTGTAGAAATGATCAAGTCCGCATCCAGCGCCTGCGCGATGAATTGATCCAGCGATGAGGTATTGTCCTTGCCGATACCGATACAGACAGGTTCGCAGCCGCATTCCTGTAATCGCGTCGTCAGAAAATGCAGGTTGGAATTGACCACTTGGTCCGGCCTGGGAGTTTCGCCCAACTCAATCAATTCATCACCTGTTGAAATAATTGCGACCCGTGGTCGTGGATAAACTTTAACCCGGGAGACACCAGCGCTGGCAAGCAGACTGATCTCTCCTGCCTTGAGTAAAGTCCCGGCTTGCAGAAGTTGCACACCGGCCTGAAACTCCTCACCCTGCAAGCGCACATGCTGACCAATAGAGAACGACGAACGAATGTAGAGCCGGTTCGTCTCTTCTTCCGCATCCTCTATGGGAATAACTGTCTCTACGCTGTCCGGCAGTGCGGCACCGGTCGTGATACGGATCGATTGTCCGGCCGGAACAGTCCCGGAGAAAGGGTGGCCTGCATAAGAGGCACCGATGATTTCCAGTGGGGAGCCCCCGGTAATCAATCCCCCGGTACTTGATCCACCGGCAATGGCATAACCATCCATAGCCGAGTTATCGCAGCGCGGCATATCCCAGTGAGACTTGGCGGCTTCAGCCAGAATTAAACCCCCTGCATCAGCAGTCGATATTTCGCAGGGAGTGAGCGGTTGTACTGTCTCCAGAATTGATAGCAGTGCATCATTGTACGATAACATCATCAAACTCCTTCTTGATTGTCCATAGACTGTGTCGACGCAGACAGATCTGCAGTTCATCGCCGATAGTATAGCCGAGATCGCGCATGGCGCAGTTCGGCAGCTCGACATCGACACAGGTTCCTGTGCTTGTGACCTCCACTATCAGAGTATGTGTGCCGCCGAAAGCGAGGATGTCCTTGACGATGCCGTCGAACAGGTTCTGTTGCAGTTCAGGGCCGATCGGTTTGTTCGCCCGGATGATCACGATTTCCTCTGACCTGATACCCACGGCGACACGATCACCGATTTGTGCCCCCGGGTAGGATGGCGCACCTGTGATACTGTTCTCCATCTGCAATGAGCCATCAGCAGCAATGGCCGTCACGGTTGTATCATAGATATTCTGGTTACGTAGAAAATTCGCAACACCCAACGATTCGGGTTGATAATAAATGTTATCGCGACTGCCAATCTGCCGCAGGCGGCCGGCGATCATCACGGCTATGCGTTCACCGAGCATGAAAGCTTCCTCCTGGTCATGCGTGACGTGCAGGATGGTGACACCCAGTTTCCGGTTGATCTCACGCAAGCTGACTTGCAGTTGCCTTTTGATGGTTGCGTCCAGCGCCGAGAAGGGTTCGTCGAGGAAGAGCAGTCGTGGCCCCGGAAGGAGGGCGCGGGCCAGGGCGACGCGCTGCTTCTCGCCACCTGAGAGCGAGGTTACATCGTGCCGGTCGATGATTGCGTGCAGATCGAGCAGGTCGAGCAGATCACCAAGTCTGCTCTCTGTCAGCTCCTTGTCGATCTTGCGGTGACGGGCACCAAAGAGGATATTCCCTCTAACGTCGAGATGGGGAAAGAGAGCCAGATCCTGGGGGAGATAGGAAATATGCCGCTGCTCAGGGGGGATGTGTGTCATATCGGTGCCATCGATCCAGACCCTTCCTGAGTGCGCTGCCAAAAGGCCCATGCAGGCTTCCAGGAACAAAGTCTTGCCGGCACCGGAAGGTCCGAGGATAGTCAGGTAGGAGCTCTCGCCAAGATCGAGGTTGATTGGTCCCAGGGTAAAGCTCCCTTGCCGGGCGATCAGTTGTTCGATTCTGATCATCTTCTCGACTCCGAGATCATACGCACACCGAACAGGACCAACAGTGAGATGCCAATCAGGATGACAACCAGGGTGACGGCACGGGGCAGGTCGGCCATCGACATGGCGAGGTAGATGCTGCTCGGCAGGGTCGCGGTCTGTCCTCTTGCTGTACCGGCAACCATTACTGTTGCGCCGAACTCACCGATGGCGCGGGCCCAGGTCAGGATGATTGCTGCCAGGATGCCGCGCCGGGCGAGCGGCAGGGTAACATGTCGAAAACTCTCGAAGGCTGAGCAGCCCAGCAAGCGGGCGACCTGTTCCTGTCGTGGATCGACCTGTTCGAAGGTTGCCTTGAGCATACGTACGCTAATGGCAACCACGACCGTGAACTGGGCGAGGATGACGCCGGCCAGGGTGAAGGGCAGGGTGAGACCCATATCAGACAGTAACTCTCCGATGGCGGTGTTCCAGGACATCAGGATCAGGGTGCCAAGGGCGATTGGCGTGAGGACCATGGGCAGGTCGATAAAGGTGTCGAGCAGGCGCTTGCCGGGGAACTCAATGCGGGCCAGGGCATAGGCCGTTGGGATTGCCAGAACAATGGCGATGAAAGTGCCGTTGTTGCGGCGATAAGGCTGAGGGCAATTGCTGAACGAATATCCTGTTGTCCAAGCTGTTCAAGAAAATCATCCAGACTGAAGAATGCGGACTGACTGCCGACGAGAAGCAGGAAGTAGCCGGTCAATAAAACCAGCGGTAGTAGCATGATGACCTTGAATGTGGTGTCACGCCTTAGCATTACCACCCCTCCGGAAGATCATAGGTCCCACCAATACGTGCTTCCGGAGCCAGCTTACGGGCATTCTCTTTTTCGGTGAAGTAACCCCATTTGCGAAAAATCGCTTGCCCGTCCTCTGATTTGAGATAGGCAATAAAGGCTTCGGCATCATCCGGATTTGCCGCATGGCGCAGTCGGGCGGCTGGAATATAGGCCAGGCGTGGAATCTCCTTCGGATTGAGCAGGATGGCCTCCATGGCCTGTGGATTCCATGTGGCAAATTCACGCCATCCGAGCACGGCGTCAACCGTACCGAGAGGCAGCATGGCTGCTGTCTTGGCACAACTTTCGACCTGGCCTCGCAGGTTGGGTCGAATTTTGTCCGCCAGATTGTTTGTCTGCACTATTTCGACGGCATACAGGCCGACACAGACACTTTCTGGCTCGGCTATGCCGACACGTACACCGGGTCGGGTGAGATCTTTCAGTGTCCTGATCTGCAGTGGATTGCCTTTTGACACCAGAATAGCCGGAATCAGGTAGGCAAGGTTAGTTTCCTCACCATCGATCAAGTCTAACTCTCTGGCTTTGTCCATGTAGTCGGGGGAACCGGGAATGTAGAGATCGCCCTGACCGGACAGCAGAATCTGACTGAGCATGGCACCGGAACCGCCCAGATGCAGTGTGATCGGGATGCCGAACTTTTCTTCAAAAGCTTTTGCCGCTTCCTCGAGTGGTGGCTGCGAGGCAGAGCCGGCGAAGACGACGACCGGCTTCGCTGTGCTTGAAAATGTTGTCGAAATAGACAGCATTATGAAGACAGTCAGTAGGGTAAGAATTCTCACCATCATGCTTTCCCTTCCGGGAAACACGCTGTGAAACAACGATCAGCCTCATCGTTCACCTGAATGCGCAGGGTCTCGAAACGTTTCATTAAATCGAGGATCTCCGGTGTCAACTTCGAGGCACCACCGTCCTTGCCTCCGATCCGTCTTTCGATCAGTGGGAAGGGCGAGGATTCCTCCATTGCCTGTAGTTGGGACCAGGCTTTGCGGTAGGAAATGCCGAGATCTTTGGCTGCTGCATTGATAGAACCCCTGCGATTCACGGCAGACAACAGCCGGTAGCGGCCATCGCCGAGGAATGGTTGGCCGTCGACTTCCAGCCATATTTTGCTGCGGATTCTGATCTGGTTCATGCTAGTACCTTGTACATCTTAAACTGTCGCAAAATTGCGACGGGATTTGGTGCACCAACAAGGCGTGGCTGAGAGCGCATAGCACCGCTATGTAACCGAAGTCACAACGCAGTTGGCGTGCCAAAGAACAAGCAAGATGCGATAGTTTATGGTTTGCATGGTACTAAATAACGCTCTACGATCAGATCACAGAGGCCTTGAGTGTCATTAATATCGTAGAGTGGCACATCGATCTCCAGAGGACTGTCGGAAGCGACGGCGATCAGGGTTGAGTCATGTTCCTCATCGCGACAGAGTAAGTTTTTGCTGCGTTCACGGCGATGGACCTCAATCTTCGGCATCTTGCTTTTTTTGAAGCCTTCGGTCAGAACGATGTCAACATCAGTGCAGAAGGTTGCAACAGCCTCAGCTAAAGATGGTTCATGATCGGCCGGGTTCTGTTTGACCATGGCGACTTTCTCTGGCGAGGTGATCAGCATGGTATCGGCACCGGCCTGGGTTAATCGCCACGAATCCTTGCCCTCGCAATCGATATCGAAGCTGTGCGCATCATGTTTGATGGCAGCGACCCGGTAGCCGCGTCGTTTCATTTCGGCAATCAGCTTCTCAAGCAGGGTCGTTTTGCCAGTACCACTTTTAGCGACGATTGAGACGACAGGGGGCTTCATCTTTGCTCCTTCCGTAACTCATTCAGTTGTTCCGGTGTATTGACATTCAAGAGACTGCGCTCCCACCCCTCAGGCATCTGCTGTGAGTCGAGATAGTGGATATTGATGCGTTGATAAAAATCATAGATGCGATATTGGCCCTGCTGCAGCATCTCTTCCATCGGCTGCAGGCAGTTCTTGTGGTAGAGGGCAAAGACCGGTTCGTAACCTGCCGGGGTGCGTGGCACGACGGCATCGAAGCCGTTGCGTTGTTTTATCAGCAGTTCGAGTATCCGGGCGTCAGGGTAGGGCATGTCGCAGGGTGCGACGAAGATCCAATCGGTATTGGCTGCTTGCAAGCCCGTGTGAAGACCACCCAGGGCACTGCCGGGGTAGATGTCGGCAATTGCAGGAATGTCGGGTTGTGCCAGATCAGGCCGGTCACCGGCGATTAGAACTCTTGTAAAATGGTGACACAGTAATTCGAGAGAAATCGATAGCAGGGACTGCCCGTCCACCTCGATGTAAGCCTTGTCGTATCCCATGCGACGGCTTTTGCCACCCGCTAATAGAACACCGGTTATGTCGTCAACAAAGTCGTTGTGCGAATTTTGCATAGCGATGTCAGTATAATCGATGAATTCATAAATTCAAGTTGATAATTTCCCGCATTTTTGATGCAGGTCAATTTTATAAATAAAACATCATATTATTTTTAAAGACGACTGGAATTGTAGAAATTATTCGATATGCTTTCTACACTTTGACGGTGGGGCAATTCTAACAACTATGGTGTTCACCAATCTGTTTCAAGAAGTATCTTTCGCTTATTAATCATAACATCTGGACGTTTGGGCGCTTTCTAACCTTGTGAGGTAGACCGATGACTAGACAAGCATTAAATCGTTTCTTGTTGCTGGCAGCAGGGTTGCTGTTGTTTGCAACGCCGGGTTGGGCTCAACAGGGTGATCCGCTGCGCGGTGAAGCTCTGTATGTCGGTACTGTCAGTTTCTCTGAGGGAGGTGCGCCCTGTCTTGCCTGCCATGGGATTGCCGGGCATGAACTGGGTCGTGCCGCCGGGGCCAGTTACGGTCCTGACCTGACAGCGATCTATGAGGACTATGGTGAAGAAGGGGTCCTTGGTGTTCTGGAGGACCTCTCGTTCGAGAGTATGGTTGCGATTTATGAGAGTCGCCCTTTGACCGATACCGAAAGAGCTGATCTGGTGGCTTTCCTCGGCACGGTCACCGCCGGGGTTGCTCCTGACATTGGTTCAGACTTAGCACTTCATGTTGTTGTCGTTACAGCTTTATTTATGTTTTTAATCGGGGTTCTCGGTTGGCGAAGGTTGCAGGGCGTAAGGCAGCCTCTGGTTGAGCGGGCCCGTAGAGGGAAGGGAGAGATAGCATGAGCTGGATAAAAGATATTGTCGACCCCCAGTCCCGTAAATGGGAAGAGTTTTATCGCAATCGTAATCAGTGCGACAAAGTGGTGCGCAGCACTCACGGCGTCAACTGTACCGGCGGCTGTTCATGGAACGTCCATGTCAAGGACGGTATTGTCGGCTGGGAACTGCAGGCGACTGATTACCCGGAACTTGAGCCGGGACTTCCTCCTTATGAGCCGCGCGGTTGCCAGCGTGGGATCTCTTTTTCCTGGTACTTGTACAGCCCGTTGCGGATCAAGTATCCCTACCTGCGTGGGGTGCTGACCGACCTCTGGCGCAAGGCCAAAGCCGAGCACGGAGATCCGGTAAAAGCCTGGGCTTCGATTATGGAAGACGAGGCCAGTCGCAAGAGCTATCAGCAGGCCCGCGGCAAAGGTGGCTTCCGGCGTTCCAGCTGGGACGAAGTCGAAGAGATTATTGCCGCTTCGTCAATCTATACTATCAAAAAGTACGGGGCTGATCGCCTGGTTGGTTTCTCACCGATTCCGGCTATGTCGATGCTCAGCTTCGCCGGTGGCTCGCGCTTCATGCAGTTGATGGGCGGCGCTAACCTGAGTTTCTACGACTGGTATTGCGACCTGCCGAATGCCTCTCCAGAGGTCTGGGGCGAGCAGACTGATGTCGCTGAAAGTGCCGACTGGTATAACAGTAAATACATTGCAGTTGTCGGTTCCAATCCGGATATGACCCGTACCCCGGATGCCCACTTTTTGAGTGAAGCGCGGCACAACGGTACCAAGGTGACGGTCTTTGCCCCGGATTTTAATATCACCTCAAAGCATGCCGACTGGTGGCTGCCGACCCACGCCGGACAGGATGGTGCCTTCTGGATGTCGGTCAACCATGTCATCCTCAGCGAATTTCACCATAAGGCCAAAACACCTTATTTCATGGATTACCTGAAACGCTACACTGATACTCCCTTCCTGATTGAACTTCAGGAAAAAGACGGTGTCTATTCAGCGGGCAGGATGGCAAAAGCCAGTGACTTGGAGCGTTACAGCAAAGAAGAAAATGGTGACTTTAAATATCTGATCTGGGATGAATCCAGCCAGCAGGCACGCATGCCGCTGGGAACTCTTGGTTTTCGCTGGCAGGAGAAAAAAGGCGAGTGGAACCTGCAGATGAAGGATGGTCAGGACGGCTCCGATATCGCTCCTGGGCTCTCTTTGTTGGAGGGCAACGAAGACGTACTCCAGGTGGCTTTTGATGATTTTTCTGACGGCAACGTGGTGCGACGCGGCGTCCCGGTCCGTTATCTTGAAACTTCCAAAGGCCGGGTTCCTGTCACCACCATTTTTGACCTGTTGATGGCTCAGTTTGGTGTTGAGCGTGGGCTTTCTGGAGAATACCCGGCAAACTATGACAGCGAAGGCGTTTACACCCCTGCCTGGCAGGAAAAGTTTACCGGCATCGACCGCGCCAACGTTATCCAGTTTGCTCGTGAATGGGCATCAACAGCCGAAAAGACTGAAGGTAAGTGCTCAATCATCATCGGTGCTGGAGTCAATCACTGGTACCACGCCAACCTGATCTATCGGGCCGGCATCTCTGCTTTGATGCTCTGCGGCTGTGTGGGCAAGAACGGCGGTGGCCTCAATCACTACGTCGGTCAGGAAAAACTGGCTCCAGCGGCACCTTGGGCGAGCATCATGGGGGCTCTCGACTGGTCGAAGCCGCCCCGCTTTATGAATGCCCCCTCTTACCACTACGTCCACACCGACCAGTGGCGCTACGAGCGAACCTCCGACGAAGCCAGAATAAACCCGGTGTCCGAGGATAGTCACATCACCTCAGGGCATACCATGGATCACCAGATCCGTGCGGTGCGCAACGGCTGGCTGCCGTTCTTTCCTCAGTTTGATCGCAGTCCTATAGAGGCGGTCAAACAGGCTGAGGCTGCCGGTGCCACCAACAATCAGGAGATTGTCGACTGGACCGTCAAACAGCTGGCTGAGAAGAAGATGAAATTTGCCGTCGAAGATCCCGATGCGCCTGAAAACTGGCCGCGACTCTGGATCATCTGGCGCGGCAATGCTCTTATGTCGAGTGCCAAAGGCCACGAATATTTCCTCAAGCATTACCTCGGCACTCATACCAACACTATCGCTCCGGAAACGGCTGAAGAGTTTGTTAAAGACGTCAAGTGGCACAAAGAGGCTCCGCAGGGCAAGCTTGACCTGGTCGTCGATATCAACTTCCGCATGGACACCTCGGCGCTCTACTCGGACATCGTCTTGCCGACCGCGACCTGGTATGAAAAGGACGATCTCAACACCACTGACATGCACTCCTTCATTCATCCACTACAGGCGGCAGTCCCTCCCTGTTGGGAGTCGAAGAGTGACTGGGATATTTTCAAAGGACTGGCCAAGAAAGTCAGTGAGATGGCCGAAACCCACCTGCCGGAACCGGTACGCGAAATCGTTTCGGTACCGCTGCAACACGACACCCCGGCTGAGATGGCCCAACCGGAGATCAAGGATTGGATCAATGGTGAATGCGAGCCGATCCCTGGCAAAACCATGCCCGCTCTGGTAGTCGTCGAACGGGACTACGTCAATCTCTACAAAAAGTTCATCTCCTTCGGGCCGGAAGTCCGCAAAAACGGCCTGGGAGCTCACGGGCTCAGCTTTCCGGTCGCTGATTTCTACGATGAACTCAAAGAGATGGCGCCAACCCAGAAATGGGGAGGTGAGGAGTATCCCTTCGCTGGAGATCGCCTCTCAAGCGGCTAATGTCATCTTGCATCTGGCCCCTGAAACCAATGGCGAGATTGCCTTTCGCGCTTTTGAAGCCGAAGAGAAGAAGGTTGGTCTGCCGTTGACCGATCTGGCCGCAGGCAGCCGTGATGTGCGAACCACTTTTGCCGATCTAGGTCGGCAACCGCGACGTTTGCTTAACAGCCCGATCTGGAGCGGCCTGATGACCGATGGCCGTGCCTATTCCGCCTACTGCCTTAACGTTGAAAAACTGGTCCCCTGGCGGACTCTGACTGGCCGTCAGCACTTCTACCTTGACCATCAGGGATATATCGCCGCCGGGGAACATCTGCCGACCTATAAGCCTAAGCCCGGATCACAGTACGCTTCAGGACTTTTTGGTGACGGAAAAGGATGAGAACAGCATCATGCTCAATTATCTGACTCCCGCACGGTAAGTGGGGCATCCACAGCACCTACGGCGACAATCATCGCATGCTGACCCTGTCGCGTGGTTGTCATCCGTTCTGGCTCAATGAGCAGGATGCTGCAGAAATCGGCGTTGTCGATAATGACTGGGTCGAAATCTACAACGACCACGGCGTAGTGGTCACCCGGGCTATTGTCAGCTCAAGATTGCCGCGCGGCATCTCGTTCCTCTATCACTCACCGGAACGAACTATCGGTATTCCCAAGTCGCCATTGCGTAACAATAAGCGGGCTGGTGGGCATAACAGCCTGAACCGGATTCGGCTCAAACCGAACCTGATGCTCGGTGGTTACGGCCAGTTCACTTATGGCTGGAACTACTGGGGGCCGACCGGGGCGAATCGGGACACCTATATCATGGTGCGGAAACTCAAAGGCGAGCCAAGCTGGTAACAGAGTATGTTGTAGAGACGCTGCTTGTTATGCTCTACGATCACGAATAAAGGACAAAATCATGGATATTCGCGCACAGGTATCATCGGTTTTCCACCTCGATAAATGTATCGGTTGCCACACTTGCAGCATCGCCTGCAAGAACCTCTGGACCGACCGCAAAGGTGCTGAGTACATGTGGTGGAATAACGTGGAAACCAAGCCGGGAACCGGCTACCCGACCCGCTGGGAAGACCAGGAGAAATACAAGGGTGGGTGGGAAAAACAGGGTGAGCAGTTGCGATTGAAGATCGGTGGTCGCTGGGGCACTTTGGGAAAAATCTTCCATAACCCGAACATGCCGACCATGGATGACTATTATGAGCCGTTTACCTATCGTTACGGTGACTTGACCAGCGCTCCGGCAGGCAATGACCAGCCGACAGCACGTCCGATCTCGATGGTTACCGGCAAGCCGATGAAAATTGAGGCCGGTCCCAACTGGGACGATGACCTTTCCGGTTCAAATATTTATGCCGCCAACGATCCCGGAGTACTTAAGCTCAGTGACGAGGAACAGCGGCAACTCTTTGCTATCGAAAAGATGGTGATGTTCCACCTGCCGCGGATCTGTAATCACTGTCTGAATGCCGGCTGCGTCGCCAGTTGCCCCATCGGGTGCCATCTACAAACGCGGCGAAGACGGTATTGTCCTGATCAACCAGGACAAGTGTCGCGGTTGGCGGATGTGTGTTTCAGCTTGCCCCTATACAAAAGACCTACTATGGCTGGACCACCGGAAAATCAGAAAAATGTATTCTCTGCTACCCGCGCCAGGAGGCTGGAGAGGCTCCGGCCTGTTTCCATTCCTGTGTCGGTCGAATCCGCTATCTGGGTGTGCTTCTTTACGATGCCGATCAGATTGAAGCGGTTGCCAGCCAGGAGGATCCAGATCTGGCTGCAGCACAGAGAGAAATGATCCTTGATCCATTCGATCCTGAAGTCATTGAGGAAGCCAATAAATCAGGAATCCCTGCACAGATACTCAAAGCCGCCCAGAACTCACCGGTCTATAAATTTGTCAAAGAGTGGGGTATCGCCCTGCCGTTGCATCCGGAATTCCGTACTTTGCCGATGCTCTTTTATGTGCCGCCGCTCTTGCCTGTTCTGTCGATAGAGAATCGGGGAACGCAGAAAATTGCCGATGATTTCTTTACCACGCTGGAGCAGGCTCGGTTGCCGCTGCAATATCTGGCCGGTCTGTTCGCCGGTGGCAATGAAGAAGAAGTCAAAGCGGTCTATCGTAAGTTGATAGCGGTACGTATCCAGCGCCGCAACAAAAGTGTCGGCGACCTCACTGCAGAAGAGGTGGATAAGGCCTGTAGCATTGCCGGCGTGAGTATCGAGGAGACCGATGCCATCTACCACATGACTGCATTGACCCGGATTAAAGAGCGTATTGTCGTGCCGCCAATGCTGCGAGAGCAGGCGATCGAAGCCGGTATGGATCCGGAACAACACAAACAGGAGATGGGTTTCGGCAAGCGAATCCCACCGAAGAGGCGTTGGTAGATATGACTGAATTACAACAACATCAGGAAATCTGCCGAGACTTCGCGGTCTTGCTCAGTTACCCCGACGACCATGTCAAAGAGCAGGCGGCTGCATGTGCTGCACATATGCAGGGGGTCAACTCCAAGGCCGCCACTTCTCTGCAGAGTTTTATCGACTTCATCGAGACAAGTGACTTCTCCCGTATCGAGGAAGTCTTTACCGGTACTTTCGATCTTCAGTCGCTCTGTCATCCCTATGTCGGTTACCAACTATGTGGGGAGAGTCAGCAGCGCACCATGTTCATGCTCAAGCTGCGGGAGATCTACAAGCAGTATGATTTCATCTCCGGCAACGAACTTCCGGACCACCTGGCTGAAGTGCTGCGTTTTGTCGGCTCTATCACTGATCAGGATTGTCGGCTGGAGATCATCCGGGACGGCCTCCTGCCTGCGTTGGAAAAAATCACCCAAGGCATTGAGAGTGACAATCATCCCTATGTGGCCTTGCTTAATGCTCTGCAAAGCTTTCTGCTTGAGACAGCTACGCCTGATACCGAGCGACTGCCAGATGATCGGCAAAAGGAGTGTTTATCATGACTGACATGATTCTGTTTGGCGTGTTCCCTTATGTGGCCGTGGCCCTGATGGTTGGCGTCGGCATTTACCGATATTTTATTGATCGTTACTCCTGGTCATCACAATCGTCCCAGTTCCTGGAGAGTCGTGTCCTGTTCTGGGGCTCAGTCCCCTGGCACTATGCCATCCTGATTATCCTCATGGCGCATTTTCTGGCTTTTCTGGTGCCGTCCGGTTGGGCTGTAGTGGTTGGCAATCCTCTGCGTCTTTATCTGCTTGAAGTGACAGGGCTGGCTCTTGGTATCAGTACTCTGATTGCAGTCGCCTTGCTGATCTTTCGCCGGGTTGGCAATGCACGGGTTTCAGCGGTCACCACGGTGGTTGACTGGCTGGTGCTGCTGGCTCTGCTGCTGCAGGTTGCGACCGGCGTCTATATCGCTTTCACCTTGCGTTGGGGCTCGGTCTGGTACCTGCATACGGCAACGCCCTGGCTCTGGTCACTGCTCAAGTTCGATCCCCAGGTGCACTATCTTGCCGCCTTGCCAGGGGTGGTCAAACTACACGCGTTCAACGCGTTCTTTATCCTGGCGTTGTTTCCATTCTCAAGGCTGGTCCATGTCGTCAGTGTTCCGTTGACCTACTTGTCGCGTCCTTACCAGGTCGTGGTCTGGTACCGGGAACGTCGGGCTGGGTGAGTTGCTTTTCGATTTTGTGCAAAACCTTTTTTAACGCAAAGACGCAAAGACGCAAAGATTAAGATCCACGATGCAAAGGAAATGCTTAAGGGTTAAGAAAAACAAAGATCTCTTTGCGTCTCTCTAAGGTTTTCTTCGCGTCTTGAGTGAGCAAAGCGAACGGGCGTTAAAAAGCTTTTCGATTTAATCCGAAAAGGTGAATTCATAAGTTGATGGAGGTCTGATGTTAGAAGTCGCAACCGCAAAATCGCACAAAGTTCTCTTCCTGAACACACTGGCCTTCACCGTCTGTTTTGCCGTCTGGATGTTCAACGGTGTCCTGGTGACCTTCCTGGCGGATAACCAGGTTTTTGACTGGGGGCCGATCGAAATCGGCTGGTTGATGGGAATCCCGATACTGACCGGTTCGATTTTCAGGTTGCCGGCCGGAATGCTGACTGACAAGTTCGGTGGCAAGCCGGTTTACGGCACTTTGTTGTTGGTCTGTGCCATTCCCATGTATCTCTTGTCTTTTGCAGACAGTTTTACCACCTTTGCGCTTTGCAGTTTCGGCTTTGGTCTGGTCGGGGTCAGCTTTTCGATTGGCATCGCCTTCTCATCGGTCTGGTACCCGCGCGAACGCCAGGGGACGGCACTGGGGATCTTCGGAGCCGGCAATGCCGGAGCAGCCCTGACCACCCTGTTTGCGCCAACCTTGCTTAATCGTTTGACCGATAATGGCGCCAACATTGAGGCCTGGCGTGAGCTGCCGGTCTACTATGCGGCCATGCTTGTTGTTATGGGCGTGATCTTCTTTATCTTCTCCGAGAACAGAAAGCCGGCATCTTCGACCAAATCGTTCATTGAGATGCTGAAACCTTTGAAAAATGTTCGCGTCTGGCGTTTTGGTCTCTACTACTTCCTGGTGTTCGGCTGCTTCGTCGCCTTTTCGCAATGGCTCGTCCCTTACTTCGTTAATGTTTACTACCTGTCGCTGGTCACCGCCGGGATTTTTGCCTCGATGTTCAGCCTTCCTTCCGGTCTAATCCGCGCTCTGGGTGGCTGGATGTCTGACAAACTCGGCGGACGAACGGTCATGTACTGGGTTCTCGGTGCTTCAGTGTTGATCAGCTTTCTCGTTATCATTCCGAGGATGGATGTCTACTCTCCAGGGCGTGGAATCATGGCGAAAAGGCCGGGAGTCGTCACTGAGGTGACTGCCAGTACAATCGTGGTCGATGACAAGTCCTACAGTGTTAAACCCAAACCCGAGCCATTAGAAGATTTCGACGAACAGATGCTGATTCTACCGGGCAAGCAGACCTGGCAGGAACCTGTGGTTGAGGTTGGCCAGACCGTCAAGAAGAAGGAATTGCTGGCCAAAGGTGTGACCCGAATCTTCTTCCAGGCGAACGTGTGGATTTTCGCCGTATTTATTATTGCGCTTGGCAGTATCTGGGGCATCGGCAAGGCGGCGGTCTATAAACTCATCCCGGATTATTTTCCGGAGGAAGTGGGGGTCGTCGGTGGGATGGTCGGCGTGCTCGGTGGACTGGGCGGTTTCTTCTGCCCGATTATCTTTGGTTATCTGCTTGAATATACAGGGCTATGGACCAGTTGCTGGATGTTTATTCTTATATTGTCCGCAGTTTGCCTGATCTGGTTGCATCTGACTGCCCAGAAAATGATGAGGGATAAGCACCCTGAAGATATGCAGAAAATTGAAGCGAAATAAAGTTACTTTATTTAATAGCTAAGGAGGCTGCACATGTCTATAAACCTTGATAAATGGGACGTTGAAGATGAAGAATTCTGGAATTCCACCGGCAAAAAAATAGCCACTCGCAATCTCTGGATTTCAATCCCGAGTTTGCTTTGTGGTTTCGCCGTCTGGCTCTACTGGGGGATCATCACGGTACAGATGATCAACCTTGGCTATCCCTTTACCCCATCACAGCTTTTCACCCTGTCGGCCATTGCCGGTCTGACCGGTGCTACCCTGCGGATACCGAGTTCGTTTATGATTCGTATTGCCGGTGGCCGTAACACCATCTTTTTTACCACGGCACTGTTGATGATCCCGGCGCTGGGCACAGGCATCGCGTTGCAGAATCCTGCTACGCCGATCGAAGTCTATTATCTGCTTGCCCTGCTGTCCGGTTTCGGTGGCGGCAACTTCGCTTCTTCCATGTCGAATATCAGCTTCTTTTTCCCGAAAAAGGTTCAGGGGACTTCTCTTGGTCTCAACGCCGGACTGGGCAATTTTGGTGTCACCACCATGCAGATTCTGATCCCTTTGTCGATGACCTTCGGTCTCTTTGGTGGTACTTCGCAGAAACTGATCAACACCAGCGGCACCCTGATTGGCAAGATTCCGGCTGGTTCCGAAACCTACATTCACAATGCCGGTTATATCTGGCTGGTGTTGCTGATTCCGTTGGCTATCGCCGGTTTCTTCGGCATGAATAATATCACCACCAAGACGGTCACCCCAGACCTCGGTTCCACCGGCAAATCGTTTGCCATGATCACCGGCCTGCTGCTGATCGCCTTCGTCACTGCCTGTCTAGGTCTTTACCTCTTGCTGCCGGCGCCTGTGGGTCTCGGTCTGCTCAGCAAATGGGTGGTGTTGCCGCTGGTCATCGCCGCCACGGTATTCGGTATGAAGTACCTGACCAAGGGCGGATTGCGTGAAAACCTCGAGCGGCAATACCAGATTTTCAACAATAAACACACCTGGGCCATGACTATTATCTACACCATGACCTTCGGATCCTTCATCGGTTACTCGGCGGCTTTTGCCCTGTCGATCAAGATCATTTTCGGTTTCTCGCATATCATGGTTGATGGTGTCATGACCCACAATACGATCAACCCCAACGGTCCCAGTGCCCTGATGTTTGCCTGGATGGGGCCATTCATCGGTGCCTTGATCCGTCCGATTGGCGGCAAGATAGCTGACAAAATGGGTGGTGCCATCGTTACCCAGTGGGTCTCCATTGTCATGATTGTCTCCGCGCTGGGTTGTGCCTATTTCATGAAGGCAGCTTATGCTTCCGCTACTCCGGAGACGGTTTTCGTACCGTTTCTGATTCTGTTTATTGTCCTGTTCGCAGCAACAGGGGTAGGCAACGGTTCGACATTTCGTTCAGTTGCCATGATTTTCAACGCTGAGCAGGCTGGTCCGGTCCTGGGTTGGACATCAGCGATTGCCGCCTATGGCGCATTTATCATCCCTAAAGTCTTTGGTGAGCAGATCAAGGCGACGACTCCGGAATATGCGCTTTACGGTTTCGCAGTGTTCTATTTTGTCTGTCTGGTGATTAACTGGTGGTTCTATACCAGGAAGGGCGCCTATATCCAGAATCCGTGATGGATGGGCCGTTATGAAAGGAACGTTATGAAGGAGCCGTTATGAACAACTCGTCACGGGGTGTTTGTTACCCGTCATGGTCCTTCGTCACTCTAACAGGAAATCATTATGTCAAATTTCGACAACACATCTCTCAGTCAGCAGATTCTGAATCTTGCTCCAGATGCGATCCTCTTTGCTGATCGTGAGGGCATCATTCGCTTGTGGAATAAGGGGCGCTGAACGGATCTTTGGCTGCACCGCTGAAGAAGCAATCGGTCAGTCTCTCGATCTGATTATTCCCGAAAAACTCAGGGAACGTCACTGGGAGGGTTATCACAAGACCATGGCAACAGGCGAAACACGCTATGGAACCGACATGCTGGCAGTGCCGGCCATGCATCGGACGGCTCAAGAATGTCCACCGAGTTCTCAATCGTGTTGTTGTCGGATGATGACGGCAAGCCACTCGGTGTCGCCGCTATCATGCGTGACATTACAGAGAGAAGGCAGCAGGAAAAAGAGCTGCGTGATCGTTTGGCGGAATTGGAGGCTGGTAAAGAAGGTTAATGCTCCAGCAATGATAGTTAAAACAAGTGAGGAGTGCTGCTGTGGCGGCGCTCCTCTATTAACTGGTGTGACATATTCTGTCTCTCGGCTTGCTAATATAGAATCAAAACCAGCAAGGAGGCGGCTATGATCTACATCGGCACGACAGAAAGTAACGGCAGCGCCATTTATTTTGATATTTATTTCTCCGAGCGGCAGGGACGTGGAGTGCGAATCTCCGGGACAGTCGGCGACGGTTGCTATGAAGGCGAAGTTCTGGTTGAGGTTGGTCGTAACGATTCCGTGACCTTTGCTGACGCCTGGCTTGGTGGTTCCGGGTTCTCTGAATTTATCGATCGCTGTGGTTCTGAGGTTCTGGAAAGCGCATTGATCGAATCGGTTCGCGAGATGCCTCTTTTTCAGATCAGTCACTGCCAACCGCATGGCAACAGCATGGCTTATACCGGGGCATTTATCTCTGAAGTTTCGCCTGTATGGCAGTCCTGACTATATTTATTCAGAGTTTATCGACTCCTGGTATCTGACGATTGCATTGTGAAGACCGATTGAGGTAAAAAGGTGAATACAAATTTTCTTTTCGGAAGGTATTCATGCGCACCCTTATTCTTGCCTCAACCAGTCCCTACCGTTTGCAATTAATGCGTCAGCTTGAACTGAGTTTCCATGTCGCTGCTCCACGCTACAAAGAACAGATGGATTCGAGTGTCTCTGCAGAACTTCTGGTTAAACACCAGGCGCTGCAAAAGGCGAAAAGCCTTGCAGACCAGTATGATAATGCCCTGATTATTGGTTCTGATCAGGTTTTTGTCGATGCCCGGCATCGCCTGCTGGGTAAACCGGGAACGCAGGAAAAAGCGATTGAACAGTTGTTGGAAATGCAGGGTCGCAAACATACTTTTTATACCGGTCTGGCAATTTATGACAGTGCCACTGGTAACAGCCTGACTGAGTTTGAAACCTTTTCGGTGTCCATGAGAGAACTGACCGAAGAGCAGATCAAGCATTATGTTGCCAAAGAGAACCCGGTTGATTGTGCCGGCTCATTCAAGATCGAGGGTTTGGGAATCGCCTTGATGGAAAAGATGGCCGGCAATGATTACACCAGCCTGATCGGACTGCCGCTGATTCTCCTGGTCGATATGTTAAGCCACTTCGATATTGAGGTTCTTTAAGGAGGAATACAGGAGACAGGAGATAGAATACAGGCAGTGAGCTGCCTGTACTCTGAACGCCATTTTAATCCATCTGTTTTAGTCATTGGTTCTGGCTTTTTCTTCTGTCTCCTGTATTCTGTCTCCTATCTTCTAACTTCTGAATTCCAGCTCTTAGGTTCTTCCATCCATGCAACACGCCAATTTTGTTCACCTTCATGTTCACACCCAGTACAGCCTGCTTGATGGTGCCATTCGTATTGGTGACCTGGTGGGTAGGGCTAAAGAGTATCGCATGCCGGCCATGGCTATCACCGATCATGGCAACATGTTCGGTGCTTTAGATTTCTACACCAAAGCACATGCTGCCGGCGTTAAACCGATCATTGGTTGTGAAGTCTATGTTGCCCCAGGTTCACGTCTTGAAAAGAGTGGCGCGGCATCTTCTGGTGACGCCTCCGGGCATCTGGTTCTGCTCTGCAAAAACCGTACAGGCTATCGCAACCTCTGTCGCATAGTATCAACAGCTTATCAGGATGGTTTCTACTATCGGCCGAGGATCGACTGGGATCTTCTCAGCGAACACAACGAGGGCCTGATTGCTTTGACTGCCTGTCTTGGTGGCGAAATCCCCAGCCTGATTTCCAGGGGACGTATGGATCAAGCTCGTTTGCGAGTAGGGGAAATTTCCAGAATTTTCGATCAGAACCGGCTCTATCTTGAACTGCAGGAAAATTTCATGGCAGAGCAGGAACCGGTCAACAAGGGGCTGATCGAGATTGGCCAGGAGCTCGGTTTACCGCTGGTTGCCACGAACGATTGCCATTATCTGACTCGTGACGATGCTTTTGCGCACGAGGTCTTGCTCTGCATCCAGACCGGCAAGACGATGGATGACCCGAATCGGATGCGTTTTGCCAACGAAGAGTTCTATGTCAAGACGCCCGACGAAATGGCGGAGTTGTTCAAGGGCGTGCCGGAGGCGATCAGCAATACGGTGGAGATTGCCGAGCGTTGTAATCTCGAGTTGGATGTCAGTGGCAAAAATTACCATTTCCCGAAGCTTGCCCTCGGCGAAGGACAGACACCGAGTCAGGCTCTCGAACAGCAGTCCTCTGAAGGGTTGGATCAGCGTATCGCAGATATCCGCAACGTGCGACCTGAATTCTCCGCAGAGGATGTTGAAACCTATAAGGCTCGTCTCGATGAAGAGTTGAAGATCATCAACCAGATGGGCTTCCCTGACTACTTTCTGATTGTCGCCGATTTTATTAACTGGGCCAAGGATCACGACATTCCGGTCGGTCCCGGACGTGGTAGCGCCGCCGGTAGTCTGGTCGCCTATGCCCTCAAGATCACCGATATCGATCCGATTCCCTACGACCTGCTTTTTGAACGCTTTCTGAATCCTGAACGTATCTCCATGCCTGATATCGACATCGACTTCTGCATCAATGGCCGCGAGGAGTGTCATCAATTATGTTCGCGAAAAATACGGCAAGGAGAAAGTTGCGCAAATCATCACCTTTGGTTCGATGATGGCCCGTGCAGTTATCCGCGATGTCGGCCGCGGCATGGGTATGCCTTATGGGAGAAGTCGATACAATTGCCAAGCTGATCCCCAATCCGACCGGGAAAAAAGTGACCCTCAGGGATGCGCAGAAACAAGAACCGCGCCTGCGCGATTTGATCGAGAAGGATGGCCGGGTTAAGAAACTCTTCGACGTTGCCCTCTCGCTCGAAGGCCTGACGCGCCATGCCTCAACTCATGCGGCTGGTGTTGTAATCACCCCGGAGCCTTTGACCAATTATCTGCCGCTCTATGTCGATCCCAAAGTCAAAGGGACAGGTCACCCAATTTGATATGGGCTTTCGTCGAGAAGATCGGTCTGGTCAAGTTTGACTTTCTCGGCTCTGAAGACCCTGACAGTCATCAGTAATACGGTTCGTCTGATCAGGGACGGCAAGGACCCAGATTTCGACCTGACCCTGGTCTCTGCTGACGACGAAAAGGCCTTCCAACTGCTCAGCCGTGGTGAAACAACCGGTGTCTTTCAGTTGGAATCATCAGGGATGAAAGAATACCTGATCAAACTCAAGCCGACCTGCTTCGGTGATCTGATCGCTATGGTGGCGCTCTACCGACCGGGCCCACTCGGTTCCGGGATGGTCGACTCTTTTATTAAACGTAAGCATGGGGCCGAAGATTTTAGCTACGATTTCCCTCAGTTAGAGCCGATCCTTAAAGATACTTACGGTGTCATTGTTTACCAGGAACAGGTCATGCAGATTGCCCAGGTGCTCGGCAACTACACCCTCGGCGCCGCCGATCTGTTGCGCAGAGCCATGGGCAAAAAGAAGCCCGAGGAGATGGCCAAGCAGAAGAAAATCTTCCTTGACGGTGCCAAAGAGAACAAACTTGACTCTGAAGAAATCCGAGAGCAGTATTCGACCAGATGGCAAAGTTTGCTGAGTACGGTTTTAATAAATCCCACTCGGCAGCCTATGCCGATGTTGCCTACCAGACTGCCTATCTCAAGGCCCATTACCCGGTGGAATTTATGGCAGCACTACTCACCGAGGATATGGAGAATACCGATAAGGTCATCAAGAATATCAATGAAATTCGCAATATGGAGATTGCCATACTGCCGCCGGATATTAACGAGTCGTGTCGTGATTTTACTGTGCATGAGGCAGGGTCTTCGTTTTGGTCTGGGTGCAGTCAAAGGGGTCGGCAGTGCGGCTGTTGAGGCAATTGTCGAGGCGCGAGAGGAGGGTCCCTTTGAGTCCCTGCATGATTTTTGTGAACGTGTTGATTTGCGACGTGTCAATAAACGCGTTGTCGAAGCGTTGATCAAATGCGGTGCCTTAGATTCATTGCAGAACAAACGTGCGCAATTTATGGCGGCTCTTGAAGAGGCGATGGAGTACGGTCAGAAACTGCAGCGTGAGAAAGAGACCGGCCAGGAATCACTTTTCGGCACGGACCAGATCTTCACTCAGAGCGGCCACGCTTACGGTCAACTTCCGGATGTTGAAGAATGGCCCGAGAATGTTCTCCTGACCAATGAAAAGGAGGCCATCGGTTTCTATATTACCGGCCACCCCCTGGCGCGACACAGCGATGCCATCAAGCGTTTCAGTACCTGTGATACGGCTGGGCTGATCGAACGTGCAGACAAGGAAGAAGTCAGCGTCTGTGGAATCGTCACCGGTATCAAGCTTTTGAACACCCGCAAGGGTGATCGCATGGCGTTTGTGACCCTTGAAGATCTGAGTGGTTTTGTGGAGATGGTCGTTTTTCCGGAGACCTACACCCAGTCTGCCGATCTTCTGAACAGCGAGGAAGCACTGTTGGTCAAAGGCACAGTGGACGTCGGTGAGGAGGCCTGCAAGATTCTGGTTAACGAAGTGTTGTTTCTCAAGGATGTTCAGACGCGTATGACCAAACGGGTTCATTTCCGTTTAACGACTCCCGGTCTTGATGACCGGCAGTTGCGCTCTCTTAAAGAAATTATGACACGCTATCGTGGTGAGTGTGAGGCTCTAATTCACCTGGTTGTGCCCAATCGCAGCGAAACCGTGATATCATTACAAGATGGACTGCGGCTTCAAGCCAGTGATGAAATGATGGATGACGTCGAGAAATTGTTCGGTTATAATGTCGTCACTTTTGAGTAACCATTAGACATCGAGGCCTTTTTTTCGATGCATCAAACATTAGTAGTCGAAGAAATTATAGGAGCCTGTAAATGCAGTTTTTTCTAGATTTTGAAAAACCCCTTGTTGAGCTTGAACAAAAGATCAGAGAGTTGCGAGACTATTCAACCGACAGCGTTGATTTTTCGTCTGATATCAAGAAGTTGGAGAAAAAAGCGAATAAATTGCGTGAGGAAATCTTCTCCAACCTGAGCCGCTGGCAACGTACCCAACTGGCCCGTCACCAGGCCCGTCCTTATACTCTCGATTACATCCAGCACATTTTTACCGATTGGTTTGAGGTTCACGGTGATCGTAACTTCCGCGATGACCCGGCACTGGTCTGTGGCTTCGCCCGTCTCGATGGTGAGCCGTGTGTGGTTATCGGCCATCAGAAGGGGCGCGATACCAAGCAGAAGGTTTATCGAAATTTCGGTATGCCGAATCCGGAAGGTTATCGTAAGGCTCTACGGGTTATGCAGATGGCTGAGCAATTCGGTTTGCCGGTTTTTACCTTTGTTGACACTCCTGGTGCTTTTCCGGGAATTGGTGCTGAAGAGCACGGTCAGGCGGAAGCTATTGCCCGCAACCTGCGTGAAATGGCTGCTCTGACCGTACCGATTATTGTGACGGTTACTGGTGAAGGTGGTTCAGGTGGTGCCTTGGCAATCGCCGTCGGTAACAAAGTGCAGATGATGCAGTACTCCGTTTATGCGGTTATCTCTCCGGAAGGCTGTGCTGCGATCCTCTGGAGCGATGGTACTCGCGGTCCCGAGGCAGCTGAGGCCCTTAAGCTGACATCAACGGATGTCGACTCACTCGGCATAATTATCGATGATGTTATCCCTGAACCTGTTGGTGGTGCCCACAATGATCACGTTGCGGCTGCCGCAATGGTGAAGGAATATCTCAAAAAACATCTGGCTGAACTGCAGAAACTTTCTCCTGAGGAACTGGTTGAGCAGCGCTATCAAAAATTCAGGGCCATGTCTGTCATTGAAGAATAATCCAGCGTGTTCAGAGAATAGTAAATGAATCTACGGGGACAGAATTTGTATTTTGTCCCCGTTTTGTATATGCGCTGGGCATGGCGCGTGGCAAATTTGCGCAATTCACGTGAACGCTCCTGAGTCAGCGCTCAACTCGCCTATCAAAACCCGGGCTTTGGGTGGCAGATCAGCGATCCCAATACTGCATGAGGTGGAGATCTTTCTACGCAATCAGGCTAATGAGATTATCTGAAAATTGACTCTGTTGACTTAACGATCCGCTTCTATTATCAATGATCACATCATGAAATATATTCGATATCATTCTCTGTTTATGATGGTTCTGTTTTTGGCTGCTTGTGGTGCTCCGACCCCTACTTATAAGGTCAGAGTCTCGGATGCGCCCTCTCAAATTGAGAAGAAACCGACCCAGCGATCCTACGAAGTCAATGGCAAGCGCTATCAGCCGATACCTTCTGCAGACGGTTATACCGAGAAGGGTGTTGCCAGTTGGTACGGTAAGAAATTCCACGGTCGCAAAACCAGCAATGGTGAAACCTACGACATGTACGCGATGACGGCAGCACATAAAACGTTGCCGATGAATGTCCATCTGAAGGTTACCAATCTTGATAATGGTAGTTCCACGGTGGTACGCATCAATGATCGTGGCCCATTCGTCAGGAGCCGGATTGTTGATCTCTCTTACTCTGCGGCCAAAGAATTAGGCGTGGTCGGTCCAGGTACGGCGCCGGTACGTATAGAAGCTCTCGGCTATCGTGATGAGACACGGGCCGGAGCGACACCGCGCTATAAACAGCTGGCCAGTTACGATGTCGGGCCATTTATGGTGCAGGTTGGAGCTTTCACGGTTAAAGAGAATGCCTATCGCCTGGCAGAAAAACTTAAGAGCCGCTACGGCAGCTCTGCTGTGGCCGAAGGTTGGGTGAATGGTCAAAGATTTTACCGGGTCCGCGTCGGTCTTTATGGTTCGATGGCACTTGCCACCGATGGTCTGCTGAAAATTGAAACCAATGGCTACCCGAACAGCTTTATTGTTGCCCGATAGGAGGCTGCTGAGTCACGTGGGAGGTTTGATGCATAACTCCAATGACCAAAGAATAGAACATATTCTCTCCCGCTCTCCTGCGATTATTTATGCCGGTCGTGTAGATATTGCTTTTTGTTTAACTTTTATGACCGAAAATTTTTCTTCACGCTTTGGCTTCTCCACAAAAGAATGTCTCGATAACCCTGCTTTCTGGCGAAAAAATATCCATCCTGATGATTGTGACTGCGTTTTTGCTGACTATGCCTCTCTCCGCGAAAAAGAGCATCATCTCCACGAATACCGTTTTCGGAAAAAGGATGGAAACTATCTATGGGTTCTCGATGAACTACGTCTGATAAACGATCCAGAAGGCAATCCTGTCGAAATAATCGGTTCCTGGCTGGATATCACCGAGCGCAAGGAAGCTGAAGTCGCTCTCCAGAAAAGTGAAGTGCTTTTTCGTGCTTTTTTCCAGGCGAATCCTGTCGCAAGTATCATCACTTCCCCTTCAGGCCTGATCCATACGATCAACCCTGCCTTTACAAGTCGTACTAACTTCTCAACAGAGGAAGTTGTGGGACGAACTGCGCAGGAGCTCGGTTTCTGGCGTAACCCGGCAGACCGGGATCGCATGGTTGCTGCTATTCAGAAATATGGGTTTATTGACAACCTTGAGAGCTCTTTTCATGGCAAGGATGACAAACCAATGACCTGCATCGTATCCAGTCGCGCCATTGAGATCGATGGTGAAGTGAGAATCTTGAGCATCATCGTAGATGTCACTGAACAGAGAAAAGCCGAAGAAGCTGTGCGAAAACTTGATCAGGCCAAGAGTGACTTTATCTCAACTGCTGCTCATGAACTCCGTACCCCGTTGATTGCTATTGTCGGTTATTCCGAGTTGCTTGGCAGTGCCGACAGCAACACTCTGACTGAGGAGCAGAAAGAGAGCTATATCTCTATCATCCAGGATCAGGCCGAAGACCTTAATCATCTGGTCGACAATCTTCTGGATGTTGGTCGTATTCAGATGGGCAGATCTTTGGGGATTGTTCTGAGTGAGGTTGAACTCTCCAGGATTGTAGAAAAAGTGGTTGAAGCATTAAAAATGAAAAGCCGGCGACATAATATCATCGTCGCTCACGACAACTCACTTCCTGAGTACCTTAGTATTGATGGTCCTCGCATCACCCAGGTAATGAATAACCTGCTGGCCAACGCGATAAAGTATTCTCCCCAGGGCGATCCGATCAAAATCCAGACCGTGACCGATAAAGATAAGGTTACTGTTTCGATTATAGATCAGGGTATAGGGATGACATCCCAACAGGTTGAGCATATTTTTGACAGATTTTATCGTGGAGAGGACGTAAAATCTGTGGCCAGTGGCTTGGGGCTGGGGATGTGTATTGTCAAGCAGATCATTGTCGATCATGGCGGGGAGGTTTTTGTTTCCAGCGCTCAGGATGAAGGAACGACGGTTACATTTACCTTGCCGATCAAACAATAATCAATAGTCGCTATCAAGATCCACGTTTTTTAAGCTCGTCCTGGACGAGTTTTTTTTGTGCCGGGTTGAGTCTTCTGGATACCAGCAGGTTGCGTACGTCAGCTGTACGCAGTTGGGGAAGAAAGAGGGTGAACCAGACGGCCGGGGTTCGTTGATTTTTGAGGATGGCGAATCTTAAGTTGGGTCGAGATTTCCACTTGGGGTGTCTTGCGATCATGGAAATAGTTTCCGCTGATGCTTTGGCACCGTTGATGAACTGCAGGATGGCCACTTCGCGCAGACGCGGGCTGTTAAGACAAATCTCCACCAGACGAACTTCACCCTCCTTGAGAATTTCACCAACAACTGTAGCTGTCGTCCGTCTGGCCAGGGTCATCTTATTGCCCAGCTCAGTGGTTGGCATCCGTTGCAGGATGGCACGCTCGGCAGCGAATTTCTGATCCGGTGTCACACCTGGAATCAGGCAGAGATCAACCAGTTCGAACAAGTGGAGATGTTGCAGCAGGGTGAGTACGACCGGGCCGGGTGTGCCGGGGTTTTTCACCAGAGCAACCTGCAGGCGATGACTGCTTTTGGATATCTCCAGCTGGTAGATGGCTTTGAGAAGGTCTTCGCTGAGGTCGCGGCGCTTGAGCAGGGTGAGAATGTGATCTTCGTTCAGGTTCGGGTTCTTTAAGGCCGGGCGCAGAACCTGGATATCCAGGTCGAGAAGAACCTGAAAAAGCTCATCGCCTGTTGCGGTCAGGGCTTTATGCAGCCGCCTGCCGAGTTCGTCATCAATTCTGGGTGTGCTGGGTTTATCAGCCATGATGTAATTATGCTGACTAAGGTGGATATCGTCAATGCCCAGAACTGCCATCGTCACGCAGGTACTCTTCGAGGAAGTCTGCCTTGAAGCTGGTGTAGTCGTTGGCTTCAATTGCGGTACGTGCACCGGCAACCATATCAAGGTAAAAACGTACATTGTGAATTGCTGCCAGGGTTGCCGAGAGAACTTCGTTGGCATTGAAAAGGTGATGCAGGTAGGCCCTGGTAAAGTTGCTGCAGCAGTAGCAGCTGCACGAAGCGTCGACAGGGTAGAAATCACGACGATAGCGCCGGTTAGTCAGACGAATTTTGCCGCGTCGGGTAAAGAGAGTGGCGCTACGGGCGTAACGAGTTGGTATAACGCAATCGAACATGTCCATGCCGCGTTCTATGCTTTCGAGAATGTCTTCGGGCAGGCCGACCCCCATCAAGTACCTTGGTTTATCTTCGGGCAGGAAGGGTTCAGTGTAGTCAACGACTTTTTTGAGCAGTTCCAGTCCTTCACCGACACTGACACCGCCGACGGCGTAACCTGGAAAGTTCATTTCTGTGAGACCCTGTGCACAATCACGGCGCAGATCGTCGAAAACACTTCCCTGAACTATGCCGAAAAGAGCCTGGTCCTCACGCTTGTGTGCCTTGAGGCATTCCTCAGCCCAACGCAGGGTTTTGCGAATCGATTTGCGGGCATAATCATGGGTAGCCGGGTAGGGGATGCATTCATCGAAAGCCATGATGATGTCGGCTCCGAGGCGGTTCTGAATGCCGGTCGCCTCGCGTGGACCGAGAAAGATGCGATCGCCGTTGATTTCATGTTTGAAAAAGACACCAGTATCGGTAATCTCCTTTTTGGGCAGCGAGAAAACCTGGAACCCGCCGCTGTCTGTCAGAATCGGCTTGGGCCAGTGCATAAACTTATGCAAACCACCCGCTTTTTCCACCAACGCTTCACCGGGTTTGAGGTGTAGATGATATGTGTTGGAGAGTATAATCTGAGCACCGGCATCATCAACTTGTGCCGGAGTCATTGCCTTGAGAGCACCATGAGTCCCCACAGGCATAAAAATCGGTGTTTCGATTGTTCCGTGAGGTGTGGTTACACGGCCACGGCGGGCGCGGGTTTTATCATCTTTGGCGAGCAGTTCGAATTCTAGCATGGTATATTGATTTTTTCTGGTGCAGATGTCGCACCACCCGTATCCTTTATAAACTTATGTGCGCTTTGCAAACTATTTTAATAGTTGCTGATAATTGATCTGGCGGACTTTAACAGAATTATGCATAGACCACAATATCCTGAAATGGTTACTGAGAACAACTTTCTGATACCGAAGTGGCCGGTTGCGTTGCAGCAGGTCGATGTTGTCAAGGCACGTTTTGTCCTAGACTTTATCTCGCCATGCGTTGTGAAACCCGCGGACTTTCTCGGCTTAGGACGTGTTCTGCGCATTGTGGGAAGGCAATTTGTCGATTCCTTTGATTTTGTTGCAATCCAGCAATGGAAGGCTCTTTTCCAGCCGGCTTTGAGTGATGATCCGGTCGCCCGGCGTAAATTCCAGAAACCGGCACCTGCTTTTATTGTCACCATGCCGATTATGCAGCAAGAAGTATTCGAGGCCGGTGACCATCTTGAACTGGAGGTACTCTTTATCGGCAACAGTATACCATTAATCCGCTATTTTCTGCGTAGTTTGATCCATGTTGGCCACCTTGGTCTGGTTGTAGGTGAGGGGCTTTTTGAAGTAACTGAAGTGTACAGCAAGGCATCAGACAACTCAGAAGGTCTTGCCTGGCGTCAGGCTGAACCGCTCGATTCGTTAACCTGTAGCGTCCAGTCTCTGGACTGGTTGCTGCAAAATGATCGTATTACGAACAATGTGGTTGTTAAGTACGTAACACCAACGCGTCTCATGGTGAACGGTAAGCCACTCAGGAAACCACGCTTTTCACAAGTGTTTCCGTTTATGCTGCGACGGGTTACGTCCATGCTCTATGCCCACAGTGGTGTCGAGGTGCTTGATGACCCGGCATATCTACTTGAACTGGTCAATGACCTGCATGAGGTTGAATCAAAGCTTCATTGGCATGACTGGCGCTCCCTGGCAGGCCGACAGGACCTGGTTGTCGGTGGTTTTATGGGTGAAATGAACCTGGAAGGACAGGCTCTTGAAGAGGTTTATTGGCTGTTCGCAGTTGCTTCTCTCTTTGGAATCGGTAAGGCTGCGACCTCTGGCGCCGGACGGATTTCCCTCTGCACATGAAAACCTTTACTGAGGTCATGAAATGGGTTGCTGGCATTCAAATGCTTGTTATAATTAGATAAAACACTGAAATTCTGCACTAATATCCAGGAGGTGCCGCCATGACAGACGCATGGGAAGAACGTAAAAAAGCTTTGGAAAACAAATATTTTCATGATCTGGAAAAAGTACTGATCGAGAGGATCAAGACAGATACCCGCGAAAAACTGATTCGTAAGTATTGTCTTAATCGTTGCCCCAAATGCGGTGATCCGATCGAAGCGATTGATTTCAGAGGGGTCCCTATGGATAAATGTCTTGGCTGTGGAGGCGTCTGGTTGGGTCCAAATGACCTCAGAATTCTTTCGGAGAAGGACCATCGGACATGGTTTGACCGTTGGTTTAAGGCAGAGGATGCCGCCGATGAGGAAAACTCCTGATATTGCCGCTAGTCCGTTGTTTCCTCTCCAAAGATCTGGGCGCTGAAAACATAGATGTCAGCATCATTCGCTTCCCAGGCGTCAGTGGGTAAGCCTGCCTTGATACATGTTTGCTTGAGAAAAGTTTGTCTATCCCATTTGTGCTCTGTTGCAACCTGGGGTAGCAGGACACCACGGTAAAAGCTTTTTTCGATATAGATGCCGTGTTTACCGACTTCTATTTCCTCAATATCCTCAATTTTGTGCAGTGGTGACAGTACTGAAATTTCGAGGGTGAAATTGTCGAGGTCTTCTTCTTTAAGAGGATAGAAGCGGGGATCCTTGGCTGATGAGGCCTGAGCCATTTGGGCAACTTCTTTAAAGATGGGAAGCTCAGACTGAAAGTTGCCGATACAACCGCGTAATTGTCCATTCTGCTTGATAGTGACAAAGCATCCGTTGCGCTGGTTCAGGGCTTTTTCTTCGCGGGGTTCGACATATTCCTGGCCGGTTTGCACGCCTTGAATGATTGCTTGGCGAGCAATGGCTAGGAGGGCTTGTTTTTCGTGAGCGTTCAACTCTCGGTCCAAGTTGCCTCCACTATTAACAGGGGTGAATGGTTCGTTTGAAGACCGTGGCAATCATAGTGGTATGCTTTGATTTTTTCAAGGCATCTGACGTTATTTTTTTATTTGGCTTTCTTGAGGGCTTTTTTCCGGTCGTTTTCGTTGAGCTGGCGTTTACGCAGGCGAATCGATTCGGGAGTCACTTCGACCAACTCATCATTATCGATAAATTCCAGTGCCTGCTCAAGTGTTAATTCGCGTGGCGGTGTCAAACGGATTGCCTCATCAGTTCCAGAAGCACGCACGTTGGTCAGCTTTTTTCCTCTGCAGGCATTGACCACAAGGTCTTTTTCCTTGGCATTCTGGCCGAGAATCATGCCTTCGTAGACCCGGGTTCCCGGTCCGATGAAAAGGCCGCCACGCTCCTGCAGGTTAAAGAGGGAGTAAGCAACAGTTTCTCCTTGCTCCATAGCGATCAGGACGCCGTTTTTGCGGCCCGGGATAGCTCCTTTCCAGGGGGCATAGCCATGGAAGGTGTGGTTCAAAACGCCGGTTCCGTGGGTATCGGTCATAAACTCGTTACGGAAACCAATCAGACCGCGCGCCGGTATTATGAATTCTATGCGATTAAAGCTTTTGATAGAGTTCATAGCAGCCATTTCCGCTTTGCGTGGGCCAAGCTTTTCAATGACGGTGCCCTGGAATTCTTCCGGAACATCGACAACCAGATACTCCATCGGCTCGCATTGCTCGCCATCAATTTCCCGGCAGATGACTTCCGGCTTGGAGACAGCCAACTCAAAGCCCTCACGTCGCATGTTCTCAATCAGGATGGAGAGATGCAATTCACCACGGCCTGATACCCTGAAGGTGTCGGTGTTGTCCGTTTCTTCCACGCGAAGAGAGACATTGGTCCGCAGTTCCTTAAATAGTCGATCGCGGATGTTACGGGAGGTTACGTACTTGCCTTCGAGACCTGCAAAGGGCGAGGAGTTGACGATGAAGTTCATTGACAGCGTCGGCTCGTCGATCGAAACGTAAGGGAGCGATTTAGGGTTTTCAGTACACGCCAGGGTTTCACCTATGCTGACATTTGCGAAACCTGCAATGGTGACAATGTCTCCGGCGCTGGCTTCGCTAAGATCGATCTGCTTGAGGCCTTCATAACCGAGTAGCTTGGTAATTCGTGCCCGGGAGATCTCGCCATCTTTCTTGATCAAAGCCAGAGTCTCACCGGCGCTGACCGTGCCGTTGAAAATCTTGCCGGTAGCAAGGCGGCCGAAATAGTCGTTGTAGTCTATTGAGGTGACCAGCATCTGGAATGGAGCATTTACGTCGGCAACCGGTGGAGCTACCCGTTCGCGAATCATATCAAAGAGTGGTCCGAGATCATCGGATTCGTCTTCGATTTCGCGTTTGGCGATGCCCTGTCTGGCATTGGTGTAAACGATCGGGAAGTCGAGTTGTTTATCGTCGGCATTGAGCTCGCAGAAGAGGTCAAAGACCATATCGACAGCCTTTTCCGGACTTGCTCCTGGCCGGTCAATCTTGTTGATAACAACGATCGGCCGGATACCGAGATCGAGGGATTTTTTCAGGACAAAGCGGGTCTGGGGCATTGGGCCGTCAAAGGCGTCGACCAGCAGCAGGACCGAGTCGACCATTTTGAGGACACGTTCCACTTCACCACCGAAATCGGCATGGCCTGGGGGTGTCAACAATATTGATCTTGAGGCCGTTGTTGTAAATCGAGAGATTCTTGGAGAGAATGGTGATGCCGCGTTCTTTTTCCAGGTCGTTGCTGTCCATCACCCGTTCGGTGATGACCTGGTTCTCGCGAAAGACTCCGGATTGTTTCAGCATGGCATCGACCAGGGTCGTTTTGCCGTGGTCGACGTGAGCGATAATAGCGATGTTACGCAGATGACTTGTCATGATTGATACCTTAATATGTCTATTATATAGTTCGTAGTTGTTCGGGCGGCACATAATAAGCCCTTGACGAGGAAATGCAAGCAGCTTTTTCGTGTATATCCAAAATATAGCGCATGTTGAAAGAAGGAAGCTATTTGCTGCTCTTGTACTTGTCTGCTTTATGCGCATGGCCTAAGATGCATTTCCCAAGTTTTGAGGATGTGATGCTGATGCGTATTTACAGAAACATATTTTACCCTGTCTGCCTGTTTGTCGCACTGGCCTGGTTGGGCGGCTGTACGGGTCTAGACCAATATGCTCCCTCTGCACAACCGCAACTGACGCCTGCCCAGGAAGCCCGGGTGGGTGCTGCTGTCGAGGCAAAACTGATACAGCTGCTTGGTGGGCCCTACCATGATAAAATGCTCACTGACGATCTTAATCGTCTGGGCCGCCGCTATAACCAGAGTCCTCATCCATTCAAAATCTCTGTTGCCGACCGGAGTGTACCAGCCATCTACCCTCTGCCTGCTGGCCGAGCCATTATAACTCGAGGTTTGTTGACCGAGGTGCGCAATCGGGCTGAGCTGGAATCTCTTCTATCGTATGCTGCCAGCCTGTCGAGTAAAGTCTATGCAGGTCGTGCAGAACGCAGCATGGTCGAATTCACAAGCGAGCTTCTGTCCGCATCTGACTCTATGTACGATCCTGACTCTGCGGGGATACGTTTAGCTCGACTCTATAAACAAAGTTCCTGTGAACAGAGCTGCCTGGCGCTAATCAGAGCCGCTGACGGTGTCAATGGAAAGGTTGGATTAACAGACCTGCCTGAATCGGTCAAGCAACTCTCAGGATTACGGCCCTGGCTATAAATTACTTGCCGACGCACGGGAATTCGAGGCAGTTGATGATCAGGCACAAGCCATAGCAACCTACTTGCAGGCCGCTGCGACAACACCCGATGAACCCCGCATTCTGGGCTCCCTGGGTCTGGCATATCTGCGCGCCGGTCATTTGCAACCGGCGCGTCTGCATCTGCAGAAGTCCGTTAAGTTGCAGCCGGACTACTATAAAACCCAAATGGGACTCGGCTATCTTTATCTGCAACTGGGGAAAATTCGTCGAGCGAATGAAGCCCTGGCAGTAAGTGTTCGCATGTTGCCGGTGACAGAAAACCTTTTTCTGCTCGCTGAAACCAGAGAGAAAAGTGGTGATACTGAGGATGCCATGTTGCTTTACCAGCTGGTTGTCGAGTCTGATCGCCACAGTAAACTTGGGCTTACTGCATCCAGTCGTCTGGCACAATCGGCAGGTGCGCAATGAAACAGGATCTTGCCCTGGACAACAATGAGGAGGTCTGCTGGGAAGGTCGGCCGGCACCGCGCTGCTATACATTCAGGCACTGGCGGCACTCAATTTTCGGGCTTGTCTTTCTGGTCATCTGCTGCTACTGGCAGTTTCTCGGTTTTGAAATGGCAGAGACTTACGAATCAATCTTGCTGGCCTGGCTGCCATTGCCTTTTCTGCTGCTGGGTCTCTACCTGTCCATCGGTCATCTACTCCAGGCCAGGTTGGAGTGGAACCGTGTTTATTACGCGATAACAGATCGCCGACTGTTGATTCAGCGTGGTCTTTTGAAGCTGCGCATCGAATCTCTTGGGGCTTTCGGAGATTACCTATTTCAGTCTGCATCGTCAGGGTGAGCATCTTGGAACGCTTCGGGTTTATAAGGGCAAGGAGAAACAGTTGACGCTGCATTGCATCGAACATCCACGTCAGGCGACAGCCCTTCTTGAAACGGCGATGGGTGACAAAGCACACTTTGTCCCATCGGCAACACCGAAATGAAGTTGCCTTTGCCGGTCTTTTTGATTATTCTCTAGCCCCTTCAATAATGGCTACGGACATAACTCTATGAATAATAAAGCTTTTTATCTTGAAACCTTCGGCTGCCAGATGAATGTAGTCGACTCGGAGCGAATCGTCGATCTGCTCGGCGGTATCGGTCTGCATCAGGTTGAAGAACCGGAGCAGGCCGGCCTGATTCTTCTGAATACCTGCGCTGTGCGCGACAAGGCTGTGCGCAAAGCTTATGGCCATCTTGGACGTTTCAAGCCTCTTAAAGATCGCAACCCGGAACTGATTCTTGGTATGGGCGGCTGTATCGCTCAGCAGGAGGGCAAGCAACTCCTGGAAGAGTTCCCTTACCTGGATCTGGTCTTTGGTACCCATAATGTTCATCGTCTCCCCGAACTGGTGCAGCAGGTTGCAGACAACCGCGTGCGCTGCGAGGAGACAGAGTTCCTCGATCGTGAGACCCGCTTGCAGCTCTTTCCGTCACGTACCGGCAAGGAGGCTTTCACCCGGTTTGTCACTGTTATGCAAGGGTGTGACAATTTCTGCAGTTATTGCGTGGTCCCCTATGTTCGTGGTCGCGAGATCAGTCGTCCCAGCGGTGAGATCCTTGATGAAATACGCGAGCTGGCGAAGCAGGGTGTGCGCGAAGTGACTCTGATTGGGCAGAATGTCAATTCATACGGCACCAAGGAGGAAGAAATCAGTTTTTCCTCACTTCTCGAACAGGTCAACGCCATTGATGGTATCGACAGGATTCGTTTTACCACGTCTCACCCGAAAGACCTTTCTGACGAACTGATCGACTGTTTCGGGCGCCTTGATAAACTCTGCAAACATTTGCACCTTCCAGTACAGTGTGGTTCCAACGAAGTCTTGAAGGCTATGAACCGCGGTTATACGCGTGAACGTTACCTGGAGATTGTTTCCCGCTTGCGCCAGGTTTGTCCTGATATTCGACTCTCCTCGGATGTTATCGTTGGTTTTCCCGGGGAAACCGAAGATAATTTCTCTGCGACTATGTCTTTGCTCGAAAAGGTGCGCTATGCTGAAATCTATTCCTTCATTTATTCGCCGCGGAGTGGCACAGCTGCCGCCGAGATTTGTGACGATACCCCTGCACAAGTGAAGCAGAAGCGTTTCAATCAGATGCTCACCATGCAGCAGGAGATCAGCCGCCAGACCTGGGAGGCTGATGTCGGCACGGTTCAGGAAGTGCTGGTTGAAGGTGAGAGTAAGATGGGGGAGGGTCAGCTTTTCGGTCGATCCACCTGGAACAGGATTGTTAATTTCTCCGGGCCGCTAGAACTGGCTGGACGTCTGGTGCCAGTGAAGATTACAAAATCTTACCGCAACTCTTTGCTTGGTGAATTAATAGAAGGCCACTGACTTATGAATGAACAGGCGACTATGAACGAACAGGATTTTCAGTTTTTCAAAGAACTGGTTGAAGCACCTAGCCCGTCCGGATTTGAGCAACCGGCACAGCGCGTAATTCGCAAGGCTCTGGCAGATGTTGTGGATGATGTGCGTACCGACGTCATGGGCAATGTGATCGCTCATATCAAAGGGCCGGAGGGCTCTCCGCGCCTGATGCTGGCCGGGCATTGTGATGAAATCGGTTTTATGATCAAGTATATTGATGATCAGGGCTATCTTTTTTTCGCACCGATCGGTGGCGTCGATGCGCACCTTGTCCCGGGCCAGCGAGTGACGATACACACTTCAGGAGGGTCGGTTCCCGGCGTGGTCGGCAAACGGCCGATTCATCAGATTGAGCTGAAAGACCGTGACAAGGTGGTTCCCCTCAAGAAGCAGTTCATTGATATCGGCTGCTCGGATAAGGCGGAGTCTGCCGAGTTGGTGTCGGTTGGTGATCCTGTGACCTTCAGCGTTGGTGTTGAACGTCTGCAGGGAACACGTCTGACTTCACGAGCCCTGGATGACAAGATGGGCGCCTTTATCGTGGCCCAGGTTCTGCGTGAAGTTCGTCGTCAAAATACCCAGTCAGTTGATCTTTACGGGGTTTCTACCGTTCAGGAGGAAGTCGGTTTGCGTGGAGGGGCAACCAGTGCCTACGGCGTGCAGCCTGATATCGGCATTGCCGTCGAGGTTGGTTTTGCCAGCGACTATCCGGACGCCGACCATAAAGATCTGGGGGAGATAAGGCTTGGGAGTGGGCCGATCATTGCCCGTGGCCCGAACATCAACCCGGTTCTTTTCGATCTTCTGATGGCTACGGCTGATGAGGAATCAATCCCTTGTCAGGTTATGGGAATTCCGCGTGCTACAGGGACCGATGCCAATGTGATACAGCTTGTTCACGGCGGCGTTGCAACTGCACTGATCAGTATTCCGCTGCGCTACATGCATACGCCGGTAGAGGTGCTCGACTGGGCTGATCTTGAAGGCGCTGTGAAACTCTTATCAGCAATCTGTAGCAGGATCGCAACGGACCATTCCTTTATTCCAAACTAACTTAGCGCCGCGTCAACGACGAACTGACGCATCCAACTTGTTCTTTTCCGCGCCAGCTTCGTTATGTCTTACGCCACGTAGTGACAACTATGCAACTCAAGACATGCCTTGCCGGCACAAAAAATAACTGTGTTGTATTGCGCCATTTCATCATTGACGCGGCACTGGTGTGATAATCTAAAAAAAACTTGACAACACAAGGTCTTTTGACTAAGTTTCTGGTTTCTGTGAGCCCCGTTAACTTCACAGAGTTGATTATAGAGAGGATAGTTAATGAGTACTTCAGTTGCCAAAAAAGGTGAATTCCAGCAGGACTGGTATGTGGTCGATCTGGAAGGTAAAATTTTGGGACGAGCGGCTACAGAGATTGCTCGGATCCTGAGTGGCAAGCACAAGGCTATTTATACGCCAAGCGTTGACACGGGTGACTTTGTCATCGTCCTTAACGCGGAAAAAATACGTCTGACTGGTAACAAGTTAAGCCAGAAGATGTATCATCGCCACAGTGGTTATACCGGCAGTCTGACTTCTGTTTCGGCTGGCACTCTGCTTGAGAAAACTCCCGAAGAGTTGATCAAGAAAGCGGTCAAAGGGATGCTGCCGAAGAACAAACTCGGACGACAGATGTTTACAAAACTTAAAGTCTATTGCGGTGCCGATCATCCGCATCAGGCACAGCAGCCCAAAGAACTTCAGGTTTAAGGGAATTCAGGAGATATTGAACGATGGCCGAGCAAAAAATTTACGCCACCGGTAAGAGAAAAACATCTATTGCCCGTGTCTGGATGAAGCCGGGAACAGGTGAGATCACTATTAACAAGAGGACGATGGACGAGTATTTCGGTCGCCCGACATCCAAGATGGTTGTACGTCAGCCTCTTGAACTGACTGACAACATCGGCAAATTTGACATTACCGTCAATGTTTGCGGTGGTGGTCCTTCCGGTCAGGCTGGTGCTATCAAGCACGGTATTACCAAAGCCCTGCTTGAAGTTGACCCGGAGCTTCGTGCATCGCTGAAAAAGGCGGGCTTCATTACCCGCGACAGTCGTATCAAGGAACGTAAGAAGTATGGTCGGCGCGGTGCTCGCCGCAGCTTCCAGTTCTCCAAGCGTTAATGCCTTGCGGCCCCCTGGCTTGTTAGATATTTGGGGGTCGTCAGATATTTGGTTGGAAAGGGAAACCTGCGGGTTTCCCTTTTGCCGTTTAAGAAGCTTTTATCCGGGGGACCCGGATGAGAGGTAAGGAGTTTATATGCATCGGATTGCAGTTATAGGTGCAAGTGGTTATACAGGTGTTGAACTGCTACGGTTGCTTTCACGGCACCCGGAGACGGAACTGGTCTGTGTTACGTCGCGGCAATATGCCGGGCAGTCGGTGAGCGAGGTCTTTCCTTCCCTGCAAGGCAGGCTGGACCTCTTTTTTGAAAATCACGACCCTTGCAGGGTTGGCAGACCGGGCTGACCTGGTGTTTCACCGCCGTCCCTCATCAGACAGCCATGGGGATGATTCCTGATCTTCTTGCTGGCGGCTGTCGTGTTGTCGATCTCTCGGCAGACTTTCGTCTCAGCGATCTTTCCACTTACGAGTCGTGGTACCAGGAGCATACGGCCCCGGAGTTGCTTGGTGAAGCTGTCTATGGTCTTCCTGAGCTCTTTCGTGAGCAGATTCCTTCTGCCAGGTTGCTTGCCAACCCTGGTTGTTATCCAACCAGTGTGGCCCTGGCCATGGCACCTCTGCTTGCAAATAAGCTGATCGATGCGACGACCATTATCGTAGACAGTAAATCGGGAACCAGTGGCGCCGGACGTGCGGCCAAAGTGGATACCCTTTTCTGTGAGGTCAATGAAGGATTTAAAGCTTATAGCCTGCCCAGACACCGGCATACTCCCGAGATTGAACAGACTCTAGGCCGATTGGCAGGGTCTGATGTGACGATCAGCTTTACGCCGCATCTGCTGCCGGTAAACCGGGGCATTCTCAGCACCTGTTATGCTACCTTGTCCGGTTGTCTTTCGCTGGAAGAGTTGCATGATATTTATCTTGAGATGTATGCCTCCGAAACTTTCGTCCGGGTTCTGCCAAAGGGGCTGTTGCCGAACATCTCGCAGGTGCGTGGCAGCAATTACTGCGACATCGGCTTGGCTGTTGATGACCGGACTGGTCGGGTGATTGCAATTGCAGCAATCGACAATCTGGTCAAAGGGGCTGCCGGACAAGCAGTACAAAATATGAATCTCATGCTGGCTCTACCGGAAAATACGGGCTTGGAGATCCCCCTCTTTTCCCGTAATAGATCTCGTCTCTCTGCAGAAACAACAACGGCCGCCTGTCTCCAGGTGGCCGTTGTTGTTTGGTTTCTCTCGTTCCGCGCTACGCGCCACGGGTTCTCATTCTGATCCAGGAGTATGACCCTCCCAGGCGACTGTACAATTGCAGCCGTTCTGCTTGGCTGCGAAGAGCGCGCGGTCTGCGAGGCTCAGCAACTCATAGATGTTTTTGCTGTCGTTCGGGAACTCAGTCACACCAAAGGAGAGTGTCACTTTGATGCTCCGATCGGGATTGATCTGACGAGAGAAGTCTTCTTCAACAATACGCTTACGTAATTTCTCTGCAGTGGCGACGCCACCCTCCTTGTCGGTTTTTGGTAGCAGAATAATAAACTGATCGTTGCCAAAGCGACTTACCAGGTCAATACCGCGTGTGTTCTTCAAAAACGACTTGCCGACCTGGCGCAATAACGCGTCAGTCTGGAGATTACCCAAGTTGCTTTTGTGTTGTTTGAAACCGTCTATGTCGCACATGATGATAGAGAAAATCGAACTGAAACGACGGGCCTGAGCAACTTCACGTTTGAGAATCTCCTGAAAATAACGACGATTGGAGAGACCGGTCAATTCGTCAGTAAGGCTCAAATTTCTGCTCTTTTCAAGCAGTTGGGTAATGTATATGGTGACGGCAGTCTGGTTGGCAACCGCCTGAATCAGCTTTTGCTCAGATGCGGAGAAGGCCTCAACTTGCCTTTTGTGTAAATTGATGACACCTACCAGTCGGCCCTTGACAACCAACGGCACGGAAAGCATCGATCCGCGTGTAACCACCTGACCATGATAACTCAGGTTGCGTTCGTCTTCGTCGATGTTTTTAACATAAATCATCCGTTGGCTCTGTGCAGCTTCACCGGTAACCCCCTGATTAAAAGTGAAACGTACTTTGCTCAGTGCGTTGGCATCTATTCCTGTTGTTCGTACAACTTCTAGAACGCTATCGCCTTGGTTATGAACCAGTAAAACAAGATGGTCGCAGGATAATATCTCGTTGAGAACCTGCAACACTCGGTCGAAAAGAGCGCTTAATTCGATCGAGTGTTGCAGGTTCTCAACGGGATATTGTCCTGCGACCATCTTGTTTTACTTGTTCATAACCAAGGCGATAGCGTTCTAGAAGTTGTACGAACAGCAGGAATAGACGCCGACGCACTAAGAAGAGACCGTTGAA